>Ga0209061_1004266_pt1 | contig 13973 bp, 15 predicted proteins | sample Coa_R1_10_FD_187157 | JGI IMG/M metagenome (GOLD analysis project Ga0209061, IMG submission 187157) | Surface soil microbial communities from Centralia Pennsylvania, which are recovering from an underground coalmine fire - Coalmine... | ecosystem: Environmental > Terrestrial > Soil >...
CGCCTACGAGAAACGCTCGATCGCGATCTCATCCAACATCCACCCCTCCGGCTTCGACGAGCTGATGCCAAAGAGCATCGCCACAGCGACCGTCGACCGGCTATTGCACCACGCCCACGTCCTAATCACAGAAGGCCAGGACAGCTACCGGCTCGCCCAAGCGACCGCCGGCAAGGGGGTGAAGCCCCTCACCTGATCATCCCTCGCAGATCCCGTCGGTGGGGAGATTCGTGGCCACCAGCGGGGAGAAAGAATGGCCACCAGTGGGGAGAAACGACGGCCATAGTCGGGGAGAAACAGATGGCCATTGACAGACCGCGTTCACCTCACCCACGGAACGTGCAGAGGAGCCAGATTTCTCATGCGGTCATCCACAACTCTTGACAATTGCTCGCTTCCTTGTCGCGCGCGGCGAGGTTTTTGGTCTTCTCGGTCCCAACGGAGCCGGTAAGACGAGCACGCTCAGCGCCATTGAGGGCCTGATCGAGCCCAGCTCGGGCGAGGTGTTCCTCGACGGGCTCGAGGTCGGCCGCTAGCCCGCGCGTGCGAAGGCCAGGCTGGGAGTGCAGCTGCAGGCGACCAGCCTTCAGCCACAGCTGACGGTCACGCAGATCGTGAGGCTCTACGCTGCGCTCTACGGAGTCCGCATTGGCGCCAGTGAAGTCGCCGATGCCCTGCACAGAATCGGACTCAGCGGCGAGGCGAGCTGGCGGGGCAGGCTGCTGGCCGTCCGCCCCTGGGGGCGATGGGTCGTGCTCCCCCTCCCCGGACTTGGTTTGATGTGGCGCCGGCGTCGGCGCGGTCAAGGTCGCTTCGCTCCCTTTCCCTCGCCGCTGCGCGGCTCGGTGACCGCGCCGCCGTCCGGCGCGGGGTGGCCGGGAGGTCCGGGGAGGGGGAGGGAGGCTCGGGCGGGCTGGGGCCGGGATCAGGATGCTTACAGCTCCCAGCCGAGGTCGTGTTCTGGCTCGGGCTCCTGGACGTTGACGTGCCGGCGCTGGGGGTGGTCGTGTTCGAGGTGGTGTTCTGTTTCGATCGTCTGCTCGTGGGCGAGGCGGGTGTCGATCGAGGCTATCTCCTGCTCTGAGCGGCTCATCTGCTCGGCCAGTGCGCCTAGGTGGGTTTGTCCGTCGGCGGGGTCGAGCTCGTCGATGGCGGCGTAGAGGTGGGTTTGTTCGCGGGCGCGGGTGAGGGCGACGTAGGTGCCCTCCTGGGTGGCGTGTTCGCCCACGATAAGGTGGGTGGTGTCGGTGGTTTGGCCTTGGCTGGGGAAGGGGTGTTGGACGTAGGCGAGCCGCAGGTCGGCTTGGTCGATTTGCCGGCGGTCGAGGGTGATCTGGCGTCCGTCTGGCAGCTGGAGTTGCAGTTGCCGTCCGCCTGCGGTTACGTCGGTGATGGTGGCGGTGGTGCCGTTGGGTAGCGCGCCGAGCTCGGGGTGGTGGATGCTGCGGCGGATTTGGATGTGGTCGCCGGGGTGGAGGTGGTAGGGGCGGCCGGCCAGCTCGGCGCTTGGGAGGCCGAGCTGGCCGGCTTGGTGGCGGATCGCTTGGGCGCGGGCGTTTAGCTCGTCGAGCCGCTGGTTGCTGGTTTGGCAGATGATGAGCGCGTGTTTGCCTGCCTGCTGGTCGGCGTGGGCGGCGTCGAGTGCGGCGTCGTCGGCTTGGCGGGGCTGCTGGTGCAGGTGGATTCGGCCGCGCTGCTGGTAGCCGTACAGCGCCTGCAGCGTGTCGCCGCAGCGGAAGAGCTGCTGCTCGCGGCGGTCGGCGGGGTCTTGCGCGCGACCGCCTTACCCGCCTGTCCGCAGATTTCGCACCAACGCCGCTTAGACCTCCTCGGGCTCCTGATACCACCGCTTGCGCTCGCCCAAAACGCCACGCCGCTTCCACCGGCCGCTCTTGGGCTCCTGCTCGATTCGCTCCCACAGCCGCGTCAGGCGACGCACGATCTGCTCGCGTGCCGACGTCTGGAGGTCGTAGCGATCCACGTCTGATACGGAACGCTCGATCGTGCTCTTACAGGTTCGCCACAACCCCCAGTCAGCGGCGCACAGCTGGGCGATGAAGCCGGCGTCGATGCCCGTGGTAGTGCCCTCGCCTAGTTCGTGGTGGTAGCAGAGCGAGTAGATGTCTTGCTCGTCGCGTTCGTTGAGCTCGACGATCTGGAGCTTGGTCAGCAGCAGCTCGGCCAGGGGAACCGTGTAAGGGTGGTGGTCCAGGCGAGTGGCAATCGGCAGCGAATGGCACATGTCGAACTCGCCCACGAACACGTCGAGTTGACGGCCATTGATCGGGTCGTAGTAGAGCTGCCGGCGCGAGCCACGAAGCGCGTTGAACATCTCCTCGCCCACGTAGTGCATCTCCAGCAGGAGTCGCACCGTCGCCGCGCCCTGTTTCGGCGTGGTCACGAGATCGATGTCCTTCAGGGGCCGTGGCAGCAGCGGCCTCCCCTCGGGCGCCTGCATGTAGACGGCCACACCTCCCAGCGCCCGGATGGTCAAGCTGCGGGCCGTAGCGGCGTCGATCAGTCGTCGCGCCTCAGCGACCGGATCGGCCAGCGGCACCTCGGGCACGGCCACCGCCGGGTGCTTCGGTGGTGGCTCGAGCTCCCGCTTGACGCGTGGGCCGGTCACGGCATCATCCCGCGGTGAAGAGGAAGTCAAGGTAGCTCCCGTCCTCGGCGATGTCGACAACGGCGCCGCGCAAGAGGTCCGCCGTGTAGTCGCTGCCGGGGTTCAGACAGAGGGTCGAGCCGATCTTTTGTGCGGCGCGCGACTCGTGGATATGCCCGTGGAGGCCCACCACAGGCTGGTAGCGCTTGATCGCTTCCCGCACCGCCTTGCTTCCGACGGGAATGAAGCTGGGCCGGCCACCGCGGATGACCGGCTTGAGCGTCTCGTCGAGCTCCGGCGCGACGTCGAGCCCGCTGCCGTAGGGCGGGCAGTGGAAGTTCACGATCGTACGGCGTCCGTCCGGCACGGCGTCGAGCATCTCGCAGATCCGTCGCTCGAGCTCGTCCTCGTCGTACTCGCGCTCGGTCTTCCACGGGGTCGGGGTCACGTCGCCGAGGCTGGCCAGCATCGCCGGCCCCAGGTCGCACAGACGCCGCTCCGGACACTCGATGCGTGAGGCCTCCGCGAGCACGGCGTCAACCTCAGCCGGATCGTCGTTACCGGGCGTGATGATGCACCGTATCTCGGGCGCCAGGCGCTCCGCCGCCAGATCGCACCAGGCCCTGACCTGGCTTGCGATCTCGCGACGAAAGAGTCGGTCGACGTAGGGCGGATCCTCACGCATGCGCTCGATCTCCTCGGGCTTCAAGCGCACACTGTAGAACCCCAAGCGGTTGATCTCGGCACGGAGACGCTCCTCCTCAGCCGCGGGAACTGACACCACCTCGCCCCGTACCTCCGCATGCAGGGTGCCGTTCTCCGCCCGGATCGGCACGAGTCCCTTCCCGGCCACGTCCCCGCCCAGAAGAAGGACATCGGCTTCGTAGACTGAGGCGGCGGCCAGGAACTTGCGAAAGCAGCGATCCGAGCCATGCACGTCGGTGGCGAAGAAGATGCGCAATGCCCGCCGAAGAGCGGGCGCTTTCTTGCGTGAGCGGAAGATCATTCGGGAGGGAGCTCGCGCATGGCCATGCTGAGGTCGAGCTGGTTGCGATGCCGTCGCAGCCTGTTCGCGATCAGGTAGATCACTGGCCCGGCGGCCAAGACCACGACGAGCGTGATCACCGACTCGGCGTTGAACTTACCGTAGACATTCGAATGGATGATGACCTCGATTACAGTGAAGAGGGCCAACATCGTCGTCAGCGCCCCCACGTAGCTGATGCGCGGGATTCCCAACCACCGCGCCACGTCCCTCTCTCCGGGCCTCAGCACCAGGTCGGGCCGTCGGTGGGCGAGGCACGTGGCCGCCACCCCGCCAGCGAGCAGGATCAGTGCGAAAAACAGACTCTCCAGCGCCACGATGTTCGACAGGTTGACATACGTCGTGAGGATGCAGAAGCCGATCCCGACCACAATGACGATGCCGATCGCGACCACCGGGGCATGGTTGCGCTCATTGACCTTGGCCACGATGACCGGGAGGAGCCGATCAAAGGCCAAGGCGAACAGCACGCGTGTCGTCACGGCGACGAATGCGAGGTTCACGGCGATCTCGGCCACTGGCACGGAGATTCCGAAGAGGATCTTACTGATCGGGTCGCCCGCAAGCACGAGGCCGTAGCCGAGGCCTCCGGCCTGTGGGTTCAACGTCGTGATCTTGGCGTACACCGTCGGCTCGTTGGCACCCAGGTTTGCCTGCGCCTGCATGAAATGGAGGCCGGCGGTATGGCGCAGTAGTGCCCACACCCCCCCCCACACGATCACGAGCAGGCCGATGCTGATCGCCGAGGCGTAGAGGTAGGTGCGTCCGGGCCGCCGCAGCTCGCCACCAACGTAGTAGGAGTAGAGCACGCCGTTGTAGTTGAGGACCATGAACGGGATGATCCCTATCATCGCGGCAAACGACGCGCCGTAGATGATCCCGTTCGACTTGCCCAACGAGATCAGCGCTTGGTATGCGCGGGGATGGTGCGAGAAGCGCGCGAAGGCGGCCACGAAGTCGCTGTGCGAATGATCGGCCAGCAGCAAGGCCAGCACCAAGAAAGCAAGCAGTTGGACGATGATCAGCCCGAGGATAATCTGAGCCAGCCGCTTGAGCGAGAACAGTGACGCTAGCGCAACGAGGACCATAACTCCACAGCTGATAAGCGCGATCGCCAAGTTTGTGCCGACGTCGTTGGCGGCGTTATCGAACGCCGAGCTGCCGAACGCCGAGCCCAGCGCCGTGAGCATGAACGGGGTGAATGTGGCGGCGAAATGCGCATTAGCGGACAGTACGTAGGTGAAGACGACGGCAATGCCGATACCGGCCATCGACCCGGCGACGGGCGAGACGATCCGCGACAGGTACACGTACTCGCCCCCGGCACGCGGGATGGCCTCGAGCAGATGCCGGTAGGCGAACATGGCCACCAGCCAGATGAACGCGCCGGCGAGCAGCGGGAGGTACATCTCTGACTTGCTGAAGTCGGTGAGCCCGGCGTTGAAGTTGATGAAGGTGTTGACGACCGCAACCGACGCGAGCGAGATCCCAACTGCAGCTGGAATGCCGAGTTCTCGGACGAGCCCGGAGGCTTGGCGCGTGAAGAGCCCTCCATCCGCTCTCATGGTTCCCGTGGCACGCAACGATGTCACGTTCATACCCTCTTCCTTCGACAGCGTACTCTGGAACGTTCCAAGGTGATGATACCGACGCGGACGGCTCATGTCAAGCTTTTCCCGGACTCCTCGTCGTCTGGGGGTGAATCGAGCGGCGACGCCGGTCGATTGAGGGTGTGAGGGATGCCGGCCTCCTGGCCGGCGATCGTTGGTACGCCCGGCATGACGAACGACTCGGGGGTGGAAGTCCCCTGTGGAGGTTGATGGCACCAACCACAAGCCAGAGGCAACTGCTACTCCGCGAGGAGGGTGGGAAGGAAGCCCGAGGCGAACTCGCGGCTCAACGAACAGAAACCGCGTATGAGGCGGGGCGGTCTGGGCGAGCTGGCCAAGTACGGCCAAGCCCGATGTCCATCAAGAGGCCGTCACGTAGACGCGGTGGGCGCGCGAGGAAGGCCGTTCGTCTTATCCGGGGAGATCTCCACGGGTGTCCCGGATGCCCCGTCCGTTTGGTTCGCGGGGTGGTGGTGGACGGCGGTGTCCGGGAGGACGCCGTTCGCTGTGGAGAAGTCAGCAGAGGCCGTAGTACCAGCCGGGATCGTGTTGGTGGCTGGGAAGGGCCGAACGCGAAGCCGAGCGCCAAGACGTTCGTGCTCGTGATCGTTGCGTTGACCGCAGCCAACCCCGCGAGGGGCCTGGTCAGGAAGGTCCGACGGTGAAGCCTGAGGATCCCCGGTCAGAGCGCAGCAGCGATTCGGCGCCGGATGACACTGCCGCTCACCCCGCCAACGCTGGTTCGTTGTGGGAGCAGCTCTTCTCCCGCGGGAACCTGGCTGAGGCGCTCAGACGCGTCGAGCGGAACGCCGGTGCCCCGGGCATCGACGGGATGAGCACGAAGGAGCTGCGGCCGTGGTTGCATGACCATTGGCCGGAGGTCCGCTCGCAGCTCGAGGCGGGTACCTACCGACCGCAGCCCGTGCGTAGGGTGATGATCCTTAAGGCCTCGGGCGGGGCGCGGAAGCTGGGGGTGCCGGCTGCGGTGGATCGGTTGATCTGCCAGGCCATCGCGCAGGTGCTCACGCCTGTGTTCGACCCGTATTTCCATCCCCACAGCTTCGGATTTCGTCCGGGGCGCTCGCAGCATCAGGCTGTCGAGCGGGCACGCCAGTTCATCGCTGATGGCGCGGCGTGGTGCGCCGATTTTGATCTCGACTCGTTTTTCGATCGCGTTCAGCACGACGCACTGATGGCTAGGGTCGCTAGACGGGTCCACGACAAGCTGGTGCTCAGGCTGATTCGGCGCTACCTGGAAGCGGGCGTCATGGCAGACGGGCTGGTGCACGCGACGGAAGAAGGGACGCCTCAGGGTTCGTTATGCGCAGCTGCGCATAAACCGCCATATGAGCAGCGCCGGGTTATGCGCAGCGCTGGCTTGAACTTCCCGCAGGGTGCGGGGTTGACGGTCGAGCGCTGCGCATAACGTCGGAGAGGCTCCGGTCTCGCGGCTCGGGCGTGGTGCCCGGTCGTTGGTGATCGGAGGTTCGTGATGGCTGCTGTTTCTGAGCTGGTGTCCGGTTTGGATGCCGAGTTGGTGCGCCTGGGCTACCAGCCCTCGACGCTGAGGTGGTATCGCGGGTATTGGCGGCGGCTGGAGCGCTGGTTCGCGGCCCAGAACGTTCGGGAGTTCTCGCTGGATGTCGCGATGGCGTGGGTCGATGAGGTATGCGGCGGGTTCTTCGAGAAGGAGCAGGCGGGGACGCTGAAGCAGACCGATGTCTACGTTTTCCGGGTCGCGGCGATGCTGGACGACTTCGCGGTTCACGGGTCGGTGCTGCGCCGCTACTCCCGGAGCGTGAGCAAGCTGAACGCCGAGCAGGCCGATGTCCTGGCCGGGTTTGGGGCGTGGCTTGGGGCGGCTGGGTGCGCGGTCTCGACGGTCCGGGCGTATGGCACGGTCGCCGGGGAGCTCCTCGCGTTCACCGCGAGCCGCGGTGGGCTGGCTGCGCTGGACGGCGCGGTGATCGGCGCGTTCGTTCAGACCCTGGCGGGCTACCAGCCCAAGACGGTCGAGCACAAGCTGTGTGCGGTCAGGTCGCTTTTGCGGTTCGCCGCGACAGACGGTCTGGTCGACGAGGCGGTGCTCACGACGGTCCCGGCGGTGAAGTCGGTGCGGCAGGCGCGGGTCCCGTCGGTCTGGGAGGCGGGCGAGGTCGCGAAGATCCTGGAGGCGATCGATCGCGCCAACCCGTCCGGGAAGCGCGATTACGCGATCGTGCTGTTGATCTGCCGGCTCGGGCTGCGGGCGGTGGACGCAAACGGCTTCAGTTCGCTGATCTGGACTGGCCGGGCAACCGGCTCTCGGTGGTGCAGGCGAAGACCGGCCGCCGGGTCGTGCTGCCGCTGCTCAAGGACGTCGGCTGGGCGATCATCGACTACGTTCGCCACGGCCGCCCACGGTGCGATTGCCCGCAGGTGTTTGTGCGGCATACCGCGCCGATCGGCCCGTTCTCCGATCAGGACCATCTGCACCAGATCCTGGTCAAGCACGCCCGCGTCGCGCACGTGTCGCTGGGCGAGAAGCGTCGCCGGGGGATGCATTCGCTCAGGCACACGCTCGCGACCCGCTTGATGGAGGACGGCACGCCGGTCGAGCGGATCGCCGAGATCCTCGGCCACCAGTCCGTGGCGTCGACCGGCGTCTATTTGAAGTCATCTCTCAGCCTGTTGGCCAAATGCGCGCTGGACCCGGACACCCCGACGTTTACGGTGCCCACCTCGGACACGTCGGAGGTGTCGCGATGAGCGCGGAGGTCACGCTCGCCAGCGCGGTCGCGGGGCTGGTCTGCGAGAAGCGTGCGGTCGGCTACAAGTACGTCAGCGAGGAGCTGGCGCTGGCGCGTTTCGAGGCGTTCTGCGCCAGCGAGTTCCCCGGCATCGAAACCGTCACGCGAGCGTGCGTGGAGGCGTGGATCGCCGCGGCGCGGGCGCGGGCGGTGACGCCAGCAACGGTGTGCGGCCTGACCTCGCCGGTCAGAGAGCTCGCCCGCTGGCTTGGCCGCCGCGGCATCGACGCATACGTGCTCCCAGCCGGGGTGCTGCCCAAGCCGGCGCGCTACGTCCCGCACATCTACAGCGACCGGGAGCTGGCGGCGCTGTTCGAGCAGACCGACCGCTGCCACTACTGCTCGCAGGTCCCGTTCCGGCATCTGGTGATGCCGGTCCTTTACCGCACGATCTACGCGTGCGGGCTGCGCTGCTCAGAAGCCCGGCTGCTGCGCGCCTGGGATGTCGACGTCGAGAACGGCGTGCTGCAGATCCGGGACGCGAAAGGCGGCAAGGACCGGCAACTGCCCGTCTCAGAACCGCTCCGCGCACGGCTCGCCGCATATCACGCCAAGCTCGCGGGACAGCCGGACTGGGAGTGGTTCTTCCCCGGCACCACCCCGAGCGTGCCGCTGACGCTGAACAACGTCAACCGCAACTCCCCTGTCCTCAACACGGCACTGCCGAACGCCTACTGGGCCAATCTCGGCCTGCAAGGGTTTTCCGATCCCTACCGTCGCTTCCGGGATGCCAAGCGAACCGCCCGGTGCGGACCCGCACGCCGGGTGGTGTGGGGGGCGCCGGGGTGAGCCCGGCGCCCACCCGATCCCCAGAGCGGAGGCGAAGCCGGGTCAAGCGGCCGAATTGCCTGTAATCTCTGGGGTGTGGGCCGATCGCTCGGGTGGCCGCGGCTGCCGCTTGACGCGCGGCGCGCGGCTCCGCTATTGCCGGCGTGAAGCGCTTGGCGCGGGGATCGTGGAAGTTGCGCACGTGATCGGCGACCCGCCGCGCTCTTCTGCGGCAGTCTGGTGGCTGTTCGAAGGGCGACGTGCGGGTCACCACCGCTTATAACAGGATGCTCGGGCGCGCGGGCGCATTGGAAGGCGGCCTTCGGGCTGCAAAGAGCGGTGATCGAGGACGTCGCCGTGGAGGGCGAGACCGAACGGCTTGTTGTGTCGGTGCGTCGTGGTGCTCGGGAGCTGGATCGCTGTCCGCACTGCCGGGCGCGCTGCCCGGGCTATGACCTCGGCGAGGGGCGCCGCCGGTGGCGCACGCTGGATATCGGCACGATGCTGGCCTACCTCGAGGCCGACGCTCCGAGGGTCAGGTGCAAGCGCCACGGCGTGGTCGTCGCCGCGGTCCCGTGGGCGCGGCATGATTCCTCGTTCACCCGCCAGTTCGAGGACCAGGTCGCGTGGCTGACCGTCCAGGCCTCCAAGACCGCGGTGTCTGAGCTGATGCGGATCGCGTGGCGGTCGGTCGGCTGGATCTGCCAACGCATCTCAGACGAAGCGCTCGCCACCCGCGACCTGTGCTCAGGGCTCACCAGGATCGGGGTGGAATGAGATCTCGATCCGCAAAGGCCAACGCTACCTCACAGTCCTCGTCGGCCACGACACCGGCCGGCTGGTGTGGGCGCACCCGGGTCGGGACCGGGCAACGGTCCTGAAGTTCCTGGATCTGCTCGGCAAAGAGCGCTGCCACCAACTGCGCCTGGTGTCCTGCGACATGGCCGCCTGGATCACCGGGCCAGTCAGCGAGCGCTGCCCCAACGCCAGCATCAGCTACGACCCGTTTCACCTCTTCGCCTTGACGACCGACGCGCTGGACGAGGTCCGCCGCGAGGTGTGGAACCAGGCACGCCGTCAAGGGCAGGCCCAGCTCGCCCGCGAGCTCAAGGGCGCGCGGTTCGCGCTGTGGAAGAACCCCGGCAACCTCACCGAGCGCCAAAAGCTCAAGCTCGCCCGCGTCCAGCAGCTCAACCAACGGCTCTCACCGCGCCTACCTGCTCGCCCAGCAGCTCCGGGAGATCTACCGCGTGCCATGCCAGGACGCGACCAGGTTGCTGGACGCCTGGATCACCTGGGCCAGACGCTGCAGGCTTCAGCCGTTCGTCAAGCTCGCCCGCACGATCACCGAGCAGCGTTCCGGGATCGAGGCCGCGCTCCGCCATGGGCTGTCAAACGCCCGGGTCGAGCAGGTCAACACCCAGATCCGGCTGATCACCAGACGCGCTTTCGGCTTCCACTCCCCTCACGCCGCGATCGCACTCGCGATGCTCGCCCTTGGCAGACGTGCCCATCACTCCCAGGCCGCTGACACAACCCACGGTTCATGCAGGAGGTCCAGAAATCTCAGGCGGCGACCTCCTCGTCCTGCGTCGTGGTTTCGTCGTCTGTGACCTTCACGCCGTCCTTGAACTTCGCTCCGTCGAGCACGTCGCTGATCAGCTCGTGCCCGTTGAACCTCCGCCACCGCTCCTGTGCGGTCATGAGCAGCTTGTAGGCCATCGCCAGTGCCGCGGCCTTCGAGCCGGCGCCCTTTGTCACCCGGGTGCGGAGCTTCACGGTCGCGAACGAGCTCTCGATCGGATTCGTGGTCTGCAGGTGACGCCAGTGCTCGGCGGGGAAGTCGTAGAACGCGGTCAGCGCCTTGCAGTCCTTGTCGAGCTTCTCCAGCGCCTTGGGGTACTTGGCGCCGAACTCATCGCGCAACGTCTCGAGCGCGAGCTTGGCGTCCTTGCGGGTTGGCGCCTGGACGATCTCGTGCAGCATCGTCTTCGCCCGCGACTGCAGCCGCTTGGGGAGCGCGTCGAGGACCCGCGCGGTCTTGTGGACCCAGCAACGCTGCTCGCCAGCCTCTGAGAACACATCCCTGAGCGCCGCCCAAGTCCCGAGCGCGCCGTCGCCGACGAGCAGCTTGGGGCAGTTCAGACCGCGGCGCTTGAGATCGCGCAGCACTCCCGACCAGGACTCGGTCGACTCGCGGTAGCCGTCCTCGACGGCCAGCAGCTCCTTCTCGCCGTCCTCGCGGACGCCGATCACGACCAGCAGGCAGAGCTTGTCGTCCTCGCCCAGGCGTACCGAGACATGGACACCGTCGACGAACAGGTATGCGTACCGGCTGAAGCCGAGATGGCGCTTGCGGAACCGCTCGTAGATGGGCCTCCCACCCCTTGCAGAGTCGACTGATCGTCGACGGCGACAGGCCCGAGGCGTCCTCACCCAGCAGATCCTCCAGGGCCGGCTTGAAATCCCCGGTCGAAGGCCGCGGAGGTAGAGGATCGGCAGCACCTCGGTGACCTTCGGCGACCGCCGCGCGTACGCGGGCAGGATCTTCGAGCTGAACCGCCGACGCTCGCCAGTCTCCTCGTCGGCCCGCTTGTCGTTGACCCTGGGCGCCCGGATCGGGACCGTGCCCGACCCGACCGTCACCTCCCGCTCCCGCGCGCGACCGTTGCAAACCACCAACTGATGCCCGTTCTCATCGAGCTCGTCGACGAACCGGACGACGTATTCGTCAGCCTCGGCCCGCAGCACGGCCGCGATCATCCGGCCAGCTCCCTCACCGGCCAGGTCATCCAGGGAGACCACGATCTCCTCGCTGAACTCCAGGACCGCAAGCGTGCGAACATCCACCAACGGCGTGCCTTCCTTTCTACGCCCCTCGGGGCGGGTTCGGTCTTGATCAACCGGGAAGGCACGCCGCCTTCGTTCTCGGGGTCATCCACAACCTTTGGGTATAGCTCCACGCTCGGCCGGGCGATTTGATCGCATTCGACCGGAACGGGCAGCCTGTTGAAATGACGCCCTGTGGACAACCCTCGGGTTGCCCACACGGCTTTGACAACCCTTCGGGTTGCCAACATTCCAACAGGCTCTACTACTGCCCCGCCGGAACAAGAACACCTTCCACACCGGACACGAACGGAACGCCCAGAGAACGCTCGTGGCAGGCGACGATCTGCGAGGCGAACTGGGCGATCCGTGCCAGCGTGTCCGCGCAATTGGGAGCTCGATCGGTGCGTCGTGACGACCGTGGCGCTCATCTCCTTGCGCCGAGGCCCTGGCTTGCAATCTGGGCGAAGCAGAACTCGCCGGCCAGGTCCGAGCCCCGACGGCCAGCGAGGTACACACCGAGGGCTGGAAGTCGCTGCGGGCCTTGCGCTCGGTCACCGGCGTGGACTTGACCTTGTAGTCGATGACCGTGGGTACCCGCTTGCCGTGATCGGGCCGCACCGTCCCTGGACACTATGGAGGTTTACGTCCGGCCAGGCCTGGTAGACGCTGCTCGGCCCCCCGCGCGATCGTGCCCGCAACCTGGTCGAGGCGCCGCCGTTCACCGACGTGTTCGGCCAAAGAGGGCGACGGTGGCTGGGTGGTCGATCTGCCCGAGCACGAGCCTGAACGAGTCGACAGCAATCTGCGGCTGCAGGACGCGCTCGACTCAGACATCGACCTCGTCGAGCGCCAAATCAGTCGTCGTCCGGGTCACCGATGGACGCTGGTGGCGGCACTTGAGCTTGCCCGCGACGCAACGGGAGCGTGGTCGGCGCTCGTCAGTCGGAAACACGACGATCATTTACCCGACGGCGGCATCCTCGAGCCAGCCACGCTGCTCGGCGCAAAAGACTGCGACCTGAGGCTCTCACCGTTAACCAACACAATGCCGATCCGCCGGGCACCTCACCGAGTGTGGGTCGCGTGTCTTTGAGGGCAACCGGCCCACGTCGTCCGCGCTCGTGGTCGAGCGCTTGTGCGCAGCCGGCGCGGTCGTCATTGGCAAGACGACAACCCATGAGCTCGCCTGCGGCGATATCTGCGCCCCGACCAAGGAACGCATGGGATGCCAAGCGGCTGCCGGAAGCATCGAGCGGCGGTTCGGCCGTCGCCGTCGCGGCAGGCATGACACCGACCGCGGTCGGCGCGGACACGGGCGGCTCGATTCGTATTCAGCACGACGTCGATCGTGTCGGGTGGCGGCGACTATCGCGCCTGGCAGCCTCAGCCGGTGAAGCGTGGAGCGCGAAGATGGCGGTAGCCCCTTCGCCCACCGCAGACCCCGTGGACGACGTGATGCGGCGTCGGCTTTGGGCAATGCGGCTGAGGTCTTGCCTGCGCCGAGGTCATCCAGATGAAGCCGGTTGGGCTGGCCAGCGCCGCGCAGGCCAGCACGATCCGAAGCGACCATCTCAGCATCCTCGATGACTCCATTTGACAGGTGTCATTGCGGCGGTCTTCACCGGTTCAGTGTGCTGCGCGATACCCATGCCACGCGCGGCGGGTGTGGTGCCTTCGCCGGTGATGGCGGGTATGCGGACGGGGGTGATACACGGGCAGCGAGCTGCACCCAACGGTGCCTGCGTCCATCTGCGTGAGGTGCTCCATCGCGTCGAGCCACCCTGGATCGGGTTGTCGAGGCGGAAGCCCAAGCGCCTCCAGCTGAGCATCGGTCGCGGTCAGCGGATTGAACCCAGGCGGCAGGCTCTGCACGATCGTCGGCGAGCATCCCCCGCCGGCGGCCGTTGCGCTACTGGTGCCCGCCAGCGGGAAGAGCGCAGCCCCGACGATCCCGGCCACAGCGGCGGCACGCAGGTTTCTCCCCAATCGCATCCTCTCCTCGCCTTCCCTCGTCACGTCCCCGCACCTCGTCACATCGCGACAAGCCTTCAACATCACGTTACGCCCAGCAACGGGGGCTGTCAAACGCTCGAAATCCCCCGCGCCTCAGGCCGTGCGTCCCGGGTCGACCACCTCCCCGTCCTCGCCGGGCGCGAGCGCCACGGTGCACTCGAGTGAGCACCATTCTCCCCGCACTCCCTCCGGCCGGTCGGGGTCATCGGCCTCCCTCGGCTCGAAGCGGCGCACCAGCGACGGTTTGACCGCGAACACCGCGTCCGAGTCCAGATACTCGCTGTCGGCGTCGAAGATGTGCGTGACCAGCG
>Ga0209061_1004267_pt1 | contig 13971 bp, 11 predicted proteins | sample Coa_R1_10_FD_187157 | JGI IMG/M metagenome (GOLD analysis project Ga0209061, IMG submission 187157) | Surface soil microbial communities from Centralia Pennsylvania, which are recovering from an underground coalmine fire - Coalmine... | ecosystem: Environmental > Terrestrial > Soil >...
AGACAACGGCGCAGGCTGACCCTTCGGCGCGAGGACCATCTTGAAGACGCCCTCGGCGCGATCTTCTTCGAGCCCGCCGAAGGCAACGAACGCGAGATTCTGCGGCGGCTCAACGATTACCTCGGACCGCGCCTCACGCTCATCAGGGCGGAGGTCGGCGCGAAGCAGGCGACGGTCGACGTCGGCGCGCAATGCTTTTGCGATGAATCGGAACGGCTGCGAATCGAAGCGGAAAAAATCTGGGCTTCGGGCGGGCGCAAGGCGGCGCTGATCATGATTCGCGACGCGATCGAACTTGACGTCCTAAGCGCATCCGCCGCGGCGACGCTCGGCCGCTTTATGCTCGAAGCGGGAAGCCATGAGGAGGCGCTGAAGGCGCTCCGGCGGGCGCGGGAAATCGGCGGCGATTCAGCCGACGTGCTGCGGATGCTGGCGCGGGCCTGTCTCGCGATGAATCGCAAGTCGAGCGCGGTCGCCTATCTGCGCGCGGCAGTCGAGCTTGCGCCGTATGATTTCCAGGTGCTGCGGATGCTCGATCAGCTCGGCTATCGGAAGCCGCGCGCGGAGACCGCGGCCGACCAGGCCGCGGCGGAACCGGGCGGCGCCTCGCGGCATCGGCGAAGGTCGTAGAGAATTTTTCTTTCAACAGGTCGAATATTCGAAGCGGACTCGGGCCGGCACGGCCGTAACGTTCACATCGACCGAGTCATCAGCGTCATCGGATAGAATCGGCCAATCGATATACCTGCGAGTTACTTCGCATAAGAAACATTATGTAAACTAGATGGGGGATTAGGTGGCTATTGACACCAATCTCGACAAGCGCTATCTTCTAGGGTATGGAAACAATTACCGAATTCGATAAAGCCTTCGGAACCGATGAGCAGTGCCGTGAGTTTCTGGCGCGGATGCGCTGGCCGGTTAACGTGACTTGTCCTCGTTGCGGTAGCGATAAGGTCTTCGCTCTGCCCGCTCGCCCGTTCAATTGGGTGTGTAAGAGCGGCGCTCAGACTCGCGACCGCGAGACCGGCGAGATTACCGAGTGCCACAAACGCAACGGCTATCGGTTCAGTGTGATCACTGGGACGATCTTTCAAGACACCAAGATTAAGCTCAACCTGTGGTTCAAGGTCGGCTATCTGATGCTGACCGCGAAGAAAGGTATCAGTGCGCTACAGATTCATCGCGTAATGTTCGGCGAGGATTCCACGCACGACTACCACACAAGCTGGTATATGTGTATGCGCTGGCGCGCCGCGATGGCTGGCGATATGTATCAGCCGCTTAGCGGCATCGTAGAGGCCGACGAGACCTACATCGGCGGGAAGGACCGCAATCGACACTGGAACAAGAAAAGCGCCCAGCGCCGCGCTGCCGCTGGTGAACTCCCTTTAGGCAGCGAGAAGATCGGCTATGGCAAGGTTGGCATCATCGGCGCGATTGAGCGCAAGGGCAACGTTGTGGCGCGCGTCATTGGCAGTCAGGATGCGCCCACCCTAGCGGGGTTTGTGCGGCGCGCGGTCAACGAGAAGGTGTCGCTGGTCGTGACCGATGAGAACAAGGACTACAACTACATCGACCGCAAGATTCGCCATGAGTCCGTGAAGCACTCGGCGAATGAATGGGTGCGGGGCGAAATCCACACCAACAACATCGAATCATTCTGGGCGTTACTCAAACGCGGCGTGATCGGCAGCTACCACAACGTCAGCAAGAAATATTTGCCGTTCTACCTGAACGAGTTCAGCTATCGGTTTAATAATCGGAACAACAAGGAGATGTTCGCCGACCTAATTGCGACGTGCGCTCAGTAGAAGCGCCGATCTAAAAGCGCTATGCTTTCAGCGTGCGCAAAAAGAAATCGCCAGAGAAAAGGCCCGTCAGCGAGAAGACGCGCGCCGAAGACGAGCGCTTAAGGCAGGAGTTGGAAAAGGCCGACCCCGAAAAGTTCAAGCGCCTGGTCAAACCGCTTTTCCGTTTTCGTCCGAGACTAAAGGCTAAGTGCTAGATTTCCCTCTCTGGAGTTGCCCGTCGGGATTTGTGGGAACAGCCGACTGTTCGCGAGCAAGTATTTGCAGCGGCGCCTTTTTCATCATGTCAATTGCGGTTCGAGAAATAGCCGCTTGCGCGAGATTCACGACGGCGATCGCTTCGTCCATCGTCAGGTTCCGTCGGGGATGCATGACCGTATTGCGCTCTTCTCTGATTTGGTCGAGCAAATCCAGAAGCCCCTTGTCGGCGCTTTCTTGTTCTCTTAATTCCTCAATGCACGTCCCCCAGTCTGTTTTTCCCGAATCCTTAGTCGTTACGAATTTATAGTATTCGCGAGTGAGCGCCTCCGTTGCCCGCAGTACGTGAAAGCCTGCGGCTGTTGGCAGTTCGAACGCCACGCATCGTCCAGCTTCATGAACATCCGTGATTGCCTGCGGTGGTATAGCTTTCCGAATCTCTTCCGAGAACATGTTCTCTGCTTGATTGATGAGATCGTCGGTTTTGTAAATTCCCTTTGGCGGGATAAAGAAAATCGGCACAGTAGGACATTCGCGCGCCAGAACGGTTTCAAGTTCGCCGATCAGTTTTTTGATCCCAGACACTTGCCACGGCTGCACGTTTTTTTCAAAGTCGTAAGGATTTTTATCGTCCCCAGAATGCGCTTCCGATTCCAAGTTGCCAATGCGTTGAAGCAGTTCGTTGGCGACCGATTTTGAATGAACGAAGAATCGTGCACCTACAAAATCGTTCAAGGCCTGTTGCGCCCGCCATAATGGGAAAATCATCGCGCCGAATTTTGATGCCTCACGGGTTGGTAGGGCTAAAGACAAATGCGTTAATGCCACGCCGAGTTGGTAGTACGCATATTGATCGACTTGTTCCATATCCCCTCTCTTTTGCCTCAAGGGGTCGCGAAACCAGAAAGGTCGAACCGGCAAAACCAACCTAAATATGCCATCTTTTTCAGTGGGTGTCAACATTCACCTAGTCCCCACTAGATGAGATTGCGGGATTTAGTCTGTCTGGAAAGTCAACGAAAATTGCGGCGGCCTGGATCAATTGTGAATGGTGCGAGAGCTGCTGTCTGCATCCATCTCTTTGACTGCATGAAACGGCGCGCGCTAAAAAGTGCGCCATCAGTCAGTGAACCTGACGCTGAGAACTCTGGTCGCGTGTTCACGGAGGTGAGCAATGTCGGTGAAATTGGCTTATCTGGGCGCAATTTTGATCGTAGTCGTTTTGCTCAGCTTCGGCGCGAAGGCAAGCGATGCTGCACTCACGCATGTCGTCATGACCGACAACGGTCCGGTGCGCGGGATCGAAACCCAGTTGATCGATGAATTTCTTGGCATTCCTTATGCCGCTCCGCCCGTCGGAAAACTCCGGTGGAAGCCTCCGCGGGCCCATCGCCGCTGGACTAAACCTCTCTCTGCGGTCGCGTTCGGCAATGAGTGCACGCAGCCGGGCTCCTCAGCTGGGAAGGTTGGCGGAAGCGAGGACTGTCTATTTCTCAATATTTTCCGGCCGCATCAACAGAAACGCCAAAAGCCGCCCCAGCACCTCCCTGTCATAGTCTATATTCACGGTGGCGGATTGAGGGTTTTGAACGGAAATTTCGACAACGTCACGCCGGCGTTACTGCAAAACGGGAATGTCATCGTCGCGTCGATGAATTATCGCCTTGGTACTCTTGGGTTTTTTTCTCACCCGGCGCTCGATGATGAAGGTCATCTCAATGGCAACTACGGACTTATGGATCAGCAGTTCGCGCTCAAATGGCTACGCAGAAACATCGCCGCATTCGGCGGCGATCCTCGACGGATAACGATATTTGGCACGTCCGCGGGCGCGCTCAGCGTCTATTCTCAACTCGCATCTCCCACTGCTGCCGGACTATTCCAGCGTGCCATTGCGGTGAGCGGGTCGTATGAAGGTGGTTTCACGCGTTATCAGCAGTCGATTGTTCCGATCGCGACAGCAGAAGGGGAAGGCGAGAGCTTCGCGGCCAAGTTCGGATGCATTACCGCCAGATGCCTGCGGGAAATTCCGGCTGCGCAGATCGTGCTAGCTCAGCAGACGGGCGATTTTTTTCCAGTCATAGATGGCATTGTGCTGAGACAAACGCCGGGCGCAGCATTCGCCAGCGGCCAGTTCAACCAAGTGCCGGTTATTGCGGGTACCAGTCACGATGATTACCGGTTCGTGGTGGCGATCCAATTTGACTTTGGCTCAGGTCCGCTGACCGAAGCAGGGTATCCAGCGGCGATCGCTGGTCTTTTGGATTTGCCCGAGGCTCATCCCTTCGTGAATCTTGTCATCAACCTGTATCCCTTGAGCAACTACGCTAACGACGCATCCATCGCGCTCGGTGCGGCGGGTACCGACCGGGTTTTCGCCTGTCCGGCGCTCTCCGCCCATGAGTCGCTGGCACGATGGGTGTCCACGTACGTATACGAGTTCAACGACGAGAATGCGCCTTCGTTCTTCGACCGCCCTGTAAGCTTTCCATTGGGGGCATACCACACGGCCGAAATTCTATATCTGCTGAGGACCGATCAACTCGACCCGGACCAGCACCAGCTATCCGACATAATGATCAACTACTGGACGCAATTCGCCGCAAGCGGTGACCCGAATTCGGCCGATGCCCCAGAATGGCCCTTATTCGATAGCTCGAACCAGCAGATCCAATCCATGTTGCCTCCAACCCCCCAAACCGAGACCGGTTTTGCGAGCGACCACATGTGCTCATTCTGGACACCGTGAAATGGCGCTATCTCGATTCCTTGCGACAGCGAACGTCCATTTGAAATCGAATTTGCTGATTTACATGTGCTTCGCGTTGATCCCTCGTCGCCTCTGTTTGTCGTCCTGAGCCGCAACTGAACGCTGAGGCAGGGACAGAGTGGATCGCGAAAGCGGTCCCGAGTCCGTCCCTTGGGCGCGCGGCGCGGCGGGGGATGAGCTGCCCCGCCCGGGGACGCGCAATTTTTTCCCGGAACCATCGAATTTTCAGTCGCCGAAGCCGTCTGCTCCAGCTAGGATATGCCCACTATGCGACCATCGAGAGCGTTCCTGTCGATTATGATCCTGTGCCTGAGTATCGCCGCGGCCGGTGCGGCCCTGGCCGCCGCCGGTCCCGACCTCTCGCACGATTCACGCGTCAAAGATTTCCTGCAGAAGCGTTTTCACATCGCGAGCATCAAGGATATCGCGCTCGGCGCGCCGACGCCCTCCCCTTTTCCCGGGCTTTGGACGCGGACGCTGACCGTCACGACCCCCAACGGTTCGGTCAAGACCTACATCTATACCGATGCCGCCCAGGACAAGATCATCATCGGCCAGTATATCGACCTCAGGACAGATCCCTGGGGACGCATCGACACCGACAAGCTGCGCCTGACCGATCGCGCGACGCAGGGTCCCGATAATGCGCCGGTCACGATCGTCGAGTTTGCCGACTTCGAATGCCCGTTCTGCGCGCGCGCCTTCGACCAGATCGAGACCATCGTCAACAACCGCTACAAGGGCAAGGTGAAGTTGATCTTCAAGAATTTCCCGCTCTCGATGCATCCGTGGGCGCGCCCGGCCGCGATCGCCGCCGAATGCATCCGGCGTCAGAACCCGGCGGATTTCTGGGAATTCGCGCAAATCCTCTATTCGAGCCAGGCGCAGATCGATCCCAACAACCTGCGCTCGCGGGTCGAGAACTACGCCAAGGCGGCCAAGCTCGACACGCAGGCGCTCGACCAGTGCATGATGGGCAAGTCGGCCGAAGAGGTGATCAGCCAGGACATCCGCGACGGCGCGCTCGCGCACGTGCAATCGACGCCGACCTTCCTCATCAACGGTATCCCGGTGGTCGGCCTGCCGGAAGAGAAGTCGTTCGAGTTCGTGATCAAGTCGGAGCTGAAGGACGGCCACACCGCCGCAGCGGGCGGCTAATCGCGGACGATAATCAGTGGCCTGCCGGCGCGCCCGCTTTGGATGGCGCGCGGCCGGCCGGAGTGCTGGCCGACGCCGGCGGCTGCGCCACCTGCGATGCGCCGAGCTGCGCCAGCGCCTCCATCGCCTGCTGGCGTTCGCTGGAAAACGGATGCTCGTTCAGGAAGCGGCGGTACTCGTCGATCGCCGCCTCGCGCTTGCCCTCGCGATCGAGGATGCGGGCGACGGAGAGTTGCGCGCGGGTCTGCTCGGGGCCGGGCGTGGCCGCGGCCTTGCGATAGGCCGCTTCGGCATCGGCAAGCTTGCCCATCCGTTCGTAGATGACGCCGAGGTTGACCATCGCGAGGCTCGCGAACATCTCATCGTGCTCGCCGGCGATATAGGCCTTGAAGGCATCGCGGGCCGGCTCGAGTCGGTTCTGTTGGAGGTAGCAGGTGCCGAGATAGAAGTAGGCGAGGCGGCCGACCTGGAGCCCGGGCGCTTCGTTGGCGAGCTTCCGGAAGCGGGCCTCGGCGCGCGTGTAATCCTTGGCGTCGAGGGCCGTGAAGGCCTGGTAGAAATCGTTGGCGGCGGTGGCGGCGCGACGCTGCTGATAGAAGCGAATCGCGAAGACCACGATGATCGCGGCAGCGATCACGGCGGCGATCGAGAGGATCTCGCCGAGATGGGTGGCGAGATAGTCCTGCGCAGCCTCGACCAGCGTCGTCAGCTCGTCGGGCTGCTTCAGATCCTTGCGGCGCAGCTTGCGATGTGTCGAAGCCATCGGCAGGAGAGCGCGGTTGCGGCGCCCGAAAAGCGCCCTGCCCGGCTCGCGTTACTCACATCTTGTACTTGAAGTCCTCAGGCGACATGCGCTCGAGAATCTCGGACCACTTGTCGCGCGAGACGCCGGCCAGGTTTTGATCGGTCGCGCCGGCATCGGCGGCGGCCTCGTGCAGCTCGCTCGAAACTTCGAGCACCTGCTTGGCGACATAGATCGGCGATTTGGTGCGCAGCGCGAGTGAGATTGCATCGCTCGGCCGGGAATCAATTTGAAGGTTGCGGCCGTCGCGCGTGCGCATCTGGATTTGCGCGAAGTAGGTATTGTCGCGGAGCTCGGTGATTTCGACCGCCTCGACCGTGGCGCTCAGCTCGCCGAGCACGTTGCGCAGCAGATCGTGAGTCATCGGGCGCTGGGGCTTGATGCCTTCGAGCTCGGTCGCCATCGAAGCGGCTTCGAGCGGACCGATCCAGATTGGCAGGTTGAGCTTGTTGTCCGGGTCCTTCAGCACCACGATCGGCATCTTGGTGGTCGGATCGAGCGTGAGTCCGCTCACCATCATGAGGATGAAGTCTTCTCTATGCCCCGCCATAGACAACCCGAGAGGTTTTTCCTTTTGCGATCGGCCCGAGGCTGCGATCGTTGGTCCTCGCCTTAATATCTTGGACCAAAGGCGGCTTAGCGTCAACCGAAGATGCGCGATGACAGCCTGGAGCCATGGTTTCAACGCGGCGCGAGCCGATCGATCACCCGATAGAGCTGGTTTAAGTTGCGGCATTCCTCAACCAGGTCGCAATGCAAAGCGTAGCGCTCCATCTCGCTATCGCCGAATCCCCATGTGCTGCGGCTCTCGGGATTGAGCCAGATGAGCCGCTGGGCGCGCTGGCGAATCTCGCGCAGGCACCAGTCATGAGGCAGGTTGTAGTTGTTGCGCGCGTCGCCCAAAACGATCACGGTGGTGCGCCGGTTGACCGCGCCGATATGGTCACGCACAAAGGCGCGGAAGGCGTTACCGAAATTCGAATGGGAGTACACGTTTATAATATCACCGCTGAGCGCCGCGTCGAGAGCCTGGTTGAGATCGCGATCGCGAAACTCGGGCGTGACCTCGCCGATCTCGGCGACGAACACGTAGCTGCGCACGCGCGAATAGAGGTCCTGCAGCGAATAGACGAACTGCAGCATGAAGCGCGATGCGTTGCGCACCGAATCGGAGACATCGCACAGCACGACCACCTGCGGTTTGTCGCGGCGCCGACGATCGAAATACAGCTTGAAGGGCACGCCGCCGTTCTGCAGGTTATGCCTGAGCGTGCGCTTGATGTCGAAGCGGCCGCGCTGGGTGCGCTTGCGCCGGATCGCGATCACATTCTTCAGGCGCTGTGCGAGCCGCGTCACCGCCTGACGCATCCGCTCGAGCTCTTCGTCCGACAGATAATAAAAGCTCTTGTCGCCGATGTCGTTCATCTGCGACGCCTCGCGCGCGCGCACGTCGCGCTTGGCGCGCTCCATCCGGACATAACGCCGGATGATGTCGTCAAGCGCCTGCCTCCGGCGTTCGAGGTATTCGTCGAAGCGCGCATCGGCGGCGCCGGGCAGCTCGCGTTCGATCCGATCGCGCAGCTCGCGCAATTCGCCCGCGATCCGATCGAGCCCGAGCGCCCGCGCCAGGGCGCGCGCAAAATGATGCTCCTCGATACTCTGCCCGTTCTGCGCCGAACGAAGCTCGCGCGCGGCCTCGGCGATCATCCGCTCGAGCGCGCCGGTGTTGTCCTCCAGCAGGCGGCGCGCGAGTTCCGACAGCTCGCCGCCGTGCTCCTCGAGAAGCTTGCGCATCCGTTCGAGGAACTCCTGGAATTCGCGCTCGGACATCGCCATCGCGCCGCGCAAAGCTTCATCGGCCTGCTTGATGATCTCGCCGAGTCCGGAGAAGTAAATGTCGAAGAGCTGCTCGAAGACCGGCAGATCGCCCGGCCGCTTGACCATCGTGGCGCGCAGCGCGGCGCGAAAGCTTTCGCGATCGGCGAGCCCGGTCACGCCAGCGGCCGACACCGCGTCGAGCAATTCGGCGGTCGAGACCCGTACGCCGTTGCCGCGCATCAGGTTCGAGAATTCGATCAGCTTTTGATCCATCGCGCCGGCGCGCTCAGTTGAGCAGGTCCTTGTCGCTCGCGGTATCGGACGGACGCCGTGCGCGTGCGCGCCGCACGTAATTCTTGAGCTCCTCCTGCGCCTTGCGCACGTCACCCTCGTACTTGACGATGGTGTCGAGGGTCTCGGTCACGAGCGCATTGTCGAGCGTATCGACGTTGAGCAGCGTCAGCGCCTTGACCCAATCGATGGTCTCGCTGATGCCGGGCGTCTTCTTGAGATCGAGCTTGCGCAGCGACTGCGCCATCGTGACCACTTCCTCGGCCAGCTTCTCGCCCGCCTCAGGCGCCTTGAGCTTCAGGATCGCGAGTTCCTGCGCGCGATCGGGAAAATCGATGTAAAGATGGAGGCAGCGGCGCTTGAGCGCATCGGACATCTCGCGCGCGTTGTTCGAGGTCAGGACTACCAACGGAACATTGCGCGCCTTGAGCGTGCCGATTTCCGGGACCGTGACCTGGAAATCGGAAAGCAGCTCGAGCAGGAAGGCCTCGAACTCAGCATCGGCCTTGTCGATTTCGTCGACCAGCAGCACCACCGGGCGATCGCTGGTGATCGCACGCAGCAGCGGCCGCGGCAGGATGAATCGCTCGGAGAAAAAGACCTCGTCCTCGCGCGCAATCCGATCGACGGCTTCGGAAAGCCCGCGGCTGTTCGACAGCACCTCGCTGATCTTGTCTTTCAGAATCTGCGTGTAGAGCAGTTGCTTTGCGTACTCCCATTCGTAGAGCGCTTTGGCTTCGTCGAGTCCCTCGTAGCACTGCAGGCGGATCAACTCGTGGCCGAGCGCGGCGGCCAGCACCTTGGCGAGATCAGTCTTGCCGACGCCCGCGGGACCTTCAACGAGGATCGGCTTCTGGAGACGGCTCGCGAGAAACACCACGGTCGCGATGCGTCGTCCGGCGATGTACTTTTGCGTCGCGAAGCGCTCGATCACGTCTTCAATCGATGAGAACATCCACCCTCCCCTGCCTGAGGATCGTTTCATAGAATAACAGAATCGGCGGGCGCGGCGCGCCCCGTCAGATGTGCAATTCTTCCCACACCAGCCGATGCTCGGCGAAGCGCCGGCGATTGAGCGCCGCGGCATCGAAGCGATCGAAGCGGCCCAGCGCGATCAGTTCCGCCAGCGCTTGTCCCGCGCCGTAGGATTGCATCACGCCGCGCCCGCTGAAGGAATGCGCCTCGAAGATGCGCGGCGCGGCCGCGCCGAGAATCGCGCTGCGATCGGGGCTGACCTCGTAGAGTCCCGCCCAGCCGGTGACGTGCCGCAATCGCTCGCATCCGCTCATCCGCGCATAGAGACGCGGCCAGATCTCGTTCATGAAGAACGCTTCGCCGTCGTAGTTGAAATGGTAGCCGGGCGGCTCTTCGGGCGGCGAGTAACCGGCCAGGATGTGCTGGCCTTCGCTGTGAAAATAGAGCCCCGACGTATCGACGATCATGCCGTAGCGGGCGAGATCGATCGTGCGGCTGTCGACGAGACAAATCTGGCGGCGAATCGGTTCGCTCAGGTTCTCGAGGCCGGCGAGCCGCAGCGCCTGCCCGGACCATGCACCGCCGGTGATCGCGATCGCGTTGGCGCGCAACTCGAACAGATGTCCGGTTTCGGCCTCGCCCGGCGCGTCCTGAGTCAGAAGGCGGATTAGCATTTCGTCGGGTATCGCATCATCGGCCCGCCAGCATTGCAGGCTGACCGCGTCGGCACCTGCATCGATCGCGATCACGAAGGTGCGATCGAGATACTCGGCGCCGAGCTCGCGCGATCGCGTCCGATAGTGCTCCTTCAGCAGATTCGAATTGATCAGACCGTCGCGCGGGGAGAAAGTCGCGCCGGCGATGCCCTCGAGGCGATCGATCTCCGGCACGCGCCGGTTAACCTCCCGGGCGGTGAGGGTTTCGATCGGATGGCCGAGGTCGCGTTGCAGCGCGATATGCTCGAGCGCCTTCGGCCACGTCTGTTCATCGTAGAGCCAGAGATAACCGCGCTGCCGGAAGCCGATCTCCGCCGCGATGGTTTCGTAATACCGAATCGAGTCGCGGCAGAGCCGGATGTTGACCGGCTGCCACCAGGTCGCGCGCACGCCGCCCGCGTTCTTCTCGCTCGAACTGAGGCGTCCGCTCAGATCGAGATCGACCACCAGCGGCTTGAGCCCGCGCTCCGCGAGGCCCATCGCCACGGCGCTGCCCACCACCCCGCCGCCAATCAAAATAACGTCCCAGGAGTGTTTCAACGCCACACATCAAGCGTAGCAGGAATACGGAGGCGAGGCTCTTGTGCCGCAGAGGCTCCGGCTGTCAACCTAACATCGATGTGCACGCTGGCGATCTACTTCCGCGTCTTTCCTGAATGGCCGGTAAAGCGAGGGGTGTCCAGGTGTTGCCTGAATCTGTAGAGCGCATCACTGCGTAAGATCCACTGTTGGCAAACCAGTCATGAACTGCGGCGTAAACGTAATTCGTCAAAGGATCGATTACCACGTCGTCGCCGGCGCAAGGAATGGAAGTGTTACCGCTGATACCCTGGGCAAAACAGCCGCCCATTTTCACTACCGAATATTGGGCGAAAGTCGAGCCGCCATCGGTCGATTGCCAGATGCCAAGGAAATTCGGGCCGCCGTAGTTGAGGCCTTGCAATCCTGCTCGGTTCACTCCGGTTGTGTACGTTGCAGCGGCGTAAACGTACGGAGGAGAATGGGTCGAATCCACGGCAATTTTCGTGAATCCCTCGCCTTCAGCTGCTGTTAGAACTTGCCCATTAAAATTTACCGAACCGGCGATATGAGACCAGGCTTGGCCGAGGTTTCCGGAGCTGAAGATGCCGTCTCCCCAAAATGAGTCGCCTACGTTACCCTCGCCAGTCGCCAGTAGAATCGTCGGGGGGCTCGTCGCCGTGTTCAAGGCAACCGAACCAACAGCGGTCTGTGGGTAAGAGCCGATGTATACTGGATTTGGGTCGAGTATCCCAGAGATGTTTGTGAACGTGTCGCCTCCGTCACTCGTCATCCACAGGCCGCCGCCAGCCGTACCCACGAAAATTCTGCAAGCTGCACCACCACACGCGCCTCCCGTCGGATCCACCGCTATGGAGGTTACCCGCCCGGTTGCATGAAAAGTCGCGCCGGTCTCCACAGCACCTCCGTACTCGGCCTGCACGCCGTGATCGGCAGAGGTCCAATGAATTGCCATGCGGGGTTGCTTACGAGAACCGAACTCGCGATTACTCTAGGCGGCCTAGCGCCAAGGGCCAACACCAGACCGACAGCCGCAAAGAGAGCAGCGCTTCGCCTCTTCGCCATTTCCCCCTCCTCGATCTCAAGAGATCAGCATTTGGCGGATCGGATGTCTAATAATGACCCCCTCTTGGCACGCAGCGGCCTTCACCTTGAAACAGCGGCGAAGTCCGAGAGGTATCGCAGAACTCGTTGTACTTGCAGTCTGTGTCTGCCTTGCACCAAACGTCAGTGCGCCCGCAGTTGCCGTTCAGGCACCTCGCATTACCAGGGCAATCCGAGTCGTTAGCGCAAGTCGGTATCTTGTCAATTGGCGGCGGAGAGTGCGCCGTGAAAGGCTCCGCCACGCATCCATCTTTCATTGTTCCGTCGCGTTGCATTATCGGCTCGCGAACCTGATGCGGCCCACAGGACGTAGGGGGCGATGTGCCGGGCGAGAAGACCTGCGCGAAGGCAGGGCTCGCTGCGAGGATAACCCCACTGGCCAATGCGACGAAAAGCACCGTGCAAGATCGCATGTTGCTGCTATCCCCTCCGATCTACGCTGGCTTTGGTGATAATTGCTCTCGCACCCTGCTGACCTCTTTATCAAGCCTCATCGCAGACGCAATGAGCGTGCCCTTCGACTTATCCTCCTTCCAACGAGCTAACCGCCTTTTCATCCGCGCGGCGGGCCTCGCGTAAACCGTCATCCGGCAGTGCCCACGAAGATTCTGCAGGCGGAGTTGTTCGAAGGGCCGCAGTTGCCGTCCGCTGTCGGATCGACCACGATAGAGGTTACTCGTCCCGTCGCGTGAAACGGTGCGCCGGGGAGGCCTATTCCACCGTAATTGGGAACCACCCCGACGACCGGCTGTGGTCCAAGGAATTGCCATACCGGATTTGAAACCAGCACTGAGCCGGCGATGAGCGCGGATGGTACGAGCGCAACTACGAGTAAGATGACGCCTGATCCGAGGAACGATCCCCTCGACGACATATACTCCCCCTCCGAAAATTTAACCGATTAGTCGCGGCCCTAGCTCGGGCTAGTAATGGCCCCCCCGTGGCGCGCATGTTCCGGATATCTCAGGAAGGTGATACGGCTTCGACTTGTCGCAGAACTCGGAATACTTACATTCGCTGTCTGAGTTACAACCCACGTCTCCACGCATGCAGTATCCGTTTGTTAAGCACCGTAGTCGGCCCGGGCAGTCAGTGTCTTTCTTGCACGTCGAGGCGTAACGTGTGATAACCGGGTCCGAAGCCATGTAAGGCGGCGCTCCGCAATGCCACACCGGCTTTCCATCAGGACCCGGCTGCGCCATCGGCACCTGGCCAGGCAGGCAGGGAGGTGACGCAAAAGAGTGAATCTGAGCGTGAACCTTACCCTGCGCAAGCGCCAGGCTCGCGATCACGGTCAGCAAGATAATTCGACAGCGCATGTCCGGTTCCCTCCGGCCAGTCGTTGGTCCCGCCGTAATCAGATCGCCTTATTCTTTCTTTGATGACTTTTTGTCAAACCTCTGTGCCATGATTCGAAACGCTAAGCCGACAAATTGTAAACAAAAACGGACCGATCTCGAATTAACTCTGTTTCACTGTTCATATCGAAGTTTGCTTGGCTCACTGCTCAAATCGATTACACAGAATCCTACAAGCCTTATTCCCCACTCACGACGTCGGCTTGATCCGGATTTTCCGTTTTGAACCCTCGCCGCCGCCAGACTCCTGCCGCAATTGAGCGCTGTAACGCAAGTTCAGGAGACGCATGCTCCGCACGCGCTTGGGTATGCCGGAATCGAGTCGCGGCAGAGCCGGATGTTGACCGGCTGCCACCAGGTCGCGCGCACGCCGCCCGCGTTCTTCTCGCTCGAACTGAGGCGTCCGCTCAGATCGAGATCGACCACCAGC
>Ga0209061_1004268_pt1 | contig 13971 bp, 11 predicted proteins | sample Coa_R1_10_FD_187157 | JGI IMG/M metagenome (GOLD analysis project Ga0209061, IMG submission 187157) | Surface soil microbial communities from Centralia Pennsylvania, which are recovering from an underground coalmine fire - Coalmine... | ecosystem: Environmental > Terrestrial > Soil >...
CGCCTCGCTCACGTTCCCCGGCGATATTGTGGCGCAGCTTTTCACCGGCGTGCGGGTGAATGGGGAGAACGTTGTGCGCATCTTCGGAACCGAGGGATCGATCCTGGTCCCGGCGCCGTGGATGCCGGGTTATAACGATAATCCCTGCAAGATCATTGTTAAACGGGATGACGAGGAAGAGACGCGGGAGATCGTTGTCGAGAGCGACAGGCATCTCTACGCCTACGAGGCCGATACTGTCGCGGCGCATATCGAGGAGCGCCAGGCTCCGGCCATGAGCTGGGACGATACGCTCGGTAATATGAAAACGCTCGATCAATGGCGCGCCGCTATTGGCCTGCTCTACGATGCCGAGCGCCCTGAGAGCAAGGGGCAAGCGCTGCCTGTGCATGGGCGACCACTGGCAGTGCACCCGGATCATGACATGAAATATGGGCGTATCGAAGGACTTGAGAAGCCTGTTTCGCGCCTGGTGCTGGGCGTAGATAACCAGACGCACTGGCCCCACGCGGCTGTCATGTTCGACGACTTTTTTGAGCGCGGCGGCAATTGCTTCGATACGGCCTATATCTATGGTCGAGGCGAATGCGAGAAGATGCTGGGCCACTGGGTGAAGAATCGCGGCGTGCGCGAGCGGATTATCATTCTTGACAAGGGCGCGCATACACCGTACTGCAACCCGGAGGCGCTGGTCCGGCAGTTGCAGGAGAGCCTTGAGCGCCTCCAGACGGATTACGTGGATATCTATATGCTGCACCGCGATAATCCCGCTGTTCCCGTTGGAGAGTTTATTACGGCGCTCAACGAGCAGCAACGCGCAGGCCGAGTGCGCATCTTCGGCGCCTCGAACTGGTCTCTCGAACGCATCGAGGCGGCCAATGCCTGGGCGTTTGAACGCGGCCTCTCCGGTTTCGCGGCTATCAGCAATAACTTCAGCCTGGCGCGTATGGTCGAGCCGCCCTGGGTGGGCTGCCTCTCGGCATCGGATGCCACATGGCGAGCATGGCTGGCAAAGACGCAGATGCCGATTATGCCCTGGTCCAGTCAGGCGCGCGGCTTCTTTACCGGGAGGGCCGACCCCAATGACCGCTCGGATGCGGAACTGGTGCGCTGCTGGTATAGCGAGGATAATTTTCGCCGTCTAGAGCGCGTCAACGCGCTGGCGCGCGAGCGCGGCGTGCTGCCGATCAACATTGCGCTGGCCTATGTGCTCTGCCAGCCCTTCCCGACCTTCCCGCTGATCGGCCCGCGCCAGCTTTCCGAGACACGCACCTCCTTCCAGGCCCTCGCCATTACCCTGTCGCCCGAAGAATTGCGCTGGCTGAATCTGGAAGATTGAGAACCTATCATCTTTGACACAACGTAGTGTTAAGAATGTGTCTGATTGCCAGCCCCCATTGCCGGCTCGCGCCTGCGGCACTCACCGGATCTGAGGGATGGGCCAGGGCGCGGTGCGCCCCGGCCCATCCCTCAGATCCCTGGGTGCCGCAGAGCCGCACCGACGCCCGGCGAGAGCACTGAGCAGCGGACACTTTCTAAGAAAGGAGCGACGACGTTGACACTCACCGTTCATATCCTCGAACTGCCACATGGTCATTCGGTGGAAGAACTACAACCCCTGCTCTCCCCGGATATTCGCCTGAGCGCCGGCCCCGATGTGCCCGCTGATTGTGCAATCCTGGTCGCGGGCCATCTCCAGCGGGAACAATTGCAGGCCAGCACCGCGCTGCGCGCGCTCGTCGTTCCCTGGGCCGGTGTGCCGGAGCCGACGCGCAATCTGCTGCTCGATTTTCCGCGAATCGCCGTGCATAACATACATCATAATGCCCTGCCGGTTGCCGAAATGGCTGTCACGCTCATGCTCGCCGCCGCCAAGTTCATCGTCCCCGCGGATCGCACTTTCCGCGAGAACGACTGGTCTCCGCGCTTCGAGCGACCTGATCCCGCCGTCCTTTTCCATGACAAGACGGCGTTGATTCTGGGATACGGCGCGATTGGCAGCCTGGTGGCGCGGATGTGCCGGGGGCTGGGCCTGCATGTACGCGCGATCAGGCGCCATCTTCCCGCCGCGCAGGCTGGCAAAGAGGTAGAGCAGGACATTACGCTCTATCCACCCGACGCGCTGCACGACCTGCTGCCCGGCGCCGATTTCTTGCTGATTTGTGCGCCCCTGACGCCCGAAACGCGCGGAATGATCGGCGAGCGAGAACTGGCGCTTATGCCGGAGCATGCTGTTCTGGTGAACGTCAGCCGTGCCGAAATCGTCGATGAGGCCGCGCTCTATCACGCGCTCAAGGATGGGAAGCTCTATGCCGCCGGAATGGATGTCTGGTACCGCAATCCTGGCGGCGAAGGCGAGGCAAGCGGTCTCGCTCCATCCGCGTATCCATTTCACGAACTGCGCAATGTCGTCATCAGCCCGCACCGTGCCGGGCATGCTCCAGAGGCTGAGCAGATGCGTATGGGCTATCTGGCCGAGTTACTGAACAGGGCGGCGCGAGGCGCGCCGATGCCCAATCGCGTCGATTTGCAGGCTGGCTATTGAGGGCAAGATTCGAGAAGTTTTTTCGTGGCTCCTATGGTACACTTGTTCTGGCGAAACGATAACAGAGCAAAATACCCACAAAAACAAAAAGGAGCAATACACACGATGGCAAATCTTTTCACCTGGGTTGAGATCCCCGCGAGCGACTTTGATCGCGCGCAGAAGTTCTACCGCACCATTCTGGGAATCGAGCAGGAGTTGTACCAGCCGCCCAATATGGGCGAGATGCGCTATGGCATTCTGCCAATGGAGGGCGAGGGCGCCGGCGGTGCGATTGTCCAGGAGCCGAATTATGCTCCCGGCCAGGGTCAGGGGGTATGTGTCTACCTGGTGGTCAAAGGAGATCTCAACGCCACGCTGGCGAAGGTAGAATCCGCCGGAGGCAAAGTGGTCATAGGCAAGATGTCTCTCGGTGATATGGGGCCGGGCTACATCGCGCAGTTCATCGATAGCGAGGGGAACCGCGTCGGCCTGTTCTCCCTGGAATAACGTATCGCGACTGCGGTGCTCACAGGAAGAATGGAGGGAGCGTGTGGCGTAGCCACACGCTCCCTCCATTCTTCCTGTGAGCACCGAGGCTTGCAAGCGAGCCTCGTGCGATTATCCTTTCAGAGAACCGGCCATCAACCCCTCCACGATCTGCTTCTGGAAGACGAGCGTCAGGATGAAGACCGGCACAATCACAATCAGCGCCATTGCCGCCTCATTGCCCCAGGCTACCGTCTGGTACTGCGGGTTCACCGCCGCCTGCGTGATGCCGATGGTCAGTGTCTGCGACGCGCTCGATCTGCTGAAGATCAGGGGGAAGAAGAACTCGTCCCAGCTTGCCACCAGGTTCAGCAAAAAGAGCGTCGCGATAGCCGGGCGCAGCACCGGGATCACCACATGCCAGAGCGTCGTCAGGAAGTTGGCCCCGTCGATCTGCGCCGCCTCCTCCAGTTCGATGGGGATCTGGCGCACGAACGAGGTCATGATCCACACGCTTGTCGGCAGCAGGAAGCTCACCAGCAGAATCACGAGACCCTGAATCGAGTCCAGCAGCGAGAGATTCTCGAACATCTGGAAGAGCGGGATAATCATCGCAATCGTCGGCAGATAGCCCGAGAGTAGAATGCCCAGAAAAAGCGCGTTGCTGCCGGGGAAGCGAATGCGCGCGAAGGCGTAGGCCGCCAGCAGGCAGACCAGGACCGAGAAAAAGGCCGAGAGCAGCGCCAGCAGCGAGCTATTGATAAACTGCTGGCCCAGCGGCACGACCTGCGCCACCGTCTGGAAATTGATGAGCGAGGGGTGCCTGGGGAAGTAGTTGAGCGGCACTGTGAATAGCTCGCTCATCGGTGTGAAGGCCGACAGCACGATCCAGTAGATCGGCAGCAGCGTGATAATCACGAAGAGCGCGACCAGTACATAGAGTATGACCGTCCAGATAGTCTTGCGTACAGGCCGGTAATGCGTGTGGCGCTGGCGCTGTTCGGCAGGTGCCGCCGGTGGAGCATAGGTCTCGGTAGTAGACATCATACACCTCCTTATAGCGCCTGTTCGCTACGTCGCATGAACAGGAAAAAGACGACACACAGGAAGAGGACGATCACAAAGGCGAAGACCGCCACGGCTGAACCATAGCCATAATAGAGACCGGTAAAGGCCAGTTGATAGACCTGGTAGGAGAGCAGCGAGGTCGAGTGGCCGGGACCGCCCTGCGTCAGCCCATAAACCAGATCGAAGGTCAGCACGCGATAGGTCGAGACGAAGATCAATAGAGTAAAGATCAGCGGCGCCAGCATGGGCAGCACAACCGAGTAGAAGGTGCGCCAGGCTGAAGCGCCATCGACGCGCGCGGCTTCGTAGAGTTCGCGCGGGATATTTTGCAGTCCAGCCAGGATGATGAGCGCGGCCCAGGGCGAATTTTTCCATACATCGAGAATGATGACGACGATACGCGCCAGGTCGGGATTAGCGAGCCAGATGGGGCGGAAGGGCAGGACGCGGGCGATCAGGTCATCGATCATACCAAACTGGCTATTGAACATCCATTGCGAGGCCGTCGCGACGACGATGGCCGGCATAGCCCACGGCAGCAGATTAACGGCCCGCACGATGCCGCGTCCCCGGAACGCCTTGTTAAGCAGCAGAGCGATGCCCATTGCGTAGACCAGTTGAACCGCTGTTGAGACTGCGGTGAAGATGAAGGTGAACGAGAGGGACTGGAGGATCACCGGATCCTGGAACATGCGTGTGAAGTTAGCCAGGCCGATGAAACGCTGCGTGCCGGCCAGGGGACTGTTGTTGGTAAAGCTCTGCCAGATGGTGTTCAGGAAGGGGTAGATGGCGACGGCCAGGCGCCAGATCACCGCCGGCGCCACAAGGATATAGCCGAGCATGATAAGCCTGATGCGCCGGCGCCGTGTTCCCGCTGTGGCTCTGGCACTCGGGACCTTTGCGGCCTCTATATCTACGTACATATGCATCCTCTCTTCTGCGCAGGCGGGGCCTGGTTCACCAGACCCTCGTCTGGTGAACCCGGACGGGGCCAGGGGTGAACCAGACAAGGGTCTGGCGAACCCGGCCGGGGCCAGGGGTGAAACCGACGAGGGCCTGGCGAACCAGACGGGGGCCTGGTGAACCAGACGGGGGCCTGGCGAACCAGACGAGGGCCTGGCGAACCAGACGAGGGCCTGGTGAACCAGACGAGGGCCTGGCGAACCAGACGAGGGCCTGGCGAACCAGACGACCGCAAGGGTCGTCTCTACATTTCTTGCCCCTGGTTTCCCTCTCATTGCCGCTTTCTCGCTGGCCCCATTGCTCATCGTCCGCTACACCGTTACTGTCCCTGCAACGCCTGGTTGACGGCCTGCTGGCCCTGGCTGACGCAGGTATTCAGATCGATCTGGTCGTTCAAGTACTTGTTGACCACGGCCTCGAATGCGTCGGAGACGCGTTGGGCCTGCGCTGTGATAGGCCGGTAGTGCAACTGCACGTTTTGCACATAGTCGGCATCGCTCTGGGCCTGTGGCAGCGCCTTCTGTACCGCCGGATCGGAGAGCGCGGCGGTGCGCGATGGCGTATTGCCGGTCTTGGCGAGCAGGATCTCCGATTGCAGAGAGGCGGCGTAATCGATGAATCGGGCTGCCGCGTCGGGGTATTTGGAGTACTTGTTGATAGACCAGCCCCAGTTGGCGATGATGGTGCCGTTATTGTTCGGCCCCTTCGGCGGATGCGCCACCCCCAGCTTATAGCCGTTCTTGACGACCTGGGGAAAGTTGAGGATGCCGGCGTAGATGCCGTCCCATGTAATCCACATTGCCAGCTTGCCACTCTCAAAGGCGGTGGTCAGCGAGGTATAGTCGGCGGTCACAGTATCGGGGGGAGCGATCTTGTAGACATGGATCATGTCGTGGACGAGCTTGAGCGCCTGCTGTGAACCCGGTGCGGTCATGTGCAGCGGATCGCCGCCGGCCTGGCCCATCCAGTAGCACATCTCGTTGAAGAGTTCGGTATTGCCGCTCTTGCCGGCGATGCCGATACCATAGACGCCGTTGCCGGTAAGCTTCTGACCGGCGGCGATGAGTTCGTCCCAGGTCGTCGGCACGCTGATGCCAGCTTTGTCGAAGAGATCCTTGCGATAGAAGAAAATGACGGCGCCAAAGTTGGCGGGGAGGCGATAGCGATGGCCGTTGTAGGTGCTCAGCTTGAGCTGTGCGGGGGCAATCGCGGAAAAGTTCTCCGCGTTAATCTTATCCTCAAGCGGCAGCAGCCAGCCTGCATTACTGAAAGTTGCGGTCATGAAGTCGTCGAGCCAGAGCACATCCAGGCCAGTATAGCCGGAAGAGAGATAGGTCGTCATTTTCTGTACGTCATCGCCAAAGACCTGCGGCAACTGGAAGTAGTTGACCTTGATGCCGGTCTTCTTGGTGAAGCCATTGAAGACGGCGAGCAGGTCCTGCTGGGGAGTAACGTTGGTCCAGTACGCTACGGTAATGGATTGCGGATTAGAAGATGAGCCGCTGCTGCTGCCGCCACCGCAGGCCGCGAGGAAATCGGCTACAGTAACGCCTGCTGCCAGGCCCGCCGCCCCCTGCCCCGCGCGACGAAGCAAATCCCTGCGAGTGATGACGCTCAACGCGTCATCGCTAACTCGTGCCATTGGTCTATCTCCTTTGAGTAAATAATCGCGGTGGTGGGTGCCACACGCCATTGATAAGAGCTGCAAGCAGCGCAGCCTTCTTCGTTGTCGCTATGATGACAAATGACCGGGCGAGCGCTCGCCCTGGCAATGGCTTCATCTCCGGCCAGTCTACCCGGGGATATGTACCACAATTACACTTTCAGGCGCCTTAGAAGAAGTATAAAGTCTAGCTATCTCGGAATTCTTCTCGTTTTCTAAGCTAGCTTTCCAGTATCCTAAGTATGGCCGTCCGGGATCACTTGCCACTGGCAGCGGCTTTGCCGTGAGTGCGGGTGGGGGTGGAGTGCGGACGCTGCCCGCACCCCTTTGCACGGGAGGTTTAATTGGGGACAAAGGGAACCCATCACAGACGCCCGTCACAGACACCCGCAAGGGGCGACTCTCCATGTTTTTCGAGATCAAGGAGACCAATGTAGAGACACCCCTTGCGGGTGTCTTTTCCCGCAACGCGGGCATACGCGCCGCGCATGCCCCACCGCGTTTTTTCTTCGACGCCTATGCCCCCGTCGCCTATTCCCCCGCCGCGTTTTTTCTTCGACGCCTATGCCCCCGTCGCCTATTCCCCCGCCGCGTTTTTTCTTCGACGCGTTTTTTCGTCGACGCCTATTCCCCCGTCGCGTTTTTTCATCGACGCCTATTCCCCCGTCGCCTATTCCCCCGCCGCGTTTTTTCGTCGACGCCTATGCCCCCGTCGCCTATTCCATTCCCATCCCTCCTTGAAAAACCTGCCCCTGAAAGGCCCGCCCCGCACCCCACCGGCACCCGGTTCGCGCAGCGCCCGCGGCATTGGAATGTCATATAAGGCGAGGTCCCGAAGCGTTACGTATAGACGAGAGTTTCGGGATGGGAGGAAGGCAAACCCTCGGTCTGCCAGGCTTCATTGGGGAAGCAGGGATCGGTGCCGTAGCAGCCATTCACGCCGTGAATGATCGCGCTCGGTACGCCTGCTTTGCGCAGAGATGTTCGATAGGCGACAGGCGATTGCCCGCATACCGCCTTGAACGCAGTATAGAAGCGACTCACGGAGCCAAAGCCCGACTCCAGTGCAATTTCCGATACGTTGGCATCGGTGCTGATGAGCAGGCGCTGGGCGTGAGAAACGCGATAATGCGTAATATAGTCGATGATGCCCATGCCGAAATTCTTGCGGAAAAGGCTCATCGCGTAGTTAGGATGCAGATGTACGGTTTGCGCTACCTGTTCGACGTTGAGCGGTTCGGTATAGTGCTCGGCAATAAAGCAGGCCATACGCTCGACATTGCTCGGTTCGTTAGCCGGGGGGAGCACGCCATTATGGTGCTGTTCCTCGGCCACCTCCTGCCTGCCTTCGTGCGCATTCATCGTCAATGCCAGGCGGCGCAGGCGCGCCTCCACTTCCAGCAGGACGATTCTGCGATACTCCGGCGACTCGCGCTGGAGGTCGGTGTACCACTGGCGGAAGATGGCGCGGTTGGCCTCGAAGCTGCCTGCCTCTCCCGCATCGATCAGGAATTTGCCGCAAATTACCTGGCGCGTCAGCACATCGGGCAGTTGCCATTGCAGGAATGTGGCGAAAGGCACCGTGACCCAGTTCAGGACGGTGCGCTCTTCGATCAAGATGAGCTGGTGGGGAATGGTGGCCCAGAAGAGGGCTATCTGGCCCGCGTTGACGGTGACGCGTGCGCCGCCGAATAAATAAGTGATGGCTCCCTGTTCAATAAAGTTCATCTCTACTTCGTTATGGCGGTGTGGCCGCTGCATCAGGGCTGGATAGTAGCGAGCGTTGGCAAAGCCATAGACCGCCATATCGATATCGATGCTGACACTGGACATAGCGACGCCTTTCATGAGCAAATAACCTTAGAATCCAGTAAAATTTCCGTGAATACGAGACGATTTCTTCGTATTTTTATTTTATACTATCTCACAGAGGTATTGCCAGTGCTCGCGCCTGCGGCGCTTGCTTTTGGGAGTGGGCAGCATAGGCCAGGCGCGCAGCGCCTGGCCTATGCTGCCCACTCCCGCTCCCTGGCGCGGCGAAGTCGCGTTGGATGGTGTGTGGTGGAAAAATGCGCTGCGCGCATTTTTCCACCACACACCATCCTGCAAGCGCCGCAGGCGCGAACCTGGGCGGGTTTTCCCAGGTCAGTTTATATTCTCAAAGGAGGAAGCATGGACATCTCTACAACCGCACAACCGGCGCAGAGCGCCGGGGTCGCAGCGCGTTCTCCCTATCATCTGTCGGAGGAGCAAATACGCTTTTTCGATGAAAATGGCTACCTCGTCCTGCGCAACTGGATTCCGCGGAATATGCTCAGGCGTGTCCAGGAGGCCGGGCAGGCATGGATTGAGATGGGATTGCATGCCAGCGCTGATGATCCCGACTATGATGATTATATCTTTGCCCAGCGCCCGGCGGGACGGACTATGTTCCGCGTCAACTATGTGCACAACAAGGGGCAGGCGGCGTCTCTCGAACTGCTTGGCGCGCCTCAAGTGCTGGCTGTGGCCGAGAGCCTGTGCGGGCCGAACTTCGTGCCAACCTACGAGTCGATGGTCTTCAAGCAGGAGAACGATGGAGCCGCTATTCGCTGGCACCAGGATGCCGTGCATCCACGCAGCCATCGCATCTTCAACTTTGACCTCTATCTTGACGCTTCACGCGCCGATGGCGGCGCCCTGAATGTCATTCCTAAGACGCAGCTCCAGCGCCAGGACATCTGCGCGCTTACCGAGAAGTGGGGCTGGAATCCTCCAGGTGTGATTACTGTCGAGATGGAGCCGGGCGACGTGCTGCTGCATGATGTGATGGTGGTACATGGCTCGCCGGATGTCGAGGGCAAAGCGCTGCGCCGCACCATCTACTACGAATTCCGCGCGGCGGAACAGATCCTCGCCGAAGGTCCCTGGGGTAGTGATTGGGTTGATCGCCGCCTGCGCCTGATACCGCTCGCGCTGCGCCGCTACCAGCAGGCGTATCCCGACCAGCCGCAATTTGCCTGGCATATCTCGCCGCAGTTTCGCCCGGAGGTTTCAGCCGATGAGCAGCAGGAGTTGAAGATTGTGCATGTCGTGCATTCCGGCGGTACATTTTGCAGCGCCGGAGATGCCGGCTAAATTAATTATAACCTGGTACCAATAACAGGCCAACGTTTCGCGTTGGCCTGTTATTGGTACCAGGTTATCCAAACCAGCAAACGATTGTTTCGCCGGTCAGATAATCCGCCAGTTCGCTCACCAGGAAGAGCACGATGCGCGCCATATCTTCCGGCTGCGCGATACGTTGCAGCCGTGACAGCCCCTCCTCCGATCTTACCGTGCGCGTCGCCAGGAAACGCCCCGTATACGTCGGGGCAGGCGCAATACAGTTGACGTTGACATCGTAGGGTCGCAATTGTTCCGCCAGGCAGCGAGTATAGTACGAGATGCCCGCTTTGGAGGCCGCATAGATGATGCCAACCGTCGTTGGCATATGCCCGGCAGCCGAGCCGACGTTGACGATCTTGCCGCTCCGGCGCTCGCGCATGTGGCGCCCGGCATACTTGCAGGCATACATCGTGGCAAGCAGGTTGCGTTCAACCACGGCCTGGATATCATCGGGCGCGATATCGAGCGCGTCGTTGGGATCGGGCCGGGGCGTCCTTGCGCCGATATCGCCGCCCGCGTTATTGACCAGAATGTCGATCTGGCCGAGCGCATCAATCGCGTCCTGAACCAGCCGTTCGACCTGCGCGGCGTCGGTCAGGTCGGCGGCGAGGAAAGCCGAGCGCCGGCCCAGCGCGCGAATCTCCTCCGCCACCGCCGAACCCGACGCCGCCTCGCCAAAGCGGGCCGCCGCGCTCTCATCGATATCGTGAATGATGACATCGGCTCCCGCCTGCGCCAGCGACAATGCATAATGGCGTCCGAGGCCGCGACTGGAGCCTGTCACCAGCGCGACTTTGCCGCTGAGGTTCAGTAATGATGGCGCTGAGTTCTGCATGTGCAGCGTTATCCTTTCTATAAGTGTGCATGCCTGTTTACATCATCGCGTGCTCGCGCCTGCGGCGCTCGCCTGATCTGGCTGGTGGTGTGGGCATCTACGCGAGGCGTAGATGCCCACACCACCAGCCAGATCTCTGCTGCGGCGGAGCCGCACGAACGCGCTCGGGAGGGGGCTGCTTCCATCGTCAGAAGCGGGCGCGCAGAGCCTGCATATAGGCCAGGCTGGCGCTCAACTGCTGCTCCTCGTAGGCGATAATGTGCTCCTCTGGCTCCTGGCGCTCGAAGGGCGTGCGCCAGTCGCCCGTAGTCTGCGCATGCTCCACGACGAAGCGCAGCGTATGCGCCAGTTGGGCGGCCGTGCGCGGCGGATAGTCGGGCCAGTAGTCGTCGGCGAGCACGCGAATATGGCGAGCCTCCAGCGCGCCCAGCTCGATCACCATTGTGATATCCAGAGCCAGTTCTTTGAAGAAGAGGTTGAAGAGCGCCGGGAAATCGATCACGCCCTCGCCGAGCGCACAGCGAGCCAGCCGGTAGCCTTCCTTGCTCGGATAGATGCGGTAATCTTTGAGATGCACATGCTTCAGATAGGGGGCGATGCGCCGCGCGAACTCCAGAGGCTCCTCCGCCGTTGCCAGGGGATTGCCGGTATCGAGCGTGATGCCGAAATGCGGCGAGTCGAGCGCGGCGCAGAATTCGAGCAATTCTTCGGAGGCAAGGTCCTGGTGATTTTCCACGGCCAGGTTTACGCCGGCGCGCCCGGCGCTGGCCGCCGCGATACGTAGTTGCGCCAGCACCTCCGCGAGAAACTGCCGCCAGCGCCCGGCCAGTGGGCGCCGGTCCCCGCCGATCTTCGCGCCCCCGATCATAGTACGTATCGTGCGCGCTCCCAGTTGCCCGGCGATCTCGATGGCCTCGCTCAGCCTGCGCGCGTCGTAGCCGCTGGTATCCAGTACAATAAAAAGGCCGCGCTCTTCGGCGGTGCGCCTGACTCCCTTGAGATCCTGGCCTTGCAGGAGTGCAAGCGGAACCTCAACGCCGTCCAGTGCCATCGCCTGCGCGCGCTCTATAAGCTGGTATGGTGTAATCGTGGGGCGCGTCAATCCCGGCGCCTGCGCAATGCCCATGCTAAAGGTTGTGCCATAGACGGAAAGACCAATATGCATGCTCGACTTCCTCACTCCACCGTCCAGCCGCCATCGACCACCAGGGCCGAGCCGGTCATGAAGCTTGAGGCATCCGAGGCCATGAAGACGATCACCCCACGCAGTTCTTCGGGGCGTCCCCAGCGTTTGAGGGGCAGGTGATCGATAAAGAACTGATTGGCCTGCGGATTGTTGAGTACGGGCGTGTTCAATGCGGTGGCGAAGGGGCCGGGACAGAGGGCATTTACGGTAATGTTGTAAGGCGCCAGTTCCAGTGCCATCACTTTCGTGAACATGATGACGCCGCCCTTGCTGGAGCAGTAGGCGCCGCGTTCGGCGAGGGCCGTTATGCCCATCATCGAGGCGACGTTGATAATGCGGCCAGAGCGCTGCCGCTTCATGATGGGCACGATGGCGCGCGTGCACAGAAACGGCCCCTTGAGGTTCGTCTGCTGTACCAGGTCCCAGCTTGCCTCGTCGAAGTCCTCAACAGGTTTACGAATATTAATGCCGGCATTGTTGACCAGGATATCGATGCGCCCGAACTCCCGCATCACTGCCTGCGCCACCGCCTCGACCTGCTGCGCGCTGGTCACTTCCAGCGCCAGGCCCAGCGCACGCCTGCCCGTCGCGCTGGCTATTACCTCGGCGCTCTGCCGCGCCTTCTCCTGTTCTCGGCTCGTCACAACCACGCTGGCCCCGGCCTCGGCCAGTGCCTGCGCCATGACCTGTCCCAGCCCCTGGCTGCCTCCCGTCACTATCGCTACGCGTCCTTCCAGATTAAATACATCGAGACTCATTCCGTTTTCCTCCGTCCTCAGTGGGCTTGAATGCTCGCTTTACCTCATTTTCTGCATCGTGTTTCCGTGTTTTTCCATAGAGGAATTTGCTCTTTCCATTTTCGAGCGAGATCTCTGCGGTCCAGCGACCATCCTCGCGACGGTAAATAGACCCTTCACCGTGTCCGCGTTTTGCCATCAGGTCCCGAACGCGCCGCCCTGGCCGAGAACATGAGCGAGGCATGGCTGGCGTTCGCCTGCGATGGCAGGCCCGGCTCCCGCGGATTGCCCTTCTGGCCTGCCTACGCTCTAAGCGAGCGGGCGACGATGATCTTTGACAAAGCATGTCGCGTCGAAAACGACCCCGGCGGCGAAGTGCGCCGCGCATGGGACGGCATTCGCATTCCGAGCATCAGCGCGTCGTAGCCAACTGGCTCGCTATTCCGTGTGAAAGACCTCTTTCATTGTCGTCCACCACTCCCCGGGCGCTCGCTCGGGGAGCGGCTCCTGCATGGGATCGGTGAAGGACCACCAGCGCTGAGTCGTGGGATCAGCAGCCATTTTCTTCATGTCGGCGGCGAAATCATCGCCGACGTACTCGAAGTAGGCGAAGAGCCAGGTCCCATAGCGGAAGATCGAGTAGTTGCGTATATTGCACGCATGAATGGTGGCGAGCACGCCCGGCCATGTCTCGGCATGCAGTCGCTCGTACTCCGGAATGCACTCTTCTCTGATTCTGATAACCTGACCAAAACGTTGCATGTGATAACTTCCTTGCATGAGCGATAAACACCCGGGGATAAAGGCCCCGCTTTGTGCCCGCGTTGATCGTGGCTTTGATCTATCTTCTACTGGTTACTCGGGAAGGCTCACATAGATGTGAAATCATTTTCAGTACTATACCTGCTGCAATGCCATCTGTCAAGGGCTGCCCGTTGCTCTGTGTCCCTGATGGGGACCGCCTCTACGCCATTTCGCAATCTTGACAGATGGGCTGCATACGCGTATATTTGGATTGGCGGAAGAGAGGATGCGATGCGCAATCTCCCGTCGATGGGAAAATGATTTCATGACGAAAGCATTATTCGTGCGGCTTCGTTGTGCAGAGGATGGACGGTAGTGTGTGGGACCATGCGCGCTGCGCATGGTCCCACACACTACCGTCCATCCGGCGAGCGCCGCAGGAGCGAGCGGGACATGGCAGTTTCTTTAAGGAGGACACAGGGGGCGTATGGCGAACATTCAGGAAGTAGCGAGACGGGCGGGTGTCTCTATTTCAACCGTTTCGCGCGTGCTTAACGGAACTGCCCGCGTCAATAGCGAGGTGAGGGCACGCGTCGAAGCCGCAATTGAGGAACT
>Ga0209061_1004269_pt1 | contig 13968 bp, 11 predicted proteins | sample Coa_R1_10_FD_187157 | JGI IMG/M metagenome (GOLD analysis project Ga0209061, IMG submission 187157) | Surface soil microbial communities from Centralia Pennsylvania, which are recovering from an underground coalmine fire - Coalmine... | ecosystem: Environmental > Terrestrial > Soil >...
GGGGCTTGCCACCTCTGGCCTTTCATGATACAACAGTCATGAACCGAATTAAAGCACAGATTCTATATGCAGAGATTGTGTATCAAGCGAAGGAGCAGGGCAATGCATAGAGCGCGCGGCGAGCAAGCGAATATTTGCCATATTGTCGCTTACTCGCCAGGGCTTGCGCTTGTGATACTGCTTCTGCTTGCTTCTATGCCCGCCGCGGCCGCCTCTCCCCCTCGTCCTGGCAAGCTGGTTATGCAGGTCAGCGCCGGATTCGGCACGCACTTTCGTAATGGCACCTGGGTTCCTCTTGCTGTGACGCTGCGCAATAACGGGCCTGCTTTCAGCGGCGCCCTCGTTGCCAGCAATCCCCAGGGACCGGTCTGGCAGGCTACGTTCAGCACGGTGCCGGTCTCGGACTATGAACAGCTCGTCACTCTGCCCCACGGGGCCTATCGGCGGGTGATGATGTATGTGCCCGTTGCTCCCCAGATCGGCGTTTCGAGCATGCAGGTAGCGCTGCTCGACAGTCATGGAAACGTGGTCCAGGCGCAGAACGCAGCCCTGCAAGAGCTTGATCCCGAGGATCTTTTTGTGGGCCTGCTCTCGAACAATGCCAGTGGCTTTGGCTCCCTGCGCGCCGTTGCCCTGCCCAACCAGAACGGCTCGGTTGTCTTGCAGCCGCTCGACGCACAGAATATGCCGGCTATAGCCATGCCGCTCGCCAGCTTTGATATGATCGTGCTCGATGACTTCGCTAGCGCAAGCCTCTCGCGTGAGCAGTTACGCGCCTTGCAGATCTGGGTGCAGCAGGGCGGAACACTTGTCGAGGTCGGAGGGCAGAACTGGCGGCAGACGCTCGGCCCGCTGCCCGCCGATTTGCAGACGGTCAATATCAGCGGCAGCGAGGCACTGCCGGCGGGCGCCGATCTCCTGCCCGTGGATGCCCCGGTGGCGGGCAGGGACGCCGGGGCGCCGGTGCCTGTTCCGGTAAGCAAGGCGAGCGTACCAGCAACGGCAAAAACGATCCTCTCCGCCAATAATGTACCGCTCATCGTCGAGGCGCCGCGCGGACAGGGCGTCATCTACTACCTGGCCTATGATCCTGCCCTCGCGCCCCTGACGAACTGGGCCGGGGCCACGGCGCTCTGGAGAGATCTGGCACTGCGCTCCTCTGGACAGCAAGTGCTGCCGGCCAGCTTCTCGCCGGACCTCAGTGCCGCCATCCCCTACTATCTGGCGAAATTGCAGCGCCTGCTGTTGCCCACCTCGTCGCCCTCGCCCTGGCTGCTGCTGCTTTTTTTCTTCGGCTACCTCGCCGTCCTGGGACCTGTGCGCTGGCTCATTGTGCGCAGGACGAAGCGGCGCTACTGGAACTGGCGTATCATCCTGAGCGCCATCGTTGTCTTCTCGCTGCTCGATTACGGCACGGCCATCTATCAGCAGGGAACCGCACTCTATGACAATAGCCTCTCGATTATTCAGCTTGAAAACGGCAGCGCTGTAGCCCATAGCACCGACTATCTCGGCGTTTTCGTGCCTTTCGTCTCGGCAGATGGAGATGTGCAGGTGCAGTTGCCTGCGGGCAGCCTGGTGCAGCCCTTTTCCAGTCTGGATATGCAACAGTTGCAGACGGCAGTCGTAAGTGGCGCGGACGCAACACAGATCTATATGTCTGGCGCGCAAACTGGAAGCTTAGATGCGATCCAGGTAGAGCAAGATCTCACGGCACCAGGAGGGATTGCTTCTCATCTGCAATTGAAGCAGGGTGTCCTCAGCGGCACCGTGAGCAGCACGCTGCCGGCGACGCTCAGCGATGTCTATGTGCTGACGACGCGCAGCCTGACACCTGTTAGCAACCTCGGTTCCGGTCAGACGAACACTATCAGCATCCCGCTGCCTCCAGCGTCCTCCGCCGGTGCTCTGCCATCCTGCGCCTCGCTGGTCAGGCAGGTGACGGCCAGCAACAGCGGCCTTCTCACCGGCTACGACCATCTCTTCGCGCGCAGCGTGCCGCAGTCGATGAGCGAGCGCCAGCGCCACCTGAGCCTGCTGGCTTTCCTGCTGACTGCGTTGCAGTGCGACAGCGCACCCCTGGCCTCGACCAGTTCACCTGCCATGCTGCTCGGCTGGGCGGATCAGCCCCTCGATGCCGTGAACACGCTGACCTTCAATGGCGTTCACCCTCAGGGACTGCATGAGACGCTGGTGCTGGCTCCGCTCGCTATCAGCTACGCCTCCGGCTCTCTGACCATTCCGCCGGAGCTACTGCCGGGGCGATTGGTAGCCACCGGGCAGGCCGGAACCATACGCCGCATCTCACCGCTTACGTATGGGCTGGCCGGTGGCGAGGCCGTATTTGAGTACAGCGCACCTGCGGCTCCACATCTTCGAGCACAGACGCTTATTCTGGGGCTGCCGCCTGATAGCGCTCTGCCATCCGGCAATACCGTGGGAGCGCCCGGCAGCGCCTCGCGGGTTGCCCTCTACAACTGGCAGAGCCATGCCTGGGATAACGTCCGCCTCACAGCGCTGGCCCCTTTCACCGTGCAGCACGCCGCCGCATACCTCAGCCCCACTGGCCGCATTCTGGTAGAGATAAGCCAGCAAGGCGGATCAACCGAAGTTACCTTCACGGAACCCGCGCTCACCATTACCGGCCTCGCCTCCGGGCCATGACCGCCACGACGCTTGTCCACCCTCGTATTCTTCGGATATAATCGATGCATAAGCCCGGCTGCTTGTATATACAGAAGAGGTCTGAACATGTTACTCGAAGCAAACATTCGGAAAATGCTGGTAAGTGGGGATCAATGGGCCTGCTGGCATGGCTATCATGTGCCGGTAAGCGAGCAATATATTATCATCTGGACGCCTGCGGGCACAGAGATGCACTGGAAGCCGGGTACCTGGATCTCGCAGAAACACCAGTTGACCTATTTCTGGCCCAATGCCTGGTATACCATCCATGCCAGCTATAACACGGATGATGGCTCGCTGAGTGGCTGCTATTGCGACGTTGTGCTGCCGGGCACGGATTATACCAACACAGCCCCGGAACTCATCTATACCGACCTGTATATAGATGTCGTGGTGCGCGAAGATTACAGCGTCTACACAAAGGATCACGAGGTCTTTGACCGCGCGGCGCGGCGTTTCCCCATCGTTGAGCAGTCGCGCAAAAAATCGTTTGCTGTGCTGGACTGGCTGGAGGAGCAGGCGAAGCGCTGGTCCGGGCCATTCCAGCTTGTCCCGCACCATCTGCCGCGCACCGACTTTGAGCGATTGGATCCTGATGAGGCTGGCGCTGCACTGCGCGCCAGCCTGGAGGACCATCAAAGCTGATCGACTGGATGTGCCCACATGATTCCACAGGAACTACAAACGCAACTCGCTGGCTATGCGATCACCAATTTTGGCGAAGTAGCGTTGCGCGAAGCCCTCGAAGCACATGCCGAAACGTACACTCTCATCAAACTCGCGCCCTGGCCTGCCCGCCGCTGGAAGTGCCGCTATCGCCTCATGATGGGAGACCGCTTCTATGACGCCCAGAGCGCCCCCGAGGCTTACGCGCGCGGCCTGCTCGCGGCCCTGACACGCAACTCCTCGACCAGCTCCTCTATGCAGGAAAGATAGTCCATCTGGGCAAAAGTCCTGTTCCCCTTTGACACACTACGCCGTTGTAATTATGTGAGACAGAGATGCTTAACCTGATGGGCATGTTTTGTGCGCCTGCGGCGCACTGTGGAGTGGAGTCTGCGGGCTTTGCGCCGCAGGCGCAAAGCCCGCAGACTCCACTCCCTGACGAACCGCTGCGCGGTTCGCCGTCAGCAAGACCTGTCAGGGCGTTACCTATCCTGGTGTATCTTTGTCTCGGGCATGTTGTATCCTTGAAAGGAGTTCTGGCGTATGTTGCGCACTATGTGCAAGGGGAAGATTCACCGCGCCACCGTTACGCAGGCTGATCTGAACTACGTTGGCAGCATCACTGTCGATCAGGATCTACTGGATGCCGCCAACATTTATCCGTATGAAAAGGTGCAGGTCGTGAACGTTACCAATGGCTCGCGGCTGGAGACCTACACCATCGCTGGCGCGCGTGGCTCTGGCGTCATCTGCCTGAACGGCGCGGCGGCACGCCTGACCGCGGTCGGCGATCTCGTTATCATCATGAGCTATGGCATGTTCAGCGAGGAGGAGATCCAGTCGCTGACGCCGCGCATCGTCTTCGTCGATGAGCGGAATAGCATCATCGATACGAAGGCTGTGCCGCTCAGCGAGATGCTGCCAGGCTTCGTTGCCCCATCACATACAGAAGCCGAAGTTATATATTCATAGCGCGTAAAGCGCAATTCATTCGACCTCCCCGGTTGAATGAACTTTCCTTTGCCCCTCGCCTACCAAACGTTTGTAAGGTTCCACTTCCCAGATGCTTTTAGCTGACCGCCACTTGACGGCGGAGCGTCAATCCCATACAATCAAGCTACAAATTGAGCACCGCTTTCCCACTGACTATGCTTTCAGGAGGTGTCGAGTTGTCATCGCAGGCCGGGGAAGAGTGGTTGAGCTTGCGCCAGGCGGCTGATATGCTGGGCATGCATCCGGCAACAGTGCGCCTCTGGGCTGACCGCAACGAATTGCCATCACGTCGCACCAGTGGAGGGCATCGCCGGTTTCGCCGCGCGGATATCGAGGCACGCCTGCGCCAGGAGGCGGAGCCAAAGCCGAATCCCGCCGCTCAACTGCTCATTCAAAGCGTGCTGGGGCGTGTGCGCTTCGCCTTTACCGATGGGACGCTCAAAACGCTGCCCTGGTATCGCCATTTCGATGAAAGCGCTCGTGACGCGTATCGCCATCTGGGGCGCCGTGTGCTTGACCTCCTCGCTCGCGCCCTGAGCGAGCGCGCCGATAAAGAGGAACTGCGCCGCGAGGCGATGCAGCTCGGCACGGAGTATGCTGCCGTGACCTATACGTCTCGCGTGCCCGTTGCCGATGCGGTGCGCGCCTTCCTGTATTTCCATACACTGGTCGATGAGAGCGTACTGCAACTGCTTGAGGTGCGCGGCTCTCAGGATGTCCCCTGGGTTGAGAGCCTCTACCAGATCCAGGCGTTCACCAATGAGATCCTCCCGGCTCTGATCGAAGCCTCCGAGAAGCTGCACTCTACCACTTTGCCCTCACAGAACGAGCCGGATATTCAACCCGCCCATTAAAAGGATATCTGATCCACAGCTCCCTTGCCCTCTCTTCGCACCTTCGCGCGGCTTCGCCCTGATGCAAGGGTCATCTCGCGCCAAATGCCCAGAGGGCTTCGTCGGAGAAAGGACAGATGTTGTTTGTGAAAAAGGCGCTGCGCGCCTTTTTCACAAACAACATCTGTAAGGCGCGCGCCGCAGGCGTGCATGTATGGATAAGCGGAAGCTGCCACACACGACTATTGAACAGCGTATGCAGAATTTGTAGACAATACCTATCTCTAGATATTGTATAATCCCGCCTGCCTGTGGTATGTTTTTAGCATACGGGCCGTAAGCCCCCTGCCTTCAGGCAAGGGGATATAAGGCCCTCCACAGACCAATAGATAGTGCAAGTGTATCTATTGGTCTGTGGGAGAATCTCTTGTATGAGATATGAACTGAAGACAAACAACAACATAGCGTACAACTGCCATTATCACGTGGTATTCTGTCCGAAGTACCGACGCAAGGTACTTGTAGCCCCCATAGATGAACGGCTCAAGACTATCATTCTGGAAACCGTTGAGAAGTGGGGGCAAGAATTGATTGAGATGGAAGTCATGCCCGATCATGTGCATCTCATTGTCGGATATGACCCACAGTTGGGTATTCATCGGCTCATCAAGTACCTCAAGGGAACTTCAAGCCGCTCTCTCCGGCAAGAGTTTCCTCAATTGAAACGGCGTTTACCGTCCCTGTGGACAAACAGTGATTTCGTTGCCACAGTAGGGGGCGTGACTCTGGAAACACTGAAACGCTATGTGGAAGGACAAAAGAACCAGTGAGGAAGGCATTTAAGTACCGGCTCTACCCAAACAAAGAGCAGGAGCGTTCCCTTTTCTGGACGCTGGCACGGTGTCGAGAATTGTATAATGCTGCCCTTGCAGAACGCAAAGAAGCGTACCGGATGACTGGCAAGTCGATCCGCTACTACGAACAGAAGCGCGATCTTCCCGAGATCAAAAACGTCTTGCGAGAAGCGTACCAGAATATCCATTCTCAGGTGCTTCAAGATGTCCTCTTGCGTCTGGAAAGAGCCTTCCAAGCCTTTTTCAGACGGGTCAAAGCTGGCGAAAAGCCGGGCTATCCTCGTTTTCAAGGCCGCAATCGCTACAATTCCTTCACCTATCCACAAGGGGGCTATAGCCTCAAAGACGGGCGCGTCACGCTTTCAAAAATCGGCTCCATCAAGATCAAGCTGCATAGAGCGATAGAGGGAACCATCAAGACGTGCAGCATCAAGTACGAATCCGGACAATGGTACGCCGTGTTCTCTTGCGACTGTGAAGCGAATGCCCCGTTGCCAGTCTCAGAAGAGGAAGTGGGGATTGATCTTGGACTCTTGCATTTTGCCGCGCTCTCAGATGGAACGTTCATCGACAATCCGAGGTACTCCCGCAAGGCAGAGAAGACGCTTGAAAGGAGGCAGCAAGTTCTCAGCAGAAAGAAACGCGGTTCACATCGCCGTGAAAAAGCTCGGAGGCTTGTAGCAAAGGCCCATCGGAACATCAGGAACCAGCGCCGTGATTTTCTCCATAAACAGGCAAAGAGGCTTGTAGAGCGATATCAAACCATCGTCTTTGAGGATTTGCAAACCGAACATCTGGTCAAGCGCCCAAAGGCAAAGCAGGATGAGAACGGCAAGTACCTCCCCAACGGGGCCAGCGCAAAGGCTGGACTCAACACATCACTCCTTGATGCTGGATGGGGTATGTTCGTTGAGATGGTTTCCTTCAAGGCAGCATGCGCCGGAAGAGAAATGCTCAAAGTCAATCCCTACAAAACCAGTCAAGTGTGCAGTAGTTGTCTGCAAGAATGCCCTCACAAGGAACTGGATGAGAGAACACACATCTGTATCCACTGTGGGGTTGTTCTCGACAGAGATACCAACGCTGCGATAAACATCCTCCGGCTTGGAAGAAGCCAACGTGGGGCAACCCGCGTAGAAGCCCCTTGCCTTTAGGCATGGGGTACTTCACCAAATCGGCATGTGACGGTAGCTGAACAAGGGGCGCCATATGTCAATGAATCATCACGAGCGCGAACATAGCGAGGATCTGGCTCTAACGGTTCGTGTCCGCGCGCCGGAAATCACGACGGCGTGGCGCTGGCAGCGCCACAGGAAATTACTGCTGCGCCACTTCTCGCGCAAGCGTCTACGGCAGGCACACATCGACGCACGGCGCACCTTCACGCGTTTCTGGCTGGTTATCGGCACCGCCTTCCTCGCGCTGCTGATCGTCTTTTCCTCTATAACCGGGGCCGGTGCGTTTGTCGCCTACCGCTATTACAGCGACGTACAGAGCAAATATGTTCCCGAAGTGCTCACGCTGCGCGAACTGGTGCCCCGCGACAACCTGAAAATGTACGATAGCAAGGGCGTACTCATAGGTCAATTGACCGATCAGGGGATACACACCAGCGTCACGCTCAATAACGTCGCGCCGGACCTCATCAACGCTACCGTGGCAACCGAGGATAAGAACTTCTGGACGAACGAGGGCATCGATATTCCGCGCATTATCCAGGCCGCGCTGGATGACCTGCGCAGCGGGCGTGTCGTGGAGGGGGGCAGTACCATCACCCAGCAGCTCATCAAGATGCTGGTGGTGGGCGATAGAGAAAGCATCGAGCGCAAACTGGAGGAACTTGCGCTCACGCCAGCGGTAGACAACGACTATAGCAAGCGCGACATCCTGGAAATGTATCTGAACACCATCTACTATGGCGAGCAGGCATATGGCATCGACGCGGCGGCGGCGGTCTATTTCGGGCTGGAGGATAAACCCGGCAAACCGGCGGCGAAGCAGCTCGACCTGGCGCAGTCCGCAATGCTGGCGGGCCTGCCCAATTCTCCCTATGCCTACGACCCATTCCTGCACCCGCAAGCCGCATATGCGCGCCTCCAGGTCGTTCTCGCCGCTATGTTCAACCAGGGCTACATTACCCGCGTGCAGGAACTCGACGCACTCAGAGAGTCGCAGAGTCCCGGTTTCCTCAAGCATGCGCCCGGTCTGGTAAATCGCGCGCCGCACTTTTTTAATTTCGTGCTTTTGCAGCTTGAGCAGATCTTCCACCTCAAACGCAGCCAGTTGTCGCGTTCCGACATGATTGTTGATACGACACTGGATATCGCGCTCCAGGACAAGATTCAAAAGATCATGCAGGAGCACATCGCCGAACTGCGCTATACGCACAATGTGAGCAATGCCGCCGAGGTGCTCATCGATTTTCATACCGGGGCGATTCGTTCGCTGCTGGGCAGCATCGATTACAATGATAAGAGCATCGATGGCGAGTTCGACGTGGCGACGCAGGGCTATCGCCAGCCCGGCTCATCGTTCAAGCCGTATGTCTATGTCACGGCCTTCGCCGAGGGGGCATCGCCCGCGCAGGCCATCGACGACGCCCCATTAACCATCAATCTACCGGGCCAGAACCCGCCTACGTTCACTCCGCAGAACTACGATCAGCATTTTCATGGGCATATGACGCTGCGCTGTGCGTTGCAGAACTCGTTGAACGTCCCGGCGGTAAAGGTCTTGCAGCACGCGGGCATCGCGGCCTCGATCAAGACCGCCCGGGCAATGGGCATTACCAGCTACGAGGGCACGCCGGGCTATTCGATGGTACTGGGCGGTCTGGGCGTGCGGCTCATCGACCATACCTCGGCCTACGGCACCTTTGCCGATGGCGGCGTGCATGTGCCCTACTACGCGGTGCAGAAGGTCCTCTTCGCCAATTCACATATGACCTACGAGCACCAGAACGACCCCGGCAAGCAGGTCATCAGTCCGCAACTGGCGTATCTGATTACCAGCGTGCTGAGCGATAACCAGTCGCGCATCCCCGAATTCTTCGATTGCAACGTCCTGCAACTCTACTCCAATTCGCAACAGGACTGCTGGGACGGTAATCGCGGAACGGTCCGCCCGGCGGCGGCCAAGACAGGTACGACCAACGATTTCCGCGATAACTGGACGCTGGGCTATACAACTGATTATGTGATGGGTGTCTGGGCTGGCAATGACGATAATACTCCTATGTACGATGTGAGCGGGGTTCAGGGTGCGGCCCCCATCTGGCACGATTCAATGCTCGTTGCGGAGCAGGGGCGCCCTATCAGGGACTTCATCAACCCCGGCGGCCTGCAACGAGCCACGGTCACATATCCCGACGGTGTAGAGACCACCGACTGGTTCTTGCCCGGCACAGTCCCGCATTTCAATATCAGCGCGCCGACACCGATTGCGACGGCTGCGCACGGCAGCGACAATAACGTGCAGAGCGAGAATCAGCCGCAGCCGGGTCCCTCCTCGGCACACCCTTATTGTCCCAATGACTTTACGTTCGCGTTCCCTCCCCCAACCTCTAAAGCAGTTTCATCGGCTCAAGGATGGTGGTAGGGGGACCGTTACCTTCTTATGATCTGCTCCGTTACTACATACGGGGACTTCCATAAGCTGCGATCAGTGTAATATACTCAGGATGAGTTTATCTATAAATAGCTGTAACAGAACACTTGTAACGTGTGTATCCACTGAGGCGTGTAAACTAAAGAGGGATGTGGATTCAGTAAACGCAGGTACGTGTTGTTCTCCCGACTATGTTATGAATGATTGAGGTTGAGAGAGATGCAGACCAGAGAGCGCCCCTCGCCATCATCGTCTTCTCCTTCGGATGAGGAGTTTACGGTCTCGACAGAGCAAGGTTCTACGCAGGCCGGGATGTCAGAAAGTCGCAGACATATCAGGCCGGCCACCCTGCCGGCGCATAGCCGCGCTGCCGCCGCCCAGCGCTTGAGCGAGCTTCCAGAGAAATCTATTCGCGGCGCCTATTATCCCGTTCCGCACTTACGCAGATACCCTGCGGGCTGGCGTACAAAGCGCCATATCAAGCGCAAGAATCTGCGCTACAGTGCGCTGCGCTATCTCGTGACCGACCGTCACTCGCAGTGGGCCATCATGCCGCTCGCGTTGGGAGCGCTTGCCGTGATCGTCGTCCTGGCTGGCGCGCTGGTCGGGTTCACAGCCGCGTATAGCGCAACACAGCAGCATTTTGGGCAGCAGGTTGTTACGCTGCAAGATGTTCTTCCGCAGGATAATCTGAGAATGTATGACTCGCATGGCACGCTGATCTATCAGATGGTGAGTGATGGTTTGCAGACGAGCGTGCCACTGTCGAAGGTCTCTCCTTATATGATCGATGCTGAAGTCGCTACCGAAGATCAGTATTTCTGGTCTGATCCGGGCTACGACATTACCGGTATCGTGCGCGCCGCGCTGGATGATCTGACCAGCGGCCATATTCTCTCCGGCGGCAGTACGATTACACAGCAATTAATCAAAAAGAATATTGTGGGAGACCGCGATACGATCATCCGCAAACTGGAAGAGGTCCTGCTGGCGCCAGAGGTGACACGGCGTTATACGAAGCAGCAGATCATGGAAATGTACCTCAACACGACGTTTTATGGCGAGAACAGCTACGGAGTTGAGGCTGCTGCCTTCACCTACTTTGACCTGAAAGATACGCCCACACAAACGGCGGCCCAGCAACTCGATATCGCGCAGGCGGCGATGCTGGCCGGCATCCCCAGCGCCCCCGTTGGACGCGATCCGTTCCTGCACTGGGATGCCGCCGTCCAGAGAGTGCAGCAGGTGCTCAAGGGCATGTATATCCAGGGATATATCACCTATCAGCAGCGCCAGCAGGCAATGGCCGAGATTCTGCGGCCCGGCTTCCTGCATCGTGGCGTTGTGCATAACAATCCCCTGGCCCTTCATTTCGTGAATTATGCGCTGAACGAACTGGCAAAGGATCTGCACGTAAAGGTCGGAGATCTGGCGCGTGCCGGCCTGATCGTCTCTACGACACTCGATCTACCGCTGGAGAAGCAGGTGTTACAGATCGCACGGCGGCAGATTGCGAAAATGGCGGCGATACATCATATGTCGGATGCAGCGGAGGTGATGATCGATTATCATAATGGCGATATTCGAGTGCTCATGGGTAATATCGATCCGACCAACCCGCAGTACGGAGACTTCGACGTAGCGTCTCAGGGATACCGGCAGCCCGGATCGGCCTTCAAGCCTTTCGTGTATGCCACCGCCTTTGAGCAGGGGATCAGCCCCGGCACGCCCGTTCTGGACGGCCCGCTCACCATCCAGATGTGCTGCGGCCTCCCTCCTTACACGCCGACCAACTACGATGACAGTTATCACGGGCTGATTACCTATCGCTACGCCCTGGCGAACTCGTTCAATATCCCGGCGGTGAAGTTGCTGATGCAGGTTGGTGTGGATAAGTCGCTGAATACGGCGCTCAAGATGGGGATTACGTCCTATGTTGGCGTGCCAAACTATACGATGGTACTGGGTTCACTGGGCGTGCACTTGCTGGATATGACCTCCGCCTATGGCGTCTTTGCCAACGGTGGCGTGCGCGTGCAGCCGCATGCCATCGATACGGTGACTAACACGCAGGGCCGCGTCATCTTTCACTTCCAGCCCCAGGGCCAGCGGGTTATCAGCAAGCAGGTAGCCTATATGATAACCAGCGTGCTCAGCGATAACAATGCTCGTTCCTTCGAGTTCGGCAAGTGCAGCGAACTATTGCTCTTCAGCAATACGCAGCAGCAGTGCTATGCGGGCAATCCTGGCACGATTCGCCCGTCCGCCGTCAAGACGGGAACCTCCAACAACTTCGCTGATAACTGGACCATAGGCTATACAACCGACCTGGTGGGAGGTGTCTGGGTTGGCAATAACGATAATTCGCCGATGGTGAACGTGATCGGCGTGGACGGCGCCGGTCCCATCTGGCACGATATGATGCTGCTGGCGGAGAAGGGCCGCCCCGTAGGGAACTTCGTCAATCCAGGCGGGCTGGTGACGAAGACCGTACACTATCCTGGCATCACGACGACTGACCTGTACCTGAAGTCGAAGTCGTGAGCACGATGCCCAGGCGCTCCAGCAGCCTGCGACTGATCTCGGCACGGTATTTGATGGGCATACGCCCCGCGTGGCTATGCGAGTCAGATCCCGTGCTGAGCAGCAGATCGTGCTCGCGCGCGTATGCCAGGTAGATCTCGATCATCTCCTGACTGTGATAGGGATGATAGACCTCGATGCCGTCGATAGGAACTTCGGCACGCACCTGGTCGAGCAGTTCGGGGCTGTAGAAGGTAAAGCCGCTCTCACGCCTGCCAGGGTGAGCGATAAGGCATACGGCGCCGCTGCGGTGGGCCGCGTCCACCGTTTCGGCCATGTCGGCCTTGATCGAGCGATAGCCGGCCTCGCGAATCATCTGCAATGCGCTGAAACGATCAGTGGCGTAGCCGTGTTCGCGTAACAGCAGCATGTTATCCCCGGGGCGCCGCAGTTCGCCACCGCTGGCCGCCAGGATCTCCGCCTGGCGGGGAAAATCGTAACCCTGGCGGCGCAGCGCGGCATTCACCTCGTGAGTGTTCTCTAATTGGAGGCGCACCACCTTTTGCGTGATAGGAAGCAGTTCGTTGTTCTCGGCATCGAAGCCATAACAGAGTACATCGCCCATCTTGCCGCGCCATTCCGTGCTCATCTCGACTCCTGAGAGAATGGGCAGCCCTTTTTCGGCGCCGATGGCCTGTATGCCGGCCACGCTATCAACGCGATCATGGTCGGTTACGGCCACCAGGGCGAATCCCTGATTAATAAGGTAGTCGATGAGCTGCGGTGCGGGCCAGCGTCCGTCACTGTACGTGGTGTGCATATGCAGGTCGATAGGGGCGTCGGGGGATAATACCAGGTCCTTAGTTACGCGCGTCAAAACTATCTCCTTTGTCAGAAAGCCATTCATTAATGATACTCTTTTTGTCATTACCATCAATAGTACCACAATCACAGGCTCCGGCGAGTTTCAGTGGGTATCCGATTCTCAGCGTTCGCAGGGCACTCGCACGGCTCCGCCGCGCCAGGAAGGGAGTAGGATGTGAGGGAAATGCGCTCCGCGCATTTCCCTCACATCCTACTCCTTGAAGCGAGCGTGTCTTCGCTCTCTGGCTGGATGTTCGTGCGGCCCGCCTCACAGTGGATAGAATCTGATGCGTCAAAAAATGCGCGGAGTGCATTTTTTCACACCATTATACTCCCTAAAGCGAGCGCCGCAGGCGCGAGCACGCGAGGAGGGCCAGAAATCAGATCCCACAAAAGTATAGAGGCGTAGCATTGATTGCCCTGTACTGCTACAATGAAAAGCAGCAAGAATAACCGTGAACGGCATAAAGAAAGGAATTGTGCTATGAATAATCCCGCAGTATATATCGGGGCCATCGTCCTGGGCGTGATCGGCATTATTCTGGGGGTGCTGTACCAGGTACATACGCTTGGCTATCATCCTTTTCGTGCCATTGTAGCTCTTGTCGTGGGCGTGATTCTACTGATTGTTGGGATTGTGGGAACGGTGATGATGAGGCGCCAGGCGGGGAAATCGTAGGATAATTAAGAATACCGGCGCCAGACCAGCCTGGGGGGAGCAAGCCTGGGGCAAGGAGCCAGCCTGGGAGGAGGAAGAAGCCTGGGGCAAGGAGCCAGGGGCAAGGAGCCAGGGGCAAGCCCTGGCTCTACATGTAGAGCCAGGGCTTGCCCCTGGCTTCATGTTCCCCCCTGACCTCCTTCCCCCCTGGCTTCATGTTCCCTCCTGACCTTCTTCCCTCCTGACCTTCTTCCCCCCTGACCTTCTTCCCCCCTGACCTTCTTCC
>Ga0209061_1004270_pt1 | contig 13966 bp, 11 predicted proteins | sample Coa_R1_10_FD_187157 | JGI IMG/M metagenome (GOLD analysis project Ga0209061, IMG submission 187157) | Surface soil microbial communities from Centralia Pennsylvania, which are recovering from an underground coalmine fire - Coalmine... | ecosystem: Environmental > Terrestrial > Soil >...
TCCCAGTGGCCCGGCAGCAGGCGACGGATCGGGTACCGGCGCAGCAGGTACAGCGAGTCGAGGTACGCCTGCATGTCGCCGTCGGGCGGGTAGACGACTGCAGTGCCCTTGCCGAGAATATGGTCGCCGCTGAACAGCAGCTCGCGCGGGCGATCCAGGAAGCAGAGGTGTGTGCTGGCGTGACCCGGGGTGGCGATCACCTCCAGCCACTCGCCGTCGGCCGGCACATGCTGGCCGTGGCGCAGCGCGCGGTCGATGTGGCGGATGCCGTCGTGTGCGGCTAGCGGGGCGCCGGTGCGCCGGCGCAAGCGGTCGGCACCGGCGAGGTGGTCACTGTGGTGGTGGGTGACCAAGATCAGGGCTACCCGCGCGCCCAGCTCGCCCACCGTTGTCACGATGCGGTCGATGTGCTCGACCGAGTCGGGGCCCGGGTCGATTACCACCAGCTCGCGCTCGCCCACCAGGTAGGTGTTGGTCCCCGGGCCGGTGTACGGGCCGGGGTTGTCGGCCAGGAGTTTGCGGACGCGTGGCGCTACCAGCACTCGCGCACCTCTTCGGGGATCTCGACGTAAGGCGGGGACACGGAGAAATCCGCCCGCGGCCGCACCGTCACCACGCGCTTGGTCGCGGCGTGAGCGAGCAGCGCGTCGACGGTGGCGAAGCGCGCCAGCCGCTCCAGGTGGGCGCGGGTGGCGAACACCAGCGGGAACACGCCCCGCGCGTGCAGGGCCAGCGCCTGGGCAGGGGCGACCCAGCGGCCGTCGGTAGTCTCCACCGCGCAGTGCAGCGCCTCTTGGCCCGGGGGCAGCGGCGCCAGGAAGAAGCGGGTGTCGAACCGGCGCGGCGCGCCCTCTGGGGTGATGAAATGCGCCCAGTAGCACAGCTGCTCGGGCGCTGGCCGCAGCCCCTCGCGGGCGCAGATGGCCCACAACGTGGTCGCGCCGCGCTGGAGGGCCAGGCGGTCGGCCGCCAGCCGCGCCGCGCGCGCGGCGTCGTCGAAGCGCACCAGCGCCCCGCGCGCATCGGTGGCCAGCAGCACGCCCGCCTCCTCGAACAGCTCGCGCACTGCCGCTAGCCACAGGGCGAGGCTATCGGCCGGGGTGGGCCCGCCGGCCCCGCTGGCCCCGGCCAGGCGCGCGTGGGCCGCGGCCGCCGTGAGCGCGAGCGGCGGGGCGTCGGGCGGAGGGTAATCGTCGGCGCGTACCGTGCCGCCCGGGAACACGTACACGTCGGGGGCGAAGCGGCTCTCCGCGGGCCGCCGCACCATGAACACCTCCCACGCGGCCGCCCCCGGACGTACTAGGATCACCGAGGCCGAGGGGCGCGGCGGGGCAGACATGCAGTGGCTCCTGTGGCTGGCTCGCACTGTGCTTATACCACGTTCGTCCGCGGTCGATGATCAGCGCGACGGCCGCTGCGCGAACGCTGCCCGCCGGCCTCCACCATGCGTTAACATATTGCGCAATGGTCACGCTAGACGCGCCCACGGTCCCCCAAGGACTTTCCGAGGCCGAGGCCCAGGCCCGTCGTGCGCAGGGCCTGGGCAATGCCTGTGTCCTGCCCACCAGCCGCTCCTACCGGCAGATCTTCCGCGAGAACGTCTTCACCTTCATCAACAACGTGCTGTTCGGTCTCGGTATCGCGTTGGTGGTGCTGGGGCGCTGGAGCGACGCACTGGTCTCGGTCGCCGTGGTGCTGGTCAACACGGTGGTCGGCGTGGTCCAGGAGATCCGCGCCAAGCGCGTCCTCGATCGCATCGCCCTGCTCGCCCAGCCCCAGGCGACGGTGATCCGCGACGGCGTGGAGCGCGTCGTTCCGCCCAGCGAGGTGGTCGTCGGCGACATCTTGCTGGCCCGCCCGGGCGACCAGATCGTGGTCGACGGCCCGCTGGTCGCCGGGCGCATGGACGCCGACGAGTCGCTGCTGACGGGCGAGAGCAACCTGATCGCCAAGAAACCGGGCGACCTGGTGTATTCCGGCAGCTACTGCGTGACCGGCAAGGCGTACTACCAGGCCCAGCGCGTCGGCGCGCAGAGCCTGGTCAACCAGCTCACCGCCAGTGCCCGCGCTTTCCGCCGCAACCTCACACCGCTGCAGCGCGAGGTCAACCTGGTCATCCGGGTGATCCTGCTCATCGCCGTGTACCTGGAGATCTTGAGCGTGGTGGGCGCGCTGCTACAGGGCGCGCCGGTGGTGGACAGCGTGAAGGTGGCGGTGGTGATCGCCGGGCTGGTGCCCAATGGCCTGTTCATCGCCATCGCGGTGGCCTACGCGCTGGGCGCCTTGCGCATCGCGGGGCACGGCGCGTTGGTGCAGCAGTCGAACGCCATCGAGTCGCTGAGCAACGTCGATGTGCTGTGCCTGGATAAGACCGGCACGCTCACCGCCAACCGTATCCGCCTGCACGCCGTGCGGCCGCTGGGGATCGAGGCGGCGGCTCTGGAGCGGCTGCTGGGCGACTACGCGGCCAACGTGACCAACCGCAACCGCACGGCCGAGGCGCTGTATCAAGCCTATGGGGGCGCGCCGCGGCGGGTGGTCGCAGAGGTCGAGTTCTCCTCGGCGCGCCGGTGGAGCGCGCTGGCCTTCGCGCCCGAGGCGGGCGGCGGAGTGTACGTGCTCGGCGCGCCGGAGGTGCTCCAGCCGCGGTTGCGCGCTGGCGTCGCGCTGGGCGACCAGGGCCGGGGCTGGGCCGAGCAGGGGCTGCGGGTGGTGCTGTTCGCCGCCGCGCCGCCGGACGCGGCGCTGTACGACGCCGCCGGCCAGCCGTGTCTGCCCGCCCCGTTGGAGCCGCTGGGGCTGATCGCCTTCGGCGACGAGTTACGCCCGGAAGCGCGCGAGACGCTAGCGGCGTTCGCGGCCAGCGGCATCCGGCTCAAGATCATCTCCGGCGATAACCCCGCGACCGTTGCCGCGGTCGCCCGCCAGGCCGGCCTGAACGGCCAGCTTGAGGTGTGCTCCGGGGCCGACCTGGAGAGCCTGACCGACGCGCAGCTCCGCGAGGTGGCCGAGCGCGTCACCATCTTCGGGCGGATCACGCCGAGTCAGAAAGAGCGGCTGGTGAAGGCGCTGCGCGCGGGCGGGCACCATGTGGCGATGATCGGCGACGGCGTGAACGACGTGTTGGCGCTCAAGCGCGCCAACCTGGGCATCGCCATGCTTAGCGGCAGCCAAGCCACCCGCGCCGTGGCCGACATCGTGTTGCTCAACGACTCCTTCTCGTCGCTGCCGCTGGCGTTCCGCGAGGGGCAGCGGATCCTCAATGGCATGCAGGATATCCTGCGCATCTTCCTGACACGCGTGCTGTACATGGCGCTGCTGATCATGTCGATCGGGGTGGTGGGCGGTTTCCCGCTGGGGCCGAAGCAGGCGTCGCTACTGGCGCTGCTGACCGTCGGCATCCCCTCCATCGCGTTGGCGGCGTGGGCGCGTCCAGGCCCCGGCCCGCGCCGGCGGCTCGTGCAGGGCTTGATGCGCTTCGTGCTCTCGGCGGCCACCACGCTCAGCCTGGTGGGCCTCGGCGTGTACGCGCTGTACCTGGCGCGAACTCAAGACGCCATCATCCAGGCGACGCCGTGGATCGCCGACATCGTGGCCCTCGAGCGCGCCCTGCCGGTCGCCCAGAGCGCCTTGCTGGCGATCACCACCTTCTGCGGGCTGTTGCTGCTGCTGTTCGTCGAGCCGCCCCTCCGCGCGTTGGCCGTCGCGCCCGAGGAGTATCACGGCGACTGGCGCCCCACCCTGCTGGCCGCCGCTATGCTGGCTAGCTACCTGACGATCGTGTCGGTACCGTGGCTGCGCGACTTCTTCGAGCTGGCGGCGCTCGGGTGGGGCGACTACCTGGCGCTCGGCGCGCTGGCCGGGCTGTGGGGGATCGGCCTGCACTTCCTCTGGCGCCGCCGCCTGATCGAGCGGTTCTTGGACCTCGACCTGCGCTGAGCACGGCCGGGACGGGCCGCGGTTGGGCATCACCGCGTGGCCCGCCGGTGCCGATCGGCTGGCGGCACGGCCCTGCGCAGAGCTGCCCGCCCGGGTGGACCTCGGGCCGATGCGGTGGTTGTGGGCCGGGAGGGGCGCGTTGAGCGTGACGGCGATCGGCGGCGGGGTTCGGTACACTGGAATCGAGCGGCCGTTTTGTTCGCCCCTTCCCCAAGCGATTGGATAGCCGTGAGATTGGAGCAGCAACGATGACGGAACGAGCGTGGGGGCTGCGGCGCCGGCTGGGGCGCCGCGCCGTGCTGCGCGCCGCCGCTTGGCTCGGGGTGGGCACCTTGCTGGGAGGGGCCGGCTGTCGCGCTGCTCCGGCCGCATCCCCCCTGTCCCCCGGGGGGACGCCGGGGGCGCCGAGCCCGACCGCCAGCGGCGGGGCCAGTACGCCCCGTGCCCTGCAGAAGGTCCGCGTGGCGGGGGCCGGCTCGATCGCGGAGGCGGGCATCTTCATCGCCCAGGCCAAAGGGTACTTCCAGCAAGAGGGGATCGAGCTCGAGCAGCACCAGTTCGACTCGATCGTGCGGGCCATTCCCGCGCTGGGAACCAACCAGGTAGACGTGGGGGCGGGGGCGATCGGCGCGTCGCTCTTCAACGCCATCGAGCGCGGGGTGGACGTGCGCATCGTGGGGCCGCAGTCGCAGGCGCTCGTCGAGGGCGACCGCGGCTCGCTGTGGTACGTGGTGCGCCGCGACCTGTGGGAGGCCGGCCGCGTCCGCGACTGGTCGGACCTCAAGGGCCTGACTATCGCCATTCCCTCCAAGGGGGGGAGCAACGAGTACCAGCTCGACGGTGCCTTGCGCGCGGGCGGGCTGACCAGCGCCGACGCGAACGTGGTCGAGATCCCGTTCGCCGACCAGGTCACCGCCCTGGAGAACCGCTCGGTGGACATCGCCCAGCTCACCGAGCCGTTCGCGACCGCGGCAGTCGATCGGGGGCTGGGGGCCAAGTGGCGGCTGGCCTCGGCCTGGACGCCGCGGTTCCAGCTCACCTACTTGCTGTATGGCCCGCAGCTGCGTACCGAGCGGGCGGACGTGGCGCGCCGCTGGATGGTGGCTTACCTCAAGGGCGCCCGCTGGTATATGCAGGCGTTGGCCGCGGGGGGCGCGCTGCGCGACGAGCTGTTCCAGATCCTCGCTGCTCACACCACGGTGAAGGACCCTGCGCTGCTGGCCCGCATGAGCTTTACCACGCTGGCCGTCAACGGCGAGATCTTCACCGAAGACATCCTGGCCCAGGCGCGCTGGGCCCAGGAGCGCGGCTACATCACCACCATCCCCACGCTGGACCAGCTCGTCGACGACCGCTTCGTGCAAGCCGCGGTGGCCGAGCTGGGCCGCGAGTAGCCGCGCGCCGGTATAATCGCGCAGCGAGCGAGGGACAGCGCCATGCGCGAGCGCTACTTCACCCTGGAAGAAGCGACCGCGCTGCTGCCGCGTCTGACAACCCTGTTGACCGAGCTACGGGAGCGGCGCCGCGCGCTGCTGGCCAAGGAGCTAGAGCAGCAGGAGCGCTACCGCGCGCGCGTGCGCGTCAACGGCCACGCCCGCGGCGGCGAGGAGTTCCTCGAACGCCAAGCTGCGATCGAGGCCGAGCTGGCCGCGCTGAACCGCGGCATCCAAGAGGTCCTGGCGCTGGGGGTAGAGCTGAAAGACATCGAGACGGGGCTGGTCGACTTCCCCGCCTGGCGCGGCGGCCGCGTAGTGTACCTGTGCTGGCGGCTGGGCGAGCCGACCATCGCCTGGTGGCACGAGGTCGACGCCGGGTTCGCCGGCCGCCAGCCGCTGTGAGGCGCGCGCCTCACGCGGCCGACTGTGCTATCCTGCCCGGGGAGCCGCCCGCGCTGCCACGGCGCCGCGGCACGCTGCAACGGAGGGAGCACGGCGCATGAGTGTGGAGCCCCGCGCGACGCTCGACCACCTGGTGCGCCCGGCCGTCGCGCGTATCTCGCCGTATGTCCCGGCCGAGACGCTGGACGAGCTGTGCGCCGCGTCTGGCCTCGCCCCCGACGCCATCGTCAAGCTGGACGCTAACGAGAACCTCTACGGCTCCTCGCCGGCCGTGGCGCGGGCGCTAGCCGCCCAGGGCACCTACCACATCTACCCCGACCCCGAGCAGACGCAGGTGCGGGCGGCCGTGGCGCGCTACCTCGGCGTGCCGGTGCGCAACGTGCTGCTGGGCAATGGCTCGGACGAGCTGATCCACCTGCTGACGTTGATCTACCTCGAGCCGGGCGATGAGGTGATCGACTTCACCCCCAGCTTCGCCATGTACCCCATCTACTCAGGGCTGATGGGCGCGCGCATGGTGTGCCTGGAGCGCGACGCGGCGTTCGCCCTCGACCCCGAGGCGGGCCTGCGGGCGGTGACCGACCGTACCAAGCTCATCTTCGTGGCCAACCCCAACAACCCCACCGGTACCTTCACGCCGCGCGCGGCGATCCTGCGGCTGCTGGACAGTGGCCGCATCGTGGTGGTCGATGAGGCGTATGCCGAATTCGCCCCCGACTCGCTGGTGTCCGAGGTGCTGCGCCACGAGAACCTGGTGGTGCTACGCAGCTTCAGCAAGTGGGCCGCGCTGGCTGGGGTGCGCGCCGGCGCGGTGGTGGCGCCGGAGCATATCCTGGCGCACTTCTGGAAGATCAAGAGCCCCTTCAACTTGACCGTGCCTGCTATGGTCGCCGTGCAGGCGGCGCTCGGCGACCTCGCCTACCTCGAGGATACCGTCGAGCGCATCAAACGCGAGCGCGAGCGGCTGGCCGCCCTGCTCGCCGAGATCGCCTACCTGCGCGTGTACCCCTCGGCGGGCAACTTCCTGTATGTCGAGGTGACGCGGGGCAGCGCGGCGCGGCTGCGGGCGCGGCTGGTGCAGCGGGGTATCTCGGTGCGCCACTTCGCGGCCCCGGCGCGCATCGTCCAGGGCCTGCGCATCACAGTGGGCAAGCCTGAGCACACCGATCGCCTGGTCGCCGCGCTGCGCGAGCTATCGCCCGAGTAGCCTCCCGCCGACAGTAGTGGACGAGAGGGCCCTGGCGCAGCAGGCTGCCCGCCCGGGAGGCCGTACGCGAGCCCCGGATACTCCGCCGCCCCTGGCGGTGCCGTGCGACACCATGGCCGCCGCCGGCCAGCGGCTGGCCGTCCTCATGCTGCTGGGGGCGTTGTTGCCCGCGCTGGCGCTCCGCGTGGGGGCCGTCCTGGGCGCCGACTTCCCGCTGAACGACGGCGGGCTGTTCTACGCGATGACGGAGGACCTGCGCGGCGCGGGCTTCACCCTGCCCTGGTACACCAGTTACAACGCCGAGCGCATCCCCTACGCCTATCCGCCGCTGGGGTTCTATCTGGCCGGCGCGCTGGCCGCGCTGGGGCCGTGGTCGCTAGTGGAGGTGTTCCGCTGGTTGCCCCTGGCCCTCAATCTCTTGACCGTTGGCGCGTTCTACCTGTTCGCGCGCGCCTGGCTGGGGGCCACGCTCGCCGCCCTGCTGGCTACGCTCGCCTTCGCTCTCCAACCGCGCAGTTTCCTGTGGCTGATCATGGGCGGGGGGGTCACGCGCGGGCTGGGCCTGTTGCTGGCGGTGCTGACCCTCTGGCAGGTGTACGAGCTGTACCGGCGGCCGCGGCCCCGCCCCCTCATCTTTGCCATGCTCTGCGCGGCGGGGGTGGTGCTCAGCCACCTGGAGATGGCGGCGTTCACGGCCGTCAGTGTCGTCGTGCTGGCCCTGTTCTACGGGCGGCACCGCGCGGGCCTGGGCGCAACGGCCATGCTCGCGGTGGGGACCATGGCCCTTAGCGCGCCGTGGTGGGGGGGGCTGCTCGCGCGGCACGGCCCAGGGGTGTTCCTCGCCGCAATCGGCAGCGGCAGTGAGCCGGATAGCTGGCTGTTCCTGCTGACCCTCATGTGGGTGCCGGAGCGCTGGTTCTCGCTCATCGGCGCGCTCGCGGTGGTGGGCTTGCTCGTCTGCCTAGCCACGCGACAGTACTTCCTGCCCGCGTGGCTCACGGCGCTGTACATTCTGACGCCGCGCGGCGTGCCCAACCGCGCGACTTTGCCGGTAGCCCTGCTGTTCGTGGCCAGCCTGGCCGTGGTGCTGCCCTTGCTAGCCCGCGGCGCCGCCAGTGGCCCCCTCGGCGACTGGCGCCAGCGATTCGCCGACCCGGCCGTGGCTTGGGCCCTCGGGCGGCGCGGCGTGCGGCTCGCGCTGCTGTTCTTCGTGCTGCACGCCACCATACTCGGTGCGGTCAGCGCGCGGCCCGCGCTCGGCGCCCTCGATGCGGCCGACCGCGCCGCGCTAGAGTGGGTGCAGGCCCACGTGCCCGCCGACAGCGCGGTGCTCGTTGTTCCCGCCGAACCGTTCTGGGGGCTGGACCGGCTCTCCGAATGGCTGCCAGCCCTGACTGGGCGGCGCAGCGTGGCGACGGTGCAGGGCAGCGAGTGGCTGCCAGACGACGAGTTCGCGCGGCGCCGGAATGCGAGCGAGGCGCTGTATCGCTGCGCCGCCCAGGACGCGGCATGCCTGGAGCGCTGGGTCGCCGACACGGGGCGTGCCTTTACCCATGTGTACGTCCCGAAGCGTGCTAGCGGCGTTTCCAGCGGGCCCTACGCCGTCGGCCTGCGCGCCACGCTCGCCCGTGATCCGCGCTACGCGCTGCTGTACGATGGGCCGGGGGCGAGCATCTATGAGCGCCTGCCCTAATTCGCCCTACGAGCGGTTTTGGAGGCGATCGTCTACAGGTGCCATGCCGCTCGGGGGGCCTACGGCTCGTACCGAGGCGGCGAAGCCAGCTCGGATACTGGGGGCTGGCTGCTCAGGACCGGGGCCTCGTCCTCGCGCAGGGCGGCCAACCGCTCGACGGCGCGCTCGCCGACCTGAAGCAGGTGCTCGCGCACCAGTGCCGCGGCGCGCTCGCCGTCGCGGGCCGCACAGGCGGCCACGATCTGGCCATGGCCCAAGTGCGGCCGCTCCAGCGACAGCAGGTAGCGCTCGACCTCTTGTTCCAGCTTCTCGATCATCGCGCGCAGGCGCGGGCGGTCGAGCCGCTCCAGGAGCACGGCATAGAATGCGTGCGTGAGCTGCATGCGGACGGCCATATCGGCCTCGCCCCGGGTGCGGGCCTCGATCTCCTCCAGCCGGCGCACCTGGGCGTCGGTCAGGTGCGGCACCACGCGGCGCACCGCCTCGCTGAGCAGCAGGGCGCGGATCTCGAATAGCTCGGCGATCTCGGCCGGCGTGCGCGCCACCACCGTGGCGCCGCGGTGCGCCTGCATGCGCACCAGCCCCTCGGCCTCGAGCTGCAGCAGCGCCTCGCGCACGGGCACACGGCTGACGCCGAGCTGCGCGGCGATCTGGTCCTGGACCAGCCGCGCGCCACCGGGCAGCTTGCCCGATAGGATCGCCCGCCGCAGCAGCGCCGCTACCAGCTCCTGGGTGGTGCGTCGCTCGCGCAGCTCGTGCGCCTCGGCTAACGCCCCGAGATCGACTGCGTGGTTCATCGCTCGGTCCTCGGGCGTCGCGCCGGTGGGTGGGCCGCCCGCGCGCTCGCCCCTGAGGGATGCATTCAGTATAATGCATGCACACTGGCGGCGGGGCCAGTGGCGTCGCTCCAGGAGGTCCACCATGTGCCCCACCGTGCGCCCGCACTGGCTGTTTGGGTTCGCGAGCCCGCTGGCCCTCGCTTCTCTCTTGGTCGGCTGCGCGGGGCCGCTTGCTCCTGGCGCGGGGCCGCGTCCGTCGCCCGGCATGGCAGCGCCGGCCACGCCCGTAGCCCCTTTCCATGTGCGCGCGGCGTCGAGCGCCGTCTCGGGTGTGATGGCGCCGCTGTGGGCGGCGTACGAGGCGGGCCTGTACGCGCGCGAGGGCCTGGAGGTCGAGCTGGTTGCCTTCCCAAGCGGCAACGAGAGCGTGAACGCCATGGTCGCCGGCGAGCTGGACTTCGTGCAGACGGGCGCGGCGTCGGTGGTCGGCGCGGCCCTCGGCGGGGCCGACACCGTGGTGCTGACCACGCCGTGGCGCACGATCATCGCCGCGCTGATGGTGCGGCCCGAGATCGCGCAGCCAAGCGACCTGCGCGACAAGGCCGTGGGCGTCTCCCGGCGCGGTACCAGCATCGACAGCGCGGCGCGCGTGGCCCTGCGCCATCTCGGCCTGGAGCCCGACCGCGACGTGGCCATCACCCAGTCGGGCAACATGCCCAACATCCTGGCCGCCTTGGAGGCGGGCCGCATCCAGGGCGGCGTGCTGTCGTATCCCTTTGCCACGCTGGCGCGCCGCGCGGGCATGCACGAGCTGCTGGATGTCGCCGCGCTCGGCATCCCCTACGCGTTCACCGGCGCCACCACGCGGCGGGGACAGATCGCCGAGCGGCCGGAGGTGGTGCGGCGGTTCGTGCGCGCGCAGGTGGCAGCCGCCGCGCTGCTGTACCGCGACAAGGCGTTCGCCCTGCAGGCGTTCCGCAAGTACCTGCAGACCGACGACGCCGACGTGCTCGAGGATACCTACGAGATCTACATCCGCCGCTACCTCCAGCTCACGCCGCGGCCCGACGCGGCGGCGATCCAGGCGGTGCTCGACGAGCTGGCCAGCGAGATCCCGCAGGCGCGTGAGGCCAACCCCCGCGACTTCTTCGACGACCGCTTCGTGCGCGAGCTGGAAGAGAGCGGCTTCATCCGCGCTCAGACCTGATCCGTGCGCTTGGGAGGAGCGATGGGCGACGCGACGCGGCGCTACGGCCTGCTGCTACCGCACTTCGGGGAGCACGCCTCGCGCGAGCAGCTTCTCGAGGGCGCGCGGCTAGCCGAGCGGCTCGGCTTCGACTCGGTGTGGGTGCGCGACCACTTGGTGTTCCACCCGCACGGTATGGAGGGCCAGGACCGCACGCACGTCGATCCGATGGTCACCCTCGGGCTGATCGCGGGCGCCACCGAGCGGCTGATCCTGGGCACGGGGTCGCTGATCCCCTACCGCCATCCCATCCAGGCGGCGCTGGCGCTCAGCTCGCTGGAGTTCGTGGCGGGCCCCGGGCGCGTGATCGCGGGGTTCGGCATCGGCACGTTCGACCACGAGTTCGTGGCCGCCGGCCTGGGTGGCATCGACCGCCGCCAGCTGATCGAGGAGCAGGTGCGCATCATCCGCCTGCTGTGGACCGGCGAGACGGTGAGCTTCAAGGGCCGGTTCTACGAGTTCACCGACGTGGACATCCATCCGATCCCGGCCCATCCGGGCAGCATTCCCATCTGGTATTGCGGCAACTCGCTGGCCAGCGTGCGGCGCGCCGTGGAGTATTGCGAGGGCTGGATGCCCGGGCGCATCACCATCAAGACGTTCCGCAAGCGCATGGCGCGCCTGCGCCGGCTGGCGGCCGAGGCGGGCAAGCCGGTGCCGACCGCCGCGGCCATCCCCATCACCAGCCCGGGGCGCACGCGCGAGGAAGCGCTGAGCAAGGTGAACTGGCAGGAGATGATGGAGCAGGCGCGCCGGCAGTGGGAGCTGCCCGACTCGGGCAAGTGGGAGACGCCCGAGGACCTGGAGGGGGCGCTGATCTTCGGGCCGCCGGAGGCGATCGTGCGGGAGACGCGCAAGTACCATGCGGCGGGCCTCAGTCATATCGTCTACGACCTGCGCTTCCGCTTCGACGAGTGGCTGGAGTGCGTGCAGCTGCTGGGCGAGGAGGTGCTGCCGGTGCTGCGCCGGCTCGACGCCGAGGAGGGCGCGGCGGCCGCCGCGGCGCGGGAGGCGTGATGCGTACCGAGCGCGTGGAGTTTTGCTCCGACGGCGTGCGGCTGCGCGGCCTGCTGCGCTTGCCCGACGCGCCGGCGGCCGAGCCGCTGCCGGCGATCGTGCAGGGGCCGGGCTGGCTGGGCCTGGCCGAGCAGCAGAGCTACGTGCCCTGGCACGAGGGCCTCACCGCCGCCGGCTACGCCGTGTTGATCTTCGACTACCGCGGCTTCGGGCGCAGCGAGGGCGAGCGCGGCTGGGTCCGCCCCGACTGGCAGCTGGACGACTGGCTGAGCGCCGTGACCTATCTGGAAACGCGGCCGGAGGTGCACCCGCGGCGCATCGGGGCCCTGGGCATCGGCGGCACGGGCGGCGGCAACGCCATCCTGGCCGCGGCGGTCGACCCGCGCCTCCGCGCCGTGGCCGCGCAGTCGGTGGTGGCCGACGGCGCCGACTGGCTGCGCCGCATGCGCCGCGAGTACGAGTGGGTGGCCTACCTCCAGCGGCTGGCCGCCGATCGCCGCCGCTGGGTGCTGGAGGGCACCGGCGAGCGCGTCGACCCGCGCCAGGACCTGATGGTCGAGACCCCGGAGCGCCGCGCCGTGGGCCACAAACGCGACGTGGACGAGCTAATCCCCCGCGAGTTCTGGCTGCGCAGCGCCGACTACCTGCTGCGCTACCGGCCGCTCGACCACGTGCACCGCATCGCGCCGCGCGCCCTGCTCATCACCGCGGTGGAGGACGACGTCGTCACGCCCGAGGACCATGCGCTCCAGCTCTACGAGCGTGCCGGCCCGCCCAAGAAGCTGATCCGCCAGATGGAGACGACCCACTACCGCGCCTACACCGACAACTTCGCGCCGCTGCTGGCCGAGATCGTGGCCTGGTTCGACGAGCATCTCCAGTACACGCCGATCGAGAGCCGCACCACCGCGCGCACGGCCGAGCGAGTGGTCTGGCTCGCGCGGCCCGGCACCAGCAGCGGTGCGGCGAGGGAGGCCTGAGAGCGTGAGCGAGCAGCCAGCCAAGCGCCCGGCGGCGCGTCCCGAGGAGAACCTGTCGTTGCAAGAGCTGCTCCAGGTTGAGGTGCCCCCGGAACGGGTCGAGCGCCTCAAGCAACTCTGCCGGGTGGATGACCCGACCATCTCCGAGGAGGTGTTCGAGTACCTCATCCGTCAGCAGGCCCAGTGGGTGAACATCCAGTACGCCCGCTTCCTGTCCAGCGTGCAGTTCAGCGAGGCGGACGTCGATGAGCTGCTGGTCAACGCCATCGACACGCACGCGCACGGCGGCTCCGACCCGTTCGAGCGCTTGCTGCTGGAGGACGAGATCGGCTTCGACTACACCCGCGCCGGCTTTCGGGCGATGGTGGTCAAGACCTGGTACACGCCCTCGGCCTCGCGCAACGCGCTGGTGCAGAAGTACGTCGACCGCTTCGCCGCCGAACACGGCCTGCGGCCCGTGCAGTGCTTCGGCGGGGTGGTGCTCAACTACTCGGTCGGCGGGTTCAACCCGGAGGCGGTCAAGCGCTGCCTCGGCTTCCCCGGCATGAAGTACGTGTGGATGCCGATGGTGGACAGCTACTGGCACCGCCGCGTGGTGTACGACGACTGGTCGGGCTACGGGCTGCACTTCCTCGACGAGCACCGCCGCGTGCTGCCGGTGGTGCAGGAGATCCTGCGCATCATCGCCGACAACGACCTGGTGCTTGCCTCCGGGCACTACCCCTACGAGGACACGGTGATCCTGGTGGAGGAGGCGCGGCGGCTGGGCGTGAACCGCATCGAGATCGTGCACCCGGCGCACATCCACTCCAAGCACACGATCGCTCAGATGAAGGAGGAGGCGGCGCGCGGGGCGAAGCTGATGCTCAGCGCGCTGGGCGCGCTGGTGTTCCCGCTGCACGAGGCCGGGCCACTCTACGCGGCGCGCATCGTCAAGGAGGTCGGTCCCGACAACCTGGTGTACGGGTCCGACTTCGGGCAGATCCAGAACTTCCCGCACATCGTGGGCGCGCGCTGGATGGTCAAGCAGCTGCTTACCTGGGGCTGCACGAAAGAGGAGCTGCGCAAGGTGTTCCAGGAGACCCCGGCCAAGCTGCTGGGCCTGCCCTGGCCCCCGCCCGAGACGCCGGTGGTGCCGCCGTCGGAGGACGCGCGGCGTGCTATCGTGCCCAGCAAGCTGCGGCCCAGCGAGGACACTGCCTGCCTGTGCTGACCGCCGGACGCCCCACGCCGTGGGGCGGGGCCGTGGGGCGCCGGGGCGGCTACT
>Ga0209061_1004272_pt1 | contig 13957 bp, 9 predicted proteins | sample Coa_R1_10_FD_187157 | JGI IMG/M metagenome (GOLD analysis project Ga0209061, IMG submission 187157) | Surface soil microbial communities from Centralia Pennsylvania, which are recovering from an underground coalmine fire - Coalmine... | ecosystem: Environmental > Terrestrial > Soil > Unclassified...
GATGTCGATTATGCTTAGGCGGTTTGAAAACATCCCCACGCCCGCGTCGACGTACTCGCCGTAGTCGTCCGGCCCCCTGTGTCTTATGAGGCGCGACATGCTCTTCATGAGGTCGCTTGCAGCCTCGTTCCCGAGGCAACCGCCGATTCCGCACATGCAGAACTGAATCCTTCTTTTGCTAGCGTATTCTCTGGTTAATATTGCGAGCGCCGAAGGAAACCTAATGATTGGATTTGAGGACGAAAACGGAGAAAGTTTTTTCTAGCCGAAGCTGACGCTTTCAAACTCCTCGGAAAAGGATCACAAAAGAGTTGCGCGTTGCTCGCTCTCCGCTTGGCGCCTTGCTATTTGCAGCTTTTGAGAGCGCATGATTCAAACGCGAAAAGAGGGAGAGGAGCCCTTTCCTTTTTTCCTGCTACAGGGGAGCGAGATTTCTTTCGTTTAATGTCCAAAGAAGCTAGAAAGGAAGAGCAAGTTAGCGAAGACGCAATCCCCCGAGAACGTCCAGGTTTCACCGTCACTCCTTGGAGCGTGAGCGGGGACGTCGACTATGACAAACTGGTGGACATGTTCGGGACCTCAAAGATCACCGAGGAGATCCTGGAAAAGTTTCGCAAGCTCACGGGCGAAGTTCACCCCTTCCTTCGAAGGAAAGTATTCTACTCGCACAGAGACCTGGATTGGATACTCAACAAGTACGAATCTGGCGAGCCCTTCTTCCTCTACACGGGAAGGGGTCCATCCGGAGGCGTTCACCTGGGGCACCTGATTCCGTGGATCTTCACAAAGTACATCCAGGACAAGTTCGGGTCGGAGCTCTACTTCCAGATGACCGACGATGAAAAGTACTACAACTCTGACAAATTGAGCCTCGAGCAGACGCAGAGGTTCGCCTACGAGAATACTCTTGATCTCATCGCGGTCGGCCTTGATCCGAAAAGGACGTTCGTCTTCACGGATACCGGCTACACAAAGACGCTCTACTCGATAGCGGCCAAGGTCGCCAAGCACACGACTCTCAGCACGGCCAGGGGTGTTTTCGGTTTTGAGAACTCGACCGACATCGGGATGATCTTCTTCCCCGCTTTGCAGGCCTCGGTCTGCTTTCTCCCCTCGGTGCTGAAGGGACGCAACATCCCGTGCCTCATCCCGGCGGCTATCGACCAGGACCCCTACTGGAGGGGGATCGCGAGGGAAGTCGCTCCAAAGCTCGGGTTTTACAAGCCGGCCCAGATGCACGCCAAGTTCCTCCCGGGCCTCGGACAGGGGGGCAAGATGAGCGCGAGCCAGCCCGAGACGGCGATATTCACCACCGACTCGCAGAAGGACGTGGAGAAGAAGGTAATGTCCTCGTTCACAGGCGGGCGCGACACCGTGGAGGAGCAAAGAAGGCTGGGCGGTCGCGCGGATATCTGCCCGGTGTATCACTACTACTACTTCCTCTTCGAGGAGGACGACAGGGAGCTTTCGAGGATCTACTCCGACTGCACGTCCGGCAGGCTCCTCTGCGGGGATTGCAAGGCGATGCTCGCCTCTAGAGTGAAGAGGTTCGTCGCGGCTCATCAGGAGAGAAGGGAGAAGGCGAGGGAGGTCATCGATGACTATATCGTCGAGGACTTGTCCGGCGGACTGGAGAAAAAGTCGGAGCTCCTTCGCAAAAAATCTTCATGAGAGAAGAAGAAGAAAAAGAAAAGGAGAGAATTACGAGTTGTCTACGACACCACTACATCCCATCGAAAAGGCTCTGCTCAGGGGCCTCGTCGATTCGCAATCTCCCGCCACTATGGCGTCCGCTTCGAAATCCTCTGGTCTGGGCATCGATCAGACGAGACGAGCCGTGGAGTGGCTGAAGGAAAAGGGGCTCGTCCGTACAAAAGAGGAAACCAAGACCTCCTTCTCTCTCGGAGAGGAAGGTAAGAAGGCGGCCGAGCAGGGTCTGCCGGAGCGGAGGATCGTTGTTTTCCTCGAGAATAACGGCGGTGCTTCATACATCAATGATGTCGCAAGGCAGCTCGGTTCAGAATTTTCGGTCGCGCTTGGGATCGCAAGGAAGAACGGCTGGATCAGCGTCAAGGGAGATGAAATCAAACTTTCCTCTTCAGCGGCACACGAAAGAGACCCGGAGGAGGCTTTGCTTCAAAAGCTAAAGAATGGTCACGTGCAACCACAGATGCTTTCCAGGGAAGAGCTCCAGCTCGTCCAAGCGCTGATGAAGCGCTTCAAGGGGCTCATTCTGGAGGAAAAACAAAAAGAGACATTCGTCGAGCTGACCCCCGCGGGCAGGGAGATCTCCCACGAGACCCTCGGGGACGAAATCGACGCAATCACCCCTCAGATCCTTAGATCAGGAGAGTGGAAATCTAAAGCAATCAGGGCGCTGGACGTCTCTTCGCCCGCGCCCAACGTTTTTCCCGGCAGGAGGCATCCGATGCGAATCTTCATGGACGAGGTGAGGGAGGCATTCCTCTCGCTCGGGTTCGAGGAGATACTCGGACCGATAACTCACAGCGCTCTTTGGAACTTTGACGCATTGTTCATCCCGCAAAAGCACTCCGCCAGGGAGATGCAGGACACGTTCTATCTCAGCGAATCAACCGCGGACCTGAGACCGTTCAAGGGAGTCGTGGGGGCGATCAGGTCAGCCCACGAGAGCGGAGGGGAGACCGGTTCGACCGGCTGGAGGTACTCGTGGAGCGAAAAGGAAGCCAGCCGCGTGGCGCTCAGGACCCACACGACGGCCGTCACCATCTCCTACCTCGCAAAGTACAAGCCCGATGAAGCTCGCGTCTTCAGCGTCGGCAAGGTATTCCGCAATGAGAAATCAAACTACAAGCACAACCCGGAGTTCTCCCAGATCGAGGGCGTGATGGTTGGGAAGGATCTCAATCTCAGAAACCTTGTGTTCATCATTTCAAAGTTCTACTCAAAACTGGGGTTCGATAAAATCAAGTTCTGGCCGACTTACTTCCCCTACACCGAGCCCTCGCTCCAGACCATGGCCTACTACGAGCCGATGAAGAGCTGGATGGAGCTTGGCGGGATGGGTATCTTTCGCCCGGAGGTCACGCTTCCGCTCGGCGTAAAGAACCCCGTGCTAGCTTGGGGCCTCTCTCTCGATCGACTGGTAATGCTCAGGTACAACGTCACTGACATTAGGTCTCTCTTCGGAGCTAACCTCGGGTGGCTGAGGACGCTAAAGATCTGAAGGCGGAAAAAAAGAAGAATGGATTGCGAGGGAGGTTGAGAGTACTGCTTGCCGGTGATTGAGCTTTCCCTACAAAGACTGCAAGCTTTTGCCCTGAACAAGTTTCATCCAGCGAAGATCCTCGAGACCCTCCCATATCTGGGTCTGGACATCGAGGGGGTTGAGGCGGACACGGTTAGCGTGGAGTATAGCCCCAACAGGCCCGATTTTTCAAGCGAGGCCGGGGTCGCGAGAACGCTCTTGGGAATGCTCGAAGTGCAGACGGGCCTGCCTCAATATCACTTTGCCGAGAGCGATTATGAGATCAAAGTGGAGGGTGACGAGGTAAGGAAAATCAGACCGTACGTCTTCGGGATGTATTGCGACCTACTCGTCACGGATGAAATAATCAAGGAGCTCATCACGATGCAGGAGGATCTGCACAACGGTCTTGGCAGAAAAAGGTCCTCCGTCGCGATCGGGATACACAACGCCGACGCGATGACAAACAGGATAACTTACAGAGCCACTCGCGATGCCAAATACTCCTTCGCGCCTCTGGGATCAACGACTCGGATGTCCATCGCCGAGATCCTTTCATCTACGGAGCAGGGGGTAAAGTACGGAAGAATCCTTTCTGAGGGGATATACCCTCTGCTCGAGGACTCCGAAGGTAACCTCCTCTCGATGCCCCCGATAATCAACGGCGAGAGGACGAGGCTCAAGGCGGGGATCTCCAGGCTATTCATCGACGTGACCGCAACGGATCATCACGCCGGAGACGCCGTCACCGCGATAATAGCTTCGATGCTCGCCGACGTCGGCGGGAAGGTGAAGACTGTGGCGGTGGTTGATTCTTCTTCCAAAGCGAACAAGACCCCGGACATGACACCGAGGGAGATGAAGTTCAACCTCAACCTCTCCAACAACCTCCTCGGATTTCACCTCGATGAGAAGGAAGCAGCCAGGTGCCTCTCGCGAGTGAGGCTGGAACTCTCGGGAGACGGGGTTGCAAAGATTCCTCGCTTTCGCTCGGACATTCTCCATCCGGTTGACTTGGTTGAGGAGGTTGCTCTGGGCTACGGAATCGCGCGGATAGAACCGCTCGAGACTTCAACCTCGCTCTCAGGTTCGCTCCATCCGAAGCTGCAGAGGATCGACCGAGTAGTTGAAGCCTTGGAGGGCTTGGGTTTCACCGAGGTATGGAACCTCTCCCTGATCGATAGGGAAACGGTATCATCGTGCGCGGATCCGCTCAGGGTTGATGATTCAAAATCCCAAAGCTTCGAGTATCTTCGCTGTGAGCTCTCTACCTCACTGCTCAACGTCTTGGGCGGGTCGTCCTCCGTTGAGTACCCTCAGAAGATATTCGAGGTCGCGCCTGTCTTTTCGAGGGCGGCGCGGGCAAATGAAAGCGGTGCGTTGGTGAGCGAGGATGTCCACGTCGCCGCATTCGTCGCTGGCTCGGACGTGAACTATACTTACATGAGGTCGCTCCTGGACGCGTTCTTGAGGCAGCTCCCGATCGACACCTTAAACCTGAAACTTGACGCGCTTCAGGAAGGTAAAACCGTCTTCCTTCAAGGGCGATCCGCTCGAGTAAAATGCAAAGACAAAGACGGGAACCAGAACGATCTTGGAGTGATAGGCGAGGTCTCGCCAACCATCTTGGAACGTGAGGGGATACTCGTTCCCGTGGCTGGTTTCGAGCTCAACCTCGAGCACATTCTCTGAAAAAAACATTAAACGGCAGAGCGAAGCCATCACTCCTCTTACCGGAGTAAACGGCACTTCGACCACATAAGAACCACAGAAGCGAGGGATCGTTTTCGGAGCGCGCGAAAGCGTGCTTGGATTCGTGTCGACGGCTCTGTCTGATTCTAAGGGTGATGATCAGGGTCTACCCAGACATGAAACAGGTCCCAAAAATATGTGGCGCGTCAAGCGGCTATTGCTCCGGCGCCCCGGATATAGAGCAGATGAGAAGGAAGGAGCTTGCTTTCCTAAAAGCTTGCTTTGACTCATGACCACCTGTGTCAGAGCCGGGGCACATACAACCCCACGCGCGAAGTTTTGTTCGATTTTTGTTGAAAACAACTGCGGTAGATCGCAATGCTCTATTTAGAGCGTCTTGAATCCAATCGAACCTAATGCGTAAGGTCCTCTTCGGTAAATTAGGTACAAGGCAGAGCTAACTAATCCTCCCCACATTACTTAGCTTCTTTGTCCGGCTAAAGTATACGTAGATCTTAGAAGGAATCTCTTTACTTTCAATTTTCAGGACTTTCGGTCATTAGCCCCTCGTCGCCGAATTCTGCCTAGAAGTTTTGCTACTACATTTTGAGCACTGCTGTAACCTTGATAGAGGTTTTATCGATGAATCCTTGCTCGGGTTTATTTTAGACTGGTATCCCGCTGCGTGATATTGCAGTATAGTGAGGCTCGCGTCGACCTGAGAAAGACTCGTACATGGAGCTGAAGGTACCGTTTGATCATCAAATCGGAGTGGCACAGAGATCGATCGAATACTGCCCTTCTCCTCGTCATACTTTTTGCTTCCTCCTCGTTTGTTCTGGTAACGACGCTCCTAGGCGCATCAGCTCATCCTGCGACCTTTGCCGCGAGCGGTGGTCCAATAATCGCCACGGTGAGCGTTGGGTCATGGCCGCAGGGCATCGCATATGATCCGTCGAACGGGTACGTATATGTTGCAAATTCCGAGTCGGGAACCGTCTCCGTGATCAACACGGCTACGAACAAGGACATCGCGAACGTGAGCGCGGGATCCTCGCCCTATGGCATAGCTATTGACGATGGATACGTGTATGTGACAAATGCCAACCCTACGAACACCGTGACGGTGATCAATGGAGCCACCAACACGGTCGTCCAAACGCTAACGGGCGTAGGCAAGGATCCACTTGCGATCGCCTACGATTCCTTTACCGGATATCTCTATGTTGCGAATACATATTCAGGAAGCGTTTCGGCTCTATACGGAGGTACAAATCAAGTCATTACCAACATAACAGTGGGGACTAATCCAGATGACGTGGCGTTTGACTCGTCGAGCGGAAACGTGTTCGTGACGAACTTCTACTCAGATTATGTTAGCGTGATTGATGGCACCACGAATGCGGTCCTCAAGAACGTCACCGTCGGAGATCATCAAGACTACGCGGCTTTCGATCCGGCAAACGGGCAAATCTACGTATCAAAATCGGATGGCACAGTCTCCGTCATCGATGGGTCTACGTACGCCGCTACCTCGATAAACTTAGGCGGCGTGAACCTAGGAGGTCTAGCCTACGACTCCATCAATCGGTACATGTATTTGGTAGGAGGAGGCGTGCTCTATACCATCAGCGGAACAAACGTCATTCCCTACGCCTGCGTCGATCCTACTTCACAAACCGTCGCATTCGACCCGTCCAACGGGTACGCGTACGTGACAAACGGCCTTTCAGACACGGTGTCCGTCATTGCCCCCGCATCCACGTCTACCTCCGCGTCGTCTACGGGTACAAGTTTTTCTTGCAGCACGAACACCTTGGTCACATCAACGTCTTCCGCTTCCTCCTCATCGACGTTGCAGTCGAGGTCGTCATCATCCACTACAACAAGAACAACAACAACGACGACGATCTCGATGACATCATCTATGACTTCAACCCCCGCGCCTTCGCACTCGTCGTCTACATCTGCCTCAGCCTCAACAACAACCGCGATTGTGTCCTCTGGAGGCGCGGTATCATCATCGGCTGCATCGGCGTCCTCAGTTACGAGCAGCTTCACCACAACCAATTCAGGCCCGACTCGGTCGGCCTCTTCGCTCACTCAGTCTAGTTCTTCTTCTACCTCGATTAATTATGCGCCGGGGTCATCGTCAGCTTCATCGACAGGCGCCAGCCAAAACGTCGTCACATTGTCCCGCTCCGCTTCTTCCTCCTCCTCTTTCTTCCTTTCACCCCCGTTGGTCGGTAGTTCAGGCGTTCAGACAACGTTAGCAATCGTCGCCGCAGTTATCATCCTCATCGTCGGCGCGGGACTTTTCGCACTCGCGAGGCGAAGGGGGCCTTAGTGGCAGAGAAAAGGAAAACAGTGCTACGCAACCGCTTGCACGAACTGTCCATTGCACTATCGTTGGTACAATCAGAGATCTACGATGTTCTCTTGTAAAACAAAACGGGCCGATGAACCAGTAGCTGAGCGCGAGCCGCACGGGCGACTCCTGCGACTGAGGCGCACGTGTGCCCGTGAGTGAGCAGTGAAAGAATTCAAGGGGTGGAGAGAAAAAGGCTGCTGTCGCCGCCCACCTTTGGTCAACTCCCCTCAAGATACGAATAAAATAGACCGCGTGCAACTCAGGAGTAGAGCATTGGCACGAAATAGTGAAGCTGAACTTGAAGGAGAGCTTAAAGCTCTTCGAGATTTCTTTGCTTACAACACTTTCGTCAGGAAGAAATATCTTCGTTTTATCGGAAAGCTTCCGAAGAAAATTATCACGAAGGATAGAGGAGCTTCTTATCCGTCGATACTGGACATCTTCACTCACGTACTCGACGTGTACAGGTCTTGGTTTCACGTTTACGAAGAGGGGTCTGACCTCCCGGAACTCGAAGGGCTCTCTTTGAACGAAGTGAAGAAGCTTGAGCTCGAGGTGGATAGCCAGATCGCCACATTCATGCGAAAGTTGAACGCTCAGGACCTGAAGAGATCGTTTAAACTACCAAAGGAAGCCAATCAGGTCGTGACTTGGAACCTCAAAGGGATGCTCTGGCACTTGGTCGAGGAGGAACTCCAGCACAGGGGAGAATTGAACGCGCTCTTGTGGCAGGATGACATTGATCCCCCGGTGACGAGCTGGTATCGGTGGGAAAAGGCATTGGAGAAAAGGAAAAACCCAAAGTCTTCCTAGCGTTTATCTGGCACTCCCTCCTCTGAAAATGAGGGAACGCAAGCGTCCCGAACGCTAGAGGAATTCAATGGTTAGAAGATCGAGGTTTCTCGAGATACGATGAACAAAAAGGGAGTCGGGCACCACATACTTTATTGTGAAAAATAACTTGTCTGTGAGTCCACCTTACGGCGACAATCGATGCGAGATGTGCGGAGAGTCCTTCGGAACCAATGAGGAGCTGAGAACCCACATGAGGGAAGAGCGCGAAAAGCGCTCTCAGGCCGGCCCCGCTGCTGCTGAATAGTCAATGCGCAGTGAGGACACATCCGACTGTAAGGATGTCATTTTACTCGCAAAGTTTGCGATGACTCCAATTCAAGTTGTAATGAGTCTCGCCATCTCCGTGTCTCCCCTGGTAGAGATGCACGCGCCCTGAGCCAGTCCTTTATTGGCTAGGAGGCCCCTGTACCTTTCTCTAGCCATCTCTAGTCCGAACTCACTACCCCTTGACTTTAGCGACTGGATCTCCTTCTCCGAGATTCGCCATCCGAACTTTGCCATGCAGGCGAGCGCATCCTCGTGACTTCGCAGCGGGAAGATGGTGTGAATTATGGGAACGCGTATTCCAGCCTTCCTTGCGGCCCTGATCCTCTCGACGTAGGTATCCACGTCCTCAAAGAGCGACTCCGCCAGGAATAAATCCACCCCTGCAATCTCCCTAGACCTTATGATCTCAACGTATGAAGGGTCGCTCGTCCTTTGCATGTTGATCGGCGAGAGGATGCACAACCGCGCCCCTTCGGAGAGGTGAGATTCTATTCTACGAATCGATGAGACGATCGAAGCGACGTTCTTGATGTCGTACACGTTCTTGGGAGATGAGAGCTTATCTTGGTATGGATCACCACGAACTATCAGGATGTTCTCTATTCCGGAGTAGATGGCAAAAGCCACCGTCCCGAGGATGTTCTGGCGATTTGAATCCCTGAGGGTCAGCGTTGGGATGATCGCCGACCCCGTCCTCCTCTTGAGCTCGGAGGCGATGCCCACGGAGTTGAGGTGGATCCTCTCCGAGTCCTTGAGCTCCGGGAGGCTGAATCCATCCGCGAGGGTTTCAAGCGCGTTTATGCTCTCGACCAGTTTCTCAAACCTTAGCGAGAGGTCAAACGTCTGCGAGTCCTTCATCAACTCGGGGACGGGCAGACCGGGCGGAAAGAGCTCGATCAGGCGCACGAAAGCGCCCGTCTTCGAGATATCTGAGATGAGCAATTCTATTGTGGTGACTCTCTTAATAAAATAAGATCCAGAAGGCCAGCGCGGAGCGCGGCTAGAAGACTCCGGGTAGGCTCACCGGTCTGTCCTGCCTGTACGCCACCTTGCTCTTTAGGGCGGTCTCCGCCTTGCCTATTTCGTATCCGACGTATCCCAGGTGGCGCTTGCCCTCTTCGGTATCGCTTATGATCTTGCTGTCGATTATAGCTGAGATCAGTTTCTCCCCGCTCGGGGACTGGACCCTGAACCTCGGGATGTTCTCGTAGGAGTTGAAGGAGACCACAATCTGTTGATTTTGTTCGTCGACCTGGATCAGAAAGTAGCCGTTGGGATCGTAATCGCTCTCCTTCAGAGCGACGGATCTTGCAGCCTGGGGCGCACCGAAGAAGACCTCGTTTCGCGCGAGCGTCAGATTCACGTTCTTGAGATACGCCACGTCGAGCGGGAGGTTCCGCTCGCCGCAAGCCGGGTGAACAAAGCGGATCTTCTTCTCGCCGATCCTTGAGGAAACCCTCTGGATGAGCGTCGAGATGCTCTTGACAGGTTCCACCACCGGGTTCCCCGTGCTCGTGCAACCTATCCCGATTTCTTGATCGAAGGAGCGTAGCGCGACTTCCTCGAGGAGTTTGTCGCTGTATGTAAAGTCAAGGCTCAGGACGTCCACGTTCAGTTTTGTCAATTCGCGAAACACGCTGAAGGAATCGCCGCAGACGTGCAGCACGACCGGAACCTTGAGACCGCTCAGGAGTTCCGAATATAATTCCTGGATGTAGTCCTTGAACGGCTCAAACGAGAGGAACGGGGCGTCGAGCTGCAAGTACTCCACGTACGGCTGGATCTCCTCGAGTTCAGGCCTCACGACCTCCCTCGCGATGGCGAACGTGAGTTCTTTAAGGTCAGCATAAATCGAACCCGTGACGCGGACGTTTCTTGCAAGCGTGTACGGATCAGTCACGGGCTCCTTGAATCCGTAGTACGAAGGGATAAACCTCTTCGCATACTCAACATCGCTCTTCCTGATCGATTCCCTTCTTTGCAGCTTGCCCGAAACGAGGATCTCCGAGCCATTCCACTTGATCCCGGAGACCTTGCCCGGATCGAGGAACAGACGAACGAACGAGTCTCTAGTTTGTCCCGTGCTCGGGTACTCTATCCCCGCGCTCAGGAAATCGCGCACGGATTGTTCAATCGTCGAGAGGACGGGATCCTCCATCTCCTCCTTCGAATCTTTGTACTGCTCGACGACGCTCGCCTTTGCGAATATCGGGTAGCTCCCGATCACCGTCGTTGACGGCACCGAGCGGCGGGCACTACGCACCGATCTTCGCTCTGGCAAGTTTGGTCCCCTCGTCCATGACCTGCAACTTCTTGAAAGTAACATCCCAGCTCCTTGTGCGAAGGCCGCAGTCGGGGTTGACCGAGATCCTCGAGGGGTCCCTCAAGAGCTTCGTGGCGTAGAGTATTCTATCCCGCACGAGCTTCGGGGACTCGATGATGCTTCGACCCTCTAACGTGGCCCCGTTTCCCGGAGCTCCGTTGTAATCGTGGACGTGCGTGACTCCGAGCCCGAACCCACCGGTGTACCCTTCATCCTCGAAAAGCCTGAGGTCGTTGTAGCCGGGCCTCACCTTGCTATTCAGGCCGAGGTCGGTACTGTCACGATTTGCAAATTCCAAAGCAAGCTGCGTTACATCCTTGAGCTGCGGGGCGTAGCGCGAGAGGAGCTTGTAGTCGCTGTAGCAGTTGTGCACGCTGAAGGTACAAGGAAAACCCCTTGTCAGCTCGTTCGTGGCCTCCACATAAAGTTCCATCTCTTCATCGTCTGGCCTAGTCGTTATCGCCGGCTCGTCAATCTGGATCCATTTGGCGCCGTTCTCGATCAGGTTGTTCACCTCTGGGCGAAGGACGTTTTTCACAAGATCCAGGATGAAATCCCTCCTTGCTTCAAAGTACGTCCTTCTGAGGTCGATCCGCTTCTTGTCTCCGGCTCTCTCGCGAGCGAGCGTTTCATAGTATTCGTTGAATGACCAGTCAACGACGGTGTATGGTCCGGTGATCGGGATTTTGATCTCGCGATCAGTGTTCCTTTTGATGAACTCAAACTCATCGAGGTGGATCGGGTGTGAAAACCTGGGGACGCTGACCACTGCTGCTTTGGTGAAGTACTTGTAGTCAAACGAATGCACCGAGCCGAGGAGTTTGAACCCCTGTATGTTTCTCACGAGGTGTTCATACATCTCGACCCTCCACTGCTCTCCGGAGTAGACCCGATCGAGGTTTGCCTTTGCAAACAGCGCCAAGACGTACCTGACGGAATAGTCACGAATCTCGCTCCTTTCCCCATCTGAAAGAGGTGTCCCCTTGGCTCTCTTCTTCAGGATCGCGATCAAATTCTCGTAGCCTTGTGCTCCGAGCCTCTTCCCCCAGCTTTCGGCTTCCTCGATGTCCTTTGGGAGGATCTTCCCCTCCGGGTTGACTCCCTTCACCCTCCAGCCGGGCTTTGCGATGCTACCTATCTCTTGAGTTGGAAATACTTCATTGCTTTCTTTGCTTGCTTGCGAACTGGGCATCCAGTTTTTCCCTCCTCGTCCTCCTCTTGATTTCTTCTATTCCTTGATTTCGCTTTCATGTGAGCCTCTTCGTTAGAGCGGCGCAGGCTTCACCGATGGACCTCACCTTCTGATCTGCGTACGTCCTCGGGAGGTATTTTAGCTCCGAACTCGGTAGCACGACCAGTCCGCTGGGCTTGAGTGTCCTCACAGCTTCTTCGCAGTATCTTGCGATCCACTCGGGAGATTCGAGGAGCGAATTTCTACCGTCAACGCATCCACACGCCAAGGCTTTGCTATCGGAGAATTTTATCCTCTCAATGTCCGCGAGCGAGGTCTGGGTAAAGTCGATCCCGATGGCCTTTGGCCCTTGAAGCTCGACGAGATCCGGCAGAATCTTCGTGCAGTCCCCGAAGTAAGTGTGGAGGATGATCTCCGCGGAAGACCTTGACAGGTGCCTTTCAAACGCTTCGATGAACGCCTTGCGGTGTTCCCTGTTCGTGAGCGCCGAGACTCCGTACCTGTACACGAGCGATGGCTCGTTCACTTGAATCGTGGTAAATCCCTTTGCATATAGGTCGTCGATGACCTTGCGCAGAATCTTTGAAAAGACGTTCGTCAACTCCGTCCTCGAGCCGTATTTCTTGTCCTCGACGAGGCTCGCAAGTGTGTAGGGGCCGGGGATCGAGATCTTCTTCACACTATTTTTCTTGCCTTTGGGAAACGCCGAACCCACTTCATATTTTTCTATCGGGAACGAGCCCGTCGGAGACCTGACTTCTCCGACGACGGTAGGCTTTCTGTAAAAGCTGTTCGTGTCAAACCAGCGCGAAAGATCGGCCCCGCTCTTTAGACCCTTCAGCGACTCGGAGAACGGTCGGAGAAAATCCTGCCACTTTAGTTGGCCGTCCGAGACAAGCGTGATGCCGCTCGAGATCTCCAAGTTCACTAGGTTTCGCGAATCGGACGCGAAAGTTTGCTCGAGCTCCTTCTCCGACGTTCTTCCGCGATCGAAATCTCTTGATACCCTGACGCTTTCCTCGGACCTCGAGTGGATCCCGCTGAGCGTGGATTCTACCCTAAACTCTGACGACCATGACATTTTCTTGATTGAACCCTTTCTTTTTTTCTCTCACAATTTCACGAAGCGATCGATGCGGATAAAAGAGAGGCGTACTCCTCCTCCTTCTCTCCCATGGGCAAAGAGCGCGCGCTTTCCAGTTCTTCCATTTCCGACACACTCTTCGGAAGCCGGTATTAATGCTGGATTGAGCGTGTTATTCCTATGGGAATAAATCCCTTACTTCGATATTATCAGCAAGAAAGCAATATAATCCCAAATCCGCGCTAACTTTCGCAAACTTCGGATTTGAAGGATTCATTTTGAACCTAGAAGTAACATTTTCGAATTCCACGCCAGTCTCAAAGATGCCCGTCGAGTTTGTCGAAAGAAAGGGGAAGGGTCACCCCGACACGTTGTGCGATCGAGCCTCCGAGGAACTCTCCATCGCTCTAAGCCAGTATTACCTATCCCACTTTGGAAGGATTTACCACCACAACGTGGACAAGTGCGTGCTCGTCGGCGGTCAAGCCCAGGCTTGGTTCGGAGGAGGCAAGATCGTCGAGCCGATATACCTGATGCTGGTTGGCAGAGCCGCCGCAAACGTGGACGGCAAAGAGGTTCCGATAGAAAAGCTCGCTCAGGAAACCACGAAGAACTGGATGGGGAAGGAGCTCCACGCTTTCGACACCGAGAAGCACATCAAGATAGCAACGAAGATCAGACCGGGAAGCGTTGACCTCGTGAAGAACTTTGACCTTGAAGACGAGATTCCTCTTGCGAACGACACGAGCTTCGGTGTCTGGTACGGCCCAAACACTGCGATTGAAAACGTAGTTTACAACGTTGAAAAGGAACTCAACTCCTCGCAGACAAAGCGCAAGTTCCCCCAGATAGGCGAGGACATCAAGGTCATGGGTGTCCGCCGGGGCACCAAGATCAATCTGACAATTGCGTGTGCAATCGTGTCGCAGTTCGTGAAGGATGAAAGG
>Ga0209061_1004273_pt1 | contig 13951 bp, 15 predicted proteins | sample Coa_R1_10_FD_187157 | JGI IMG/M metagenome (GOLD analysis project Ga0209061, IMG submission 187157) | Surface soil microbial communities from Centralia Pennsylvania, which are recovering from an underground coalmine fire - Coalmine... | ecosystem: Environmental > Terrestrial > Soil >...
CGAGGTCGTGGTCGCTGTCCCCGGGCCCAGAGACGGCACTTAGGTACTACGCGGCGACGTGCGAAACAGGCAGCTCTGGCAGGGAGTTTGCAGCCTCGTCACCTGCTAGCCCGGAAACTCCCGCTAGGCAGGACCGCTCACCAGTCCGAGACCGAGCCGTCATGGCGCTGCAGGATGCGTAGGCCCGGGAGCCTGAACGGGAGCGCCTTGGCGGCCTCTTCGTCGAGCTCTACCCCCAGTCCTCGCGAGCCTCCCGAAAACAGGTCCCCCCCCTCGAGGCGCATGTCGGTGCGCACCACGTCCCCCAAGACGCCGGGCCGCCAAGTTAGCTCTTGCACGGCGAAAAGCGGCCTCGACAGGTCGAAGTGGAGGCACGCGGCGGTAGAGACGGACCCGAGGGGGTTGTGGGGGACCTGTTCTATAGTTGTGGGGGACCTGTTCTATAGTAGTGTGCCTCGCACCACCCAGCTAGCTTCTGGCTCTCTGTGAGCCCCCCACAGATGCACAGGTCCACTCGGCAGTAGTCGATCAAGTCACGCTCGACGAGCTCCCGGAAGTCCCCACTTGCTAGTGTAGTGCCCGTCAAATTGCGCGCGCTTGGGCCAGGGCAACCCTGCCTCGCTTGACCTTCTCTATGATCTCAGCGGCAGTCTTGGTCCACTTGTAGGGCTTGGGGTTTTGGTTGTTGTGCTCTATGTAGGCGTCGATGGCGCCTATCAGCTGGGCGACGCTCGTGAAGCTCCCCCTGCGCAGCCGCTTGTCTGTCAAGTCCCGGAACCAGCGCTCGACGAGGTTCAGCCACGACGAGCTCGTGGGCACGAAGTGCATGTGGAAACGTGGGTGCTTGGCAAGCCAGGCCCGGACGTTCGGGTGCTTGTGGGTGGCGTAGTTGTCGGCGACGATGTGGACTTCGAGGGCCTTCCACGGCTTTGTCGATCATCTTCAAGAAGGCCAACAACTCGAAGTTGCGGTGCCTCTTCACGCAGCTGCCGAACACCACGCCGGTCAAGATGTTGAGGGCGGCGAAAAGGGTCGTGGTGCCATGGCGCTTGTAATCGTGGGTCATGGTGCCGGCGCGACCGGGCTTTATGGGCAAGGAGGGCTGGGTGTGGAGGAGTTCAGCTCTGACTTATGAGGCGCCGGCTCGTTGCTCCGCCCAGCCGAAGTCGATGAGTGTTCCGCACGACTGCCCCCTTCGGGGCCCAACCGGTCCACGATGTCGCTGGTGCCCGACCATACCGCCCAGCGAGCCAGGCCGAAGGCAAGGTGGGCCTCCGACCGACCACCTCATTATGGGTACCAACCGATTATGGGTACCGACCGAACTTCCACGGCCACAAGGGGCCGGGCACCGGGACAACCTCCCTCTTGGTTGCGGGAGGGCCAGCGCGACCAGAGCGGCGACGTGCTCGGCCAGGAAGGTGACGTCGACCAGCCGGTCCTGGGCTGCGAGCATGGACGGCCCTGCGTGCCCGTTATCCACCAGGGCCGGCGCATCCACCAGGGCCGGTGCCGGTGCTCGTCCTAGGCCGCCGCCGAGCCGACGGCTGAAGGCTCGCACCGTACTGTCCCTATTATCGACTGTCCCTATTATCGTCTGGCCCGACTGTGTTTCGGGGCTGCCGTTGTTTTTCGGGGCTGCCGTGCCTGCTCGCCCACTATGAGCCGCGCAAGGAATCGACGCGCAGCCCTTGATGGGATAGCCTTCCGCTAGAAGACTACAGGGAGGTAGTAGTGCAGCGCAAGGCCAAGACGGTTGCGCCCGCGGACCTGCTGAGCCCGCTCGAGGCCGAGGTCATGGCCGTCGTATGGCGCCACCCCCGCATCGACGTCGAGGACGCGACTGCCCTCGTCAACGCGAAGCGGGCCCGCAAGCTGTCCGAGCGCACGGTGGCCACGGTCCTGCGCCGCCTGGACGCCAAAGGCTACGCGGCCCACGAAGTCGAAGGCCGCGCCTTCCTCTACACGGCAGTCGTGCCCGAGGACCAGTTCGTTGCCTGGCACGGGCGCCGGGCAATGGGCGAGCTCCTGGGCCGCTACGGCCCCGAAGTGGCGCTCGCCGGGCTGGTCGAGGCCTCCGGGGCTGACCAGGCGGCCCTGGGCATGCTCGAGGAGCTCCTCCGGCGCTACCGCAAAGACGCGGGCAAACGTGCGACGTAGCTTCTGGGCACTGGTGCTCCTCGCCCTTGCCGGCGAGGCAGGCCTGACCGCCCTCGCCTCCCGGGCGCTTTGGGCCCAGCTCCCCTGTCACATAAGAGGCTGGAAGTTAGCGGTACCGGCCATGGCGGCCTGCCTGGGGCCAGTGCCCCTGGTGGGGAGGCACGCATTGGGCGCCGCCCTCGTGATGGGCGGGGTAGGGTTGGCGACCCTAGTGCTCGGCGGCGTCGAGCTCGCCCGGCAGCTCTGGCGCTTGCGGCAAGTCCGGCGGTTGATGGCGACCTTCCCTCGTGCCAGTGCCGAGCCCCCGAGGCCTCCCGGCGTGCCGCTGCGCGCCCTTGTGGTGCTAGGGGCCGATGAGCCGTGCTGCTTCACGGTCGGCCTGTTGCGCCCGGCCGTCGTCGTGTCCACGGGCCTCCTCGGCCTGCTCGGCCCCGATGAGCTTGGCTCTGCGCTCTGCCACGAGGCGGCCCACGCCCGACGCCTTGGCCCCCTCCGCCAGCTCGGCGCTTGTGTGGCCTCCTCCGCCGTGTTCTTCGTGCCAATGCTGCGGGACCTCGCCCAGGCGGCCCGGCTGCAAGAGGAGCTGAGGGCCGACAGGGAAGCGGTCGCCCGCTACGGCGAGGCGGCGCTCCTTTCTGCGTTGCGGGCCCTGCTCGCCGGCCCCCAGGTGGCCGGCGGCCATCGTGGCCCTCTCAGCCCCATGGCCCGGCCGGCCATGCTGCAAAAGCGCCTTGAGGCCCTGAGCGGCAACTACCCACGCGTAGCCCTGCACCGGCCGAGGCTCGTTGCCAGCGTCGCCGGCGTTGCCCTCCTGGCCCTCGTCGGGTTCACCGTCCCGAGCCGAGTCACTGCCCCAGCTCCTCTCCAGGCTCACCCGGTGCCCGTACACACGAACGCTCACAAGTAGCCGCTGGCCCGCCAACGCCTCTTGACACCCCTCCCCAGTACAACTATGATGGGTTAGTAGTTACTACACGGCACGGGCTTTCGGGGCCCGTCCACAGGTGGGAGGCGTTGTGGTGCGGTGCAGCACCTGTCGTACGGCCTTGCGTGGGGCGGCCACCTTGGCCATTTCGGGCGGGCTTCCTGCTAGCAGGTGCCGGCCAGGCGGTGGCCGGCACCCGGCCGGCAGCCCCGGCCGCAGAGACCGCTTGCTCGGCCAATACCTGCCAGGTGATCGACTCCTCCGGCGACACGGTCACCGACTGGTACACCGAGACGACAGCGCCCTCAGCTGTTTGCACTTACGCCCGCTACTACGCGAACGGCACGCTCGTGGCCGACACGGCTAGCAAGTGCCTGTCCTCAGGCCAAGAGGCCACCGCCAACTGGTCGGGCCCGGGTGCCTTCCCATCGGGCACGAACCTCTGCAGCTCTTGGTACGGCATCGCAGGCGAGCCTTGCACGAAGTTGTAGCGCAGGCGGACTCTCAGAGAAGGCGGCATCTTCAGTATCGCCGATAGTGCGAAAATTGTACTGAAAGGTCGTGTGCAATGTGACACCTGAGCACCAGCTTCCGGACGCTGCGCTAGTGAGACACGACGTGGGGGTGCCCTCAAATGGCTCACGGCTTGACGTTGAGCGAGCGCCTGAGATCCGAACCTGCACCGATCCCATCTTCGTTCTCACGAGTGCCCGGTCTGGCTCGACACTCCTCCGGCGTATAATTGACGCTCACCCGGCCGTCTACTCGCCAGCAGAAACGAACATCGCGCAGGTCTTTCACACGGTCTACCTTGCTGTAGCATCGTCATCTTCATGGCAGGACGGCGACGGCTGGAAGCCGCATGCCATCAACGTATGCCACCTCGTAGCAGGGGCGATCCTCGACCACGCCGCCGCCAACGGCGGTAAAACACGGTGGTGCGATAAGTCTCTCCCGACCATCGACTATGCCGACATCGTACACGAGGTGTACCCGCGCGCCAGGTACGTCTGCCTCTATCGAAACTGTCGAGACTTTATCGCCTCGGCCCTGGAAGCTTGCCCGTGGGGGCTTGCAGGGTTCGGCTTCGATCCATATGCGCGAGACCATCCAGGTAATACTATGGGCGCGTGGGCGGGGTTCCCGGTGCAGGGAAGTGGAGGTGGCGTGTTGCAGTGGACTGTGATCGCTGTCTGCAGCGTGGGCGCTCTAGCGCCATCGTTCACGGTGGGGGACTGGCTCCGGCTTCGGAGGCAAGTACGCGACCGGTTGGTCTTTGCGAGAGTCCTGTTGCGAGAGCGTCTGCGCGGTGGACCCGACGTGAAGGAGATGACTGAGGCTCTAGGTGGTGAACCTTATTGGCAAGAGCTGGCGGAGAGGCTCCAACTCCACGGTCCGCGCCGGACGTGGAGGGAAGGCCGTTGGGTGCTTATGGAGCACGTGTCTCGGGGTACTGATAGCCAGGTCTTGGTGGTCTCTGCTAGTTGTGAGGGGACCAGCCCTTTGTGGTTGCGCGTGGCTGTGCTCTCCTCGACTGGAACAGCTGTCGAGACCGAGAGCTTATGGGACTCAATTGCAGCCCGGGCTGAGGAGACCGCCGAATTGGCCGAGCCGCGCCAGCGGGCAGCGTCACCGAGCCCCGCCGCATCATCCTCGGCCATCAAGTAGTCTGGAGGTGACCTGTAAGTTGACAATGCCATCGGAGTTGAAGCTGGTGGCGTGGCCGGGTGATGAGCGCCCGAAAGCGCGTGGTCGACTGCCTCGGTGCTCGCACAGGGCCGCTATCGCCAGGGTCCTTGCAGTGGCTACGTTGGTACTGGCAACGGTGGTGCAGACGACTCAAGGTGCAAGCGCGTCACTCGCTCAACGGTCGCCTAGTCCAGCCCAAAGACCTCCTGTGACACTGGGAACTCGTGGTGTCGACCATGTACCATTTGGTATTGCGAGGGTGGAAGCTGTAAAACGTCTGCGGGGACTACTTGGTCCGCCTAATTGGCAAGGTATCAACAGGGGATGTGGGCCTCGGTACGCTGAAGTAGCTTGGAGGGACTTTATAGCAGAGTTCTACCGCGGACACTTCTCGGGGTACCGGTACATGCTAGACGTGTACGTTGTCGAGGGGAAAGGGTCACCGCGAGACAATGTTCCAGGCGCTAAAGGAGTGCCCCTCATGTCGACTTTGGCCGGCATCAGCCTGGGAAGCGACCTCGCAGAACTCCGTTCGCGCTACAAGAGGCTTAGGCAAAGCGGGGCTGACAGTTGGACTGCCCCGAGCGGCCTAACGTTTGTAGTCTGGTCGGGCTACCGGAACATGCTTGCTGGGTCGGACCGGATAGTCGAAATTGAGATCGGCACTTGCGGGGCGTTTTGACTGGTGACTTTAGCGGCCAGGGTAACCCTCCTGCAGGTGATTGCGCCCGTTTGAGTGGCGCACATATTAAGACATGTAGGCTCCTTGCCCCTCCGGCAGGCCGAGACGTGATTGCGCCCGTTGAGTGGCGCACGACTCTAGGCCCCGGCGTCAGACTACTGGAGCGGCTGCCTCTGATTGCGCCCTTGGTTAGCACACACGGTAGTGCCATGTCCCACTGAACGAGCTGCATGCCTTCAAACCTGTAGAGAAAGTCCTCACAACCTAGGGGACCAGGGAGAACACGGCCGGCCGGGCGCCGAAGCCGGCCCGAGCCGGCCCGAGGGTGCCCAGCGGGGAGTGGCCTACCTGGGTGCTCGGCTCGGCGCGGGGAGGAGATTGTCGGGCAGCGCTCGCGAGTGGCGAATGACAGCCAGGAGGCACGCCGAGGGAGCGGAGCCATCAGAAGGGAGCAGGGAAACGGCCATCAACGAAGGTGGGACTGGGTGCCCGGCCGGTGGGCGCCATGGTGGCGCTCGGGCCTACGCTGCAGATATGGGCAACGTGAGCTGGGCAAAGGAGCTAGCAGGAGCGCTCCTCGGGCGGGACGAGCGACGCTTGTCGCATGTCCGGGCAGTGGCCCGTCGCGCCGAGGAGCTTGGCGCGTTAGCCTTGGCTGGTTTCCCGGTCGAGCAGGAGGTCGGCATTGTAGCCGCTTGGGTGCACGACCTCGGCTACGCGGAAGCTCTCGTGAGGACTGGTTGCCACCACCTCGACGGGGCAAGGTACCTGCGTGACCTCGGCGAAGAGCGACTGGCGGGCCTCGTCGCCTACCACAGTTCGGGCGCTGCCGAAGCAGGGCTCCGGGGGCTCTCCGACGAGCTGGCGCGCTACCGGCACGACGAGAGCCTCGTCTCTGACCTGCTCACCTACTGCGACCTTTCGACTGGCCCCGACGGCGACGCCGTCGGCTTGGACGAGCGCCTCGCCGAAGTCTCGCGCCGTTATGGCCCGGGCCATGTGGTCACCCGGGGGCTCCTCCAGGGCGAGGGAGCGCTCCGGGCCACCTTCGCGCGCATAGAAGCCCTGGTCGCAGCTAACGGACCACTGGCAGCGCCTCGCCGCTGAGAGCGTCGTCGATGCGACGGCGCACCGACGGGTGGATGAAGTAGCTATCAAGCCTGCTGGCGGGGACGTAGGCGACCTCGGTCGACTCCTCGCTCACCTTGAGCGCACCACCCACCGGCCGAGCGAGGAAGCAGACTGAGAACTCCTGGCGGACCTCGCCGTCCGCGTAGACGACGACGTGGCGGGGGTCGGAGTAGACGCCGACCAACGAGACGATCTCCACCTCGACCCCGGTCTCTTCCAAGGTCTCCCTTCGGGCACAGGTCGCGATGTCCTCCCCTGGCTCCATCGCACCGCCGGGGACCGACCAGTAGCCGTTGTCGGCGCGACGGTGCAGGAGGACCGCTCCCGTGTCGTCCAAGACGACCGTGGACGCCGCTGGCACGAGCGAGTTCGCCTTCGGCGCGTCGTCGTCGCCCAGGTACTCGGTGCGGGCGGTCACACCAGTCCCGGTACGCGGTCGAGTCGGCCCAGATGTCCTCGAAGTGCTGGGCGAAGCGGTCGAAAAGGCCCTTGTCCCCGAGCCTTCGCAGGTGGAAAAGAGGTGCCAGCTTGCCCGGGGCCCCGTAAAGGTGCGGGGTGAGGAGCATTCATCGTCGTAGCGGAAGACCGAGTTGTACATCGGCGCCTGCTGGAGGCGTACCTGCACGTCGCTGTCGCGGAGGGGCCGGAGGTACTTGAGCGAGGACTGGACGCGCGCCACGAGCCCACCGGAGAGCCCTCCTCCTGGTCCCGCGCAAGGGTGGCTGCGGCCTTCGGGTTCGCGAGGACGAGGCGTACCGAGCAACCAGAGGCGGCCTTGTCGACGAGGGCCTCCATGAGGTCAGGGTGCATCTCGGAGAGGTGCAGGATCGCGTAGCCCAAGATGCAGACCTGTTGCTCGGCGGCCACGAGCAGGTCCCACCAGTACTCGGGGCGTGAGTCCGACCGGCGCGGCCAAGCAGCGATGACCTCCTTGAGGGCAGTTCCTCCTCTTCGGCGGAACGGGCCAGGGCCTCGCGCAGGGCCTGCAGCTTGCGCTCGTTGGCGGAGCGCGCTTCCCGGTACTCGACAAGGTCCATCTCTCCCGCCCCGGCCAGCTCGGCTAGGCGCTTCTTCAGTTCCTCCAACCCTAGTGCTCGGCGGCGTCGAGCTCGCCCGGCAGCTCTGGCGCTTGCGGCAAGTCCGGCGGTTGATGGCGACCTTCCCTCGTGCCAGTGCCGAGCCCCCGAGGCCTCCCGGCGTGCCGCTGCGCGCCCTTGTGGTGCTAGGGGCCGATGAGCCGTGCTGCTTCACGGTCGGCCTGTTGCGCCCGGCCGTCGTCGTGTCCACGGGCCTCCTCGGCCTGCTCGGCCCCGATGAGCTTGGCTCTGCGCTCTGCCACGAGGCGGCCCACGCCCGACGCCTTGGCCCCCTCCGCCAGCTCGGCGCTTGTGTGGCCTCCTCCGCCGTGTTCTTCGTGCCAATGCTGCGGGACCTCGCCCAGGCGGCCCGGCTGCAAGAGGAGCTGAGGGCCGACAGGGAAGCGGTCGCCCGCTACGGCGAGGCGGCGCTCCTTTCTGCGTTGCGGGCCCTGCTCGCCGGCCCCCAGGTGGCCGGCGGCCATCGTGGCCCTCTCAGCCCCATGGCCCGGCCGGCCATGCTGCAAAAGCGCCTTGAGGCCCTGAGCGGCAACTACCCACGCGTAGCCCTGCACCGGCCGAGGCTCGTTGCCAGCGTCGCCGGCGTTGCCCTCCTGGCCCTCGTCGGGTTCACCGTCCCGAGCCGAGTCACTGCCCCAGCTCCTCTCCAGGCTCACCCGGTGCCCGTACACACGAACGCTCACAAGTAGCCGCTGGCCCGCCAACGCCTCTTGACACCCCTCCCCAGTACAACTATGATGGGTTAGTAGTTACTACACGGCACGGGCTTTCGGGGCCCGTCCACAGGTGGGAGGCGTTGTGGTGCGGTGCAGCACCTGTCGTACGGCCTTGCGTGGGGCGGCCACCTTGGCCATTTCGGGCGGGCTTCCTGCTAGCAGGTGCCGGCCAGGCGGTGGCCGGCACCCGGCCGGCAGCCCCGGCCGCAGAGACCGCTTGCTCGGCCAATACCTGCCAGGTGATCGACTCCTCCGGCGACACGGTCACCGACTGGTACACCGAGACGACAGCGCCCTCAGCTGTTTGCACTTACGCCCGCTACTACGCGAACGGCACGCTCGTGGCCGACACGGCTAGCAAGTGCCTGTCCTCAGGCCAAGAGGCCACCGCCAACTGGTCGGGCCCGGGTGCCTTCCCATCGGGCACGAACCTCTGCAGCTCTTGGTACGGCATCGCAGGCGAGCCTTGCACGAAGTTGTAGCGCAGGTCAACTACAAAGGCCTGTTGTTGTCGCGAGCCCGCGTGACTATCAAGGCCTGGCGAGCAGGAAAAGCCACTTGGTGCGTGCCCAGGTCCCACCTAGGTCAGAGAGGAGCTCATGGCCATGTAACCCACCAGACGCGTGAACAAAAAGGACGTCCGGATGATAAGGCTACCTGAGGGGTGAAAGTGCCTACTTAGTACCTACAAGTCAAGGAACCTCCTTTTGACGGTAGCTCATAGAGGCAACGACTGTCGCCCAAGCTGGCAGGGAGGACAGCGTCGTCAAAAACTACGACCTTAGCGTACTTGGTCCAGCAACTTTCTGAAGAAAAGACCCGTAAACACGTTCAAATCTTGACTTCAAGGAGTGAAAGCATGCGTATTCGACACTTACTGGCATTGGCGGCCACGGTGGTTGCTCTTATACCGGCGCCGGCCGCTAACGCTGACGTGGCTCCTATAACAACACAGATAGCACCGGCCGCCGGGGTAAGTACAATGGCGCCGAGTACGGCGACGCCACTCACCCTGGCCTCCGTTCCGCTGCCGCCAAGTCAAGGGGCCCCGCTGTCAGCATGGGATTCATGGGCAGCGATAGAGCGAAGCGACGTGAACCAGGTCGTCAACAATGGGACGCTCCTGGGTACCAGGGTAGGTTTCTGTACGGTCAGCTCGGTTGAGCTCACGCAGGTGACGTCGACAGGCGGCCCCAATCCGTATCCAGCTGGTGTCGTGACGGACACTGTGGGTGGCTCGCTAACGTGCTCCGCCGTAGCAGTGCCCACCTCCGTAGGAGTCTCCCCAGATACAACATTGGCATGCCCGGTACAGGCGTATGGCACCTACGCCCCCATAACTGACGGATACGTCTGCGTCGGAGTGTATTCCAATAACGAGAACGATCGTGTCGCGAGTTACGTCAACACTTCAAGCAGTACGCTCTCAGGGAAGGTTGAACTTGGAGCGGTAGGTGTACTCAATCCGTGTGGCATAGGAAGCCTCGTCGCCTCTGGTTCTGGGACCATGCCGGCCCATTCTGGGAGCACATACCACGCCATATACGCTGTATCCGGCACCATCAGCGCTTCCAACCAGTGGAGTTCGACGTACTTTAACGGTGGGACTACGGACTGGGGCACAGTCTGCGGTATGTACTGAGCTTAGTAGCGGAGTCCTCTTGCTCCGGGGCGCCAGACGACTGTCCATTGGACGGCGGGCGACACCGCCAACAGCGTTGTCCGCCAGCTGCTGGCAGGCCCCGAGCCGGTTTGCTGTTCAGAGCCTCGCTCGTTCAGACGAACGAGACTTCAGCCTCTACAATATAGAAAGGACTACAGTGCAACGAGCGATTCTTCGTCGTTCGGTCAAGTTCTATCAACTGTGCCTCTTTCTGCGGGGCTAATAGCTGGGCTGGGTGCCACCCCGGCATTTTTCAGTACCACTTCGGGATAGGCCCCCGGCTATGTACTTAAATCGGCTATGTACTTAAATAATACGGCTTACCGCAACGAAGCAACCACAAGCTCTGGACAAGTAGTCGACGGCTGTACAGAGAGCAGCTACCTCGCGGAGTGCTCTGACGACGACCCTTTGCCTGCTGGAGATTTGGGCTTAACTATATTTGAGTATTTCAAGGGTAACGTCTGTAGCGACGCCCAAGAATACGCCGACGTCAGGACAGCCTTTTTTGGGCTCGGTCGTGAAATCTGCGGAACCCGGGTACAGGCTCGTACAACGCGATTTCGTTCGGTGAAACTAAGTATGGAGGCAACTATGTCACGGGAGACGCAACGGCGCCTGCGGCAAACTACAACGCCGTGCCAGCAACCACGGCGAGCGACGGCTGGACGACCGGCTCGGGAGGGGTCAGCATGGGCACCATCCCGCCAGCGGCGTTTACGGGTGGGGCAATCTCTATGGCGTCTGTGCCGCTTCTTCGGGTAGCTACGGCCCGTCGCCCGTCCCGTTACGAGGGCGGACACCAATCGCCAGGTCTCTTCGTCCAAGATGGCCGGCCAGCGGGCTTGGCGCCCCCCGCGCCGGCCCACCACCCACTCCGAGGTCATGACCCTGGTCACGACCTGGGGTGAGAACGGGCGGCCGCGCGTCCCACGCAAGCCCTGGGCTCCCCAGCGCCGGCAGACCGAGCGGACCGAGGCCCTTTCCAGAAGGTCGCGGGCGGCCTGGCGGATAGCCTCTGCCTCCTCGGGCACTTCCTCGCGGTAACTGCGGCCGTTGGCGTCACGCTTCACCTCGGTAAGCGCGAAGGGGCGGCTGCCACCGCTCGGTGCCCCGTCGGCTGCGAGCTCGGCGTGCTTGGCCCGCTGGCGCTCAGCTTTGTGCTCGGACTCCTGGCGGGCCACCGCGCCAAGGATACGGGCAGTCATCCGGCCGCTCGCAGTCCCGAGGTCGAACACGCCTGCGGTCACGGTCACCACCGGGACGCGGCTGGCGTCGACCAGGTCGATGAAGTCCTCCAGCTCACGCTGCTGGCGGTGGATGCGGTCATTGTGCCAGACGACGAGGCCGTCGACCTGGCCCTGCTTGACAGCCGCGAGCAGCGCCTCGTAGCCGGGGCGGCGCCGGCGCCTGTAGGCGGAGATGTCGTTGTCGGCATAGACCTTGGCGACGGACCACCCGAGCCTCTCGGCCAGTGCCCGGCACTCTGCTTCCTGGCGGGCGACGCCGAGGCCTCGGCCTTCCCGGTCATCGCTGCTGAGTGGACGTGGCCGCCCCTGAAGAACTGCCCTCGCCACAGGGTCTGCCAGATGTGCTCTATACGGGAGGGGCCCATGCCGACGAGTATGGGGCGGTAGGTCTCGACCAGGCCTTGGAGCGCCAGTTCCTTACCGTTGATGCCGGCCTCCCCGAGGCCGGTCAGCCCCTCGTCGGTGTAGACCTTGACGAAGGTGTAATTGCGTTCCGGGCGCTCCTGGTCATGGACAAGGAAGGTCTTGACGTCTGTGATCTTCACGAGGCAAGCCTATTTGCGCCGACTGGCAGGCACAGGGCCTGGCCGCCTGTAGCCAGGCCCTTCCACTGGGCTCCCGGTCGGGCTGGCCTCCTAGTGAGCCCGAACGCTGTTGTCGGGCCCCCTCCAGCTAATAGGCTGTCGGTGAGCACAACAGGCGGGCGCGGCTCATTTCGTACCCGCTCAGCAACAGCTGGAGGTCGCAAACCATTGTCTTCGCCACTTGTGAACAAAGCCCTCAGCGAAGAAGAGCTGCAATCCTACAACGAGCGGGGGTACTTGCTCTACAGGCGGCAGCTGTTCGAGCCTGCGCAGTTAGAAGCTCTCGAGGAGATTTTCCTGGAGCACCGGGCGGCCGAGATGGGAAAGAGGGGTGACGAGTTTGACACGCCGCACTTCGACGACAAGAGGCTCTTGGAGTTCCTCCTCGCTCCGTCGGTCCTCGACCTCGTCGAGTGCATAGTGGGCCCAAACATCGTCTTGTGGTCGAGCCACTTCATATGCAAGGACCCGCTGGTCGGACGGGCTACTCCCTGGCATGAGGACTCGGCCTACTGGAGCGGGCGGCTCGGCCGTTACGACCGGGTCGTCACCGTATGGCTGGCCCTCGATGACGTCGACCGGGCGAACGGGTGCATGCAGGTCATACCCGGTTCTCACTTGGAGGGCGGGTTTTCTTCGTACCGGGAAGTGGATGCATCTGCTAACACCTTCCAAGCAGAAATCGCCGGAGCCGACCTGGCAGGCGCCGTGGCCTTGGAGCTCCGGCGAGGGGAGTGCTCGCTGCACGACGGGAGGATCAAGCACGGCGCCGAGGCCAACCGAAGCAGCCGGCGCCGCCTAGGATATACCATGAGGTACTTGCCGGCAGAGGTCAAAGTGCTGCCTGAGAAAAACGTGGGCCACTTGCTCTGGCTGGCGCGTGGGCGGCCCGTGGCTCCCAACAAGTACGAAAATGTATAGACGGTGCCGCGGCGCCGACACAGGTGCCCGAGCCAGTCGTCACTTCTGGTTCGGCTGCTTGGGCCAACGACTTGTTTCTGCTATTTCGTGGCACCCACAGCCGCCGCCCTGGCCAAAGCCTTCCCACCCATGCGACAGGCGTGGCTGAAACCCATCATGCGGCAGGCAGGTGACCTCGGGCGACGACGTCCAGCCTTGCCGACGGTTGAGGGGGCGATGATGTGCCCGGTCGGGGCAGCCGGGGGAGTGGCGCGTCTTTCGCCTTGGGCCCCTGCCAAGCTGGGCTATTGCCTGTCCACAGCTGCCCCGTTGTTGGTACTGGCCCCTAGCGTCGGCCCCAGAGCCCTCTGCAAGGCGCGACGTGGACCAAGAGGTTGTAAGTGACGAGGGCGATGGCCAAGTGCATGGCCATGAGGAAAGCGACGGCGCGCAGCGGTTGGCCCTTGTAGAGAAGGTACAGGTCGGGTAGCCACAGCACCAGGGTCACGGCTATAGCCATCCTGAAAAAGACCCAGCGCGGGCTCGAAGTTATGCGCGTGACTACTGGCCACGCGGCGCATGCGATGACCACGCCGACCACCGTCAACCTGGCGTAGTCGGAGAACTGGAAGTGGACGTAGCCCTTGTCGGCCGGCACCGCGGCCACGGCCGCCTTCACGATCAGGGCGTCGGCTGCGAGCGAGCCTATGACAGAGGCTACCGTGGCGGCAACGACGCGCAGCCAGGAGGGTTGGTCGTCGCTGGGGTCGAAGTCGATGCGGGCTGCCCACAGTGTGCGGCCCAGCGCGCTCTGGTCCAGATCTTGCAAAAAGCTTTCTTTCGCCATTGGACACCGCCAACCCGCAAATAACTTCCTACCTGGTTGCAAAGAGCGACGGCCGCGGTCGTTGATACAGCCCGCTTCAGTTCGACTTTTCGGTAGCCCCGCGGGTGGCTGGCAGCGCAGGTCCGTGCGGCCAGCCAGCGTAGCGTTGCAAGGCAGCGCTCTGGCCGGTGCGACCATTGCTTAGCCGGAAGTTACGCTGACCAGCCGGGTGATCACCGCCATTGACCAGGGACTTGGCGTGATCTGCCGGTGAGTGTCGTGGCTACGTGATGCGCAGGGGGATCGGGATGCCGAGCAGCTCGAAGGC
>Ga0209061_1004274_pt1 | contig 13951 bp, 15 predicted proteins | sample Coa_R1_10_FD_187157 | JGI IMG/M metagenome (GOLD analysis project Ga0209061, IMG submission 187157) | Surface soil microbial communities from Centralia Pennsylvania, which are recovering from an underground coalmine fire - Coalmine... | ecosystem: Environmental > Terrestrial > Soil >...
CGTTCGAGCTGATCGGCGTCCCAGTCCCCATAGAGCTCAAGGCCATGTAGACAGAACGCTCACCCACCTTCCACAAAAGCCCCCTGCTCAGCGGGGGGCTTTGTCGTTACGGGCTTCGTAACTTCGGGCTAGACGAGGCCCCAGGAGCTGAGCTGATGGCCCCGGTCGTGCACATGGGAAAGTTTCCTCAGTCGGATCGAACATGGGTGACAAACCGCTCCTCTTCGAGGAAACAATGGAAGGAAAGGTCACCGGCATCGACGGGCTGCTCACGTGCGGTCACTACGTCGGGCCATTCCACGAGGCCTCCAGTGTATGGGACCGGCCAGACGAGGCTCACCTGTGCCCGAACGGTTGTGGGGAACGGCAATTCGACCTTCGGTTACAGCTGCACCTGATGGAGATGCAATCAGACAAGACGGCACCATACGACTGGGCAGCAGACGACGATTGGGCGGTAGACAAGTGATCGCCGACCTCGTGCGCTCGTGTGTCGACGTGTGGAACCAACGGCCTCGGTACGGCTTCGACATAGAAACGACGGGACTGAGGTGGGACGAGGCGAAAGTCACCACCTTCGCCATCTACGGGGACGGCTTGACGGTTGCGTACGAAAGCGCTAACGAAGAAGAGCTTGTTCTGCGCATGATCGATTTGTTCCGCGAGCTGGACACTGGCATCGTGGTCACCTGGAACGGCGCTGTCTTCGATGGGCCCTTCTTGGCTGGCCGGTTCCTCGAGCACCATATCGACCATGGGCTGAGGCTGGTCCCGAACTTCACCGTAGTGCCGAAGTACGAGCCGCAACCCGGGTTCGCCCGGATCGGCTTCGACCCGCTTTTCGCCAGCAGGTCTGGCGAACACTCCCATCTTGACATTGCCTATGGCTACTGGCGGAAATGGGCCGAGGACAGCAAGACGACGACCAAGTGGGCATTGAAACCTGTAGCAAGCGCCGTGGGCATCAACGTAATCGAGGTCGACCGACAGCACATGGATCGCCTCTCACAAAAGGAGCGTCTGGCCTACTGCCAGTCGGACGCTAGGGCGGCGTACATGCTTGCCGAACTGGCGGCAATCCGGGCACTGGAAGAACGCGAGGAGGCTTTGTAAATGCTCGAGGCAACAGCGAGGCGCCACCTCGCAACAGAAACACCCTCGCAACCAGCGTTACAAAGGAGGCAGCGCACGCACAGGCCGGTTTGTGCCAAGTGCATGCGGCCCCTCGACATATGGCCTGACGGCACGGTGCTCCACCAGGACGCCCGCTTCGACTTGGCGGTCTTCCCTGAGCACCACGAGCCGGTGGAGCTGCCGTGAGGATCGAGCTGAGCTCTGAGATCTCGGTACAACTCGTCGACGCCATGGGGGACGACCTAAGCGTCGCTCGCGCCGCCTGGGTGTCGACCAAAGGCGAGCGCGCCCAGGACGAAACCGACCCGGCGCGCATAAAGGGCCTCATCGGCTACCTGATGCGCAACCGGCACGGCAGCCCGTTCGAGCACAACAGCTTTATGTTCCTGGTGAAAGCTCCGGTCTTCGTCTTCAGAGAATGGCACCGCCACCGGGTTGGCTGGTCGTACAACGAGCTCTCGGGGCGCTATTCCAGGCTGGAGCCCAGGTTTTACGCCCCCGGGCCGGAAAGGCCCCTGGTCAATGCCGGCTCGAGCGCTCACCCGGACATGGCACCTGGTGATGTGGTTCAGTACGAGGCGGTCGCACGGCTGCTGAAAGAGAACGCCGCCGAGGCGTACCTGCGCTACGAGGAGCTGATCGAAGCGGGCGTAGCGAACGAAGTGGCCCGCATGGTATTGCCGGTGAACGTTTACAGCGCCATGTACGCGACCTGCAACGCACGGTCGCTGATGCACTTCCTGGCTTTGCGCACGGACCACCCCGAGGCCAAGTTCCCGTCCAAGCCGATGTGGGAGATCTCTGTCGCCGCCGGGATCATGGAAGAGCACTTCGCCGAGCGGTTCCCGATCACCTACCGGGCGTTCGTGGAGAACGGGCGGGTAGCGCCATAAATAACTTGGCCAGCTGGTGCTCCTTCTGGCGGGCAGTGGGCACCGTTGTTGCACATGGGGAGATTTTCTCTGTCATAGGAGGCGTGCAAGCTACTAGTGACCTGACAACCGAGCAGGGTGAGCAACTTGCGGCCTGGAGGGCGCTTGCTCTCACAACGATGCCCTACATGGCGGCCATGCTCTTTTCGTTGCGCCCAGTGTCGGCTCCTGGGCTTGGGACCTTTGCCGTAGACAAGCACCACCGGTTGTACATCGACTTCCACGAGGTGTCCACAAAGGGCCCGCGCTGGTGCGCCGAGGCTTTGTTGCACGAGTGCTGCCACCTGTTGGACGACCACGCGGCCCGGGCTGAGTCCTTCGGTGTCAAGCCTGATGAAACCAGGGCCTGGAACGTCGCCGCCGATTGTTCGATCAACGACGACCTGGTTGCTGCCGGGTGCGCAACCATCGCCAAAGATGGCGTCCTGCCTAGGCACTTCGGCCTAGAGGACGATCAGACTGCCGAGTTCTACATGCGCAACATTGCCAAGCGCATGCCGAAGGCCCCAAGTGGCGGCGGACAGGGCGGCGGCTGCGGCTCTGGCTCTGGGGCGGCCCCCGAACCGTGCGAAGTAGGCAGCCACGAGGCGATGGGGCCGGTGGCAGCAGGGGCCACGGACGCCGAAGCAGAGCGGGCCCGCATCGCCACAGCGGCGCACATCAGCCAGCAGGCCGGCAAGGACCCAGGCAGCGTACCGGGTGGGCTGGTCGAGATGGCCAGCACGATCCTGGCCCCGCCGAAGGTCCCCTGGCGGCAGGTGCTGGCGGCCTACGTGCGCCGCTATTTGGCCGTAGCGGCCGGCAACACGGACACGACTTACCAGCGCCGCCGCCGGCGCTTGCCCTCGTTGCCGCTGGGCGACGGGGGCCGCGTGGTCATGCCTGGCAGCATCTCGCCGAAGTTGTCGCTGGCCGTGGTGCGGGACACATCGGGGTCGATGGGCGACGAGGAGCTGGCAGCAGCGATGTCTGAAATCGAGGGCATCGCCCGCCAGGCTGGCGTATCCGGCCAAGACATGATCGTCTTGGACACCGACACCGAAGTGGTAGCCAAGCGCGGCTACAACGGGGCTGCCAGCATCGCGGAGGTCCACGGGCGTGGCGGGACGGACATGAGCGCCGGGATAGACGCCGCCGTGGCGATGCGGCCACGTCCCTCGGCAGTGATCGTGCTGACCGACGGCTACACCCCATGGCCAGAACAGAGGCCGCCAGTGCCAGTGATCGTCTGCCTAGTCGGCACAGGCGCAGAGGCACTGGTCTCAGGCGTGCCTAAGTGGGCAGCGACGGTTGTTGCTACATAGTCCACGAGCGATGGCAATACTGTCGCGCGGAGCCAGTGCGCCTGTCCCAAGGGTCATCGGGCGCGCTGGAGCCGGCTTGGAGGGAGCAGACTGGGCGGTGAACGAAGCCGTCGCCGCTATCGGCCAAGAAGGCGAGCTGCGCACGGCCGCTCTACTGCACAGGGCGCTGCTATCAAGCGAGCGCGGCCCGACCGTCATGCACGACCTGATGCTGCCAAAGGACGGCTTGAAAGCGAACATAGACCACGTGGTCGTGTCCGGACGCGATGTATGGCTGCTCGACACCAAGGTGTGGAGACCTGGCTTCTACTGGACGCTCTTCGGGCACACCCGAAGCGGCCTGAGCCTGAAGAAGATCGGCCACATGGACAAGAAGACGGCGTGGTTGGCCTACCAGTCGATCGGCGAGCTCCTGCGGGCCTACAGGGTGCGGGCCAAGGTCCACCGTCCTGTGCTGGTGGTCTGGTCCTCGTCACGCTACGGCACGCCTAACCTGACTTGGTACAAACCCTTCGGCGCACGTGCAATAGCCGGTGAGTCACTGGCGCGGTTCTGCCGTCGGATGCGTCAGCCGGCAGCCCAGGACATCGTCTCTGTCCTCGCAAGGCTCGTAGTCGACCGCTCCTTCGCTCCGACCGGCGCGGCCGGCCCCGTCATGGACGGTGATATAGGTAGCGCCAGAACTAGACTGATGTTATAACCAGTAGTATTCGCGTGCTCCCCATACGTTTAGCGGCCCAATACTTAGGCGTGTCAGTGAGGTCCCTGCAACGCTGGGACCATGAAGGAAAGCGGGTCCCAAGGCGCTTGCCTTCAGGTGCTCGCCGGTACAGCACAGACCAACTGGACGCCTTTGTGGGGTTACGCACAGCGCCTGCTACCAGGCGGGCGGCTGTGTACGCGAGGGTCTCTTCGGCAAAACAGAAGGCCGAGGGGAACTTGGACCGCCAGCATAAGCGGTTGCTGGCTGAAGTAGGCCGCCGCGGCTTGGTGTTGGCAATGGACGTGGCAGAAGTGGCTTCTGGTGTGAACGAGAACCGCCGTGGTTTGGCTAGGTTGCTGAAGGCAGCCGCAAATGGCCGGTTCGACGTACTACTTGTCGAGCACCAGGACCGGTTGGCAAGGTTCGGCTATCGCTACTTGGTAGCGGCGTTCGCTGCAAGTGGTGTCGAAGTGGAAGTAGTCGAAGACGACCCTGGGCGCAAGGAACCGACCGCAGAGCTCGTCGATGACCTATTGGCCATCGTGATGGTCTTCGCAGCTCGCATCTATGGCAAGAGGGCGTCGGTAGTGCGCTCCAAGGTGAAGGCGGCCCTTGCACAAGAGGCCGCAGAGGCAGCGGCATGACCAGGGCAAAGGACCCCACTGCCCCGGTCAGGGTGACGTTCGAGCGCACCCGGAAGCTCGCTGTGCCGGCCACGCTCAACGCCGGCAAGGCTGCAGCGTTGAAAGGGACCCACGACCTGTACATAGACATGCTTGGCTTCTTCGTCGACTTCTTCAATAGCCACTACCTGCTCGTTGAAGCCAAGGACGCCAAAGCGGCGCTGTCTGCTTGCGAGAAGCTGGTGCTGGCTGTGACAGAGCGCAAGGTGGCAGGCCAACGCCGCCAAGCCCGTCAAGCCATGGAGGGCTGGGACTTCACAGCTCGCTTCGGCCCAGTGCCGAGGGACCTGCGACGGGCGGCTATCAACGCCGCCTATGGGCACCTGGTCTCCAACTTGGAGCAGGTGCGGGCGTGGCAGGAAGCAGGTAAGGAGGGGCGCACGCCGAAGCTCGGGGTGCCCGCCAACCACCCTGTCCTTTACGCCCAGGTGTCCAAGCTGCAGAGCGCCTTCTACAAGGACGGTTACGTCCGTCTCCACCTGCTCGACCCGAGCGACAACAAGTGGCGCTGGTACAACGTCCCGGTCGCAGGAAGGCCGGGCACCTTAAGGCTCCTGGAGCGCTCCGAGGAAGAAAAAGCTCGCCGGGCCAAGGCCAGGGCCAGGGCCGTCGAGGCTTGCAGGCGCGAGGGGCGCCTGACGAAAGCCGGCAGGCCAGCTTTCAGCGACGAAGAAAAGAGCGCCATGCGCCTCGCTGTCGGTGCCGTAGAAGCGCTCTCCCCCACGCTCGTGGTGGGCCGCAAGGGCCAGGTCAGCCTGAACGTCGCCTTCAAGCAGGCCGTCGAAGTCGTCAGGGCCGAACCTGGGCGCCTGGCTGGGCTGCACAAGACCGTCATGGCCGTCGACACCAACACCCACAACGTGACCGCTGTAGTGAAGCGTGGCCAAAAGGTGCTCGCTGCCCGCAAGCTGTCGTACTCTGCCATTACTGCAAGACGGGAAAAAGCCGTCGGCACCGCCATCCGCAAGGCCCGGCTGTCGGGACGGCGCCCGCGCGGGGAGCGCCAGAACATCGTGCTGTGGGAGCACATAGCCAACCAGGGCGAGACCGCTGCCCGCCAGGCGGCGGCCTGGCTCACCAAACTGGCGGCGGCCTATGGTGTCACCGTCATAGTATTCGAGCACCTGCGCCCCTACCGCCCAGAGCGAGGGGTGCGCTCTACGCGCTCTGCCAGGGCTAATAGGCGACGTAGCTACTGGCTGAGAGGCAAGGTCCGCTCATACACGGCTGATGCCGCTTTGGCACGCGGCATCCTCACCGTGGAGAGGAACCCGGCATGGACCAGCACCTCGTGCCCGCGCTGTCACCGTCTTGGCGAGAGGTTCTCTGCCTCGACGACCAACCCGGCCAACAAGGCCAGGTTCCAGTGCTGGCACTGTGGATGGGCTGGCGACGCCGACCTCGTGGCAGCTTTGAACCTCCACCTCAAGTGGGAGAGGGCATTCCTGTACCCCTCCGCCGACGAGGTGAAGGCTTGGAAGGCTGCCGGACGCTCAAAGACCCCGCAGGAATGCGGGGCAGCTGTACGGGCTAACCACAACGGGGACAGCGGCCGGTCGGACGTTGCCGGTACAGCCATGCTCGCAAGGGAGGAGGCGGCGTGAGCACTGTCTTCATGCTTGAGCCCGCCGTCTTTGTGCCTCCTAGTGGTCGAGCTAGCAGTGGGCAGCGTGGGACTTGGGACCGGCTCGCCGGTAGGCACCTGCGCTGCTTTACCCCTCGAGCAACCAGCACGGCTGTGCCCGAGCGAAAGCTGGGAGCCATGCACGATGGCGCTCTCCTGCTCGAGAGAACGTTGCCTACGAGGTCGGACGGAGCACCTCGTGGGGTGGGCGCTGCAAACCGAAAGCAACCGGGTGACTAGGAATGTCCTGGAAATCCGGTGACAGCGGTAACCACGACTCGCCCGCGCCTGAGCCTTACGACGACGAGTGGAGCTGAGCCGGCCGCATGGCTGGGCGTAGGGCATCCGGCCCTCCGGCGGACCTGACACCCGTCCTGCTGGCTGCGGGAGCTGGTGCCGTAGGGGCCGCTGCCTATTTCGGTGCCGCCCCAGTGGTCGTGGCTTGGGCGGCTGTGCTGGCAACGGCCTGGGCAGCAGTGCCGCCTGTGCTGAGCGGCAAGAAAGACGTCTACGGCTACCCTCAGCATGCCAACCCCACCGAAAAGCGCAAGGACGCTGCCTTTAGGTTCTGGAAGGAGCTCCGCTGGCGCCTGGTGCTGCCGAGCACCGACTGGCTGCCTGGGTGGCCGGTCCTCGCGTCCTGGGCAGCCGCTGTGCTCTTCGGCGCAGTCTGCTGGTTGTGGCCCGTGCGCGCCTGGCCCAATTACCACATACGGATGGCTTGGGAGCGTGCCGGCGACGCCCTGGCTGGGGCGTGGCTCGTGGCATCCATGACGGCAGCCAAGCGAGACGTCGACGGTGCCGGGCGGCCCGCCACTCGCTTCGACTCGAAGTTGGCCGGGGTCTTCAGGAGGGCCCCGGTGACGTTCACTGTCGCCGGCGGTATCGGCGCCTCGATAGGAGCGCTTGCAGGCATAGCGGCAGCGAGGGCGCTCGCCTACTACCACCACTGGGCGGCCACCTGGGCCGTGCACCACCCCCACAGGGTCCCGCCGCCTGGCTGGGCGGTCGCCGTCCCGCACCCAGCATGGCTGGCGCCCATCATGGCGGTTGGGGGCGCACTGGCTTCCGTAGGGTTCGCCTGGCACGAGGAGACGACCGGGCACTGGCGCCGTGTCTCGGCCTCGGCTGACGAGTGGGGCCCTCGCTGGGCTGCGCTCAAGGCCGACCCGGCACCTGTGCTGGTAGACAGGCGTGACCTTGGGCCTGTTATCGTCTACACGTTCGACGCACCACCCAACCTCGGGGCGATGTGGGCTTGGCCGTTGGCGAAGAAGCTAGCCCCGACTCTCGGCGCGGGGCTCATGGTGGCTGTGCTAGAGCACCCCGACAACGCCCCAGGGACGCGCCACCCGATCCGTTTCGACGTAGCCGTATGGTCGAAGCTGCCGGGCTTCTCAGACCCGGAGCTGGGCCCGGAAGTGGCAACTCTGGCAGCGCACTCGTGCTTCGCCTGGGCAACCGAGGCGGCCGGCTACGGACGGCCTGTCCCGCTGACGGTCGAGCGCGTCTCAGCCGACGGGGAGCCGTCGGCTTGGGCGTCGCGGTGGGCCTGGCCGGCAGGGCCGAGCCTGACCGAGATCAAAGCCATAACCGACAACATCATTAAGGCCTTCCGCTGCGAGGTCCTCATAGACCACAGGAGCGACGCCGTATTCTTCGGGGCGCTAGACGGCGAGGGGATCGCCACCGATCTGCGCCGCCACATAGCAAACTTGCGCGACGAGCGCACCTGGGACAGGCGCTGGTCGCAGATAGCTGGTATCAAGGACCACCCGCCGGTCTACCAGGCCGAGACGACCGCAAGGGCAGAGCTTTTCGACGGCACGGAGGTCCACTGCCAGGCGTTCACCATCCGTCAGGGCCTCGACCCGGCCGAGGTGCGGGGCCTCGAGCCGAAGCTGGCGACGACGCTGCGGGCAGCGCCGTTCGTTGCCGTGTGCGGGTGGCCCGGGCCAGGCGGCCGCCCAGGCGACCGTCATGCAGGGGCTGTGGTCGTGTACTGGGCGAACTCTCCTGTGCCAACGAGCCTCGAGCACCTCTGTGGAGGGGCTAGGGACGAGGACGACGACGACGTGCCGGCCTCAGGCAGGGCCGGCACCGGCCAAGCCGAGCGTTGGGTCCTGGCCGGCCTTGTCAACAAAGCGTTCGACGCCGCCCGTCTAGCGCGCCCAGAGCTGGCCGGGGCGGCGGAGCTCTCTGCGCCTGGGCAGCGCTCGCACCTGTGGGCGGTGCAGCTTCGGCTGTACGGCGGCGTGGTCGTCGCCGACGTGCGCGCCCAGGCAGCCAGGCTGCAGCAAGCCCTTCAGGTCTCATGGCTCCGGGTAGCGGCTACGGACGAGCCCGACCTAGCGGTAATTTACGCAGGCGCCAACCCAGCAGGCCTGGCCCTGGAGGGAGGTGACCAGGCTCGGCTCCTGCTGACTGCCTTGGACTGGGAGCAGGCCTGGCTCGACTCCAAGGTAGTAGGGGCCTCCGGCGAACCTCCCAAGCTCGCTGGACTCTCTTGCATGCCACATAACAGCGACGTCTCAGTGCTCGACTTCACACTGCCACCTGGCGTAGACAGGGCGACGGTGCGGGCCGCCAAGGGCAAGCTCAAGGCGGCCACCGGCAACGCCTTCGTCGAAGACGCCGACAGCCCCCTCGGCGCAGACGCAGTGCGCCTACTCGTGTCAGCCGAAGTACCCCTCCCAAGGTTGGCTCGGCTGGACTGGGACGCCGTCGAGAGCACAGGCCAATTGTCTGTGCCGATAGGCACCGGCACCAACGGGGAGCCAGTGCTGTTCGACCTCGCCGAGTCGCCACACCTGCTCGTGACTGGGGCCACCGGGTCAGGGAAGAGCTCTCTCCTCCAGGTGCTCGTTTACGGGTGGCTCGTCAAGGGCGCCGGCGTCGTAGTAGTCGACCCGGTAAAAGGCGGTGCGGATTTCGCCTTCGCAGAAAGCCACGTGCGCATCGCCAAGGACCTGGAAGGATCGGTAGAAGCCGTGAGGGCCGTGTACGCAGAAGCAACGCAGCGCAAGAAGGCCAACGCTGCTGCTGGCGTCTCGTCCTGGCTCGACATGGAAGACCCGCCGCCACCGCTCGTCGTCCTGGTGGACGAGTTCACGAGCGTTCTCATCCCGTCCCCGGTCCCCAAACGCACTGGAGACCCCGAGCTCGACTCAGAGCTGGACGTCCTCGAGGCCGAGAACCGAGCCCGCACAGAGATCGGCATTCTCATATCGAAACTGGCCCGCGAGGCCCGCAGTGCCGGAGTGGTAGTGCTCCTGGCAGCCCAAAAACTAGCAGCCGACACGCTTGAGAAAATCCCAGGCAAGGACCTGAAGACGAACCTGGGCCGAGCCCTCATAGGCCAGGCCTCCGACGGCGAGCGGTTGTCTGCGCTCCGTGCCCCGCGGGACGCTCCGTCGCTGTCGGGTGAGATCCCACCAGGGCGTGGCCTGTTCGAGACGGTGCGCCGTACGGCGGTGTTGGCCCAGTTCTGGTACGCCAACCAGCAGGAGCTGAAGGAACACTTGTGCCAAAAAGTTCCCACAGGCCGTTCACTAGAAATGCTCGGGCATGGCGACGCGAGAACGGACGAGCAGATGGTCGATGTCGGCGTGTTGGACCTCAGCCTAGAGGACCTGGAGCGGTCGGCTGCGACAATTGACGAAGATAGGTCTATGCCGGTGCCCTCCGTCCCAGCAGGAACAGCGAGCACCGACGAAGCGCAACTGACCGCCTGGCTCGAGCAGCTGAGCGTTGCTGGCGAAGGTCCAAGTACGACAGAGCCGAGCGGCGACGAGCTCTTCCCGGATCCGGAGCCATTGGTCAGCCCGTACGACGACCCGTTCGCATAAACTAGCGGCGCCCCAAGGCTTCCAGCTCGGCGATGCAGCTCGGGCAGGCAACCGGGCTGGAGATGGACGCTTGCAGAGGGACAACGACTGGGAAAGAGCCCTTGCAGACGGTACAACGGGCCAGGACATTGAGGGAAGTCGCCGCCAGGCGGCTATGCCACGCAATCACTTCCTCCGGAACGTCGAAATCTGCCTTGACGAAGGCATCGAGGGCGAAGCTGTACGCCTCGAAGGCTTGTCTTAGTGCTGTTTGCTGGCGGTAGTTGACTCGTTTGGCAGCCGTGCTCACGTTTCCTCCTCGACTTACCTATGCCGGCTGGCGGCGCGCCGCTGCCTCAAACGTTCTTTGACCATGCGGTGCAATACCCACGCCGCAGGCGACCCGCGCTCGCCGGCAACTACCTCGTTGTCACCCCCTACCATCATGGCACCCAGCACCTCGGCTTTGTTGGCCAGGACGCGTGCCACCGTCTCGTCCAATGTCCCGTGCGCCATCACCGTCGTCACCTGGACCGGCCTCGTCTGGCCTATCCGGGCGCAGCGGTCCTCCGCCTGGGCCAGCAAGGCTGGGGTCCAGTCGACTTCGGCGAAGATGACGTCCGCAGAGCGCGTCAGCGTGATACCGACCCCAGCGGCAGTGATCGAGCAGATGAGTACCGGTACTAAACCTACTTGGAAGCGCTCGACTATTTCGTTGCGGCGCTTCACGGGAGTGGCACCAGAGATGACCTGGGTGCCGCCGATCAAGCTGGGCACAGCTCTGGCGAGGGCGTCCACCACGGCGGCGTGATGGGCCCATACGACGAGGGGCCGGTCCCACTTGCCCTCGGGCCGGCTGTCGCAGGCCACGAAATCTGCGATCATCTCCGACAGCGGCCCTACCTTGGCGAGCCCGGCGGCCTTGCGCATGTCCGAGACCAGCGGCAAGGACTCGTGGCACCAGGCCCACATCTCGTCCTCGGTGGGTTGGCGTTCAAGATCTGAGAGCCACCGGTCGATTTTTTCGTTGACGGTGGAATGCGCGGCTTTCACGGGTCTCGGGTCGATGTCCAGCCACGTAACCTGTCGGCTCTTGGGAGGCAGGTCCTGGAGCACGTCGGCTTTCAGACGGCGCACCCAGACCGACTGCTCGAGCTTGCTGTGCAGTTCGCTGAGGCGAGCCTTGCGGGGACGCAGCTGGCCGTACGCGTCGGTATAGCAGTACCGCTCCACGAAAGCCCGCCTGCCGCCAAAGAACTCGTCAAGGTGCCCTGTCATTTCGAGGGCAGGCACCAGCTCATCTGGCCGCGCGAACACTGGCGTCCCCGAGAGTGCAAGGGTGCGCCTGGAGGCGTCTGCCAAATGACGTGCAGCTACGGAACGCTTGGACGCCCAGGTTTTCGCCCTGTGCACCTCGTCGTAGATGAACAAGTCGGGCGCCCATGCGCAGAGCCTCTCGACGAGCGCCGGCCTGGCGGCCAGCATGGAGTCGGAGCAGACCACGATGCCGATATCCGGCAGTTCCGGCTCCTTGCGCCCAGGGCGGGCAACGATTACGCGGTAACCTGTCGACGAGCCGTCGGCCTGCTGGATTTGCGACGCCTCTGGTGGTGGTGGCGATGGTACAGCCCCGGCGGCCGACGGCTCCGCGGCAATGCTGAGTCTCGGGGCACGGGCAAAAGCTGCCTTGGACTCGGACTCCCAGTGGGCGAGGACAGAAGCGGGCGCCGCGACGACGATACGCCTGGCGGACAGGGCCGCAGCGGCAGCCAATGCCGTACGCGTCTTGCCGAGGCCGGGCTCGTCAGCCAGCAGCCCGCGTGCCTCACCCAAGAGCCTCTCGACGCCGGTTCGTTGGAACCCGTACAGGTCCAGCCCGAACCAATGGGGGACGTTGACATTAGCAAGGGCGGTCGGAGAGGTCTTCTTTCTCACCGTGCGCTTGGCAGGGCGTCCGTCCGGCCCGAGCACCACGAAGCCTGCGGATGTCAGGGTCCCAGGGGCTAGGAGACCGGCATCTACGATCCAGGTTTTCTTGTTCTTCTCCCAGCGTCTGCCAGGGACGCTGCGCACCCATTCGCGCAAAGGCTCACCCGTCCCCTGATGACGTTCGGACCAGTCAAAGCGCAATTCCACGAGCTGTTGGCAGCCTTGGTCGACAAGCACTGCGTACTTCACGCACGTACCTATGCCGCCAAGCTCTGTCACGGCGTGGTCGGAGCTTTCCTTGCCGCAGCGCCCGTCAAAGATGGGGCAGGGCACTGGCGCCCAGCCGGCATAGGTAACTGCGTGGTCCACGACATAGAGGGAGACGCCGCCGCGGTCAGAGCCGCTCCCGCCGCCAAGAGGGACGAAGCCATCGAGACGTTCCTGGCCCGCTACGAGTCCTTGTGGACGAGCATTGCCCGGAAGTACAGCCGTAGCTATGGCATCAAGCACAAGGACCTGGACGACGCTGCCCAGATCGTGCGGTTAGAGGCGTACAAGCTCCTGCTCGACGGCGCCCCGCCGAACATCCGCTGGGGCCAGGCACTTTGGCGCCGCTGCGAAGAGGCCATCAGAGAGATGTCGATGAGCGGTGCCAACACTGGCTTCGCCGGGATGACTGGCCATGAAAGGCGCCGGCGCGGCTTGGAGAAACTGCGAGAAGAGTCGGGTCTGTCCGGAGAGGCGCTACTGGCGGCCTGGAACGCCAGGGCAGCGCAGTCGCGCGCCGATCCCAAGCGACAAGGGGCAATTGCGACCAAGGAGGACCTGGTTGACCACAGGATTGTGCTAAACGGCGCCGTCACATCTGTGGCAGAGCCGCACTATAACGACCCGGCCTTGAAATACTTGCTCGACCTGAACTTCACCGAGGAGCTGACGGCTACGGTCAGGAAGACCTGTGCCAGAGAACCGCAGATAGTTGGCCAGGTAGCCCAGGCCTGGCTCGAAGGGGCCATGGACGGCGACCCGATGAGCTGCGCAGAGATAGCCCGTCGAATCGGTGTGTCACGTGCCACCGTGCAGCGCACGATGCCGCGAGTGAGGGTCCTAGTGCGCGAGGTCGTGGCGAATTACTTGCTCGAACAAGGCTAATAACGGCGCTCGAAACCAAAGCCGCGTCGACGTGGCCGAGGAGGAAGGGGGAGTTGTTCTTGCGCAACCGGCGCACGGACGGGCTGTTCTTCTTTGGCCATCGGCTCAGGCGCCAACTGTCGTGGCGCCGTGACTGGAGTGTCGACACGCTGGGAGAGGGCTGCTTGCTCAGCTTGGGTCAAGTAGCGCTGCCCCTTCGGGTCCCATTCGACGGCCGGGAAGGCCCTGTCCGCCCAGGCCCGCAACGACAGCCTGGCCTGCCGACGGCGCTTCACGCCTGCCCAGTAGCGGGACAAGCCGGCAATGAGACCGATTGCCACGAGCATGGCGACGGATATGGCGCCCATTAGGATGGCGAAGTACTTGAGCAGCTCGAGAAGCGGGTGCAAGAGGCTCCAGAGCATTACAGAAGACCTGTGCCTACTAGGAGGAACATGACGGCTAGCGCGGCCAGGATGACGAGCACGAGCGTGCTCCCCGTGCCGTGCAGCCAGTCGAGGACCTCTCGACGTGCCTGTTCCTGTGCCTCGTTCATTGAATTACGAAAGCGACGGAAACCCGGCCCTTCAGGGCCGGGAGGAGGAGCGCCGCAACGCCTCCTTGAAGACAATAGACATCACGGCTCATTGAGCATTCCTTCGAGCTGACGTGACCAGCCCCAAC
>Ga0209061_1004276_pt1 | contig 13944 bp, 17 predicted proteins | sample Coa_R1_10_FD_187157 | JGI IMG/M metagenome (GOLD analysis project Ga0209061, IMG submission 187157) | Surface soil microbial communities from Centralia Pennsylvania, which are recovering from an underground coalmine fire - Coalmine... | ecosystem: Environmental > Terrestrial > Soil >...
TCTTCCATGCTAAAAGCTTTCAATCGATTATGCAAATTTATAGTTTTCGAAGTTAGTATTTATTATACTAATGGGGTAGCGCTTATATAGGCCGGCCTATGGAACTCTATCCCCTCAAAGTTTTTCTCACAGTAGCGACCGAGCGCAGCTTTTCGCGGGCGGGCGAGAAGTTGTTGCGCACCCAGCCGGCTATCTCAATTGCCATTCAGCGGCTGGAGAGCGATTTAAAGGAAAAGCTCATTGATCGCTCCGGACGCGAGCTGCTGCTCACCGATGCAGGCCGAGTCGTGCTCGAATATGCCCGTAGATTCCAGAACCTGGAGGCGGAGCTTGAGAATGCACTCCGGGAATTGAAAGACAATTACGCGGGCCGGCTTTCCATTGGCGCCAATGAATCAACTTCTCTGTATCTGATTCAGCACATTGAACAGTACCGTCGTCTCTTCCCAAAGATAAAGGTCCAGGTACGGCGTGCTGAATCGAGCAAAATCCCATCGCAACTGCTCGATGGCGAGCTCGAGCTAGGGGTCATCAGTTACGATCCCGGCGATGAGCATATCGTCTCGCATGTCATTTATACGGACCGCCTGGCGTTTATCGTCTCCCCCAAGCACCGTTTCGCGCAGCGCGATGAGATCTCGATTGTGGAGCTGGGGATGGAAACCTTCATCGCGCACAACGTGATTTCACCGTATCGAGAAGCTGTCCTGCGGGAGTTCCAGCGCTATAAAGTGCCGTTGAACATGGATGTAGAAATGCCCACAGTCGAGACCATTCGCCGCCTGGTCCAAGACAACGAAGGGGTCGCGTTTTTACCCCGTATGTGTGTGGAGCAGGAGATCGGGCAAGGTTTATTGCGCGAAATTCGGGTAAAAGAATTGTCACTCGAGCGCAAGATTCGTCTTGTCTACCCGGCCCGCCGCGCACTGAGCCATGCCGCCAAGGCATTCCTCGAAGTCGTCAAGAAGAGCAGCAGCGAGCCGGAAGCGGTTCCCGCAGCAACCTCTACTCTCTCGGCTCCGCCGGTGGCGCCTTCCTCGTGATCACGCCCGCAGCCTCTACTTTCAGGCAAAAGCATCCTGACGAGCACTCGCGCGGCGGGTCGGAGCGCCCGGACAGATGAGACATGCCGCCTGAATTCGTCAAACCTTCAGTTGCCATTGTGGGCGCGGGCCTCATCGGGATGTCAACAGCCTGGCGTCTCGCTCAGCAGGGTTTTCCAGTAACCGTCTTTGAGCGAGGATCCATTGGCAGCGAAGCGAGCTGGGCCGGCGCCGGCATGCTCGCTCCGGGCGGCGAGGTGGAAAGTGCATCTGCGTTTGCACATCTCTGTCTGGCATCCCGAAGGCTCTATGCTCGCTTCGTCCGCGAACTCGAAGAAGCCTCCGGCCTGACTATCGATTATCAGGAATGCGGCGGACTGGATCTGGCCTACTCACCTGAAGACGCGAGCATGCTGGAGGCACGCGCCGCGCAGCAAGCCACACTCGGCATCCACTCGAAACCGGTAAGCCGGGAACAGGTCGCCTCGTTCTGGCCCAGGTTGAATCTGGAAGGCCTGGTGGCGGCACGCTTCTATCCGGGAGACGCGATCGTCGATCCACGCCATCTAATCGCCGCTCTCAAGATTGTCTGCCGGAACCTGGGCGTTGAGATATTTGAGCAGCGCCCTGTCTTCCGCGTGGCAGTTTCCTCCAAATCCGTTGTTCTTGAGACCGACAGCTCCACTGCCGCCTTCGAGCTCGCTGTAATCGCAGCGGGCGCCTGGAGCGGTTCGATTCCTGTGCAAGGACTGCCTCCCTTACCTCCCGCAGAGCCTGTTAAAGGCCATTTGATCGCCTACCATCAGCCGCACCATACGTGCACGGCTATTGTCCGGCATCGCAATCTCTACCTGCTACAGCGTGCCAGCGGGTTACTGATCGCTGGCGCTTCCGTCGAACATGTCGGTTTCAACCGCAGCTTGGATCCGAAAATCGTCCAGGAGCTCGCCGAACAAGCGGGCCTCCTTTTCCCACACCTTCGTGAGACCAGCCCCTCATACGCCTGGATCGGTTTTCGCCCTGCGAGTGAAGCAGTGCACGTCGAAGCATGGCATTCCCCTCGCCTCTATTTGGCCTACGGGCATTATCGAAACGGTATCCTCCTCGCCCCAGTGACCGCTGCGCGCCTAGTAGAGGAAATCAGCGCCAATTGGGGAATACAGCGGGACGTGAGCGCCGTATCTCCAGGATGAGCTGCGCAATTCGCGTTCTACGCTTGAACAAGGCCTCGAGCATCCGCTCGAGTAGCGCCTCTTCTTCCCCATCCATCCACTCCCGCGGCACCGACTTCCAGGCCGAATCCATCACCTCAAGCGGCAGGTTTTCCACCATCGCCAGCCAGGGCTGGAAGGAATCGAGAGAGCGTACCTCCTCATAGACCGAGGTGCGGTAATACAGACCCTGAAGGGGGGAATCCGGAAAGTCCCAGTGCGGCCCATTGAAGCTGTAGCCATGATCGATCATTTGGGCGAAGAACCCGACACGCGGAGGTGTTTCGCCCTTGAGCGGCGTCCAGGTCTTGGCGCGGGCCCGAAAGAATACCGCCTGGCGCGAATCTGCATTCGCTGCCCACTTGTCGAATACGAGAACTCCCAGAAAATCCGCTCGATTCTCGATCTTCCCAAGCAGTTTCTCCGGCAAAAAGTCGAACACGGCGACCCGGTCCGGATGCACTGCCATACGGGAGCCGAAATGCAGACCAGGCGGAATAGCCAGGTGCTCGGAACCATAGGAGATATACAGTTCAGGGTTTTCCTCTATGAACTCAGGAGTGAGCTCCATTACCGCCGTATCGGGAACATGAATCTGGAGATAACGCAAAAAAACACTGGCTAACCACTCATTAATCAGAACACGGCGATGCTGCGGATTATTGGTGAATTTGACGACGTAATAGCTGCCATCCTCACCTTCCATCAAATGTGCCTGGGCGCTCCCTCGCATTTTGCGGATCAGGCGGCGCGCGCGGACCGGCATGGAGAACCGCTCAATGAGAGAATCAGGCTATAGATTCTGAAAACCATGGAGGAGCATCGCGAACGCATGACTGAAGAAACGATAGAAAGACAACCGCTGCGCAGTCCGGATGAGATCGCACTGGAATTGATGAAATTCATTGCGATTACAACGGGATACGGCAAAGGCGTCACCAGCCCGGGCTTCGGCGGTAAGTCGACTAAATCGAGTGAAGAATACGCCGACTCCCTGCTGGAGTTATTTGAGCGATGCCGCGGCGTAGTCCGTAAAGGACAGTAACTGAAAAATACGCCGCGGCAAGGTAGCTTAACGCCGCCGCATCGCCTTTTTCATAGCGGTCTTCTTTCCCGCCGCTTTCTTAGGCGCTGCTTTCTTAGCCATTGCCTTTTTGGGTGCAACTTTCTTCATCGCACTGGCAGCGCCTTTCTTTGTAGCTGCCTTCTTTGGCATGGCTTTCTTCGCGGGCGCAGCTTTCTTTGCGACTTTCGTTACCGCCTTCTTTGCCGCCGCTTTCTTTGCCACCGCCTTCTTTGCCGGGGCGCTCTTCTTCTTGGCGGGAGCCACACTCTTCATGGGAGCGCCAGCCTGCTTAGCAGGCGCTTGAGCCTTCTTCGCGGCAGCCTTTTTGGCCGGAGCCTTCTTCGCCGGAGCCTTCTTTGCGGGTGGAGGTGGTGCGGCCACAGGCTCAGCAAACGCTGGCTCTGGTTTTTCGGGCTCCGGCTTGCCTTCAGCAGACGGTTCAGGCTGGGTCTCGCGCGCAGACCCTTTGGCCGCTTCTTCCTCTAGTTCCTCTTCCTCCTCATCTTCTTCGTCTTCGTCATATTCGTCTTTATCTAAGTCCAACTCGACATGCTCCTCTTCATACTCGAAGTCGTCATCTTCAGGGTTCAGCCAATAGTTGATGATCACATGCTCCTCCTTCCAATTACACGCTATGCATCCACTATGCATCGAGATGAGCCTAGACGCAAAATAATTTCACACTGCCGCGGAATTTCACGCCCGTCCGCTGTGAAAACGCTCCCTGCCCCGGCAGCAAAGGCCCTCTATTGCAGACTTGCGGTACGAACTAAGGCTGGACGGCGGATCACGCGTATAGGGACATGGCGGCTGGCAGAGATGTGCGCTCCATTGTGAATCGCTGCAGCCTTAGGAGCCGATTTCACTGTGCGGGCCTTGCGCACATGTGTGTGCGCCACCGGCTCGTGGTACACAGCCGGAATCAGGAGCACGTCTCCCGCTTCGAGAGAGTCCGCTCCCCGGTTGACGGCAAGGATACGCTCCGGGGTCACATGATAGGCCTTAGCAACCGCCTCCAGAGTCTCTCCTCGCTCAACACGATGGATCCGCCATGCCTGCCGGTTTTCTTCAGGCACCGCTTCTAATGCAGCTAGAGTGGCCGGACCAGTCCCTTTAGGAACATGCACCATTACGCCCGCCGGGGCAATCGTCTTTAACAGCGCGGGGTTCAGCTCACGAATCACGGAGACCGGCTGCATCGCTGCATCGGCAAGCAGATTGATATTGGTAGGCGCTGTGAGCCGGATGGAGTCGTATTCTAGCGGAGGGTCAAGCTGAATATCATCCAGGCCGTAATCCTTTGGATTCTTCGCCATGATGGTCATCGCAATGATGATGGGAACATAGTTCTCGGTCTCTTTCGGCAAAGCGTTCAATCTCACCAGTTCCCAATAATCGGCATAGCCGGTCCGCGCCACAGCGTTATCCACAGTGCCCGGGCCGGCATCATAGGCCGCCATCGCTAAGTACCAGTCCCCGTATCGTTCGTAGAGTTCCTTTAAGAACTTCGCAGCCGCTCGAGTGGAGGCTTCCGGATCGAGACGAGCATCATAACTCGGGGTGCGCTCCAGATTCGAATCAGCCGCTCGTGCCGCCGTGAACTGCCACATGCCCACTGCGCGCCGGCGGGAAACCGCACGAGGGAGAAAACCCGACTCTTCCTGTGCAAGATAAATCAACTCTTGCGGGATGCCTTCCTGGGCAAAGATCCGCTCAATCATGTCCCGATGCCGACCCGAACGCTGATAACCTGCCAGCAGGATCTTTCTTCCCCGATCCGTCGAAAAGAAGTGGATTGCACTCAACACCTGTGGCGTCACATCGAGGGGAATGCCGGAAGCCGTCTGGTGCAGCTCCGCCTGTACCTTAGGAGCAAGGCTGGGATCCACCGGGAAGGTCATGTGGCTCAGCTCGTCAATCGGCGCTTGATCAAACTCGGTGCTGGCCTCTTCCCCGCTCTCGCCGGAGCCCAGCTTCTCGACATCAAAGCGGTAGATCAAATCGCTTAGATCTTCAATGCGCCTTTCGATGCGCTCGCGATCCGGCAGAGAATCGGGAGCGCTTAAGAGCACCTCGAGGGCAGCGTCAAATTCCCGGCGCGCTGCAGCCAGATCACCATCAAAGTACAACTGACGACCGGTTTGGAAATGCTTCTCTGCCCTTGCAAGAAGTGCATTCGTCTCAGACGAGCTGGTCACCGATGGCATAGGCGCCGGCCCATTTTGCAGGTCGACAATATCTTGCCCCCCACTTGCCGGCACATCTGGCGCCCCTGCCAAGCCCGGGTTCACAAGCTGCTGCGAGTCAACCGTGCTCTGCCCGCATACCAGCCAGGTTCCCGCTAACAAAAGAGAAATCCGAATCGTCCAGCGCATGCGCTCTTGCAAATAAGCAGCTCTTATGTTCCTAAAAAGCGGCAAAGAACCCTCACTCTAGCTCAGCTCATCTCGTTTCGTCAACACTCGGGTCTTCGCCGACAGGCTCAGCCAAACTGCCGTCATAGCCCCTATCGGCTAGCCACCATAGCGTCATTATAATGTTAATGAATAGAAAAATAAATCTCCCTTCAAATATACCCGTCGCGTTTGCATCGGCCAAAATTTGTAATTGAGATTACAAAATGTGGTTCCGCACCGCGGGCCTCGCGTCAAATCGACTCCGGGAATCAAGGGGTGACGGATTGTGTGATAATCCTATAGGAAAAGAGCTTAAGAGATGGCATACGTAATCGCCGAACCTTGCATTGGAACCAAAGACACTGCCTGTGTGGATGCCTGCCCGGTCGATTGTATTCATCCCAAAAAAGATGAGGAAAAGTTCGCCAGCGAAGAGATGCTGTATATCGACCCGGTAGAGTGCATCGATTGTGGTGCATGCGTGCCGGTCTGTCCGGTCTCGGCGATTTTCGCATTGGACGACCTGCCTGAGAAATGGGCCGATTTTGCGCAGCGCAATGCGGCCTATTACGGACGCTAAGACGCTAATTAAGGGCGGTACACCGCAAAGGCCGTATCCGTTTCCCAGACGCGAACGTAGGAAATCGGAATTTTCAGATCCTTTTGGATTTCATCAAAGAAAAACTTCGCCAGATTCTCGGCCGTCGGATTGATTTTGTCAAATGGCTTGAGATCATTAATGAACTGATGATCCAGGTATTCGCTTGCGGCGCGCAGTCGCTTTTTCAACTCGGAAAAGTCAAAAAGTAGCCCGTTTTCATCAAGTTGCGGGCCCGCAAGACACACCTGGACCCGATAATTGTGGCCGTGCACGTTTTCGCACTTGCCATGGTAATTGCGGAGCGCATGCCCCGCAGAAAAAGTATGCTCTACACAGATCTCAAACATGAAAGAAATCTTCTAGATCTTTTAGCTGCGTCGTGAACCGGTAAGGCGGCAGGCTTTCAAAAAAAACACGCCCGTAGGGCAGCTTGGTAATTCTATTATCTAGCAGCACCAGTACGCCCCGGTCTGCCGCGCTGCGAATGAGGCGCCCGAAGCCTTGTTTTAAAGCCAGAGCCGCTTGGGGAATTTGCAGTTCGTAGAAGGCATTTCCGCCGTTTTCCTGTATCGCCTCGATGCGGGCTGCGGTCACCGGATCGGTCGGCACAGCAAATGGAAGCCGGTCGATAATGACACAGCTCAACTGCTCGCCTTGCACGTCTACGCCCTGCCAGAAGCTGGAAGTGGCAAAGAGCACCGCGCCGGGAGTCGTCCGAAATTTCTCAACTAGAGCGTTTCGCGGCGCCTCGCCCTGGAGCAAGAGAGGATATCCGAGCCGCTCCCTCAGCAGGTCGTAAACTTGTCGCATCTGCTGATAGCTGGTAAAGAGCACGAACGCCCTTCCCCGCGAAGCTTCGAGAATGCGCACGATTTCTCCGGCAGCCTCCCGCGCGAATTCGCTATTACGGGGATCCGGCAACTGCTGCGGCACGTAGAAAAGCACTTGACGCGCATAATCATACTGGCTTTCGACACATAAGGTGCGCGCATTGCGCAGCCCGATTCGTGACTTCACATAGTCGAAACTGCCCGCTACGGCCAAAGTGGCGGAAGTCAGGATGACGGTGGCCCCCTGATCAAAGAGCCGTTCTGCTAAAGCCGCAGAGACATCGATCGGCGTCGCTTGCAGATAGACGCCACGGCCGCGACGCTCCACCCAATAGACATAAGAGCGGTCACCGGTCTCTACCCAAAAGCGCAGCGTCTGCCCGAGGAGGCGCGCCCGCCGGACGAGCGGCAGCGTATCTTCGATCGCATTTTCCACCATTTCCAACCGAGTCGCCAGCGCGCTTAGCGCACCCAGCAACTCGTTGTAGATCTCCTCATGCTCTTCTTCGAAACGCCCGCGATCTCGGACGGCTTCGCGGCCCTCTTGGGGGAACAGAGCAAAGAAAGTTTCACTTGCCTCGCCCAGATGCATTAAAATCCGTTCCAGCTCCGGTGAAGCAAACTGTTTCCGGCGCGAAATCGCTGCGGTATCCCGGATTAGCTCCTGCACTTGCAGATTGCTGACGCCTTTGCCAAAGTATTGCCCGGCGACCTCCTCTATCTCGTGCGCTTCATCAAAAATCACCGCCGAGTAATCCGGAAGAATCGAGCCAAATGCCTGGTCGCGGACCGCCAGATCTGCAAAAAAGAGATGGTGATTCACGATGATGATGTCGCTTGCCAGCGCCCGCTGGTGCATCGCTGTAATGAAGCACCGCTCAAACTGCGGGCATTTCTGGCCGGCACACGTATCGCTGCGGGCGTCAAGCTTGGCCCAGAGCGGACTCGTTTCAGGCAAGTCCCGCAGCTCGCTGCGATCGCCCGTCTGGGTCGTTTTCTCCCACTCCTGAATGATCTGAAACTCCCGGAGCTCTTCGAGCCCGCTCAGCAGCGGCTCTCTTTCGGCATCATAGAGCTTCTGGCGGCAAAGGTAATTGCCCCGGCCCTTCATGTAGCAAACCTTCGGCGGGGGCTGGAACAGCGAAGCCAGCAGCGGCAGATCTTTGAAGTAAAGCTGCTCCTGAAGGTTCTTGGTGCCCGTGGAGATGACTACCCGCTGGCCGGACAGAATGGCGGGCACCAGGTAGGCAAGCGTCTTCCCTGTACCGGTGCCGGCCTCCACCATGAGGTGCCGCTTTTCGGCAAGAGCGGCTTCTACCGCTTCCGCCATCTCAAGCTGACCGGGACGGAACTCATAGCCGGGATGAACGCGGGAGAGAATTCCACCTCGCGCAAAGAAGGAGCGGGCGGTTAGCTTGGGTGAACTACTCAAAGACTATTCTCTAAAGAAGGATACTTTGAGCGCCTCAATGCCGGACGATCGATCCACCCGTAATCGTGCGGCGCAAGAGTAAACGTTTTCTTTTGTTCCTTTTGGGAAATTCGTCTCTTTTCACAAGAGGATGATAGTACTTTCTTAGGGCAGAATAGTACTTTCTTCAAATTTAAAAGCTACTTTCCTCTTGAACGCTTTTAAAGACCAGCATTACTATCCACTCATGCGGTATCTAAGTGGCGCATTTTTAGGATTGCTGATCGCTCAGTTGCTACTAGGGCAGTCCCCCCCAGCACAGGAACCGACTTACAGACACTGACCTCCAGTCCGCACGTAATTTATCACTTCATCCGTCAGGCAGCTTATTTGAGCCGAAAGGCGGATGCTCTCGACCAAACCAACGGTACAGGTGCATTCCTACGCCGTGCGTTCTCTTCAACTCTGGGATTAAGCGATTCCGACGTGGCTTCGGTCATGGCGGTCGTCAAGGACCTGGACGCCCAATTTGCTGCTCTTGACAAACAGGCAGCGAAGATCATTGCCGATGCGAAGTCCCACCCCACGGCAGAGGGTCTGATTCCTCCTCCTCCCCCAGAGCTTAAGACTCTGCAACAACAGAAGGTAGCGTTAATGAGATCCCTCCGAGCCACGATCATCCAGCGGCTCAACCCGGCAATTGTTGCGGCGATCGATGCTCATCTTCACCGCCTGTCCAACCACCCAACAACCGCTACCGGACCTACGCAGGCCCAATAGTCTTGCACGCTCACGCAGGAGGTTAAAAATGATCACGCGAACTTCAATTTTGATTACTTTTCTTCTTGGCGCCAGCACCTTACTCGCCCAGAACTATAAGATCGTCAACGCGAACAGCGGTAAAGTCCTCGACGTGGAGGGCGGTGGCACAGGTCTAGGCAATCCCATCTGGCAGTGGGACTGGTGGGGTGGCGCAAACCAGCAATGGCAGATCATACCGCTTGGAAACGGCTACAACGAGATCGTGAACGTTAATAGCGGGAAAGTGCTGGAGGTCAGCAACTTTTCGCAGGATAATGGAGCGCAGGTATGGCAGTGGGATTGGCTGGGCGGAGCCAACCAGCAGTGGCAAATCGTTCCGCAGAATAGCAGCTACAACTCGATTGTCAATTTGAACAGCGGCAAGGTGTTGGATGTGACTGGCATGTCGCTTGACAACGGCGCCTATCTCCAGCAATGGGACTGGTGGGGTGGGCTGAATCAGCAGTGGCAGATTGTTCCGGTTCAGGATGATTATCAAGCAACTGGCTACACCGACATCTACTATGATCCCGGCTCTTATAGTGGTTGGGCGATCGCTTCAACCGATGCTGACTATTCGACTCAGTATTACTATGGAAACCAAATCTCGCTTGAGGTAGACGTCGATGGAAACCTAGCCAGCTCGGGCCTTTGGGGATATGAGGCGGATCAGGTGGGGTTTGGCAGTGCCTACGCGGGCTTCAACGCCAGTCCTGGCGATTACGTCGAAGCAGGAGCCTGGTATAGCCTCGTCACGCAGTATGAGTGGTATCAGATAACGTCAGCTTGCGGTCCATTCTGCTATTCCTGGTATGATCCTTTCAACTATGATTTCGTCGAAGAGAATCCTGGCGAAGGCACAACGATTCCGACGTGGTATTCAAACGTGTGGGCAACGATCGTCGTGACGGCTATGGCACGGGCCGCCTCGGTGATAGGCGTTGGGCAGACCGGCAGCGGGATAAGGATTCCCGCTTCTGCGCCGGACGGTGTGTTCGATTTAAAGATTCGGGCGTTTATCGCACCAGCGTGGATTTGGGGAGCGGGGTTCCCTTGGGACTTTTGCACGGACTCCGCCGGCAATTACCACAACGTGATCTATCAAGGTGATAATCGGACCTATACCGCCTTTTCCAACAGCTTTCGCACACAGGGAGAGTTGTATGTCTCCGCATGGTCTGGGTCGGCATGGACTGCACCTTCCGGCGGTCCGTTTAAGGCAGGTACGACGACACGGTATGCCGACGATGCAAGAGCCCCTGACGGATACACTCTCATTGGAGACAGCGTTTACAATGACTGTCACCTAACCGATAAGATAGTGCCTGGTTCGATCGATCCTTATCCGAACAGTGGCTAGCTATTCCGTTAGCGGCGGCAGCGGAAGCGTTACAGCAAATATATGGGTCAGCGCGACAAATATGGCCACAAAGTGGGGTCCAGACCGCACACCGTCGATTAATTGGAATGTAACATATACCATCGACGCGGCTAGCAATCCGGCCATACCCACCTGGACACTCGAATATACACATGACTGCTTTCCGGCCTATGAGATGTACATCGGCGCGCAGCTACTCTATGGGTTCACGCCCACGGACAACAGTGCTACGTACATCGCTTTCTGTCTGGCTGGAGTTAATCAGGTTCAGGACACTAAAATAGGAACTGTGAACTAGGGGTAGGTATGAGTATGGGGCCTATTTTACTTCTGGTATCTTGCATAGCCGCTCAAAAACTGCTGCCTCAGACCCTAGACTGGGCGAAGATCTTCAAGGAAGCAGTAGTCCGAAATCGTGCGATTAATGACCGTGCACGAGACCGGATGCTTAATGAGATCGCACCTAAACTACTAAGTCAGGATCCGTCGTTTGCTTCGGAAGAAATGCCTGGTATCGCCATGCAGCTTAACAGTGATGATTCCGGGATACGCCAGCAGGCATCAGGAGTTCTTTCGGTATTGGCACAGTTCCGCCCGGATTCGGCATCGGTCCTTTCGCGAGCATTTCCAATATTGATGGAGCACGTTCACGACCCAGCGCCAAGAGTGCGAATCAACTCGCTTAATGCTCTGTGCTTTCTTAGGCCCGAAATTCCCCCTGAAGAGGAACAGTTCCTTATCGAACTGATAAACGATAAGGATGAACGCATCGCTGGACAGGCCTTATTCGGCATCGCAAGAATGGCAAGTCTACGCGCTGAGGCTGCCGCTGCAATAGAGAAAGCTCTGTCGCAGACGGATTCACCCGGCCGGAAGCTGGCAGCGATTCGGGCATTAGCGGCCGCCCATGTGACTGCGCCACGTCTTCTAACCCGTTTAGGTGGCCTACTAACCGACGGTAATCCTGAAATGGTTCGCGCCGCGCTTCAGTCGATCGCCGAGCTCGGTATTCCCGCCATTTCAGCAAATCTCAACGAACTAAATCAGCTTGCTGAAACCTCCCAGGACAAGTACCTAGCGGATTCAGCAAAGCAATTAATTGAGCGGCAAAGGATGGCGCACTAAACTAACAGCAAAGCCGTAAACGAGCAGCACTATAGTGGCGGGAGTCTGGCCAGCAAAGTTTCCGATCCGACGTGTGCTTATCGCGTTGCTGGTGATTCCCTTAATTTCAAATTTAGGTCTCGCGCTGCTAAATATGATATGGAGCCTAACCCATGCTCCTGTAGGCCAGCAGCCGGAAGCTGCCGCCAATGCTATAGCTCTGGCCATACTATTTTCGTGGCCTGGGTATCTTACGTTTCTAGTAATAGGTTTGCCCACTCTCTACGCTCTCTATCGAGTGGGCTGGAGCGGGTTTACGATATTTGCCGTTATTGGCGCGGCATACACGTTCCTCCCCTGGTTTGTATGGGGCGAGAGTCCGTCTCATATTTCTTGGGACGCATATATTCGTGATTCTTGGGAGCAATTTAAGATTTTCGGTTCTGTCGGCGCAATGAATGGAATACTCACACGGCTAATCGTCGTTGGACGGCGCTGGTCGTGGTGAGATGTATGATCCCTTCAAATGACCAGACCAGCGACCTCGGCCAGAACACGCCAGGGCTCGGCTATAATGTCACCTATATCATTGCCACGAACTCAAATCCAGCAATTCCCGCATACTCCTTTAACTACAGTCACAAGTGCTATCCAGCTTATGAAGCGTATATAGGAACACAACAAATTTACGGCTACCGTCCCCTGAATAATAATCCGTTTTATATTAGCGGCTGCCTGTTTGGTGGCCTTATCATAACCGGCTCGACAGTTGGAGCGGTTCAATGATTCTTAAGTGGTTTACCTATCTGATTGTCGGATTCAGTCCACTGCAAATGGCCGTCCAGACAATCGACTGGGTCAAGTTTTTCCAGGATGTCTTGAGCCCGGACCATGCTATCCAGAACGCCGCTCTGGAGAGGATGGCGAACGATATTCTCCCTAAACTATGCACGGCGAAGGCAGAAGTTGTAGCACCTGAAATTCCTGGGCTAGCGTACGAGATGCAGGATAGCAATCCCCAGGTTCCTGTTGAAGCTTCTGCCTTTTTATTTACCGTGGCCCGCTTTCGTTCCGATTCGGATAGCGTTCTCGCGGCTGCCATTCCGGTGTTCCTGGATCACGCGCAACACGATACCGAATTGCAGGTCAGGCGAAACAGCGTGAGCGCCCTAGCAGAGTTGAAGCCGGACGTTCCAGCCGAGGCGCTGCCCGTCATGCTCCACTTGGTTGCGGGCAACGATTCCGCCGTACAACCGGGCGCGATTTGGGGTCTCGCCCGCATGGCCAATTCGCACCCCGAAGCCGTCCAGGCGCTGAAAGAAGTGCTGAAGCAGAGCGATGCAACGAAAAAGAAGTTGGCCATTGAGGCAATTGGCGCAAATGGCGTAACCAATGCAGAGCTGCTTGCCGCGCTGGGAGGCTTTCTGTTGGACAAGAGCACAGACTTGCAGCACGCAGCCTTACTGGCGATCAACAGGCATGGCGGTAAGGCGATTACCCTGAATCGCGACCAGATCGCAAGATTCGCCGGTAGCTCGTCGAACAAGGACCTTACCGCTCTTGCGCAACGCCTTCTCGGCACATCAGAGCCGAAGTAAATGCGAGCCAACCCTGCCAGTCCCGCATACACGTTCGAATACACGCATGACTGCTTCCCTGCTCACGAGGCGTACATCGGGACGCCGCGCATATACGGTTTTATGCCGAATGATTACAGTGGGGGCCATATCGCCGCATGCCTCGCTGGCTATGGCCAAATCCAGGGCACCGTTCTTGGCCAGGTGAATACTTACTGAAAGGTGGAAGTATGAAAATGCGGGCCGCTATTATTACAGCTATTTTCGGCTATGCATTGGTCGCACGCTGCCAAAACTATAGACTGGGCCAAGAACTTCCAAGACGTTGTCGCAAAGGATCGCGCTGCGCGGCAGCTAATTGCAAGGCAATATTCTCCACACTAGATGTGAATCGGTTCAGAGTCCGATCAAATAATTCCAAAGATGAGCAAGTCCAACCAGAGTGGATCGTGGCCTGCGAGATTTCCAATCCTCCGAGCTCTAGTAGCTCTAGCGATCATTCCTCTTCTGACACCCCTCCTAT
>Ga0209061_1004277_pt1 | contig 13942 bp, 12 predicted proteins | sample Coa_R1_10_FD_187157 | JGI IMG/M metagenome (GOLD analysis project Ga0209061, IMG submission 187157) | Surface soil microbial communities from Centralia Pennsylvania, which are recovering from an underground coalmine fire - Coalmine... | ecosystem: Environmental > Terrestrial > Soil >...
TGGGCCGGGCCCCGGCTAGGCCAGGCCCGCCTGGGCGCGCAGCCGGGCGGCCTTGTCGGTGCGCTCCCAGGTGAAGGTGTCCCCGGAGCGGCCGAAGTGACCGTAGGCCGCGGTCTGCTGGTAGATCGGCCGCCGCAGGTCCAGGTCGCGCAGGATCGCGCCGGGGCGCAGGTCGAAGTTCTCCCTGACCAGCTCGACGATCTCCGGCCTGGCGATCTTCTCCGTGCCGAACGTCTCGACCAGCAGCGACAGCGGCCGCGCGACGCCGATCGCGTAGGCCACCTGGACCTCGGCGCGGTCGGCCAGGCCGGCCGCGACGATGTTCTTCGCCACGTACCGCGCGGCGTACGCCGCGCTCCTGTCCACCTTGGACGGGTCCTTGCCGGAGAAGGCGCCGCCGCCGTGGCGCGCGAAGCCCCCGTAGGTGTCGACGATGATCTTCCGGCCGGTCAGGCCGGTGTCGCCGACCGGGCCGCCGATCACGAACCGGCCGGTGGGGTTGACGTAGAACTCCCCGCGCAGCCGGCCGGCGTCGAACATCTCGGGCGGCAGCGTCTGGAGGACCACTTCCTCCCACAGCGCGTCCGGCAGCTTGCTCTCCACGCCGTCGGCGTGCTGGGTGGAGATGAGCACCTTCTCGATCCGGGCCGGCCTGCCCGCATCGTCGTAGCGGACGGTCACCTGGGTCTTGCCGTCGGGCCGCAGGTACGGCAGCACGCCGGAGTGCCGGACGTCGGACAGCCTCTTGGACATCCGGTGCGCCAGCGTGATCGGCATCGGCATGAGCTCGGGTGTCTCGTTCGTGGCATAGCCGAACATCATCCCCTGGTCCCCGGCGCCGATCCGGTCCAGGGGGTCATCGGAACCGCCGACGCGCCCCTCGTGCGCGGTGTCCACCCCCTGCGCGATGTCCGGCGACTGCCGGTCCATCGCGACGATGACGCCGACGGAGTTGCCGTCGAAGTAGTACTCGCCGTTGTCGTAGCCGATGTCGCACACCACCGTGCGCGCGACCGAGGCGTAGTCGATCGTCGCGGCGGTGGTGATCTCGCCCGCCACCACGATCAGGCCCGTGGTGAGCATGGTCTCGCACGCCACCCGGGACATGGGGTCGCCGGCCAGGGCCGCGTCGACGACCGCGTCGGAGATCTGGTCCGCGATCTTGTCCGGATGGCCCTCGGTCACCGACTCGGAAGTGAAGAGGAATCCGCTATCCATGGCTTTCTCCTGAGGTAGGGGAATCGCTGTCTCCCGAGGCGGGAGCGCTGGCGGGTGCGTGCTGTGCGGGATGCGGCAAGCCGAGCTCGGACCGGACAATCGCCGCGCCAGCTACCATAGCGTGAAGTTTGCGCCTCGCCACCTCCGGCGCCAGATGCCGCAGCCCGCAGTCGGGATTGATCATCAGGCGGTCCGGCTCCACGTACTCGAGGGCGCGCCGGATGCGCGAGGCGACCAGCTCGGGCGTCTCCACGGCCGCGGACTTGACGTCGATCGCGCCCAGGCCGAGCGAGGCCGGCCAGGAGTACTCCCTGATCAGCCGCAGGTCCTCAAGGCCCTTGCGGGCGAACTCGAGCACCAGCTGGTCCACGTGCGCGGCCAGCACGGCGGGGAACAGGAAGTCGTAGTGCCCCTCCCAGGAGGGCCGCGCGTACCTGTTGCCGTAGCAGACGTGCAGCGCCCAGGTGACCGGCACCCCGTCGGTCACGATGTTGACCGCCTCGACCGCGAGCTCGGCCTGCTCCGGGTAGCCGGCCAGAAACGGCTCGTCGATCTGCAGGAAGGCGGCGCCGGCGTCCGCCAGCGAGCGCGCCTCGGCGTTGAGCCGCCGGGCCAGCGCGCGGACCAGGTCGCCCGGGTCCGCGTACGCGGTGTCCGTGATCCGCCGGGACAGCGAGAACGGCCCGGTGAAGGAGAACTTCACCGGGCGGTCGGTCAGCTCCCTGGTGAAGGCGAAGTCCGCGGCCAGCCCCATGCTGGACTTGTCGTCTTCCGGCAGCGGCGCGGTGACCTGGGCCTCGTAGTAGTCGTAGTAGTCCGACTTGGCCCGCCGGGGGATGTGCACGCCGGGGATCCTGGCCAGGAAGTAGTCGATGTCATTGTCCCGGCGCAGCTCGCCGTCGGAGACGATGTCGATGCCGGCCCGCTCCTGGTCCTTGATCGCGGCCTTGATGGCGACCTCGTGGATCTCCGCCAGGTGCTGGGCGCTGATCCGCCGCTGGTAGTACTCGGTCTTCAGCCGCTCCAGCCACTCGGGGACGCTGTAGGAGCCGACGACCGTTGTCGGCAGGAACAGACGCCACCGTTCGTTCGGGCTCATCGCCTTTTCAATCCCTGACCTGCGCGGTCAGCGTCTTGATGTTGGACCCGGCCCGCCGCTTGAACTGGGTGAAGCGGACGTCGAAGCCGCGCCGGCTGGCGAACAGCTGAAGCAGCGGGCCGTTCACCCAGTTGACCACCGAGCCGTCGTACTTCCCCGGGCCGTAGAAGCCGGCCCGGTACTGGTCGTGCCCGGTCAGGAACAGGTCGTGGCAGACCACCCGGCCGAACGGGTGCAGCAGCGGCAGCGTGCCCGCGAAGCTGGCGAGGGCCCCGTTGCTCACGTGCATCCGGACGTCGCCTTCCGCGGTGAGCAGCGGCCGCAGGATCTCCCCGGTCAGCGCCGGCGTCACCTGGTAGGTGTCCAGCCCTTCGAGCGGCACGTACCGTTCGGCCTGGCGGAGCGCGGCCCACACCGCCTGCCAGAACAACACGGCCTGCCCGGTGTCGCCGAACTTGTCCGGCAGCGACTCGCTCAGCAGCTCGGGGCCGATCCGCAGCAGCCGCTCGGTCAGCGGGGCGATCTCCGCCCGCGTCAGGCCGAACTGCGCGGCGATCGCGTCCGCGTCCCCGGCTTTGACGAACGACCGGACCTGCACCAGGTAGACCCGGCCCCGGATCACCGCCACCTCATCGCTGGGGAGGTTGTCGTAGACGTTGGAGATGTAGACGAGGAACGCCTTGCCGGCCAGGAACCCTACGCTCCCGGACAGCCGGGTCGCCTCGAGCACCAGCCCGCTGACGTGCTCGCCGTGGTGGGCCACCTCCTGCCGCGCCCGGTCGAGCACGTGCGCGGAGTAGTCCCCCATCAGGTAGCGGAGCCGCCGGTAGTAGTCCCTGCCGTGCCGCCTGTCCAGCTCCACGAACTCGTCCAGCCAGGTGCGCGCCTGGCCGCCGTTGCCGACGCCCAGCTCCAGCACGTACAGCTCCTCGGGCAGCGCGCGCCGGTTCGCCAGCTCGTCCCAGAGCTTGAACAGGTCGAGGATCAGGTCGCGGGCGGCGTCGGCGTTGCGCGCGTCGCTCTCCCCGCCGGGCAGCGTCTGCTCGTACTCCTTGCCGGTGGTCTTCTCCCATGCCGCGAGGGCCTGCCAGTACAGCGCGTTGAACCGCCAGGCGCAGCTGGCCGAGCCGGGCACCCACGGCTCAAGCCAGATGGGGGCGCCGGCGCCGTCCGGCGGCGTGCTGGCCAGGGCCGCGGTCACCTCCCTGGCCACGTCCGTGCCGGGGCGCGCGCACCGGCGCAGGTCGATGGCGAGCTCCCAGCCGTCCACCGGGGTGTCGGCGGAGACGATCCGCCGCACCATGGCCGTGTCCCTGAAGTTGTTCTTGTACTGGATCCAGTCGCAGACCACGCGCATCCGCGCCAGGTCCGCGCCGGACCGGCACAGCGCCGCTACCATCGGCCCGAATGCCGCCTGCGCTCCCGCCGAGTCCCGCAGCCTGGCGACGGCCCGTACGTCAATCTCCACTCGGGGCCTGCCCGATGAGAGCCGACCGGTCGACGCCGGCGAGCCGGAGCAGCTCCGGGGTCTGCTTCTCGTACCCGGCGGTGAGCAGGTGGACGCCGGCCACGCCGGGGATCTGGCGGACCGCGGCGATCACCTCGGCGGCGATCTTCGCGCCTTCCGCGCCCACGTCCTCCGGCGCGACCCCGCGCAGCCGGCGCTGGACGGGCTCGGGAACCTGCACGCCGGGCACCTTCCCGGACGCCAGGAAGTCCAGCATCCGCGCGGAGCGGATCACGCCGACCCCGGCCAGGATGGCGCAGCGGTCGAGCACCCCCAGCTCTCCCAGCTCGGCCATCCACCGGGCGAAGGCGGGGACGTCGAACACGTACTGGGTCTGCATGAACTGCGCGCCGGCCGCGATCTTCTTCGCCGCCCGCCTCGCCCGGTACTCCACCGGCGGGGCGAACGGGTTCTCCACGGCGCCGAGGAAGAACCGCGGCGCGGGGTCGACCTGCTTGCCCGAGATCAGCCTGCCCTCGTCGCGCAGCGTCCGGGCGGTCCACACCAGCTGGGTGCTGTCCAGGTCGAACACCGGTTTGGCGCCCGGGTGGTCGCCGAACTTGGGGTGGTCGCCGGACATGAACAGCAGGTTCTCGATGCCGAGCGCGCCGGCCCCGAGCAGGTCCGACTGGAGCGCGATCCGGTTCCTGTCGCGGCAGGTCATCTGCATGATCGGCTCGATGATCCCGGACTGCTTCACCGCCGCCGCGCCGGCCCAGCTGGACAGCCGCACGTGCGACCCCTGGTTGTCGGTGATGTTCACCGCGTCCACCCAGCCGCGCAGCAGCTCCGCCCGGCTGAGCATCGCCGCGGCGGACGCGCCGCGCGGCGGGCTCAGCTCCGCGGTGACGGTGAACTCCCCGGCCGCCAGCCGCTCCCGCAGGCTCATTCGTGAGCTCCCAGGACCGGCGGGCTGGCCAGGCCGTCGTCGCCGGTCCACAGCCCGTCGTCGCGGCCGGCCCAGTAGTTCAGCCAGGAGCTCTCCCCCCAGCGGCGGTGGTCGACGGGCCGCTGGAGGCGGCGCAGGTCGTCCGCTGCCCCCTGGCTGGACGCGCGTTCGAAGCCGACCACCCAGACGCACCTCTTCTCCGGGTACACCTCGCACGCCCCGCCCGGGCCGACGCCGCCGCACGGCCCGTTGCGCAGCTCCTTGGGACAGCCCATCGGACACGAGTACCCGGTGACCGGCAGCGCGCACTGGCCGCACATCCGGCAGCCGAACAGCTGCTCTTTCGACACGCGCTCCGCCGCCGTGAACAGTTTCCTGGCGGCCGCCGAGCGCTCGACCAGGGCGCCGAACCTGCGGTTCACCGCGTTCGGCCTGAGCACCCGCTGCATGAGGTAGGCCAGCCGCGCGGACAGCCGCGGCCGGTACGGCACCGGCCGGCGTCCCTTGGGGCCCGCCGGCGCGCCCGGCGGCGGCCCCGCCATGGTCCGGGTCATCGCGCCGCCGTCCGCGCGACGACAATTCCAGACGTTTTTCCGGCCGCCCGACGCCGGAATTGCATGCTAATCGCGCCGGTGTTATTAGCACAGAATTCATAAAAGACTTTAGTGCTCGCGCACAGGCGCATGCCACGTGTCTCAGCCTGTCCCACGCTCCTCATGCTGCCTTAGCCGATGACCCCAAGCATCTACGGGCCCCACAAGCTTTGCAGCTAGGCCGTTGTGCCGGTGCACAAGCCGCGGCGGGCCCGACATCACGTCGGGCCCGCCGCGCGACAGCCCGCATGCCGGCGCGCCGGCCGGCGGAATTGCCGCTAAAACCTGCTGACCACCTCGCTGCCCAGCAGCCGGATGTGCTCGACGTCATCCCGGCCGTACAGGTGGAAGTAGACCGTGTCCGCGCCCTGGGCCGCCAGGTCCTCGACCACCCGCACCACGTCGCCCGCGGTTCCGGTCACGCCGGCCGCGAGCAGCCGGGCCCCCGGCTCGCCCAGGGACTCCTTACGGCGCTCCAGGTCTTCGGGCGAGGAGCCGATGCACACCGGGACCGTGGCGGACAGCCGCACCTGCGCCGGGTCGCGCCCGACCACGTCCTCGCAGATCCGGCGGAAGTTGGCGTACCGCTCGCGCAGGTCAAGGCCGAGCGCGCCGTTGAACTCGTCGGCGTACTTCGCCGCCAGCGCCGGGGTCCGCCTGGCGCCGGCGCCGCCGATGATGATCTTCGGCCGCGCGGCGGGCCGCGGGATGCTCGCGCAGTCCTGTATCTGGTAGAACTTCCCGTCGAAGCTGAACCGCTCTCCCGGCCTGGTGTCCCAGAGCCCGGTGATGATCGCCAGCTGCTCTTCGAGCCGGTCGAACCGTTCCCGCAGCGGCGGGAACGGGATGCCGAAGTACTGGTGCTCCCGCTCGTACCACGCCGCGCCGATGCCCAGCTCGGCCCGGCCGCCGCTCATCTGGTCGACGGTGGCGACCTCGACCGCCAGCTGCCCGGGCAGCCGGAAGGTCGACGCGGTGACCAGCGTGCCCAGCCGCACCCGGCTGGTCGCCGTCGCCAGCCCGGCGAGCGTGGTCCAGGAGTCGGTCGGCTCGTAGGTGATGTCGTCGGCGTCGATGCCCAGGTAGTGGTCGGAGCGGAAGAAGGCGTCGAACCCGCCCTCCTCCGCCGCCGTGGCCAGGGCCAGGATCTGCTCGTACGTGGCACCGTGGTGGGGTTCGAGCAGCACCCGCAGCCTCATTCGGCGGCTCCCTTCGCGGCCGCGGTCGTCCCGGCCGCGGCGGTCGTGTCCGTGGCGGCCGGCTGGGTCAGCGGGAAGTGGCACGCCACCATGTGCCCGGCCGCGAGCTCCCTGGGCCTCGGCTCCTCGCTGGCGCACAGGTCCGCGGCACGCGGGCACCTGGTGCGGAACCGGCACCCGCTCGGCGGGTGGATCGGCGACGGCGGCTCGCCCTTGATGGTGGCGGCGGCCCGCGCCGCGCCGGGCTCGGTGGACGGTATCGAGTCGAGCAGCGCCCTGGTGTACGGGTGCAGCGGCTGCCGGTACACCGCCTCCCCGGGCCCGACCTCGCACAGCTTGCCCAGGTACATCACCGCCACCCGGTCGCTGACCTGCTTGACCAGGGCCAGGTCGTGCGCGATGAACAGGTAGGACAGGCCGAGCTCGCTGCGGAGCCGCTCGAAGAGGTTCAGCACCTGCGCCTGGATGAGGACGTCGAGCGAGGAGACCGCCTCGTCGCAGATGAGCAGCGACGGCTCCAGGGCCACCGCGCGGGCGATGGCCACCCGCTGCGCCTGCCCGCCGGACAGCTCCCTGGGATGCCGCCTGGCGTACCGGGCCGGGTCCAGGCCCACCAGGTCGAGCAGCTCGTCGACCCGCTTGCGGCGCTCGGCGCGGCCGCCGGCGCGGTAGGCGACCAGCGGCTCCTCGATGATGCTCCGCACCTGCCATTTGGGGTCCAGCGACCCGAAGGGGTCCTGGAACACGAACTGCATGTGCCGCCGCGCCTGGAGCAGCTTGCGGCCGTGCAGCGCGGTCAGCTCCGTGCCGCGGAAGGTGACGGTCCCGGACTTGGGACGCGGCGCTTGCAGGACGGCCCGGGCGAGCGTCGACTTGCCCGAGCCGGTCTCGCCGACGATGCCGAGCGTCTCACCGGGCATGACGTCGAACGAGACGCCGGACACCGCCTGCACGACGCCGCCCTTGGCGCCGCCGCGCTCGCGCACCACGAATTCCTGGACCAGGTCGCGCGCTGAGAGCAGCGGCTGCGCGCCCGCCGGTCCGGCGCCTGATGATCCGGCGCTCACGCCGTACCTCCGTTCTCGCAGGGGTGCCAGCAGGCCCAGCTGTGGCCGGGGGCATGCTCGGCTAGCACCGGGGCCTTGGTCCGGCAGTCGTCGGCCGCGTACTGGCAGCGCGGCGCGAACGAGCACCCCGGGGGCAGCGCGCTGGGGTCCGGCGGCCGCCCGCTCACGACGGGCAGGAGCGTGTGCGCCGGCCGTTCCAGGTGGGGGATCGCGTCGAGCAGCGCCCGCGTGTACCGCATCCGGACGGCGCCGCCGGCGCCGAACAGGCGCCCCGCCGGCGCCTGTTCCACCACCTTGCCCGCGTACATCACGATGACCTCGTCCGCGTAGGACGCGGCCAGGCCGAGGTCGTGGCTGATCATGATCAGCGCCATGTCCAGCTCCTGCTGCAGCTCCAGCATGAGCTCCATGATCTGGGCCTGGGTGGTGACATCGAGCGCGGTCGTGGCCTCGTCGGCGATCAGCAGCCTGGGGCGGCAGGCCAGCGCGATCGCGATCATCACGCGCTGGCGCATGCCCCCGGAGAGCTGGTGCGGGTACTCGTGGAACCGCCGTTCGGCCGCGGGGATGCGCACCAGCCGGAGCAGCTCGATGGACTGCGCCTGCGCTTCCCGCTTGCTCACCTTGCGGTGCGTCCGGATGGCCTCGGCGATCTGCACGCCGACCCGCATCGTCGGGTTGAGCGACCTGGCGGGGTCCTGGAACACCATGGCCATCTCGGACCCGCGGTGCCTGCGCAGCTCGCTGTCGCTCAGCCCGAGCAGCTCCCGGCCCCGCAGCCGGGCCGATCCGCTGATGATCGTGCCCTCCGGCAGCAGCCCCATGATCGCCCGGCAGCTCACGGTCTTCCCGGAGCCGGACTCGCCGATGATGGCGAGCGTGACGCCCGGGCGCACCGAGAAGCTGACGCCGTCGACGGCGCGTACCTCACGGCCGGCCGTCGCGAAGGCGACCCGCAGGTCCGCGACTTCCAGCAGCGCCTCGCTCATTGCACCCCCCACCGCTCGCGCAGCGCGTCGCCGAGCATGTTCAGCGCGACCACGGTGATCAGCAGGAAGATGGACGGTATCAGCACGTACTCCGGCTGGGCGGTCAGCACCTGCTGGCCGTTCGCGATCATGGCGCCCCAGCTCGCCCCGGGCGGCGGGATGCCGTAGCCGAGGAAGTCCAGCGCGCCCTCCAGGATGATCACGACGCCGATGCCCAGCAGGCTGAACGTGACGATGCCCGGCATGATGTTCGGCAGGACGTGGCGCACGATGATCCGCCAGCCGCGGGTGCCGGACAGCCGGGCGGCCGTCATGTACGGCAGCCCGCGCACCACCAGCGTGGCGCCGCGCGAGACCCGCCCGAACGCGGGGATGCTGAACACCGCCAGCGCCAGGATCACGTGGAACTCGCTGGGCCCGAGCCCCTCGGCGATCACCAGCGCCAGCACCAGGGCGGGGAACGCGATCAGGATGTCGAGCACCCGGGAGATCACCGCGTCCACCCAGCCGCCGAAGTAGCCGGCCAGGACGCCGAGCGCGCAGCCGATCACCATGCCGATGACGGTGGTCGCGACGCTGACCTCGAACGCCACCCGGCCCCCGTAGACGATCTGGGAGAAGATGTCCACGCCGACCTGGTCGGTGCCGAGCCAGTGGCCCGGCGAGAACGGCGGCAGGGACGCGTTGACGATGTTCCCGTTGGTCGGCGACGGCAGCGTGTAGACCATCGGCCACAGGAAGCACATCGCGAGCACCAGGATCAAGAACCCGGCCGGGACCCACAGCCGCAGCGCGCGGCCCAGCCGTTGCGTCCGCAGCCGCCTGCTGCTGACCAGGGACGGCAGCGGCGGCGGTGTGGGGGTCGCGAGCGTCGCGTCAGGAATTGGAACTGCCATACCGGATCCTTGGGTCGAGTACCGCGTACATCAGGTCGGCGAGGAGGTTGCCGAGCACGGTCATCAGCGCGAAGACCAGCACGATCCCCTCGATGAGGGGCACGTCATGGTTCTGGATGCCGTTCAGCAGGTCCTGGCCGATGCCCGGCACCGTGAAGATCGTCTCGATGATGGCCACCGCGCCGATCAGCGTGCCCAGGTTCAGCCCCACGACGGTGATCAGGGTGAACATCGAGTTCCGCAGCGCGTGCCTGATGAGCACCTGCCAGGGCGGGACGCCCTTGGCCTTCGCGGTCACGATGTAGTCCTCGCGCTGCATCTGCTCCACCAGGTCGGCCCGGAGCAGCCGGGTGTAGACCGCGAACAGCGGGAACCCGATCGCGCAGGCGGGCAGCGTCGTCGCCTTGAGGAACGACAGGGGGGTGCTGCCGAGCGATCCCGAGATGACCGGGAACCAGTTCAGCTTGACCGCGAAGACCACGATGAGCAGGAACGCGAACGCGTACGGCGCCGCGGACAGGCCGATCATGCTCACCGTCAGGCTGAGCCTGTCGACGACGCCGTTCGGCCGCCGCGCCGCGAGCACCGCCACGATGATCGCGAGCAGCAGCGAGACCACCAGCGAGTACGCCAGCAGCTCCAGGGTGACCGGCAGGTGGGTGGCCAGTTCGGAGTTGACGCTCGATCCGTTGACCGTTGTGCCGAGGTTCCCGTGCAGCACGTTGACCAGCCAGTGCCAGTACCGCTGCCAGAACGGCTGGTCCAGGCCGAGCGTGTGGTTGAGCGCGGCCACCGCTGAGGGACTGGCGTTCAGCCCGAGTATCGCCTGGGCGGTGTTGTTCGGCAGCGCGCTCATGACCACGAAGGTCAAGAACGTGACGCCGATGAGCACCGGGATGGCGGCGAGCAGCCGCCGGCCCACCAGCCGCAGGGCTGGTGAGCCGGCGATCCGGCGCGCGCTGCCGCGCGCGCCGGAGCCACCCTGGAGCTGGATCTGCTGGACCAGCGCCATGTTTGCTAAATCCTCTCCGTAAATCTTCCGGCCGCGATCACGCCGGGTTGTAGTAGACGTCCTCCCACGGGATCGTCGGCACGACCGCGACGGAGGGCAGCGGCGTGGAGATTCCCGGCCCGTAGACGCCGTGCACCGAGATGTTCGCCGGGGAGAACGTGAAGTAGAACGGCCCGTAGTAGTTCTTGGCGATGTACTCGGCCGCCTGGTCGTAGTACTGGCACCGCTTGGAGAGCTGCGACGGCGGGAAGCTCTGCGCCTCCTGGAGCAGGGCGTCCAGCTTGGGGTCGTGCACCCCGCTGAACGGCGACTTGGAGTTGAACCGGAAGCCGACGCCGACGCCGCCTGCCGGGTCGTAGGCGCCCGCGGTCTGCACCATCGCCTCCCAGGACTTCCCGCCGTTCTTCTCGAACGCGGCGATCAGCCCGGACAGCGGCCAGGACGAGACGCTGACGTGCAGCCCCATCTGCTCCCATTCGGTCCGCAGCGCCTCCATGGTGTTCTGCGCGGTCTGGATGTTGATCGTGCCGAGCTGGATCGTCACCTTGTCCAGGCCGGTCTCGGCGATCAGCTTCTTGGCCAGCGCCGGGTCATACCCCTGATAGCCGGGCACGTACTGCTCGTAGCAGATGCCGCCGGGCCCGGTGAACCCCTCCGTGATCGGGTACCTGTTGCCGAAGATCGACTTCAGGATCGGGGCGAAGTCGGTCGCCGCGTAGATCGCCTGCCGCGCCTTGGGGTTGTTGAACGGCGGGACCGCGGTGTTCAGCTGCAGGTCGTACGGGGACGTGCCGAGGTTGTTCTCCACCTGCAGGTGCTGCTGCGCCTGGTTGATCAGGGTGGTCGTGGACATGTTCTCGTAGACCTGGCCCTGGTTGGCCAGCAGCGCCTCGTAGGCCGCCTCGTCGCTGCCGACCGACTTGAACGTGATCCCGTCCAGGTACGGCTTGCCCTTGTCCCAGTAGTTCGGGTTCCTCTTGACCACCAGCTCGCTGTTGGGGATGTTGTTCACCACCTCGAACGGCCCGGCGCCGACCGGCTTCTGGCCGAACTGCGTGCCTTCCTTCTGCACGGCGGTGGGCGAGGCGATCCAGTTGGCGATCGAGTCGAAGAGCTGGTTGATGAACGCGCCGTTCGGCACGATCTGGTGCACCACGATGGTGTACGGCCCGGTCACCTGGATGGCGCCGGGGGCGGGCGGCTCCGCCGTGCCGGGCGGGCTGCCCTTCGGCGCCGGCTGCATGGCGATGAGCCACGGCGGGTTGAGGCCGTTCTTGATGGCCGTCTCCCCGAGGTCCCGCTCCCAGTTCCAGTACACCGCCTGCGCGTTGAACGGCGTGCCGTCGGTGAACGTCACGCCCTGGCGGAGGGTGACGGTGACGGTCTTGGCGTCCGGGCTGAACGTGTAGCCGGTGGCCAGGTCGGGGACCACCTGCCCGCCCGGGCCCAGCTCGAAGAGCTGGCCGTAGATAGCGCTCATGAAGTCCTGGGTGGCGGCGCCCTCCTTGTTCTCCGCCGGGTCGAGGGTCGTCCACGAACCGGAGTAGCCGGAGCTTTCCAGGACCGTGATCGAGCCGCCCGTCTTGACCGGCGCGGAGGGCAGCGCGGATCCGGTCGGGCTGCTGGTGCCCGAGGAGGATGACGAACTGCTGCACGCGGCAGCCGCTAGCACTACGGCGGCCGCACCACCGAGGCAGGCCGTCCGCACTGACAGAAGCCGAGATCTCACGGCATTCACCTACTCGTGATTATTCGTACGCTGGCATGTGACAAATGAGCAGTCGAGCGTCCAGAGATTTGTCTTGGATACTCTCACTCGCTCGATGAGCCTGCAAGAAGGAATATTCGATGCCTCCTGATTCCGGATGATGCTTGTACCCCAGCACGTCCGGCCGCGCCGCGCCCTTGTGCCATGGCACAAAGCGCGCCCGCGCACCGCTTACCTGGCAGTCACAGCGTAGTGAGCAGCCACGGAGATCGGCGTGATCATGGACATCTATCGACGTGCTGGCATGGGCGGCTATCGGCGTGCCGGCATGGGCGGCTATCGGCGTGCCGGCATGGGCGGCGCCGCCCGGCGGGAGCTTCCGCCGCCCTGCCCGGCATCCGCCGCCGCGGCGCAGCCGCCTGCCGGTATCAGCCGCCCCATCAGATCCGGGGGCAAACCGGGCATCATGGACTGCGCGGCCCGCCAGGGAGGCACCTGGTCCCGGGCAACAGGGGGCAAAGACCCCGGCCGTCCGGCTGGACCAGGGCCGCCGGCGAGGTCCTCCAACCCTCGCCGCCCGCTGCGGACGAATTGACGGCTCAGGACGCTAGCCCCAGACATCCTGCGCGACCTCGGCGATGAGGGCGAGCTTGGCCTTCTGGTCGTCGAGGGTGAGGGCGTTGCCCTCCACCGTGGAGGAGAAGCCGCACTGGCCGGACAGGCACAGCTGGTCCAGCGGCACGTACCTGGCGGCCTCGTCGATGCGGCGCTTGAGCTCGTCCCTGGACTCCAGCTCGGGGCGCTTGGTGCTCACCAGGCCGAGCACCACCTGCTTGCCCGGCGGCACGAACCGCAGCGGCTCGAACCCGCCGGACCGCTCGTCGTCGTACTCCAGGAAGAACCCGTCCACGTCCAGCTCGCTGAACAGCGCCTCGGCCACGAAGTCGTAGCTGCCGGAGGCGACCCAGGAGGACCGGTAGTTGCCCCGGCACAGGTGGGTGGCGACCGTCATCCCGGCCGGGCGGTTCCGCACGGCGCCGTTGATCAGGCTGATATACCGCAGGTGCATGTGCTCGGCGTCCTCGCCGCGCTCGCTGATGTACGCGCGCTGCGCCGGGTCGTTCAGGTACGCCAGGCTGATGTCGTCGACCTGCAGGTACCGGCAGCCCTGCCCGGCCAGCCGCCGCACCTCCTCCGCGTAGGCGGCCGACAGGTCGGACCAGAACTCCTCGGGGTCGGGGTACACGCTCTCGTCGGCGACGGCGCGGATGCCGGAGCGGTAGTGCACCATGGACGGCGCGGGGATGGTCAGCTTGGGGACCAGGTCGCCGGCGACCTGCTGCAGGAAGGCGAAGTCCTCGCCGAAGATCGTCTTGTCCATCGTGATGCGCCGGCTCACCCGGATCGCCGGCGGGGTGAACTCGATCGTGCCCGTGGCGTTGCGGAACTGCGACACCAGGTGCCCGGGAGCCTGGACGATGCCGCCGATCTGGTAGATGAAGTCCATGTGCCAGGACCCGCGGCGGAACTCGCCGTCGGTCGCCGACTTCAGGCCCGCCTCCCGCTGAAGCGCGACGGCGTCCCGTATCGCCTCGTCTTCGACGGCCCGCAGCTCGGCCGCGGTGATCTTCCCGGCCGTGAAATCCTCCCGGGCCCTCCGCAGTTCCGGCGGCCGGAGCAGGCTGCCGACGTGGTCCGCGCGGAACGGGGGACTCGTCCTAGGCGACATCGTTGCGCACCCTCGCTTCCCTGTTACCCGGGTTAT
>Ga0209061_1004279_pt1 | contig 13941 bp, 9 predicted proteins | sample Coa_R1_10_FD_187157 | JGI IMG/M metagenome (GOLD analysis project Ga0209061, IMG submission 187157) | Surface soil microbial communities from Centralia Pennsylvania, which are recovering from an underground coalmine fire - Coalmine... | ecosystem: Environmental > Terrestrial > Soil > Unclassified...
CGAGGTTAAAAGAGAAATGGCTGGTGATTCCAGTGGGTGGAAAGAGATGGGCGGTATAGGGAATAAAAAGTATATCTCCGGCGTTTCTCACTGATGGAAGAGGTGAGAGGTGCCGGGAATAAGAACATCCCGGTGTTTCTCATCAGTGGAAAGAGGTTGAGGAGTCAGCAGGAAGCTGACCAACCTCTGGATATAGATTGTTTTCACGAAGTATTAGCATCAAAACTCATGTTTAGGAGGTGATAAGCTATGACTACTCTGGTTCGCTTTGATCCCTGGCGTGAGATGCTGAGCTTACGTGATGCAATGAATCAGCTCTTTGAGCAGAGCTTTGTACGCCCGACCTGGTTCGGCACTGCTACCAATGTCTATGTTCCGGTCAACGTCTATCAGACCGAATCTGGCTATCAGGTGCAGGTTCTGTTGCCGGGCATTAAGCCCGAGGACATCAACCTGACCGTCCAGGAGCAGACGCTGACCTTGAAGGGCAAGTATCCGGCTCTGGTCGAAGAGGGTAAGCAGGTCAACTGGCTGATCCATGAGATTGGCAGCGGCGAGTTCGAACGCACAATCACCTTCGACAAGCCGTTGGATATCGATCATATCAGCACCAGCTATGAGTATGGTGTTCTGACCATCTCGGTGCCTGTAGTGGAGAGCAGCCTGCCTCGCAAGATCAGCATCACCGCTGAGCAGCCGAAAGAGCTGGCTGGCGTCCGCTAATCCCTCTTCATGGAGCGCGCGTTACGCTGCATGCTCGCTGTTATGAGTATGCGCCCTCCCGTAGCGCTCCACAGGCACTGTTATAAACAACGAACCCTGCCCGCTCTACTGGAGGCAAGATGACGGTGATGTGGGGCCAATGGCAGATGTGATGGAGCCAGGTCCACCGGGCGGCTGATACAGTCAGTCGCGGGAGCTTCCAGTGAGCCTGGCATTCGGCGCAGGGTATTTAGCTATCGGATAGTCAGGGACGCGAAGGAGAGGCAGCAAAGCCGGCTGCCTCTCTTTTTTTGCCATTTTGCTTTGTCTAAGGGTATAAATCGGCTATAGCATACATCCATAACCGATAGATGTATGCCTGCGCTATTTTTCACATCCGTAGACATATAAAGCAGAGCTTAAAGGATGACAGCCTGGCAAACGTCAGGGCTATGTAATGCTCCCCACGTCACACCCGAAAGGAAGAGTCTGGGCGGGGACACCCCGCGCCCCGCAAGGGGGCGGCCGCCCCCTTGACCCCCGCTTCGGGCGAGCATTACATAGCCCTGGGCAAACGTCAAAGAAGATTGTCTGACTGTGCCGTACATGGTAGGATATGAGTAACTATGGTGTCGTATGTCGTCAAGGGAGCCTGGTATCAACATATCATCTCGTCCTATAATCAGAAGCTTACCCATAAGCGAGCGCGCTTTCAGGATGGGAGACATTATCGCCGTTAACGGCTATCGTGCCAACCCCGACCTGCTCAAGCGGCGTTTTGCCGAGGGGGGCTACCGGCTTCGCGAGACCGCGCACTTTCTGCTCTTTACGCGCCCGGCAGCCCCGGCAACAATCATTGTCCACCGCTTCGCGCCAGAAGAGGTGGATGCGGACATCGGCGATTACTTTCTGCGCGAACTGAAACCGGCGGGCGTGCTCGCTAATGAGCAGGATTTTGGCAACCTCTTCGGCGCTGTCGTCTGCTCGCTCTATCCCCGCGATGTTCAACGCGCTCTGCATCTCTATGGCCGCAATACTTTGCGTCGCTATCAGGATAAAGTGAAGACGGCCCCCGGCACGGAAGCCCCGGCGGACGGAACGATCAACGCTTTCGCCACTCTGTATCGCCGCGTTTTTGCGCTGCTGCGCGGCCAGAGCTTTCTCGATGTCGGCTGCTCTTTCGGCTTCCTGCCGCTGCTGATTGCCGAACGCTTTCCCTCGCTGAAGCGCGTAGTGGGTGTGGATATCCTGACCGCGCCATTCCCTGTTGTGCGCATACTGGCCCGCGAGCGAGACCTGTACAATGTGCATTTTTATCAGGCCGACCTTCTCGCCGCTGATTTCTGCGCATCAGGGCGTTTCGATACGGTGGTAGCTCTGCATGTGCTTGAGCATTTGACCGAACCGGAGATGTACCGCGCGCTGGTGCATCTCTGGCAGGTGACGGGGCAGCGGCTCATCATCGCAGTGCCTTATGAAGAAGGCGCGCCGGAGATAATTTATGGACACCGGCAGCTTTTCACGCGCGAAAAACTGGGGGCGGTGGGGGAGTGGTGCGAGCGATATCTGGAGCAGGTGGAGCATGTGGCCTGTGAGAATTCTGCTGGCGGCCTGCTCTGGTTGGAACGCTCCGCGCTTTAACCCGATCCTTCGCGGCGCTCATGGCGACAGGTGCGTTGGGGATTGGCACGTCTCATAATATTGGTCAGGAGGCAAAGCTATAAACAAGGAGACACGACGATTACGGATAGGCGTACTTGGATGTGGACCAATTGCGCAGGCGGCTCATTTCGATGCCTGTCGAAGAGCGCGCAATGCCGATCTGTATGCAATCTGCGATGTGGCGGAAGACCTGGTTGCCAGAATGGCGGCCATTCATCAGCCACAGGTTGTCTATTTAAGCTACGACGAGATGCTGGCTGATCCGCAGGTCGAAGCCGTCATCGTTGCCGTCGCGGATCGCTTCCACGTCGAGGCCGCCCATAAAGCAATTGCAGCAGGCAAGCATGTGCTCGTGGAGAAACCTCTGGGCGTCACTATCGAGGAGTGTGAGGAGCTGCGCAGGCAGGTACAGGCTTCGGGGCTGATCTTGCAGGTTGGGACAATGAAGCGCTTCGATCCAGGTATCGTCTTCGCACAGCATTTTGTACGCGAAGAAATGGGACAGGTGCTCGCGCTCAAAGCCTGGTATTGCGATTCAACATATCGCTACCAGATGACCGATACCCTCCAGCCCATCATCGTCACGAGCGAGCACGCCAGAAGGCCGCCGGGCGATCCCAAAGCTGATAAGCGCCGCTACTATCTGCTGACGCATGGCAGTCATCTCGTCGATACCGCGCGCTTCCTGAACGGCGAGATCGTCGCTGTGCAGGCCCGGCGCGTCGAGAAATTCGGCGCTTATTGCTGGTTCGTCGCAGTCGAGTTTGCCGATGGCAGCGCCGGCCATCTTGATCTGACGATAGCTGTGCGTATGGACTGGCACGAGGGCTTTCAGATATATGGCGAGTTTGGCAGCGTCATCGGTAAAACCTACAACCCCTGGTACCTGCGCTCCAGCGACGTAGAATGCTTCTCTATGCGCGACGGCCAGTATCATCGCGTGCTCGGCGCGGACGCCCATTGCTATAAGTTGCAGGTTGAAGGTTTCGCCGGTGCCATCCTGCATGGCACGCCCATGCTCGGCGCGAATATTGACGATGGGGTAGCGGCCATGCGCGCGTTGATAGCTATCTCGCGTTCGTGTGAGAATGGCGTGTGGGTGCGCCTGGCCGGTGTAACGGGAGGAGTTTAATGCGGCTCGGCATCTTCACAAAAGTCTTTCCGCGTCCAACGCTGGAGGAGACGCTGGATGCGGTGATTGCACACGGCCTGCATTATGTGCAGTTCAATATGGAATGCTCTGGTCTGCCACCGCTGCCCGACGAGATCACGGCTGATAGCATCGAGCGTATCTGGGCAGGAATGGGATCCAGGGGCATCGTCATGGCCGCCGTTTCCGGGACGTACAATATGATTCATCCCGATCCCGGCGAGCGAGCAGCGGGCTTGCGGCGACTGCGCGTGCTGGCATCGGCCTGCAAAGGCATGGGAACCTCGATCATCACTCTCTGCACTGGCACGCGTGATGCTCACGACCAGTGGCGCTGGCATCCTGAGAATGCCAGCGCGCAGGCATGGCAAGACCTGCTCTCGGAGATGGAGTCCGCCTTACAGATCGCCGAGGAAACGAATGTCACACTCGCCTTTGAGCCGGAGCGCGCCAACGTCGTCGATTCAGCCGCGAAGGGCCGCGCGCTGCTGGATGCCATGCGCTCTGCTCGCCTCAAAGTAGTGATCGATGCCGCCAACCTCATCGATCCTCACGAACCGGAGAAGATGCGCCAGACGCTTGACGAGGCGTTCGATCTGCTGGGCGAGCATATTGTGCTTGCCCACGCGAAGGATCGCGCCCCTGATGATAGCTTCCGCGCTGCTGGCGATGGCATCCTCGTCTATGCCCATTACCTGCAACTGCTTCAATCGATCAAGTTTCAAGGTCCTCTGATCCTGCACAGTCTCACCGAAACGCAGGTCGATCAGGCCCTGGCGTTCCTGCGCGATTTTGAGATTTAACAAACGCCATGTGCATATTTCGCTGACGGCTCACCGCTGCGCAGACTCTTCATAACGAATCCGCGTTCTGAGAGACAACATTCGATGGTCTCATGCGCGAAAGGATCAGGCAGATATCTTGTAGCAGTGAATGCGGATGCGTATCACCAGAGGGTGCGTCGCAGGCGCACAAAGACATGCACATGGGGTTAACGATATTAATCGATTCCCTCCGTGCGTAGCCGCGCGATTGATCGCGCTACCAAGCCGCTCCAGAAGCTCAATGAGCGCGATCAATCGCGCGGCTACGCACACCTATCATTTCCAGCTTATTTTAATTAACGCCGTGCGCAAGTTTTCCTGACGGCGCACCCAAACATGCACATCGCGTTAATGAGACTGCATTATTTGCCCATGACTTCTTTAGCGAAGAGGCGTAGTGGCTCCAGATCCCGCGAATCGGGGAAGTAGATCATTATCTCTTGCGCGCCGATCCGCTCGTACTCGGCCAGGCGCGTCCGAATCGTCTCCGGCGTGCCAATCAGAGCGCGTGTGCGCAGGTACTCGACGCCATCGGTAATGCGGGCTAAATTAAAGCGCGTGGCTTTCTCAAGGGCTTTCTCTTCGGTCTCGGCAATCGCACAATTGAGCAAGATAGTACGACGGATAGAATCGTAGTCGCGCCCGACGTTCTCGCAGTGCTGGCGCAGGATCGCGAATTTGCGCGCGAATTCTTCGGGAGCCAGATTGTTGATGTTGCAGGCATCGGCGTACTGCGCGACAAGCCTGAGCGTTACCTGCTCGCCCTTGCCGCCGATGAGCAGCGGGATATGAGGCTTCTGTACGCCCTTCGGCTGATTGATGGCGCCGCGCACCTGATAATATTTTCCCTCAAAGTATGCTTCGTCCTCTGTCCACATTTTAAGGATTACCTGCACTGCTTCGCGCAAATAGCGCAGGCGCGTAGGGGCATCGGGATACTCATAGCCGTAGGCCCTGTACTCGTGCTCGTACCAGCCGGCGCCGATGCCGAAGTCCAGGCGGCCATGACTCAGCACATCGACGGTGCTTGCCATTTTCGCCAGCAGCGCGGGATTGCGATAGCCATTGCAGGTGACAACCTGGCCGATACGCACGCGACTGGTATCGCGCGCGAGCGCCGCCGTGCTGATCCAGCTTTCAAATGTCACCTCCTGAGAGGGAACGGGAACCGTATGAAAATGGTCAAAGAGCCAGATCGAATCGTAGCCAAGCTCCTCAGCAGTCTGCGCTACGCGCGTCATCGTCTCGTATGCCTCGATGGGATCTTTGATCCCAACGAGATCCATACGCCAGCCCTGCGGTACAATGACACCAAATTTCATCAAAGATAAACTCCTTCCTTTTTTTGATTTCTCAGCGCCTCCGGCGCTTCGCAGGCGTTGGTGTTGAGGCGTGCGGGCCGAACGCAGTTCGGCCCGCACGCCTCAACACCAACGGACAGGCCGCCGGAGGCGGCAGGAGAATCCTGCAATAGTTATTCTTGCAAATTAATGGGATGTAACTTCGTTCTTGAGAGCCTGCTGCCACGCGTGGACCGGGGGCACCTCATCCATCTCCGATTTTGTTGGCACGTCTATGAAGACTGGCCCGTCGCTGGCTAGCGCTTCTGTCAGCGCGCCGTCCAGTTGCTCCGCGTCTCTGATGCGGATGCCGCGTATGCCGAACGCCTCGGCAATGGCGACGGCATCCATCTTGCTCGTGAAATCGACGCCCAGGTAGCGCTTGCCATAGTAGAGCCGCTGCAACATCTTGATCCAGCCGAAAGAGCCGTTGTTGAAGAGAATGAGCGTGATTGGCAGGCGCAGGTCGGCAATCGTTGCTAGTTCCGTGCCTGACATGCCGAATGAGCCGTCGCCTACCAGGCCCATGATGCGTTCCTGTGGTCGGGCGAAACAGGCACCAACCGTCGCAGGCAGCGCGTAGCCCAGGCCGCCATGTGCGCGCGGGATAACCACCGAACGCCCGGGCCGGCGCGTGCGGAACTGCGCTGCTGTGAAGGGAGTCATCGTGCCCGGATCGGCAACCACAACAACATCTTCGGATGTGTGCCGCCAGAGCGTATCGATGATGCGCTGCGGAGCAACTGGCACGTCGTTGCATGCCGCTCGTTCGGCCACGTTCTCCCAGAATGGTCGAGCGCGGCGGGCCAGGTCGTTCGTGAATTGCGCGCGCTCTGGCGCTGTGATCCTGCGCTCGCGAGCCAGGGCCAGCAGCGCGGCCAGAGATTCCTTTATGTCGCCGCAGGCAGCGATATGGGCCGGCACATTATTCCCCAGTTCCAGTGGATCGATGTCGAGTTGCAGCACAGCAGGGGCTTGCTGCGATGAGGGGACCGTGCCGCCGAGTGTGACCAGCGAGTTGACTTTAGTGCCCAGGTAAAAGATGCAGTCGGCCTCGGCCAGCAGTTGATTTGCGTAGGGCCGGCCTCCGTTGCCGCCGATCACGCCAACGCTCCATGCGTTCATCTCGCTGATGCTGCCCTTGCCGTTGATCGTCGTTGCCACAGGGATATGCAGCGTCTCGGCAAGCTGCGTAATCTCATTCCACGCGCCCGAAAGCATAGCGCCGCCCCCGGCGACGATGATCGGGTTGCGTGCGCGCAGCAGGGCATCCAGCATCTTTGAGAGCGTGGCTATGGGAGCTTGCACGCGATAAGAGGGATAGGTGCGACATTGTGCCTCCACATAGAGATTTGGAGAGGGCAGTTCCCCAGCCAGCACGTCCTCCGGCAGCACGATATGCGCTGCGCCGCCGCGCCCGCTGGTAGCCGCGCGAAATGCTCTGCGCACGATATCAGGGAGCATCTGCGGGCGCTTCACCACCGCGCTCCACTTGGTGGCTGCTTGCAACAGGCGCTGCTGATCAATAGCGGTAAGCGTGCCTCTGCCCTCATCGACTACGGGTACATCGGAGGTAAATACGATCATGGGGACCGAGGATCCATTGGCCTCGGCGACGCCGGGGATGACATATGTGGCGCCCCCGCCGCTCGGCGCCTCGGTAATACCGGGCCTGCCGGAAAGCCGGGCGTAGGCGTCGGCCATGAAGGCGGCGGAGCGCTCATCGCGCGCCATGATGTGTCTGATATCGTCACGAGCCGCGTAGAGCGCGTCGTAGAAGGGCATCGAGGTATCCCCGGGCACGCCAAAGATATGTTTGACGCCATATGCTTTCAGCAATTCAACCAGAACCTGCGCGGTATTCATGAGTACTCCTTCGTGATGGCGGAAATACAGTGCTAGCTTCTCTAATGTATCACACAAACGGGTGCGGGGAGGAGAAATGCGGCACGGAGAGGGGAGTGTTCAGGTGTGGGTATTCATCAGAAGTGGATTTTCAGATACGGGCATTCGGATGTGAGTGGGCCTTCGAATGTGGGTATTTGGAGGTGTGGATATTCGGGTGTGGGTTTTCAGATGTAGGGGGGGTCGAGTGCGGAGGTAGAAGAGACGGGGGCAAGATGTGAGTGGGCCTTCGAATGTGGGTATTTGGAGGTGTGGATATTCGGGTGTGGGTTTTCAGATGTAGGGGGGGTCGAGTGCGGAGGTAGAAGAGACGGGGGCAAGCAGGTGTAGAGACGGGGCTTGCCCCCGTCTCAACATTGTCGCAGGTGTAGAGACGGGGCTTGCCCCCGTCTCAACATTGTCGCAGGTGTAGAGACGGGGCTTGCCCCCGTCTCAACATTGTCGCAGTGTAGAGACGGGGGCAAGCCCCGTCTCTACATTTTCGTTCCGGCTTTAGATGGCACTCTGTCGCGGGCGGGTAAAGATTGCAGCAGGCCATAGACATATTCCAGAAGTTGAAGTGCATCGTAGTGATCCGTTACGATAAAGATGGCATCGTCTGCGGGTTTCATATTCGCGCGATCAAGTTCGTCGCGTCGCATTATATCTTGTAATATTTCTTCTAACGTAAGGATATTGGAGCCGAACTCGCGCGCATGCTGCGCTATTTCAAGGTAGCGGCGGCGCGCTCTCTCTTCGGGGCTGGCGTCCAGGAAGAGCTTGCATTCAGCCGTGGGCAGTACCACCGTGCCGATATCGCGTCCTACCATGACAACGCCTCCGCGCCGCGCTATCGCCCTCTGCTGCTCGATGAGCAAAGTGCGTACCTGTGGATGCCGCGAAGCGCTGGCAACCGAGCGCGTTACCCGAACATCGCGAATATCCCAGGTGATATCTCGCCCGTTGACGGTAACAGTATATTGACGGCCATCATCAATATGAGGCCGGCTGATTTCGATGGTGGCCTGTCGTGCCAGGCGAGCCAGGGCGGGACCATCATCGATATCTACGTCCCGGGATAAAGCCAGCCAGGTAACGGCGCGGTACATCGCCCCGGTATCGATATAAAGGTACCCGAGCCTACGCGCCAGGCGCTCTCCCAGCGTACTTTTGCCGGCTCCGGCGGTTCCATCGATAGCTATTTGTTCTGGTTTCATCTTCACTCCAAAAAACATTGAATCACGGCTATATTATATATCATATCTCTTGCCATGCTTCCTGATTCATCAAACGTTAATAGCGCTTTTTTCCTACGTATGAGATCTGTCTTGCTTTTTTCTATGGTCAGAGTAGACAATAATAAGAAAGGACGTTCTACTAATGAAACGTCCTTCTTGAGTAACATTAAAATGCGATCTCGTTGTGTACTACCGTCGCATAATATATCTTCTTATTTCATTATTCGCCTGCATTGATAGAGTCGTTTTCCATCGCGAGCAATTCTTTCAACAGAGCTTGCAATGCTCTTTCCTGCTCACGGTAAAATTGTCGCATGCTTCCAATATTCAGGCGGGCAGCCGTTTGTGGGTTAGGCAGATGGTACCTGAAGTAGTGATACCAGAGGATATTGTATAAGCGCCACTCAAGCGCCGAGTCGGTGCGCAGGCTGTTCCCTGGTCGCATGCGCTCAAAGCCGGTGCGGAGAAAATCGCGGACCAGTTTTCCCTTCTTATTTGCCGTTTGAGGTGCTGTCTCTCCTCTTGCTCTCAAAGCAACATACCGGGTTTCAGAGAGCGTGCAGCTATCCAGGAAATCCGTATCGTCCAGATTATCCAGGGCATCTTTTACATCTTTTATAGTAATGGTTGGGGCTTCTGTTTGCGCGATCTCACGTATCCGTTTACGAAAAAGCAAGCTTTCGCTTAGCTCGGGAATATGCCGCCTGGGATTTGAGAGCTGAAGCGCCTCCAGCTTGAGATCGCTCTTCTGATTTTCGTCGAGATCATGCCACAGGTTATCAAAGTGGGGGATCAGGTCGCGGTACATACACTCCTGTACATGTTTCAGATCCACCTGCTGATGATGCTGGCGAAGATTTTCCTCAAAGAGATGATGGCATGCAACCTGAACGAAGAAGGGATGACGGCCCGCCTGCGCCAGCACCCATTCGACTTCCTGGGGGGTAAAATCGCATCCCGCGAGATGGGCGGGTGTAGTGATAAGTGCGCGTGCCTCTTCCAGTGTAAGCGGGCCAAGAGTGCAATTCTGAAAGATGTTAAAAAATGGGGACGAGGCCACCGCATCAGAATGGCAAACGTCGTAGAGCGGCTTGCGCGAGGCGGTTACATAGGAGATCAGATCATAGATACCGGCCAGTGAGCGAAGGAAGGAAAAGAAGTCAGGATCAAAGTGTGGATTCCTGGTCACTCTATCAAAAGCATCCATCAGCAAGACGGGGCGAAAACCGGCTCTTCTTATATCCTCAAGCAGCGACTTAAATTTACTCTCTTCACTGAGAGAGGACTGTTGCAGAGAAATTCTGTGGCGGCTCTGGGCAACGATTTGATCACAAACCGAGCGAAAGAAATCCTCGCGCGTTCGCTGCAAGAATTCGCGGCAGTCGGTTAAGATAAAAATGCGATCATGCAGATCGTAGCCATAGCGCTGTTGTAACTCCGGCTCCCCCAGGAATTGTAAGAGTGAAGACTTGCCTATATGCCGTGAGCCAACGATGGAGAAGCATTGCCGTTTATCAATTGCATTGTAGAGTATGCGTAATTCATCCTGTCTCCCAAAAAACATTGAGAGGTCTCGCACAGCATCGCGGTTGTAGTATGGGTTGGCTGGCTTCGGGTTCACCTGCATAGTAATCCCTCCCTTTATTTGTCTCTCGGGCCTCTATCCCCCTGATAACTACGCCATTCCGAGATAGCAATCCCAGAGGTATCGGTAATTATGAGTATATGTTGTTCTGATAACTACGCCTTTCCGAGATAGCAATCCCAGATGTATCGATAATTATGAGTATATGTTGGTTCGACTGCCAACGCTGTCGCCCCTTGTGCCATAAGTCTGCCAGAAGCATGCCAGGGATGAAGTGACTTTCTCTGCCTATTTTACCTTTTTGGTAAACTAACAGCATAACGAATTTGAGAGAGTGTCTGATTTTCGACACCCTCGCTGGCTCGGAGCAGCCGCGCGACCATTCCATAGAGGGCGAGGATGCTGAGCGTCAGACAGCCTCTGATCAATCGGGCACACTCAAGGCAGCATATGGCACAGGGGGGGGCGTATACTTAATAGGAGGTTTCAACCCGTCATGTAACTTTGTATATAAGCGTGCAAATCAGGTCAGCGAGTTTATGGCGGGAGTTTTGAGCCAGTTGAATATGAAATAGAGGTTGTGATCATGTCAGGTGAACCTCGATCATACCACGAGGCAGCGGGGGAGAGGGAGTTGCACCACACATTGGCAGCATCGCACACTCATTTTTACCACGAACAGGCATCCCGGCATGACCTCTTGCATGAACTGCAAGGCGCCTTGCGACAGGGGGTGGCCGCCAGGAGTGTGCTCTGGTCATTCAAAACCAGGGATTGGGTAGTGGGCGTTCAGGCAGCCGATATAGATAACGATGGTGATATTGAGGTTCTCGTGGCTTCACGAGATGGCTACGTGCGGGCCTTAACGCGCTGGGGAGCGGTCAAGTGGGAGCGGCGGTTTGCTGGGCTGCATTTGAGCGCCATTGTTGCGGTTCCGGCGGTAGAGGCTCCGGCGGAGAGCGCAGTCCGTATTGTGATCGGTACGCGCAACGGAAAAGTGCTTGCTCTGGATGCGAATGGAGCAAGGCTTGAGAACTGGGCATACGAAACGAAGCGTATGATTCGCCAGATATGCATTTATACGCAATATCCTGGCTATGTAGTCGTCGGCTCCGAAGATCGCTGCATCCATGTCCTTGATATCGTTACAGGAAAATTATGCTGGAAGCATGCGACTGACGGGTGGATACGCTGTGTTTTCTGCTGCGATGTCGATGGCGATGGCGAACAGGAGATCCTTGGCGGATCCGGTGACAGACATCTTTACATTCTTAACGGCCAGGGAGACTGCCTGTATAAGCTCTATACCGGGCATCAGATTTACGCTATCTTCGCTGCCCCCCTTGAGCCGGGAGGGCCAGTACATATCATTACCAGTTCGAATAGAAAAGACCTCACTGCATGGATTATGACGGCGGGAGATGGAGGGTACTGGAGACCCGGGAAGGCATGGGAGAAATCGCCCGGGGATCGCCTGTTTGAGAATCGTGTCCACTCGATCTATGTGAAAGATATCAACAACGATCATAGCCCAGAAATTCTTGTCGGCTCCGAAGATGGACATCTCTATATCCTCGACCAACAGGGTACCCTCCTCTGGAAACAGGACTTCGATAGTTGCGTCTACGACATCTTCGCCGCCGACATCGATTTCGATGGGCAGTGCGAGATCCTGGCGGGAACGGAAAGCGATGGCCTCTACGCCTTTCACCTGGAGATTACCGCCAATCTCTATAAACTCATAGAAGATGCCTATGAAAAGGCAGTGCAGATATACGATAAGGGTGAAATTCTCAAAGAGCTTTTACCCAGGGAGCGTGTAGTTTTGAGAGATCTTATGAATGATGTTCCCCCAGAACACCATATACAGATGGAGATGGACGAGGCAGAACGTTTGATGGCGGAAGAGTCCTATGAAGCAGCCCTCTCCATCTTTCTACGATTACTGCAAGACAAAGTGCAATATTGCTGGTCTCGCCCGCGAAGGACGCATGGATACATCTGGAGCGAATGCTTCGGCAACGTTATCGCAGGTACGCGCGATCAGATCATTGTTGGCACCGATGAAGGCTACATCTACGCCTTCGATAGTGCCGGCGGCGCAGATAAACCGCTCTGGACACAATTCCTGGGGGATCGTGTTCGCATGATCCGCACAGGAATAAAGATGCCCGACGGTTTTGATTCAATGGTTGCGGTACTTGCTAATCACCGTATGGTCATGCTGGACCACCATGGAAGAGTAATCAAGGAACATACCTTTGCCGATAAGAGCGACTGGGCGCGCTGCGTCTACATCTCGAAAAGCGGGCATCACACGGGGCAGGATGAGATCATCATTGGTCTGGAACTCGAAAAGCGGGCATCACACGGGGCAGGATGAGATCATCATTGGCCTGGAAAATAATAAAATTTCCATCTGGGATGCTGAATTGCGACACGAGATTACCACGATCAACACTCCTCAAGGCATCGGTGTGGTGTGTACAGGGGACATTGCCGGCGAGGGCACAGCCGAAATTATCAGTGGATCGATTAATAACCAGGTTTACGTTCATACCAGGCAGGGGCAGGAACTATGGCGTTTTGAAACTGAGGACCGCGTACAGGCTCTCCATGTAGAAGATATCGACAAGGATGGGCGTGCCGAAGTTATCGTCGGCTCGGAGGATCGCAATGTCTATGTGCTTGACCATGAGGGGCATCTGAAATGGCGCTACCGTACCCTGCGTGGCGTGATGGATGTCGATGTCTGTGATATCAGGCTCGAAAACGATCCAGAAGATGCCAGCGAGCGCAAATGGAAGGTGCTGGTCAGTAGTTCTGATAGCTATCTGTATGTACTGAATGCCTATGGTGACTTGATCTGGAAATACCAGAGCAGTAATCGTATCCGCACAGTGCGAGCGCGTGATCTTAACGATGACGGCAGATACGAGATCGCCATAGCGTCGGAGAACCAGCTCGACCTGCTGCAAATCCTTAACCGGAGAGAACTCTTTGACAAAGCTCAAACATGCTGGCATAAGTTGCTGGAGGACAGGGATCTTAGAAGTGCCCTGATGAAGCTTACCTATCATCCAGATGAATATATCCGCTCGTTCGCTCTTGCCAGGCTCGCAGGCCAGTATGAGCGACATGAGGAGGACTTCAAACGCCTCCAGCAAGCGCTCAAAGATGAAGACTCGCTCCAGGTCAGAAGGGAGATGGTACGCTCTATTGTGTCGCTTTGTCGCGTTCCTTACCACCATGACGAGAACACGCGTCAGGCGCGGCAACTGCTCCAACAGTTGTCCGCCGATCCAGAGCAGGAGATCCGGCTGGCTATCGTTGACGTTCTTCCTCTCATTATGAAAGTCCAGGAGGGACAGAAGGCCGAAGAAGGACTCTGCTTCGAGTATCTTGAATACTTCACCCACAATGTGGATACCTGGGTACGCCGTTCCGTAGTGAGAAAACTCGACGACCTCGTTAAAGACTATTCCACAAAGGTCTTCAAATTGCTGCTGAAAACCGCAACCGATGAAGATGAATGGGTGCGGCAGGAAAGCGGGCG
>Ga0209061_1004280_pt1 | contig 13938 bp, 13 predicted proteins | sample Coa_R1_10_FD_187157 | JGI IMG/M metagenome (GOLD analysis project Ga0209061, IMG submission 187157) | Surface soil microbial communities from Centralia Pennsylvania, which are recovering from an underground coalmine fire - Coalmine... | ecosystem: Environmental > Terrestrial > Soil >...
GGCCGGCGACGGCGATGCTCGCGACCATTCTCTCAGGACCACCTTCGGCCTCAGCCTGAGGCCATGGCCGGACCTGCCCCTTGGCCTTGCGGTCGGAGTGGTGAGCCAGTTCGCTCTCGTCCCCCTCCTCGAGCTGCCCCTCGAGCCGTTCGTGCCCCACCTCGACCAGCGCCTCGGCCACCCGGCACGCCAGCTCCTCGGCCCGGCGAGCTCGTCGGGCACGGCGTCGTTCGTCCTTGTCGCCGTGCTGATCTGCGTCGGGAGCCCGATCGTCGAAGAGCTGTTCTTCCGGGGGCTCGTCCTCCGGTCGCTGCTCGGCAGGTTCGCCTCGCTCGGGGCAAGGCGGTCCGCAGCCCTCTCGATCGTCGCGACCGGGCTGTTGTTCGGGCTCGTCCACTTCGAGGCCCTCCAGTTCCTCGGTCTCGCCGGGTTCGGCATGCTCCTCGGCCTCCTCGCCTGGCGCACAGGCCGTCTCGGCGCCTCGATCACCGCCCACCTCGCCTTCAACGCCTCGACCGTGATCGCCTACGCGCTCGTCCGCTGAGGTGGAGCCGGGCACATGAGTAGGCTCCGGCCCGTCATGCCCCCTGATGCCAGCCTCGCCAAGGTCTTCAAGGCCTATGACGTCCGAGGAGTCGTCCCCGACGACCTCGACGAGGAGAAGGTGCGCGCCATCGGGGAGGCCTTCGGCGAGTTCGTCGCCGCCTCCGGCGCCCGGGAGGTCCTCGTCGGCCGTGACATGCGCGAGTCCGGGGTCCCGCTCTCGGCGGCCTTTGCTGACGGCGTGCTCGCGGCCGGCCTCGGCGTCGTCGACGCCGGGCTGATCTCGACGGACATGCTCTACTTCGGGTCGGGCGCCCTCGGGCTGCCGGGGGCGATGCTCACCGCCTCGCACAACCCTGCCCGCTACAACGGGATCAAGCTCTGCCTGCCCGGAGCCCAGCCCGTCGGTCAGGAGACGGGGCTCGCTCGCATCCAGCACAGGGCCGAGGAGCTTCTCGCGAGCCCCCGTCCCACCCAGCCGAGGGAGCGTTCCCGGCGGGGGGCGGCGCCGGGGGTCTCGACGACCGACCTGCTCGCGGAGTTCGCCCGGCATGTCCACGGCTTCGTCGACGTCGGCTCCCTGCGGCCGCTTAGGATCGTCGCCGACACGGCGAACGGGATGGGGGGCCTCGTCGCCCCGAAGGTGCTCGGGACCCTCCCGTTCGAGCTCGAGGTGCTCTACGGGGAGCTCGACGGGAGCTTCCCGAACCATCCCGCCGACCCCATCCAGCCCGAGAACCTCGTGGACCTGCAGCGGCGGGTCCTCGAGACGGGCGCCGACGTCGGACTTGCCTTCGACGGCGACGCCGATCGCGTCTTCCTCGTGGACGACACGGCGGTTCCCCTCTCCGGCTCGCTCACGACGGCCATCGTCGCTGCCGCCATCCTCGACGAGCACCCTGGCGAGACCGTCCTCTACAACCTCATCTGCTCGAAGGCCGTCCCGGAGGTGATCGCCGAGCACGGGGGAGTCGGGGTGCGGACCCGGGTCGGACACTCGTTCATCAAGGCCGTCATGGCCGAGACCGGCGCCGTCTTCGGCGGCGAGCACTCTGGCCACTACTACTTCCGGGACAACTACCGCGCCGACTCCGGCATCATCGCCGCTCTCGTGGTGCTCTCCGTGCTGTCGAAGGCGGGCGTGCCCCTCTCGGTGCTGAGGGAGCCGTTCGAGCGCTACGCAGCCTCCGGGGAGATCAACACCGAGGTGCACGACATCGCCGGGGTCCTCGCCGCCGTCGAGCGGCACTTCGCGCCGAGCGGTGCCGCGATCGACCACCTCGACGGCCTCACGGTCGACGCCGGGGAGTGGTGGTTCAACCTCCGCCCGTCCAACACCGAGCCGCTCCTGCGTCTCAACCTCGAGGCGGCGGATCAGGGCTCGTGCACCCGGCACACGGCCGAGGTGCTGGAGCTGGTCGCGTCGCTCGACGGGAGCGGCGCCCGTACCGACGAGGAAGGGGAGGGCCGTGGCACTTGACGAGCGGCTGCTGGCGATCCTGGCGTGCCCGGAGGACAAAGGACCCTTGCTGTACTTCGAGAGCGAGGACACGCTGTACAACCCGAGGTCGAAGCGGCGGTACCGGATCGTCGACGGGATCCCGGTCCTTCTCGTCGAGGAGTCCGAGATCGTGAGCGACGCCGAGCACGAGCGGCTGCTCGCCAAGGCCGCCGAGGAGGGCATCACGCCGACCTTCTCCACCGAGCCGTGACGTCGCAGGCTGGATCGACCCCGGCCGGATCCCCCGGGGAGGGCAGCTTCCTCCCTCACGACTCCGAGGGGATGCTGGCGGCGACCGCCGCCATGGGCGATCACCTCGCCGCGGCGCTCGATCAGCGTGAGCTCCCCCGGCCCGCCGGCGCCCCCTCGGTGGTCGTCGTCCTCGGCATGGGCGGGAGCGCCGTGGCCGGTTCGATCCTCGCCGCCTTTGCCGCTCCCCGCTCCCACCTTCCTGTCGTCGTCTCGAGCGGGTACCGCTGCCCGGTGGCGGCGGGGAGCTCTGCGCTCGTGTTCGCCGTCTCGTTCTCCGGCGAGACCGAGGAGACGCTCGCTGCCGCGGAGCAGGCGGTGCGCCAGGGGGCACGCCTTGTCGTCCTCACCGGTGGAGGTCCGCTCGCCGAGCTCGCAGCGGCCCACGGCGGCGACGTGATGACGATCCCGCCCGGCATCCCGCAACCTCGTGCCGGAGTCGCCGCCATGGCGGCGCCGCTGCTGCTCGCGGCCGAGCAGCTCGGAGTCGTCGGGGGGGCGAGGCGGGAGCTCGAGCTCGCCCACGAGCAGCTCGCCCGCCGCCTGCCCGGGATCGTCGCCGGCGGGGGGCTCGCTGCAGAGGTCGCCCGGCGGATCGGGCGGACCATCCCTCTCGTGCACGGTGAGAGCGGCCTCGGGGCGGTGGCGGCCCGGAGGTGGAAGACCCAGGTCAACGAGAACGCGAAGGCACCCGCGTTCACGGCCGAGCAACCGGAGGTCTGCCACAACGAGGTCTGCGGCTTCGGCCAGCACGGCGACGTGACCCGCCAGCTCCTGACGGTGGTCGAGCTCCGCCTCCCCGGCGAGCACCCGGGAGTCGCCCGTCGCTTCGAGCTCGTCGCCGAGGCGGTGGGGGAGGCAGTGGCCGACGTGGTCCGCGTGCGGGGAGAGGGCGACGGCGAGCTCGCCGCCTTCTTCGACCTCGTCGCGCTCGGGGACGTCGTGTCGCTTCACCTCGCCGCCCACGAGGGGATCGACCCCGGTCCCGTGCCCGTCCTCGCCGAGCTCAAGGCGAAGATGCGTGCCGGGGCCAGCGCGTGAGCCGTGGGCTCGCCGGCCCCTCATGACGTCGCCGACCTCGATCTCGCGCCCATCGGCCGGGCCAGGGTGGAGTGGGCCCGTCACCGCATGCCGGTCCTCGACGCGATCAGGTCCCGCTTCGCCCGCGAACGTCCCTTCGAGGGGATCCGGATCGGGGCCAGCCTGCACGTGACGGCCGAGACGGCCGTGCTCCTCGAGGCGCTCGCCGCCGGCGGCGCTGCGGTCACCGCCTGCGCCTCCAACCCTCTCTCCACCAACGACGAGGTGGCGGCCTATCTCGCCGGGGAGGCGGGAGTCGCCACCTTCGCCCGGCGAGGGGAGGACCTCGGCCGCTACGCGGCTCATCTCGACGCCGTCATCGACCGGCGACCGACCCTCACCGTGGACGACGGCTGCGACCTCGTCGCCCGGCTGCACGGGCCGCGACGCGACGCGCTCGGCGAGGTGCTCGCGGGAACCGAGGACACGAGGACCGGGGCGCTCCGCCTGCGTGCTCTCGCCGCCTCCGCGGGGCTCTCCTACCCGGTGATGGCCCTGGCAGACGCCGCGACGAGGGTGCTCGCCGACAACCGCCTCGGGACCGGGCAGTCCACCCTCGACGGCATCATCCGGGCGACGAACCTGCTCGTGGCGGGCTCCGTCGTCGTCGTCGCCGGGTACGGCAGCTGCGGGAAGGGCGTGGCGGCCCGAGCGCGCGGGCTCGGTGCGATCGTCATCGTGACCGAGGTCGACCCGCTGCGCGCCCTCGAGGCGGTGACCGACGGCTACCGGGTGCTGCCCATGGACGAGGCGGCGCCCCTCGGTCAGGTCTTCGTGACGGCGACGGGCAACCGGGACGTGCTGCGTCGCGAGCACCTCGAGGTGATGCGGGACGGGGCCGTGCTCGCGAACGCGGGTCAGTTCGACGTGGAGATCGACGTGGCCGCCCTGGCAGGGCTCGCTGGCTCTCCACCGGAGCGAGCCCGCCCGATGGTCGACGAGTTCTCGCTTCCCGGCGGCCGGCGCCTCGTGCTGCTCGCCGAGGGCAGGATCGTCAACCTGGCGCTCGCAGAGGGTCACCCGCCCCAGGTGATGGACCTCTCGTTCTCCCTCCAGGCGCTCGCCTGCCACTGGCTGCTCGAGCACGCCGCCCGATTGCCGGTGGGCGTCCACGAGCTGCCTGCCGCCATCGACGAAGAGATCGCCCGGATGAAGCTCGAGGCGATGGGGGTCCGTCTCGACTCGCTCACGCCGGCCCAGTCGGACTACCTTGCCACGTGGCAGGGGCCTGACTGAACAGGTGAGGCCGGACCTCGGCGACCCCGCCGGCCCCCTCGTCGCCGCCTCGGTAGACTGCCACCGGATGAGCACGTGCGGGTCTGTGGTTGCGAGTCGATGCCAGTCGCAGGCGAAACGACCCACGTAAGGCGACTTGTGGTCGCTGAGCATGGTGCGGCTTAGAGGTAAGCCCTGCCCGTCGCGGCGCCGGTTGGCGGCTCCGGGCGGAGAGGGAGCGAACCGCGCCGACACTCTCCCGGCAGGAGCGCCGCGCCCGTACGGGCCGGCCTCGCCCGGGGGGCGGCCGGGATCTCCTCAGCAGGCGAGTGTGGGGACAAAGACCAGGTCAGCCGCGCGTGCCCGTCCCCGTCCCCATCCCGTGAAGGGCCGGTCGCGACGCGGCCGGCTTGCATCGAGCGAGGAGGAGCCGATGGAGATCGACGTCCACGGCCGCCACGTCCAGCTGACGCACGACGTGAGGTCGCTCGCCGAGGAGAAGGTCGAGCACCTCGGGAGGTACTTGCACGGGGTGGACCGGGCGGAGGTCCTCTTCTCCGGCGACCGCAAGGGCCACCTCGGCGCCCCGGTCACCTGCGAGGTGACGATCGAGGGCAAGGGGCGGGTCGTGCGTGCCGCCGCCGCCGGGGCGAAGCCGGACGCCGCCCTCGAGGCGGCGGTCGACAAGGCGGCCCACCGGCTCACCAAGCTGAAGACCCGGCTCGTCGGACGGTCGCGTCCCCGCCACAAGGTGCCGAAGCAGCAGCTCGGACCAGTCGTTGGGGACGACGGAGCCGCCGACGGGCCCGAGGCGCTCTGAGCGGTCTTCCCCGTTCCGTCACGGCCCGGCCCCCGTCCCGGCCCCAGGTGGACCTCGCGATCGTCGGGCCGTCGGCGTCGGGCAAGACGGCGCTCGCGGCCCGGATCGCCGACCTTTGCCCCGACGTCGCCCTCGTCTCGGTCGACGCCCTTGCGGTCTACCGAAAGATGGACGTCGGCACGGCGAAGCCGACACGGCCCGCCGACCCTGCCTCGCGCCACCCGTGGCACCTCGTCGACCTGGCCGATCCGGCAGAGGAGTACTCCGTCGCGCGCTTCCAGCGGGCCTTCGCGCGCGCACGGGAGGAGATCCACGCGACCGGCCGACATGCCGTGCTCGTCGGCGGCACCGGGCTGTACCACCGTGCCGTGGTCGACGGGCTCGAGCTTCCGGGTAGGTACCCCGCCGTCGCCGCCCGACTCGAGAGGGAGGCGGCGAGCGGTCGGTCGAGCGAAGCCCTCCACGCGCGGCTGCGGGAGCTCGATCCGGTGGCGGCCGGCCGGATGGAGCCCTCGAACCTGCGGCGCGTGATCCGGGCTCTCGAGGTGACCGAGGGGAGCGGCCGCCGGTTCTCGGAGTTCGGCCCCGGCCTTCGCACCTACCCGGAGATCGACACCCTCGTCGTCGGGCTGCGCCTCGACCGGGCGGTCCTGGCGAGCCGGCTCGAGCAGCGGCTGGTGGCCCAGATGGAGGAGGGCTTTCTCGACGAGGTGCGGGCGCTTGCGGTCGCGCCGGGCGGCCTTTCTCGCACGGCTCGGCAGGCCATCGGCTATGCGGAGCTGCTCGGCCACCTCGAAGGGCGCTGGTCGCTCGAGGAGGCCCTCGAGCGTGCTGTGCGCCGGTTGCGGAGCTTCGCCCGGCGCCAGGAGGCGTGGTTCCGGCGCGATCCCCGGGTGGAGTGGTTCGAGGCCGATGACCCCTCGCTCGTCGACCGGGTGATCGAGCGGTGGGAGACTGCCCGGCCGTGACGACGGTGACCCTCCTCAAGTACGAGGCGCTCGGCAACGACTTCCTCATCGCGCTCGACGCGGCGCCGTTCGCCGCCGGCGCCGGGGGGGAGGCGCTCGCCTCCTTCGCTCGGCGGATCTGCGACCGGCACCGTGGGGTCGGCGCGGATGGCCTCATCGTCGCGAGGAGCCCTCGATCCGGCGGCGACGTCGCGATGGAGCTCATGAACGCCGACGGCGGGCGGGCCGAGACGAGCGGCAACGGCCTTCGGTGCTTCGCCCTCGCCCTTGTCGACGCCGGAGCCCTCGCCGGGCCCGAGGTCGCCGTCGAGACCGACGGCGGCGCCGTGCGGGCCGAGGTCGGGGCGCGCTCCGCGAGAGGGTGCGCGCCGGTCTCGGTCGAGATGGGGCCGGCCAAGGTGGGCCCGCCCGAGAAGGTGGAGGGCCTCGACGCGCGCTCGGTCGTGATCGGCAACCCCCACCTCGTGCTGCTCGCGCCGAGCCTCGAGGGCGTCCGGATCGGCGAGATCGGCCCGCGGCTCGAGCGGGAGGTGCCGGGTGGCCGGAACGTGGAGGCGGTCGCCCCTGACGGGAGCGGCGGGCTCGATCTCGTCGTCTGGGAGCGCGGGGCCGGGCTGACGGAGTCCTGCGGGAGCGGCAGCTGCGCGGCGGCCGCGGCGGCGCGAGCCGCCGGCCTCGTCGGCGGGCGCGTCCCGGTGCACAACCCCGGAGGCACCCTCGTGGTCGACCTCTCGGGAGCGCTCGAGGCCCCCGAGGCGACGTTGAGCGGCCCTGCGCGCCGGGTCGCGCTCGTCAAGGTCGAGATCGAGGGTGCCCCGTGACCCTCATCGACAGGAGGTTCCGCGAGAAGATCGTGCTCGTCGGGGTCGTCTTCTGGCCCCGCAGCGCAGACGAGGTCGAGGCGAGCCTCGACGAGCTTGCGCTGCTCGTCGACACGGCGGGGGCGGACGTCGCCGCCCGCATCGTGCAGCGGCGGGAGGCGCCCGACCCCGCCACCTACATCGGGCGGGGCAAGGCCGAGGAGCTCCGAGCCCTCTGCGAGTCCGTCGATGCCGACACGGTCGTGTTCGACGAAGAGCTCTCGCCGGCCCAGCAGCGCAACCTGGAGCGGCTGCTCGGGCGCACGGCGATCGACAGGACGGCCGTGATCCTCGACATCTTCGCCCAGAACGCCCACACCGAGGAGGGCCGAGCCCAAGTCGAGCTGGCCCTCTCGCAGTACCGCCTCCCTCGGTTGCGCGGCAAGGGGTCGAGCCTGTCGCAGCAGGCGGGGCGGATCGGCACCCGCGGCCCCGGCGAGACGAAGCTCGAGGAGGACCGGCGCCGCATCTCGCGGCGTATCCGCAAGCTCGAGGCCGAGCTTCGCGACCTCGAGGCGACGCGCGAGACCCAGCAGCGCTCCCGGCGGAGGGGAGCGCTGCGGACGGTGTCGCTCGTGGGCTACACGAACGCCGGCAAGTCGACGCTCCTCAACCGGCTCACCGACGCCGGCGTGCTGGTCGAGAACCGGCTCTTTTCGACGCTCGACCCGCGTACCCGTCGCCTCGAGCTGCCGGGCGGCGAGGCGGTGCTCATGTCGGACACGGTCGGCTTCGTCCGCAAGCTCCCTCACCAGCTCGTCGAGGCGTTCCACGCCACCCTCGACGTCGTGATCGCGGCCGACCTGCTCGTCCACGTGGTCGACGGGTCGTCGCGCGACCCGGAGGGCCAGATCGACGCCGTCCGCTCGGTTCTGGCGGAGATCGGCGCCGGGGAGGTCCCCGAGCTGCTGGCGGTCAACAAGGCCGACGTCGAGCCGGAGGCGGCGGCGAAGCTCGCCTCGGCTCACGACGGGGCCCCGGCCTTCTCCGCCCTCACCGGTGAGGGGGTGCCGGACCTGCTGCGCCGGGTGGCGGACCGGCTGCGGGCGGAGGACCGATTGGTCGAGCTCGCCGTCCCGGTGGGCCGTGGCGACGTCGTCGCGGCGATCCATCGGGAAGGCGAGGTGGTCGGCGAGAGGTACGAAGGAGAGACCGTGAAGGTGCAGGCGAGGTTGGACGAGCGAGGGGCGCGGCGCTTCTCGGAGTACGTGCAGCGATGACGGGCGAGACGAGCGGAGCCGGCGCGGGCTCGAAGCCGGCGGGCTTCGTCCCCCCGGTGTACCCCTTCGACAACCTGACCGAGCTCGCTGAGGCGGCCTCCCGCCACCCCGGCGGCATGGTGGACCTGTCGATCGGCACGCCGTGCGACCCCCCGCCGGCGAAGGTGGTCGAGGCGCTCGGCTCCTCCGGGGCCGAGCGAGGTTACCCGCCTGCCGCCGGCTCGCCCGAGCTCCGGGAGGCCGCCGCCGCGTGGATCGAGCGCCGTTTCGGCCTCCGGGTCGACCCGGCCCGGGAGCTCGCCGCCTGCATCGGCACGAAGGAGTTCGTTGCCGGGACGCCGCACTTCCTCCGGTTGCGCTGGCCGGAGCGGGACACGGTGCTCCATCCCGCCCTCGCCTACCCGACCTACGAGATGGGGGCGAGGCTCGCGGGCTGTCGCGCCGTCGCCGTGCCGCTGCGTGCCGACGGCACGATGGACCTTGCGGCCGTGAGCCCCGAGGACGCCGAGAGGGCACTGTGCGTGTGGGTCAACTCGCCGGGTAACCCGGCAGGCCAGCTCGAAGACCTCGGGGAGGTCGCGAAGTGGGGGCGAGCGCACGGCGTCGCCGTCCTGTCGGACGAGTGCTACGTCGAGTTCACCTGGGGCGACGGACGGGGCCGGTCCATCCTCGAGCACGGCCTGGAGGGGGTGGTGGCGCTCCACTCGCTCTCCAAGCGCTCGAACCTGGCCGGCGTGCGCGCCGGCGTCTACGCCGGCGACCCCGAGCTCGTGGCCTACCTCGCAGCCGTCCGCCGGCACGCGGGCTTCATGGTGCCGGGGCCGGTGCAGCACGCGGCGGCCGTCGCCTTCGACGACGACGAGAGTGTGGCGGCCCAGCGACGGGAGTACGCCGACCGCCTCGGCTACCTCGCCTCGACCCTCACCTCGGCCGGGATCCCCGTCGAGCCGCCCTTGGGCGGCTTCTACCTCTGGGTGCCGGCGCCGGATGCCCTCCGGACGGGCTCGGGCTCGCCAAGCCCCGGCTACGCCCTCGCCCGGCTCCTCGCGGAGAGTGCGGGTGTGCTCTCGAGCCCGGGAGAGGCCTACGGGCCTGCCGGTGCTTGCCACACCCGCCTTGCCGTGGTCCAGCCGCTCGACCGCCTCCGGCTCGTCGCCGAGCGGCTCGGCGTCGGTTGAGCCGCGCTCGGTACTCTCACCAGGTGGCCGAGCTGAGCGAGGAGATCGAGTCGCTCTGGAGCGAGCGGGAGGCGGGCCGGCTCCGTCCAGGCGATGCCGACGCCTACGGCGCCGTCGCCCGCGCGATCGATCTCCTCGACCGCGGCGAGCTGCGCGTGGCCGAGATCGACGAGGCCGGCACGGTGGTCGTGCACGAGTGGCTGAAGCAGGCGATCCTGCTCTTGTTCGCGCTCTCCTCGGTGTCGACGATGGAGCTCGGTCCGTTCGAGTACGCCGACAAGGTGCCGCTGAAGCACGGCTTCGAGGCCGCCGGGGTCCGGGTGGTGCCCGGCGCCTCAGCCCGCTGGGGCTCGTTCATCGGCCGAGGGGCGGTCCTGATGCCGAGCTACGTCAACATCGGAGCGAGGGTCGGCGCCGACACGATGGTGGACACCTGGGCGACCGTCGGGTCGTGCGCGCAGATCGGCGAGCGGGTCCACCTGTCCGGTGGCGTCGGGATCGGCGGAGTCCTCGAACCGCCGAACGCCGTTCCCGTGGTGGTGGAGGACGACGTCCTCGTCGGCAGCCGGTGCATGATCACCCAGGGCGCCCGGATCGGCCGCGGCGCCGTTCTCGGCGAGGGCACGATCCTCAACCCCTCGATCCCGGTGATCGACGGCGAGACCGGAGAGGAGCTGTCGCGCGGTGTCGTGCCGCCCTGGTCCGTGGCGGTCGGCGCCTCCCGCCGGCGCGAGCTGCCGGGCGGTGAGTTCTACCTTCCCTGCGTGCTCGTGCTACGGCGCCTGAGCGAGGGTGAGCGCCACGACAAGTCGCAGCTGAACGCGATCCTCCGCACCCACGGAGTGTCGGCGTGACCGCCGGGTCGATCGACCCGGGCGAGCTGGCGCGGCTCACCGCTGAGCTCGTCGACATCCCCTCCGAGAGCCACCATGAGGAGGCGATCGCCGCCTTCGTCGAGCGCCGGCTCGCCGGGATCGGCGAGGGCGTGCTCGAGGTGCGACGGATCCGCAACAACGTCGTGGCGAGGACCACGTTCGGACTCGGGCAGCGGCTCGTGCTCGCCGGCCACCTCGACACCGTGCCGGCCAACGGCAACGAGGTCGCCCGCCTCGAGAACGGCGTGCTGTGGGGTCTCGGAGCGGCGGATATGAAAGGTGGAGACGCCGTCTTCATCGAGCTCTGCCGCCTCGTCTGCGGGGAGTCCCGACGTGCCGGAGGCGCGCCGGCAGGACTCGAGACCGACCTCACCTGGGTCTTCTACGCGTGCGAGGAAGTCGACCGGCGGTACTCGGGGCTGGCGGAGGTGGCCGAGGCGGACAGAACCTGGCTCGAAGCCGACGCCGCCGTGCTCGGCGAGCCGACTGGCGCGGTCGTGGAGGCGGGCTGCCAGGGTGTCCTCCGTGTCGTGGCCGAGGTACGAGGAGAGCGAGCCCACACCGCCCGCCCGTGGACCGGGCGCAATGCGATCCACCTCCTCGCCCCGCTCATCGAGGCTGTGGCCCGCTACGAGGAGCGCCGGCCCGTCGTCGACGGGTGCGAGTACCGCGAGGCGCTGCAGGCGGTGTCGGTCTCCGGCGGGGTGGCGAACAACGTCGTGCCCGATGCGGCTCGGCTCGTGCTCAACCACCGCTTCGCCCCTGACCGGACCGCCGCGGAGGCCTTCGCAGCGGTGCGCGAGCTCATGCAGCAGGCTGCCGGTCGAGCGGGCATCCCGCCGGGAGACCTCGAGGTCACGCTCGAGGAGGAGGCAGCAGCAGCTCCGCCCGCCCTCGGCCACCCGGTGCTCGCCCGGCTCGTGGGTGCGAGCGGCGCCCCGCCTCGAGCCAAGCTCGGTTGGACCGACGTGAGCTGGTTCGCGCAGCACGGCGTGCCGGCGGCCAACTTCGGTCCCGGGGAGCCGACCGTGGCCCACAAGGCCGACGAGCGCGTCCCGGTCGATCAGCTCGGTCGCGCCTTCGAGGTGCTGAGGTCCGTCATCCTGCCGTAGAGCGATCACGGCTGACTGCGGATCAGTGCGTCGGAGAGCTCCCGGACCCTTTGAACCGGCGGTGAGCGGGACGTCGGAAGGCGGAGCCTCGCGGACCACCTACGGAGCTCGGCGGCTCTCTACCTTCCGCCCGTAGATCCCCGGGTTCGAGCCAGGCTGCGGGTTGGCCGATCCCCGGCACGCGGCGGCGACGACGTGATCTTGACCGAGGCGAACCTTGGGGGATCGACAAGCTGGATCGGGGCAAACCCGGAGGTCATGAGCGGCTGATACACCCCTCCCGTACCGTGCGGGCGATGGCAGGGTGGCCGAGCTCACAGGCGCCGGAGCACCGTCACGACCTTGCCGTAGACGGTCACCTCCTCGGGGCGGAGCTCGATCTCACTCATCTTCGGGTTCGAGGGAACGAGGACGACCTTGTTGCGCCGCCGCTTGAAGGTCTTCACGGTCGCCTCGTCGCCGGGGATGCCCGCGACCACGATGTCGCCCGACTCGGCGTCCGGCTGGCGGCGTACGACGACGTAGTCACCCTCGAGGATGCCGGCCTCGATCATGGAGTCGCCTCGCACCCGGAGCATGAACAGCTCGCCGCGCCCGGTGAAGTCCTCGGGCAGCGGGAGCACCTCCTCCAGGTTCTCCTCGGCGATGACCCCGGTCCCGGCCGCGACGTCGCCGACGAGCGGCACGTGGACGGCCGGCCGCACGCCCATCGCGGCGCCCGAGCTCGGCTCGAAGTTCACGACGATGGCGCGCGGCTTGGTCGGGTCGCGCTGCAAGAAGCCCTCCCGCTGGAGGACCTGGAGGTGGGCGTGCACGGTGGAGGAGGAGGTGAGGCCGACAGCCTCGCCGATCTCCCTCACCGACGGTGGGTAGCCCCGCTGGCGGATCTGCTCTGCGATGAACTCCAGGATCAGCCGCCTCTTGCCGGCGAGCGTCGCCTCGGCCATGCCGGTCTCCTCTCGTGGTCGGACGGGCCGACCCTACTCCCCCGACGCCGCGAAGGCAAACATTCGTTCGTGGAACACCCATTCGTGGAACACCCGTTCGCTTTCGGGTTGACAGGGAACGGGTGTTCGTGGTTCGATGACGATATCGAACACGTGTACGTGATCGAAGGAGGACGTGATGGCTGCAGCTGCTGAGCGGCGCTACGAACCCGAGGCCGAGCGCGCACGCCGAGCCAGGGGCGCGGGGGCGGGCCGGATGGCCTCGCTCCAGCCCGTCGGCGAGGGGGCCACTGCCGCCGACGCGGGCCCGAACGGCGACGCAGCCGGCGGGGAGCGCGGCTGGAACGTCCTCGCCGAGGAGCTCCTCGCGTACCCGCCCCGAGCCAAGCGCCTGTGGCTCGAGCCCCGCGGCTCGGTGTCCGGGGCCGGGGGAGCGAGCGAGGACGACGCACCTCGCGCGTATGCCGACGCCTGGCTCGAGCGAGAGCTCGCCGCACTGCACGCTCGCCGGGCGGGCGCCCTTCGCGCCGAGCCGGCGCGGTCGGGACGGGCGGACGTCGACCTGCTCGGGGCGCCCCCTCGCCAGCCGGGCGAGGGCTCGTCGGTCCGGGGCGGGTCGCAGCGCTCCCTCGGACACCGTGAGGCCCGTCTTGCCGAGCCCGTGCGCCATCTCGCCGAGGAGCCGTCCCTACGGAGCCTCCGCCGGGTCGCCACCGCTCGCAAGCCCGCGGTGGCGAGGGCACGGTCGCGAGGGTTGCGGCGCCTCCTCCCCGGCGCCGCCACCCTCGCCGTCCTCGCGGCGAGCTGGTTCGCCGTCGGAGCCCTGGCGGCATCGGCGAACGCCGTCCACGTCGTGATGCTGCCGGGATCGACGGCGGTGAGGGGCGGCTTCGTCTACACCGCGAGACCCGGTGACACGCTCTGGTCGATCGCCCTCAGGGCCGAGCCCGGCGCAGACCCCCGCCCGCTCGTCGACCGGCTCGAGGCGGAGCTCGGTGGGGGCACCCTGCAGCCCGGCGACCGCCTCTTCATCCCGGCCTGATCGCCGCCTGCTCGGCCACCCCTCCGAGGTACCGTCGGTGTGTGAGGTGTCCCTGGTGCGCAGGCCTCGACGACCGGGTCGTCGACTCACGCGAGGTGGAAAGCGGCGAGGCGGTCCGCCGGCGCCGTGAGTGCGCAACCTGCGGGCGCCGGTTCACGACCTACGAGCGGGCGAGCGAGGCGATCCTGTGGGTGCTCAAGCGGTCCGCGCAGCGCGAGCCGTTCGAGCGGGCCAAGGTGGCAGCCGGCGTGCGAGCGGCCTGCAAGAACCGTCCCGTCGACGACGAGCAGATCGCCCAGCTTGCACTCGAGGTGGCGGAGGACGTGCG
>Ga0209061_1004281_pt1 | contig 13937 bp, 10 predicted proteins | sample Coa_R1_10_FD_187157 | JGI IMG/M metagenome (GOLD analysis project Ga0209061, IMG submission 187157) | Surface soil microbial communities from Centralia Pennsylvania, which are recovering from an underground coalmine fire - Coalmine... | ecosystem: Environmental > Terrestrial > Soil >...
TCATCGGGTATCTCCTTTCTCCTGCCCTCGCCGGCAGGTAGCAACTTACCGGAGATACCCTCTTTCTTTCTCAACCGCAATTTTCAACACGAAATGTTACAGCCTACAAATCTCTCAACCCTCGAAATGCAAGAGAGTGGCGCAAGAAAAAAGCAGCTTAACAAAGCCGATGCCTGTCATCCTGAGCAAAGCGAAGGATCATGGCATTTCCGCTCAGCGTAAACTCTGCGAGCCGAGTGAGGGACCGCGACTTGCCGCCCTGAGGCAAAACCTCGTTGGTTGCTTTGGTCTCGAGAATTCCGAAAGGCAAAAAGTATATTCACATTTGGTCTGGCTGTCTATGATTTTGCGGCTAGGATAGTTTGGTGACGGGCACTGAGCGGCGGAGGAACCGAGTTGATGGCCTGTTGTTAGAAAGCGCGCGATCGCTAGATCCATACGCGCTTAGCGCTACCCCAGTTCCCAGTTGGTGAAAAAAGAAAAGACAGCTTCACACCGTCTGGGTTTGGGTTTACATTGGGTCATGTATGCTGGTCGCGATACAGAGTGCATTGACCACACCGAAGGCGCGCAGGGACATATAAACGGATCGTTAGCGCAGTAGGCGACAGTACAATAACCTTCGCGAGCGCAACCTTACAGACGGCATCACACCTTGTTATCAAGCAGGATTGTAGGCGTTGACCACAGGCTCGGGGATGGCTTCGCCATCCTTGCGCGGGTCTGAGGCGCCGTAGTTGACTCCGCTCGCGGAATCGTGCATCACCGCCTGGCCGCCGCCCATCCAGGTGGAAAGATTCCCCCGCACGTCCAGCACGTGCCCCATCCGAATGAGTTCTTCCCGCGCCGCGGGCGCGACGCGGTCTTCGATCATAAAATCACAGCCGCCCCGGTCGAGCTTTGTAAAGCGCGGAGCTTCAAGCGCCGCCTGGATGTTCATTCCATAGTCCGCGATGTCGGAAACAAACTGCGCGTGAGCCTGAGGCTGGTTCAGCCCGCCCATGATGCCAAACCCGATATGAAGATTCCCCTTCTGCATGAACGCCGGAATGATGGTGTGAAAAGGCCGCTTGTGGGGCGCAAGCGAATCCGGCTGGCCCGGCTCCAGCAGGAAGCCAGCCCCGCGGTTTTGCAGCAGAATCCCAAAGCCCTGAACCGCCACTCCCGAACCGAACGAGGCGGAAAGACTCTGGATCAGCGAGACAATGTTGCCCTCATGGTCTACGGCAGCGAGATAAATGGTATCCGGCCCGGGGTTCAGACGGCTGGAAGTTTCGGGACCCGATTCTGCCCCGGGAGGAACGCCCGGTTGAACGTCGCAATGAGCACGGTGAAGATCGATCAGCCGGGCGCGTTCGCGCGCATAAGACTGTGAAATGAGCCCTGCCACCGGAACCTTGGCAAACCGGGGATCACCCAGATAATGGAAAAGGTCCGCATAGGCCAGCTTCTGGGCTTCCATCTTGATGTGCAAGGCTTCGGCGCTAAAGGGTGGATATTGGGACAGCGGGAACTGCTGCATGATGTTCAGCATCTCAAGCGCCGCCATCCCCTGCCCGTTGGGCGGCAACTCGTAAATTTGCCAGCCGCGATAGACGGTGGAAATCGGCTCGACCCACTCGGCCTGAAAGTCACCGAGGTCCGACGCCGTCATGACACCGCCGAGAGCCTTTGAAGTGGCGATGATGGCCTGAGCAATCTCGCCGCGATAGAAAGCATTCTCTCCCTTTGCGGCGATCAACTCTAACGCCCGCGCATATTCAGGATTCCGGAAAATCTCGCCGGTCTTTGGAGGTCGCCCGCCCGGAAGAAACACACGGCGCGCCTCGGGATTCTCGGTCATACGGCTGGCCCAGGCCTGCCAGTAAGCGCTGACCCATTCCGTGACGGGATATCCATGCGAAGCATAATAAATGGCGGGCTGAAAAAGTTCGGCCCAGGGCAGCTTGCCGAACCGCTGGTGCAGTTTCCACCATCCTTCAACGCATCCGGGGACAGTGACCGAATCAATGCCGCTTCCCGGCATCTTCGAGTAACCTTTCTTCCGCAAGAAATCGATTGTCAGCTCCTGGGGCGCCCAACCGCTGGCGTTGAGCCCGGTGAGCTTGCCGGTCTTTGCGTCCCATTCCAGGGCAAAGAGGTCTCCGCCCACGCCGCTGTTCATCGGCTCAACCACGCCCATCACCGCATTGGCGGCAATCGCCGCATCCGCCGCTGAGCCGCCACGCGCCAGAATCTGCGCTCCTGCCTGCGCGGCCAACGTCTGGCTGGCGGCGACAATGCCGCGCTGCGTCATGACCAGGGAGCGCATCTGCGAGCGGTCCAATAAGTTGGAAGTCTTCTCTTCACGTTGTGACATAGGGAACATGATCGATCCTGCGTACAGGATGAGGCTTGTCGCAATCAAAAGAGCCACGATGCCGCGCATAACGCCCCCAAGCTTACAACGCCTGGAGCTAAAAACCAAGCCGAGCTTTAAGCCGACAGTAGACTCCCAGCGACGGAGAAAGCATGGCAAATCCTTGCTTGAAGTATGAGTTACTTCGCGTCGGTCTAAAAGAATTCGTGGACATTATTCGGGAATAGACGAGGTCATCGTGTGGTTTTGGAAACGGCGATGGCATGCCCGAGCAGAGAAGCGATGAAATTCTGGAATGTCAATTCCGGCGCCGGTTCAAGGTAGCCGCCCTTTGGACCATCGGTCGCGTTTGACAGAAGAAAACAGGCGGCATCATAAAGTCTCTCTCGAACAAGCTTGGTAAGAAGGATTTCATATCGTCGGGCGTACGAGGAGTCTGTAAATTCCGGGAATACTTTGAAGTGCGGTTCACGGTTTCGAACCGGGCTGGCTGAACTCCGAGCCTGTTCGAGCAGCATCAAGTAACCGAGCCATGGTCGTGGAGAAGGCTTAAACGCCCCCTCGCGGTAAGCTGCCCAAAGATCGGTTGCGCTGCCAATCGCCTCTTCTGTCCTATTGTTATAGTTATTGCCGAAAGAACCGATCTGTGATTTAAACTCCAGCCCTGCGACGAGTCGTCCGTCAGATACAACGAGCAAATCCCACTTCTTCTCTGGCCGATACCATCCGGGCAATTCCACACCCCTCTCACAGAATACATGAGCGTGAGGCAAACCATTTTCACACAGGAGGTCGCGGACGAGCGTTATGAAACCATTCATCTGCGCGCCGCCGGTCACGGCAGCTCGCATCCCTGCGTCTTTCGTTCCTGTAGCAACGCCTTGTTTTTGGGCCTGCATTGCGCGTGTGATCCAGAAATGCGCAACAGCAGCTTGCAGTCTTCGCTCCAGTTGGCGCGAAACGCTCATCCGGAGCACCCTGCCCTTCGCACCACAATTGTTGCCTTGCTGAAGAGCGACCCAGTCTCATTCATTATTCGCTTGTGGGCCAGAGCAAAGTAATGCTCATCGATCTCGAGGCCGATGCTGTTTCTTCCGGTTTTGGCGGCAGCCAGAGCAGTGGTGCCCGTTCCCAAAAAAGGGTCAAGAACCGTGTCTCCTACAAAACTGAACATCTGAATCAGCCGTTGTGCGAGTTCGAGGGGATATGGCGCTGGATGATCGCGGGTTGATGCTCCTCTCAGACCTGTCCAGATCTGGTTGAACCACTTTCGATGGTTCTCCGCAGAAATGACACTGAGAACCCTTGTCATCGCGTTGGGAGTCCGATATCCACCCGGCTTCCGCTCCATCAGGATAAACTCAATATCATTCTTGATTACCGAATTCGGCTCATATGGCTTCCCGAGAAAACTCGACCCATTCTCAACCTCGTAGACAGCATTCGAGATTTTATGCCAGATGATGGGGGCAAGGTTGTCAAAGCCGATCTTCCGACAACGCTCTTGAATGGAAGCATGGAGTGGAACCACGGTGTGACGCCCTGCATTCTCGCGTCTGGACAAACACACATCCCCAACAACGCAAATCAACCGCCCGCCGGGGACTAACGCTTGGAAACAAAGGGACCAAACTTTGTCCAATTCATTGAGAAAGCCTTCGTAGTCTTCAATATGGCCCAGTTGTCCTTGAGAATTCCGATATTCCTTCAGCGTCCAATACGGTGGAGAAGTGAGTACTAGGTGGACGCTCTCTAGTTTGAGACTTTTCATATGACGAGCGTCGCCGAGAATTAAGTTGTGAACTGTCGGAATTCGATGGAGGGCTTCATTGATCAAATGAATGAGCCGCTCATTTTTCGCGATCTTCGGTATGTCAGTCTGAGGATTTCTGAGAGGCAAAATCTCCGTCGGCACATATTGTTCAACATCGAGCGGAGGGATGACAATTTCATCCAAACCGGGCTTAAAATCCGTGTTCTTCAGAGCTAGACTCATGAAAATTCCGATGCGCTTCGATTGAGCTTCATGGGTATGAAAACTCACTTTGGTCTCTTCCGTCAAGACCCAAGACAAGCACTGAAGTCTCTGGGGCGCTTCTCGCAGGAAATGAATGCCCGGCACTGGCCTCCGCGTGGAGAAGTCCACCTCTTGACTCTTACGGCCTATCGATGTAGGCTAGGTATATTGCCACTTTACTTCAAGATCGTTGGCGAGCGCCACGAGCGGGGAAAGGAGTGACAGACGACGCCAAAAGCAAATACAGATCAGGGAACTATCAGTGACCTAAGCGGATGAAAGCGAAAATTAGAGCCCGAGAAGCAGTGCCAAACCTCAGGTAGGCAGATGAAGCTGGCATTTTTCAGCTTGCAAACAATTGCGCGGCGCGACCGGGCAGGATTAAGATGAGTTTTATGAATTATCAGAAATGGCTTTTGTGCATTCTCATTGTAGGCGGAGCCCTCGCGCTGGCTGGTGAATACTTTCTGGTCCGCTGGTATCCCGGCCATGAGCAGCGCGTGGCTGACGCTGCGCTGAAGATGCTGCCCTATCAGAACGAAGGGCTGGGTATTCAGATGGAAGTGGCAGCGGGGATTTACGGCAAAGTTCAGGTTTATCCGGGCGGCATCAGGATATATCGCCCGAAGCTTTTCGGAGGCGGGCCTTCGATTACCATCACTTCCAAACCCAACACCACCTCCTCGCCGCAGTTTTCAGCCCAATATCTGGCCCAACTGGAAACCGCTGGAGTCAGGAATGAGCTTTCGAGTTACCAGTTTGAGCACCTGACCCTCAACGGTCGTGACGCGGCGATGATCTGGCAATACCATCCGCGAAGCCGCACCATGGAAGTGACGGCTCGCATCATGGCGCCCGACCGCATTGTGACGGCAGTCTGCGATACGGGATACGGTAATCAAGCGGTCTACACGCAGGCTTGCGATAAAAGTCTGCGCTCGATCAAATTGCTGGGGCCGCCATCCAATCTGATCCAGCCGGTCGACGAAATCAATTAATCCTTTCGCCGGGAAATCACTCGGATATTGCTTGGACTGCCGGTTCGGGCAGATCGCGGACGATGCTGAAGGGCCGAGATTCTCACGATGCCAAATTGGGAAAAAATTGAGGGGCACTTGGGAACGCCTGCGGGCTTTTGCGGCAGCGCCACGCACGCAGGCATCAAGAAAAATCCTGACGCGCTGGACCTTGCTCTGATCTATTGCGAGTCCGCAGCCGCCAGCGCCGCCGGCGTCTTCACCACCAATCTGGCCGCCGCCGCGCCGGTGATCCTCTCCCGTGAGCGCCTTCAAGCCAGCCGGGGCCACGCCCGAGCCGTGGTGGTGAATTCCGGAAATGCGAATGCCTGCACGGGACGGGCGGGCCGCAAAACCGCCGAAGAAACAACCCGCGTCGCCGCAAAGCTGCTCGGCATCCCGCGCGAGCAGGTTCTTGTGGCCTCAACCGGCGTCATCGGTGTGCCGATCAAGGATGCCTTGATCACCCATTCGCTTCCTTCCCTCGTTGCCGGGCTTTCCCGCGAGAAAGCCGCCGATGTGACGCGGGCCATCATGACGACCGATACCTTTCCCAAAGCCTGCGCTCTGCGCGCCAGGATCGGGGGTCGGACCGTTCATCTGGCCGGGATCGCCAAAGGCGCCGGTATGATTCACCCTCGCATGGCCACCATGCTGTCATTTATCGCCACCGATGCATTGATTGGACCGCGGGACTTGCAGAAAATGCTGAAGGCGGCCACCGATGCTTCGTTCAACCGCATCAGCGTGGATGGAGATACCTCCACAAACGATACCGTCGTCATCATGGCCAGTGGGCTTTCCGGAGTTTCCTTCACGGCGGGAACTCCGAATGGCCGGCAGTTCCTCGCCGGGCTGATGGAACTCTGCCAAAGCCTTGCGCACATGATTGTCCGTGACGGCGAAGGCGCCAAAAAATTCGTCACCATCGAAGTGACCGGCGCCCGCACGGAAACAGACGCCGATCGCATTGCGCGCGCCATCGCCAACTCATCTCTTGTGAAGACTGCAATTGCGGGCGGCGATCCCAACTGGGGACGCATTCTTTGCGCGGCAGGGTATTCCGGCGCGCGTTTTGACCCCGCGAAAGTCGGGATTTACATCAACGGACTCGCCCTTTGCCGTAAAGGCTCGGATGCGGGCTTCGAAGAGGCCGCCGCCAAGGAGCAATTTGATAAGCCTCAACTGACTTTGCGCGTGAATCTTCACCAGGGCAAGGCTCAGGCAATAATCTGGACCTGCGACCTTACCCACGAATACATCACGATTAACGCTTCGTATCGAACGTAGCCAACTGCTACCGACGTTTCCGGACAATGTAGGGTCATGGCCAGGATGTCCATACCGCGGCCGTGGCAACGGGCGTCCCGTCCGTGGATTCAGTCCAGGTATTTATGTGACATTCGGCTGGCATGCAATTTCTTTCAACCCGCGCGCCTCAAGAATCCCTAACTCCCGCCACCCATTTTCCCAAACACCTGGCGGAAGATGGAGTCCACGTGGCGGAGTTGGCGTTCCACCGAAAAAGCGCGGTCAATCTCATGCGGCATAAGGTAACGACGGATGTCGGAGTCTTTGTCGACAAGGGTCCGAAAGTCTTTTCGGGTTTTCCACACCTCCATCGCGTTGCGCTGCACCCAGCGGTAGGCTTCTTCGCGGGAAGCGCCTTTGGCCGCAAGATCGAGCAGAAGCTGGCCGGAAAAGATAAGGCCCTTCAGGAGGTCGAGATTTTCCCGCATTTTTTCGGGATAAACCAGCAGGGTCTCAATCAGGGTTGCGGTCCGATCCAGCAGATAATCCACCAGGATGGTCGAATCCGGCAGAATGATGCGCTCGACCGACGAATGGGAGATATCCCGTTCATGCCACAGCGCCACGTTTTCCAAAGCCGCCTGCGCATTGGAGCGCACGACGCGGGCCAGGCCGCAGATCTGTTCCGCCGTCACCGGATTGCGCTTGTGCGGCATGGCCGAAGAACCTTTCTGTTCCGGTGAGAAGTACTCCTCCACTTCCCTGACTTCCGTACGCTGCAAACCCCGAATCTCCAGCGCGATTTTTTCGAGCGATGCGGCAATTACCGCCAGCGTGCAAAGATAAAACGCGTGCGCGTCGCGCTGCACCACTTGGGTTGCGATGGGAGCTGGCTTAAGGCCCAGGCGGGCGCAGATTTTCTTTTCGAGCGCGGGACTCAGGTGGGCGTAAGCGCCCACCGCGCCGGAAAGCTTCCCCACGCGCATCTCCTCAGCCGCGTAAGCCAACCGCTCGCGGTTGCGCTGGCTTTCCGCGTACCAGTTGGCCAGCTTCAGACCAAAGGTAATCGGCTCGGCATGAATGCCATGAGTGCGGCCTACCATCGGCGTGTGCTTGAATTCAAAGGCGCGCTTCCTCAGGACTTTCGCCAGGCGATCCAGGCCCTCCGTCAGCAATTTGGAAGCCTCGCGCACGAGCAGGGCCTGGGCTGTATCCACCACGTCGTTTGAGGTGAGGCCGTAATGCAGGTAGCGCCCCTCGCGGCCCACGTGCTCGGCAACGTTCGTGGTGAAGGCAATCACGTCATGCTTCACCTGCCGCTCAATCTCGCGGATGCGCTCAACGTCAAAGCGGGCGCGGCGGCGGATCGCCTGCGCCGCGCGCGCCGGAATTAGCCCCCCTTCCGCTTCGACCTCCGCCGTCGCAATTTCCACCTCCAGCCATTTGCGGAACTTGTTTTCTTCGCTCCAGATGCGGCCCATTTCGGGGCGCGTATAGCGCGGGATCATACTGTCATCTCCTCGAAAACGCTCTGAGAAAGCAACCCGCCATTATAATGGCAACAGACTACCGACATGAGCGCGCGCCCTGATGATCACAACCTGGAGCAGGTTAAGCGGGAGGCGGAAGACTTTCTTCGATCCGCTTCTGACCTCACCCTGATTGAAGAGGGTGCGAAGCTGCTCGACCTCGCCCATTATCACTGGCAGATCACAATTCAGTTTGGCAGGCTGCTTCTTGAAGTCTGGAATTCGGACCATTCTTATGCCTGGCGCATCGAAGCCATATCGCATCAGGACAGCCGCTCGATGCGCCTGCTCGTCCACAGGCCCGGCGGGCGCGGACCGAGCGCTTTGGAATTACAAACATCCCATGAAAGCAAGCCAGCCTCAAAAACCCAGGCGCGCTCCCTGCTGCGACAGTCGCTTCTGACCTTCCTGCAAAAGCAATTCCCGGGCTGGAAGTTTGAACAAGTCAGCAATCGCTCGGATCGCGAGTTCTCCTTTTCCGCCTGGTATACGCGCGGTGTGGCGAGGCGGGGGCGCATTGCCTGGGCCTTCATCGGCCTCGACCAAGCCGAATCTTCAGCGGCAGCAGACGCCGCTCTGGCTTACGGACTCAACTGGCTGGATTGGCTTCGAGGAAGGCATTCGGCATGCGTCTTTTCAGGCTTGAAGCTGTTTCTGCCTCCCTCGGCTATTTCCCTTGCCGCGCATCGCGCAGCCTATCTGAACCCGGCGTCGGCGCAGATTGAAATCTTCCAATGGACCTCTGAAGAGGAGCGACTGCACCCAACCGACCTGCGGGATTTCGGCAACGTGGAGACTCGGCTGACGCCACGACGCCGCGTGGAATTCTGGCTCGAAAAGCATCGTTCTTTCCTCGTTGACCTGTTGGGCGAGGCGCCGAACGGCGTGGACTTCGTCCCTGATGCTTCCGGAGCCGCGCTTTCGCTTCGAATTCTGGGGCTTGAAATCGGGCGACTCGAAGGGCAGACGCTGCCTCGATTTTACTGGGGGCTGGAAGGCAATCGAAAGGAATACCGCGAAGAAGAACGCCAGGCATTCCGGCAATTCCTCCACCAAGCGCTTGCCTTGCGCTGCGCAGGCAGCCCTGATCCCGCGAGCGAACTCTACAAGTCTCAACCTGAGCGGTGGCTGGAAAGCGTCCTGGTCCGCGACCTCAGCCAGATCGATCCTGCTCTTCAGGCGGAGGAAGTCTATCCACAAGTGCCCGCCTTTTCCGGCGACGACCGCGGCGTGGTGGATATCCTGAGCGTTCTCCGCAACGGCCGCTTAGCGGTGATCGAACTGAAACTCCACGAGGAAATCACCCTGCCGTTGCAGGGGCTGGATTACTGGCTGCGCGTCAAGTGGCTCAATGATCGCGGCCAGTTTCAGAAATTCGGTTATTTTCAGGACATCGAGCTCTCCCCTGCGCCGCCGGTTCTTTATATGGTCTCGCCTGCCTTCCGATTCCATTCCACAAGCCAGAAAATTGTTCGTTACCTCAGTCCGTCGGTCGAAATGTTTCAGGTAGGAATCAACCAACAATGGCGCAGCAAGGTGCAAGTGCTGTTTCGGCGACGCCTGCACCCATGCGCTGAGACATAAGAGCGCGAACACAGCACACCGAGCCCCACATCGAGCAGAAATCTGTAATGCTCTCAGATAAAGCGTCACCGGCCCTCTACACAGATTTCCGGCAAAGCGCGTAATGGGCAGGCGCGGAATAATTGATCACGCTGGGCAAAAGCAACAGGTTTAACACCGGCGCGGGCACCCGCTTTGCATACTTAAAGCGCAGGAATTCCTCCGTGAGCACCTGCACCTCACCGAATCTCTCTTCGAGCAAATGGGTCAATTCATTGCGATCAAAACCGGCGTGAGCGCCTGCCTCATTATGAAATTTGCCGCGTAGACGCGCCTGCCAATCAGTAAGATTCCAGGTGATTTTCTGCCACATGGTCGCATCAAACGAGCCGAGATAGCCCAGCACTCGAGTGCGATTCGGGACGCCGACGTAAAACCAGCCGCCTGGCCGCAGAACGCGCGCAATCTCGGCGAGGGCCTGGTGTGCGTCGCCGACGTGCTCCAGCGAGTGGAACGCCGCCGCGAAATCAAACGCTTCGTGCTGAAAAGGCAGGCTCAGCGCATTCGCCATCAGGATGCAGCGCTCAGCGCGGGCAAGCTCTGAGAACCGGGTTCCAACATCCACTCCAAACACTTGACGCGATTGAAATGCCCGACGCAGATAGACTACCTCATCGCCGGTTCCGCAGCCCACCACGATGCCGGAATTTGTTTTCCCAGCGAGCTTATCCGCAAGCACGCTCGAACAATGCTCCACCATGACGGCAACCGGAATCTCAGAAACAGGCATAGATTCCTGGTCTCCATCGATAAAGCGATAATTTGACGAGGGGGAAAATCAAAAGATGTGCGCGAGGGACCGAACGCGTCCGCCTTGGGCGCATGCCATGCGCCCCTATACAGGCATAGATTCCTGGTCTCCATCGATAAAGCGATAATTTGACGAGGGGGAAAATCAAAAGATGTGTGCGAGGGACCGAACGCGTCCGCCTTGGGCGCATGCCATGCGCCCCTACAGCGGTTAGCGGCCGACCGCATTCGAGACACGCCGCGGCTCAAAGCTCGATGACTTATTGCAACATGACGAGAGGGCTTTCCGGCGCTGGCTCAATCGAAGCGGGCTGAGAATCAATGCCCGCTTTTTTGTCGGCAACGAATCGCTCAATCTCTTCCAGCAAAGCCGGAACGATCTCTTCTTCCTTAACGCGCCGGATGGCCTTTCCCTCGCGATAAATCATGCCGTTGCCCCGCCCAGCGGCCACGCCTAGATCGGCTTCCCGCGCCTCGCCGGGCCCGTTGACCGCGCAGCCCATGACGGCGAGACTCAGCGGCATCTTGATGTGAGCTGTCGCCTTTTCAATCTCTTCAGCGATTTTGAAAAGGTCCACTTCCAGACGCCCGCAGGTGGGGCAGGCAATAACCATCGGCCCCCGACTGCGAAGTTCGAGCGCTTTCAGCAGTTCATAAGCCACGCGCACTTCTTCCACCGGATGCGTGGCGAGCGACACCCGGATGGTATCTCCAATGCCCTCCGCCAGGAGCATGCCAATACCGGCGCAGGACTTCACGGTACCGGAGAATTGTGTGCCCGCTTCGGTAATTCCGACGTGGAAAGGATAATCCACCTGCTTAGCCAGCAGGCGATAGGCCGCGACGCACAGCTTCAAATTCGAGGCCTTCAGGGAAACAATAGTATCCGTAAAACCAAGGTCTTCCAGAATGTGAATATGATAAAGCGCGCTTTCCACCATCGCTTCCGGCGTGGGATATCCATATTTTTCAAGCAAACGGCGTTCGAGCGAACCGGCATTCACTCCGATGCGGATCGGGACGCGCTGCTCCTGCGCCCGGCGCACCACGGTGCGAACTTTCTCCGCATCGCCGATGTTGCCGGGATTGATGCGGAGCTTGTCGATTCCGGCATCCAGCGCCATCAGGGCAAACTTGTACTGAAAATGAATGTCGGAGACCAGAATGGAATCCGGACAGCGCTTGCGAATTTCCGCCAGAGCCTTGGCCGCCTCGATATCCGGCACGGCCAGGCGCACAATCTCACAGCCCGCCGCCTCCATTTCCTGGATTTGCTCCACCGTCTTCCCGACATCGCGCGTATCCGTCTTGGTCATGGACTGCACCACAATCGGCGCATCGCCGCCAATTGTGAGCCGCCCCACTTTGACGGGCCTGGTTTTTCGTCTTGGAGGAAAATGCTCGTGTTCGCTGAAATTCATAATTTAAGAACCTTTACTGTAGCATCAACGATCTCCGTTCCGATGCATTCGGGGATCGCCGAAATTATTGAAAATTCAAAACCGCTCATCAATAGTGTGCCAGCGTCTTCACGATGTCATTATACATAACGAAGACCGCCAGCAATAGCAGCAGGAAAAGACCCGCCTGCACCACCCGCTCCTTGACCTGCAAGCTCAGATCACGCTGCATGGCGCCTTCGATCAAAAGCAGGAGGATCATGCCGCCATCCAGAATCGGGATAGGCAAGAGATTAAAGATGCCCAATTGAAGGCTGATGAAAGCCACGAGAGTGACGAGGTCGGCAAATCCGGCGCGATAGGCTTCCCCGGAAATCTGCGCAATGCCGATGGGGCCGGAAAGCGAGCGCGCAGACAAATGCCGGGTCAGGATTCTCTTCAGCACCACAAATGTGGCCGTTGTGCTACGGACATTGTCCTCGATCGAGTTCTTAATTGCCTGTCCGATGGGCAATTGGCGCACCACATTCGTCTGCAAGGTCACTCCAATCAGCCATCGGCTTTCCGTGGCGATTTTGCGATACACCGGCTGCACGGTGACCTCGAAAACTTTCCCGCGGCGTTCCACCGTCAGGACGCTGGGTTTGCCGCCTCGGGATTGCATGGCCGACGATAATTCCTGCCAGCAGGGCACCTTCACATCATCCACAGCCAGCACACGATCGCCCGACTTCAACCCGGCATGAGCCGCCGGCATGCCTGACTCAACATCCCCTATCACGCTCGGGAGACAAGGCTGAAGCCCCGCGTAACCCACCTCATTCACGCCCTTTGCCTGCGGCGTAAGCGTCAGGCTCAGCAGTTCTCCATCGCGCAGAATTTTCATCGGGATGGGCTGCCCGGTGGTGGTCAGAATCCGAAGCTCCAGGTCCTGCCACTTGGGATGGTCGAGGTTCCCGATGCTTTCCACCAGGTCTCCGGGCTTGAGACCGGCCTTCGCCGCGGGGGAGTTGGGCTGTACATCGCCGATGCGTGCAGGTTCCTCTTCATATGCAGGCTTCTGATAGTGAAACTTGTAAAGGACGGTGAGCAGGACAAACGCCGTAAGGATGTTCATCGTGGGGCCCATAATGGCGATGATGAAGCGCTGCCAGCGGGGATGGGCGAGAAAATCTGCCGGGTCATCGCGATGGGATTCCGAAGGATCTTCCCCCGACATTTTCACATAGCCGCCGAAGGGCAGAAGGCTGAGGCGATAATCCGTCTCGCCTCTTTTAAAACCCGCCAGCCGCTTGCCGAAGCCCAGCGAAAACGTGAGCACGCGGACGCCAAAATATTTCGCGGCAAGAAAATGGCCAAGTTCGTGGACAAAGATCATGAATCCCAGAACGATGGCCACCACGATGACGTCCGTGACGAAATTGGAAAAAAGATTCAATGGGAACTCCTTGCCAAACCGGCAATCATTTCTTCGGCGCGCCGCCGCGATTCACGGTCACATTCAAGGACGTCATCCATGGAATGGAACTGATTGGAAGGGGCATGCTCGATGGCTTTTTCAATCACTCGCGGAATGGCGGAAAAGGGAAGACGATGTTCGAGAAAGGCATTCACCGCAACTTCATCGGCTGCATTCAGAGCGCAAGGCACGGCGCCCCCCCTTTCAATCGCCTCACGCCCCAGTTCAAGGCATGGAAAGCGCTTGACGTCTGGACTGCAAAAACTCAGCCGGCGGACCGTCAAAAAATCAAGCGCCAAAGGCTCCCCATCGTTCGCCACACGCTCAGGATACGTCAGAGCATATTGGATGGGAATGCGCATATCCGCGACCGCCAACTGAGCCAGCACGCATCTATCTTTAAATTCTATCATGGAATGAATGATCGATTCAGGATGAATCAGAACGTCGATTTGAGAGGGCTTCAGTCCGAAAAGCCAGGTCGCTTCAATGATTTCCAAGCCCTTATTCATCAGCGTGGCGGAATCGATAGT
>Ga0209061_1004283_pt1 | contig 13932 bp, 15 predicted proteins | sample Coa_R1_10_FD_187157 | JGI IMG/M metagenome (GOLD analysis project Ga0209061, IMG submission 187157) | Surface soil microbial communities from Centralia Pennsylvania, which are recovering from an underground coalmine fire - Coalmine... | ecosystem: Environmental > Terrestrial > Soil >...
GGCCGCGGGCGCTGGAGGCGGCGTGGAAGTACGTGATCATCAGCTCGCTCGGCGTCACGATCGCGCTGGCGGGCACGCTGTTCCTGTTCTACTCCGGCAGCGCGCTGCGCGGTGTCGCCGGCCTCGGGGGCTCCAACCTCGGCCTGGCCTGGCCGTACCTGGTCATGCACGCGCACGCGCTGGCGCCGCAAAGCCTGCGGCTGGCGTTCCTGCTCGCGGTCGTGGGGTACGGAACCAAGGTCGGGCTGGCGCCGATGCACACCTGGCTCCCGGACGCGCACGCGGAGGCGCCGAGCCCGGCCAGCGCGATGCTGTCCGCCGCGCTGCTCAACACCGGCATGTACGCGATCATCCGCTTCCTGGCCATCGCCCACGGCCGGCTCGGCGACACCTACCCGCGCGCGGTGCTGCTGTCGTTCGGGTTCGCCTCGATCGTGATCGGCGCGCTGTTCATGGTGCGGCGCGGCAACTTCAAGCGGCTGTTCGCCTATTCCTCGGTCGAGCACATGGGCATCATCGCGGTCGCGCTCGGCTTCGGCGGCGTTCTCGGGCTCTACGGGGCGCTGCTGCAGGTCCTCAACCACGCGCTGGCCAAGGCGGTGCTGTTCCTGTCCAGCGGGGACGTGTCGCTGCGGTACCAGACCAGGGAGGCCGCGCACGTCAGCGGGCTGCTCGCGGCCGTACCGGTCACCGGCGGGGCGCTGCTGCTCGCCGCGTTCGCGGTGCTGGGCTCCCCGCCGTTCGGGGTGTTCCTGTCCGAGCTGACGATCGTCAGGGCCGGCTTCGTCGGCGGCAGCCCGGTGTTCCCGCTGCTGCTGCTGGCGCTGCTCGGCCTGGCGTTCGCCGCGTTCGCCCGCACGATCGCCGCGATGGTCACCGGGGATCCCCCGCAGCCGCCGCCCGCCAGCCCCTACCGCGGCCGGGCCGCGGCCGCGGTCACCGCGGCACCGCTGGTCCTCGGCCTGGCGGCGCTGCTGGTGCTCGGGCTGTGGATCCCGGGCGGCCTCGACACCGTGCTGCGCCACTCGGTGGCGGTGATCGGCTCATGACCGCGGTCGAACCCCGGGCCGCGGGCACGCCGGCCGAGCTCACCCGGGCGCTCACCGCTCTGGGCGGCCTCGAGGTCCGTGACGGCGGCGCGACCCGCGGCGCGGTGACCATCCGCACGCTGCAGGAAACCCTGGAGCAGGCCACGCACGCGCTGGCCGCCGCGCCCGGTGTCCGCCTCGCGGACATGTTCGCCGATATCGACAGCGGTGTCGCCACCACCCTGCGCCTGGTCTGGGCGCACGAATCGGGATACCTGCTCACCGAGACCGAGATCGAGGGCGGCCAGTACCCGACGCTGTCCGGCATCGCCCCGGCAGCGTTCGTCGAGGAATGCGAGATCTACGAGCAGTTCGGCATCCGCCCGGCCGGCGGCAAGCCGCTGAACCGGGTCATGCTGCCCCCGCACGCCGGACCGGAATTCCCGCGGCTCGGGCACGCGCCGCCGCAGCCGCCGGAGGAGATGCACGCCCCGCACGTCGTCGGCGGGCAGGCGTTCGAGTTCCCGTTCGGCCCGGTCCGCCAGGTCGGCACCGAGTCGCTGTACTACGGGCTGGTGACCAGCGGCGAGGAACTCGTCGACCTCTACCTGTTCACCTGGCACAAGCACCGTGGCGTGGAGTGGCGGCTGCGCGGCAGGACGCCGCGCGAGGCGATGTTCTTCGCCGAGCGCGCCGAGGGGCTCAGCGCGGTCGCGGTCGGCTGGGCGTTCGCCGCCGCGGTCGAGGCGGCGCTGGGCGTGCAGCCGCCCCCGCAGGCGGCACGGACCAGGGCGGTCGCCCTGGAACTGGAACGGCTGTACAACCACGCGGCCGCGGTGGCGGCGCTGTGCGCCTCGACCGGGCTGGCCGTCGGCCAGTCCGCCGCGGAGATCGCGCTGGAACGGCTGCTGCGGCTGAACGCGGCGGCGTTCGGCCACCGGTACCTGTTCGGCGTCGTCGGCCCCGGCGGCGTCCGCCGCGATGTGCACGGCGACGTGCTGCGCCGCGACCTGCCCGGCGCCTACGGGGAACTGCGCCGCGCCGCCGACGCGCTGCTGACCACCAACTCGTTCATGGACCGGCTCGAGGCCACCGGCATGCTGACCGCCGAGCAGGCGCGCCGCCTCGGCCTGGTCGGCCCGGTCGCGCGGGCGACGGGCCTGGCCGTCGACGCCCGGCTGGCCGGCCCCGCCTCGGGCCCGTATGCCGTGCATCCGGCCGCGGTGGTCACCGCCGAGGGCGGTGACGTGCTCGCCCGCTTCCGCGTCATGCTCGGCGAGGCCGCCGAGTCGGTCCGGCTCATCGGCGAGCTGCTCGACGCCGGCACCGGGACCGGCAGCGCGACGCTGCCGCAGGCCGCCGGCGCCGGCCTGGGCTGGGCCGAGTCGCCGCGCGGCGAGGCGCTGGCCTGGGTGGCCCTCGATGAGGGCGGCCGGATCGCCAGGGCAAGGCTGCGCCCGGGGTCGGTGCGGAACTGGCGCGGGTTCGACGACGCCTGCCGCTCGCAGAACGTGTTCACCGACATCCCGATCATCGAGGCCAGTTTCTGGCTGACCGTCGCCGGCACGGCGCGGTAGGGGAGGCGAGGACCATGCCGCTGTGGTTCGTCCGCGGGCTGCGCCGCGGCGTCGTCACCACCGGCTACCCGGCCAGGCCCGAGCCCGCGGCCGCGCTGCTGCCGACGCCGCCCGCGTTCCGCCCGAGCGCGCTGACCCGCGAGGTCGCCGAACGGCTGGTCGGGGCGTGTCCCAGCGCAGCGCTGCGGCTGTCGCGGGCCGCCCTCGTCTTCGACGCCGGCGCCTGCACGGCATGCGGCAGGTGCGCCGAGGCCGTCCCCGACGCGGTCACGGCCAGCGGTGACTGGGAGCTTGCCACCACCGATCGTTCGGCATTGATCAAGGAGATCCCGCTGGCAGGGGAGGCACGGCAGTGAGCGAGGAAGCGGCGGCCGCCAGGCGGCTGCGGGAGACGATCGCGGCGCAGTTCGGCCGCAGCCTGCACATCCGCACGCTGGACACCGGGTCCTGCGCGGTGTGCGAGCAGGAGATCCGGCTGTTGTCCGCGCCGCACTACGACCTGCACCGGCTCGGGTTCTTCTTCACCCCCGCCCCGCGGCACGCCGACCTGCTGCTGGTGACCGGCCCGGCGATCCGGGCCTTCGACGTGGCGGTCCGCAAGACGTATGAGGCGATGCCGGGGCCGAAGGTGGTCGTCGCCACCGGGGCGTGCGCGCTCGGCGGCGTCTACCCCGCCGACCCGTTCGTGCACGGCGCGGTGGATGCGGTGCTCCCGGTCGACGTGTGGATTCCCGGCTGCCCGCCCAGCCCGCTGGCGCTGCTGCACGGCCTCGGCGTCGCGGTCGGACGCCTGGCCGAGAAGGCCAGGGAACTGACGTTCACGGCCGGTGATGCGCGATGACCCCGCTGGATGTCCTCTACGGCGCCGGCGGCGCCTGGCTGGCTGCCGCGCTGGCCGGGCTGGCGGCCGGCCGGTCCCGGCCCGGGCTGGCGTGCAGCTGCGCGCTGTCCGGGCTCGGCGGCGCGGCCGCGGTCGCCGGCGGCGGCTGGTCGCTGCTGTACGGCAACACCGCGGTCGCCGCGCCCGGCGGCGCGACGATCACCGGCGGGCCGGTCCAGCTGCAGGCCACCAGCCTGGCCGGGGTGTTCGTCGCGCTGCTCGGCATCGTCGCGGCCGCGATCGCGCTGTACGCGCCCCGCTATCACCGGCCGGGCGGCGGCACGGCCGTCTACCTGGCCGCCTACAACCTGGCCGTGCTGGCGTCGCTGGCGGTGCTGACCGCGGGCGGGATCGTGACCTTCCTGGTCGCGTGGGAGACCATGAGCCTGGCCTGCTACCTGCTGATCCTGCGCCGCGCGCGGGATCAGGCCGTGGCTCGCGGCGCGTTCTGGTTCCTGGCGCTGTCCGAGGCCGGGTTCCTGCTGGTCGTGGCCGCGTTCGTGATCCTCGCCGCCAAGACCGGCGCCACCCGGCTGGACGTGATGGCCGCCCGCGCGCACCTGGTGCCCGGCGGCTGGCGCGCCGCGGCCTACCTGCTCGCCCTGGCCGGGTTCGGGTTCAAGGCCGGCCTGGTCCCGCTGCACGTGTGGCTGCCGGAGGCGCACCCGGTCGCGCCCGCCGACGGGTCGGCGTTCCTGTCCGGCCTGATCGTCAAGCTCGGCTGCTATGGCATCGCGCTGTTCGCGTTCCGGCTGGTCCCGGTCGGCGGTTCCTGGCCGGGCCTGGTCACGATGTTCGCGGGCGCGGTCAGCGCCGCCATCGGCATCCTGTACGCGATGCGGGAACGTGACATCAAGCGGTTCCTGGCGTTCTCCACCATCGAGAACGCCGGGATCATCGTCACCGCGTTCGGAGCCGCGATGATCTTCCACGCCTACCGCCAGCCCGCGCTGGCGGCGTTCCTGCTGCTGGCCGGGCTGTACCATGTCGCCAGCCACGGCTGCGCCAAGACGCTGCTGTTCCTGGAGGCCGGCGTGGTCGAGCACGCCGCCGGCACCAGGGACATGGACCGGCTCGGCGGCCTGGTCCGCCGGCTGCCGCGCAGCTCGGTCGTCACGTTCGTGGGCACGCTCGGCATCGCGGCGCTGCCGCCGCTGAACGGGTTCGTCAGCGAGTGGCTGATCTTCCAGGGGCTGTTCCAGGGGTTCCGCACCGGCAGCCACCTGACCGGGATCCTGATCGTGCTGGCCGCCGGCACCCTCGGTCTGACCGGGGGCCTGGCCGTCTACGCGTTCGTCCGGGGATTCGGCATCCCGTTCCTCGGCATGCCCCGCACCCGGCAGGCGGCTGCCGCCACCGAGGCCGCCCAGCCGGTCGCGGGGCCCGCGCTGCTCGGCGCCGCCTGCGTGGCGCTGGCCGTGGGCGCCCCGCTCGCGCTCGCCGCGCTGTCCCGCGCGATGCGCACGGTCACCGGGGTGTCGCTCGGCGCGCTGCTGCTGCCCGGCAAGCTCACCGTCATCCCGGCCCACGCGGACTTCTCCGCGTTCTCGCCCACCTACCTGGCGGTGTTCCTGGCCTGCGCCTGCGCGGTGCCCGCGCTGATCTACCTGGCCGGGCGGCCGCGCGCCGCCAGCGTCACCGTCGGCGTCTGGGACGGGGGCATGGTCAGCTTCCGGCCGCGGATGCAGTACTCGGCGATGACGTTCTCCGCCCCGACCCGGGTCACGTTCGACGCCCTGTACCGGCCGCGGGTCTCGGTGCGGCGCGCGTCCGACGACGACCCGGCCGGGCGGTCCGGGCCGGTGCACTACGAGGCGCAGGTGACGCCGGTGTTCGAGCGGTACCTGTACCGGCCGGCGATCCGCTTCGCAGAATGGCTGGCCGACCGGGTCCGCCCGCTGCAGTCCGGCGACGTCAACCTGTACCTGCTGTACGTGTTCGCGGTCATCCTGCTCGCCTACCTGCTCGGCGCGGTATAGCGCCGGGGGGCGCGGCGCGTCCCCGGGGCGGCCGCTGGCGCCGCGTCCTCGCCTTCCTCGTCCGGGCCAGCGTGACGACCGCGCACAGGCTGCCGCCCGCGGCGACCCACAGGCATACCGCGGTCAGCCCGGGCCCGAGCGCGACCACCAGGCCGGCCCGCGTCCACGCGATGACCGCTGCGCAGCCGAGCACCACGCACGACAGCAACCGGATGAGGATCCTCACTTCACCCCTCCAGCCGGCTCCGGTAAGGCCAGTTTCACCCGGAACGAGGGGTTTTGCCGGGCCGGCACGCCGGCCACGGCCGGGGTATGCTGGCCGGGTGGACGAGCCCGTTGCGGTGCCGGAGGTGCTGTCGGCCAACCTGCCGCCCGAGGCGTTCCTGGTCGACGTGCGCGAGGACGACGAGTGGACGGCCGGGCACGCTCCCGATGCGGTGCACGTCCGCCTCGGCGATCTCGGCGCCCGCGCGGCCGAACTGCCCCGCGACCGCGAGGTCTACGTGATCTGCCGGACCGGCGCCAGGTCCGCCTACGCCGCCCAGATGCTGGCCGGCGCCGGCTGGAACGCCGTCAACGTCGCGGACGGCATGGCCGGCTGGGCCGTCGCGGGCCGCCCCATGGTCAGCGAGGACGGCTCCGAGCCCCACGTCGCATAAGGCGGCATCGCGCCGCGGGCCGCGGGGGCCGCGGACCGGTTCCCGCACGCGGTTTCGCTGCGGAAAAACCCGACGAATGATATCCCATGTACTGGATACGCGTCTGAAATATTAGACGTACGCCTGCTATGCTGGACGTCATGGACCTCGGCTCTCCGGTTCTGGACGTGTATCCTGGCGCCCGCGGGAAACTGCTGGCGACGCTGGCCCAGCTGGAGACGCCCGTCACGGCCCGGTCACTTGCCCGGCACGCGGGGGTCTCGCCGCAGACCGCGCTCGACGTTGTGGATGACCTATCCGAGGCGGGCGTGGTGCAGGTGCGGCGCACCGGCGGACTTGCGCTGGTCATGCTCAACCGCGAGCATGTGCTGGCCGAACCGGTCGTGATGCTGGCCCGGGCGCGGGGCCGCCTCATCCAGCGGTTGAGCGGCGATCTGGCCGGCTGGCGGGGTCTGGCCGCGGCTTGGCTGTTCGGCTCGGCGGCCCGCGGCGACGGCGACCGCGACTCCGACATCGACCTGTTCCTTGTCGCCGAGACAGCCGTCGACGACGCCGGATGGGCCGCCGCGATCGGCAGGCTCGCCGAGCGCGTACACGCCTGGACGGGCAACCATGCCGAGATCATCGAGCATTCCTGGGGCTCGTTCGTCCGCCTGGTACGAGAAGACAACGCCCTGATTGCGGCCATCCGCGCCGACGGGATCGCGCTCACGCCGGACAGCCGCGGTCGGCTACGGGACGCGGCATGAGTCCGCGGCGCACGGGACGGCGGCGCCCGTGCACGGTGGCCGATGCGAAGGCACGGCTGCATGACGCCGAAGCATTCCTCGAGGTGGCCCAGTCGGCGAGGGACCCGGACGTGGCCGCCACCAACGCCGTGCACGCGGCCATCGCTGCCGCGGATGCGATCTGCTGCGTGGCGATGCGGGAGCGATCGGCCGACGGACATCATGCGACGGCTGTCGGCATGCTCGGCGAGATCGACACGACGCTGGCCGCGGCTCTCCGCCGGGCGGTGGACCACAAGAACCAGGCGGCCTACGAGGCGCGGGACATCACCGCTACCGATGCGAACACGTGTGTCCGGCAGGCGGCGACCCTCGTCGAGGCGGCGAGAATCCGAGTTCAGGGGTTGTGATGGTGCGGTGACCGATTGCGTGTCGATCAGGGACCTGCCGGTGCCCGCGGTGATCGGCGTGCGCGAGTGGGAGCGCGGCGTCACCCAGACGCTCGTCATCAGCGTTGATATGGCCGCGGACGTGCGCCGCGCCGCGGCCAGCGACGACCTGGCCGACGCGCTGGACTACTCCGCGGTGGCGGAGACGATCGCGGCCGTGGTCCGCGGCGGCAGGTTCCGCCTCATCGAGACCGCCGCCGAGCGGATCGCCGCACGCCTGCTCGCCGACCACCTCGTCGCCTGGCTCCGGGTGGAGGTCCGCAAGCAGATCGCCGGCGGCGGCTACACCGCCGCCGTGACCATCGAACGCGGCGGATGAGGCCGAGGTCTGCCAGGCGCTGAGCACCGCGGTCGGCTGCGGCCTCCAGGGCACCGAAGGTGCCCTGGAGGCGAGAGGGTAGCGAGCGACCTCATAGCGCCAAGAATCGCGGCTTCGCCGCGACTGGGGTGATCAACGGCTGACGCGGCAGCGAGGAGGTGCCTGCTGAGGGGTGGCCTCCTCGCTGTGCGCCGTCGCCGTCGTGTTCACCAAGGCCTACGGCCGCATCCTCGGCCCCGGCCTGGCCGCCCTCGATCCACGGCTACCCGGCGACATCGCCGAGCGCAGCCCGCTCGCCGCTGCCTGGCGCAACCTCGCACGAGAACTCGACCGTTTCATCGCCGACGGGTGGCCCCGGCGTGAAGCTGACAACTTGATCTGACTGGGAACTTCGTCATGAGCAAGTGGGCCTAGAGCACCTTCGACAAGAATGCGCGGGTCCGCTGCTCGCGGGGTTTGGCGAGGATCTCGCCGGGCGGCCCGGCCTCCACCACGACACCGTCATCCATGAATGCGACCCGGTCGGCGGCCTCCCTTGCGAAGCCGATCTCGTGGGTGACCAGGATCATCGAGTGCCCATCCCTGGCGAGCCCCCTGATGACGTCAAGCACCTCGCTCACCAGCTCGGGATCAAGCGCGCTGGTCGGCTCGTCGAACAGCAGCAGCTTCGGCTCCATCGCCAGGGCACGTGCGATCGCCACGCGCTGCTGCTGCCCGCCGGATAGCTGGCTCGGATAGGCGTTCGCCTTGTCCGCCAGGCCCACTCGCTCCAGCAGCTCGGCTGCTCGCTGGAGAACGGCCGACCGTGGCTGTCTGCGGACCAGCGTGGGCGCCAGTGTGACGTTCTGCAGCGCTGTCATGTGCGCGAAGAGGTTGAACCGCTGGAAAACCATGCCGATCTCGGCCCGGCCCGCCGCGACCTCGCGCTCACGCAGCTCGTGCAGCCGCCCGCCTCGTTCCCGGTAGCCGACCAGCCGCCCGCCGACCCAGATGCGTCCGGCATCGATCTTCTCCAGGTGGTTGATGCACCGCAGCAGCGTGCTCTTGCCGGCCCCGGATGGGCCGATCAGGCACACCACGGAGCCGGTCGGAACGTCCAGGTCGATTCCGCGCAGCACCTCCTGCCTGCCGAAGCGCTTGCGCACGCCCTGGGCCTGGCATATGAGCTCGGTCATCATGGCCACCCCCGCATATCACAGGTCAGCTCGCCGGCCGGCGGCGACGGCCTGCGCCGCGAGCCCCCGCAGCCGCCGCAGCGGAGTCGGCGAACGGTACCGCGACGAGCCCGCGGCGAAATGGCGTTCCACGTAGTACTGGCCGATCGTCAGGATCGTGGTCACCGCCAGGTACCACAGGCTGGCCACCAACAGCAGCGGCACCGTCTGATATGTCCTGGCGTAGATGATCTGCGCAGTGAACAGCAGTTCAGGAACCGAGATGACGCTGACAAGTGAGCTGCTCTTGAGCATGCTGATCGTCTGGTTTCCGGTGGGCGGGATCACAGTGCGCATGGCCTGAGGCAGGATGATGCGCCGCAGCACCTGCAGGCGGCGCAGCCCGAGCGAGTGGGCTGCCTCGATCTGGCCCTCGTCCACGCCAAGGATGCCGGCCCTGACGATCTCGGCCATGTACGCCCCCTCGTTCAGGCCTAGGCCGAGGACCGCGGCCCCGAACGCGCTCACGAGGGAATTGGCGTTGCCGGAGACGAACTCCGGGCCGAAGGGGACACCCAGGGACAGCCGCGGGAACAGCGCGGTCACGTTGTACCAGAAGATGAGCTGAACCAGCAGCGGGGTTCCGCGGAAGAACCAGATGTAGGCCCAACTGGTCGCGGACAGGACCGGGTTGGGCGACAGGCGCATGATGGCGAGGATGACCCCAAGCACGATGCCCATCGTCATCGCCAGCGCCGTGAGTTCCAGCGTGCGCAGCAGGCCGATGAGGATCGCATGCTCGGTGAAATACTGGCCGACCACGCCCCACTCGAAGCGCGGGTTCGTGATCAGGGTGTGCACCAGCATGGCGGCCAGCATGCCCACGCACGCGACCGCGAGCCAGCGGGCGGGGTGGCGGACCGGCACCGCCCGGATGTCGTCCGGTGCCGGACCCGCCGCCTCGGGCTGCTGGCCCTGATCCGGGGTGATCACGCCGTCCGCCGCGGGCATGGCTAGCCTGCGGTGCCGGCGGCGGATGCCGGCAGGATCTCCGCCTCGGTGACCGCGCCCTCCTGCTCGCCCCACTTCGCGAGGATACGGCCGTAGGAGCCGCTGACGATCATCTTGTTCAGGGCCGCCTGGAACGCCTTGGCCAGGCTAATCGGAGCCGTCTTGGAAAACTCGATGCCGAGCGGCATCCGGTCGTAGATCCCGCCCACGGTCTTGAGCTTGCCGCCGGACTGCCGGACGAGATAGGGGATGATCTGCGAGCCTGCGGTGGAGACCTGAGCACGTCCGCTGGTGAGCGCCAGCAGGTTCTCGTTCTCGTCCTGGTACCGCTGCAGCGAGATGGGCTGCTTACCCGCCGCTGTGCACCTGGCGCTTTGCGCTGCCGCCGTGGTGTCCTCGAGCGATCCGGCCTCCACGGCCACCTTGAGCCCGCATAGGTCGGCGAGCCCATGGATGTGCAGTGTGCTTCCGGCGGGCACGAGGAATCCCACCCCGGCGCTGAAGTAGGTGACGAAATTCACCTGCTGCTGTCGCGCCGCCGTGGCGGTCGCTGATGACCAGGCCATAGCGAAGCGCCCGGCCTGAAGCGCCGGGATGATGTCGTCGAATGCGGTGTTGACGAAGGTCAGCTTGACGCCGAGGATCTGGCCCACGGCCGTCGCGAGATCGGGGTCGAAGCCGATGATGGTGGTGTTGTCTGCGGCGTAGTACTCATCGGGCGGATACGTTGCATTGCTGGCGACGGGGATGGTGCCGCTCGTGCGGATCGACGCGGGGACGAGGTTGGCGATGGCCGCGTCGTAGGATGCTCCCGCCGACGGGGACGACGAGCCTGGCGATGACGTGCCGCCGGTGGCCGTGGGGCTGCTCGCCGCGCTGCTGCACGCCGCGAGCAGCAGCGCGGACGCGGCGGCGACCGCGGCGGCTGCCGCCCGCCCCGCGGCCGGTGGCGCCATGCCGGGCGCGGTGATTCTGTGGCTGAGGATGCGGACGTTCATGTGCTGACCTCCACGAACACTTTGGACTAGGCCGGTGGCATGCTGGCCGGGCCTGGCTGCCGCCCGGCGGAGGCGGGAAGCGGCCCGGGGATGTCGATGTCCAGCAGGGGCGCGTACTGCTGCGCGCCGAAGATGTCGCTGTCGCCGGGGCTTCCGCTCGGGCTGGCCCGGCGCAGCGTGAACTTGATGGCGTTGGCCGCCTCGAAGAACACGAAGTCGGTGATTGTGTCTCGCCGGATCCGGTACAGCCTGGCTACCGTGTCGGGGGTCAGCGCCGCCGAGCGGGTCACCAGCAGATAGGACTCCCGGTCAGGGAAGATAACATCAAAGGTGATCAGGTCGACCCCGGCGTTCTTGCTCCGGATCGTCTTGGCGAACTGCGCCAGCCGGGCCATACGTCACCGCCCTCCGGCAGACGCCGTCCGGCGCGTCAGGCCGGCTTCGGTCATGTGCATCTCGAACAGCTCCAGCGGGTCGCTCACCTGGAGCAGGTGGTTGACAGTCCACATGCACGCCGGCCGGGCCGCCAGTACCTCATCGAACAGGAAGGCGGCGCCGCCTGCGGTGCCCTTGACGTCGGGCAGCCGTGCGTAGAACATCTGTCGCGTCGCGGTCATGCAGATGGCTTCCGCCTTGTCGGCCGTGTCCGCCACCGCCTCCACCACCACGCCGACCTCGTGACCGGCGGCCTGTTCCGGCTCCCAGGCGCCCATCACGCCGTTGCGGCCGTAGGAATGGAACGTGAGGAGGTATCCGTCGCTCCCGAACGCCTCCCGAACCTGCTGACGCGACCAGTCCAGCACCGCGTCCAGGTTGGCGATCGTGTAGGGATCCCGTATCCCGGCGAAGCCGACGTAGCGCTCGCCTATCCGGCCGGCGCCCTCGAGCTTGACCGTGAGGGCCTCGGCGGCAGAGAAGGTGGCGCCCCAGACCCGGGTGGTGCGATCGCCGACCTGCTCGTAGACGCAGTGCCGCATGTCCAGGCGCCCGCCGAGGACGTACTCATCGAATGGGTTGGCGCGCTCGTACATGGCGTGGCTGGACACCGAAGCCACCGTGCAACGCTGGCCCGGGTGCATCGCCGTGAGGCGAATATCGGCGGCGGAGATGGTGCCGAGGACGCTCTCCTTGGCGCCGTACGGCTCGGCGCAGAACGACGCGCACTCCAGCAGCTTGCCCAGGTGGTAGGAGAGAGCCGCCGGGAAGCCGGCCCGGATCGGCAGCGCCGCGAAGATCGCGGCGTCGCTGCACCTGCCGCCGACGATGACGTCCGCGCCCTGGTCACGCAGCGCGATGTAGGGATGAATCCCGGCGACGGCCACGATCCGGTCGGTCCGGTCGAGGTCTTGCCCGGTCAGTTCGGACCGTCCGTCGAGGCCGGGAGCGTGCCCGTCGGCCAGCCGGCGGCGGACATCCGCGATCGGCACCTCCGAGTAGAAGTAGCCGATAGTGAACGGGCCGAGTCGCTGCTCTTCGGCGATCTCGCGTAGCAGTCGCACGTACAGGTCCACCCGGCTGTTGCTCCCGGTGTCGCCTGCGGATCCCACGATCATCGGCACGTCGAGTCGGCGTGCGGCTACCAGCATCCGGGTCAGGTCCGCGCGCTGCCAGGCCAGGGGGCTCGCCGAGTAGTCAAGCGCCAGCGGGGCCGGGCCGATGTCGCTGCTGCCGGAGTCCGCGATGATTGCGTCGGGGCCCTCCCGCAGGCCACGCTCGAAGCTTTCGGGCTGCAGCGGCGCGAAGCCCAGATGCCCGTTCGGGGCCAGCAGCTTCATCGCACGCTGCGATGGCCGGCTCAATGTCACCTCCACTGGTATTTACCGGACTATACCGGTATGGATCAGAGACACTAGACTTGCTGTAGTCCGCTGTCAAGCGCAGCCGGGAGGAGCTGTCATGAACCGGGACCGGCAGGATCCGGACCATGGTCCAGGGCGGCAGCTGCGGACGCTGGTCGGCATCGCCCCGCGGCATGAGCTGATATACGAGGATCTGTGCGCCCGTATCCGCTCGGGTGAATATCCCCTGGACAGCCAGCTGCCGAGCGAGCGCGAGCTCACCGAGCTGTACGGCGTGAGCAGGCCGACCATCCGCCAGGCGCTGACCCGGGCGGAGAACGACGGAATCATCGCGAAGGTACCCGGCCGGGGGAACTTCGTCTCCCGGCGCCGGGTCAGCCAGGACCTGTCCCGCATGCAGACGTTCCGGAGTGTTATCTCCGCGCTCGACATGAAGCCGAGCTACCGGGTGCTGGCGGCCAGGTGGACGACCCCGGAGCCGCCGGTCGCCAAGCGGCTTCACGTGGCCGAGGATGCCAGCGTGCTCCAGGTTGACTCGGTGGGCATGGCCAGCGGACACCCGATGGCCACCTACCGATCGCTGCTGCCGCCGCTGACGGCAGCCGACGTCCACGCCCGCCTACCGTCGGCCACCGCGAGCACCTACGAGCTGGCCGCCGTCGCGCTCGGCCTGGCCGAGCTCCGTGTCGACCAGACGTTCGAGTCCATCGCGGCGGATAAGACCGCGGCACGGCTGCTCCAGGTGCCGCTCGGATCTAGCGCGTTTCGCGTCACCAGCCTGTTCACCACGCCGGAGGGCGAGCCGGTCGAGTTCCGCACCGCGATCTACCCCGGTGGCCGTTACAGCTTCCACATCCGCAGAATCGTGCCGATCAGCCCGTAACGGTGCGTGACGGCGGGTCACGGCGGCTCCTAGGCGGCCGCCCGCTGCGCGACCGGGCGCCGGCCGTGTGCAAGCCACAATGACCGGGGTCTTCCCCCGTCTGGAAGCTCCGCTCAAGGGGGCTGTTGCGCCAACGACCCCCATGCGGCCCCTCGCCGCAGAAGTAGCCGGGGTCCGCGTGACTGACGGACATTCTGTCCTGGTTCCTGGACACTCTCGTAGGCTGGCAGGATGGCGGAAGCGGCTTCCCTGGCGGCCGGGACCGCGCACGTCTGGTGGGCGCGGCGCCGGGACGCCGCGCCCGGCCACCTGGCGCTGCTGGACGAGGCCGAACGCCGGCGCTACGCCGCGTACCGGCGCGACCCGGACCGCGAGCGGTTCCTGGCCGGCTGCGCGCTGGCCAAGGCCGTGCTCGCCCGCTACACCGCCCGGCGGCCCGCGGAGATCAGCTTCGACCGGACCTGCCGC
>Ga0209061_1004284_pt1 | contig 13932 bp, 13 predicted proteins | sample Coa_R1_10_FD_187157 | JGI IMG/M metagenome (GOLD analysis project Ga0209061, IMG submission 187157) | Surface soil microbial communities from Centralia Pennsylvania, which are recovering from an underground coalmine fire - Coalmine... | ecosystem: Environmental > Terrestrial > Soil >...
GGGTATCTCGGCGTCCTCGATCACGGCCGGGTGCAGCAGCCCGGCGTGCGCGGCGGCGGTGGTCTCGGACAGGATCGCGACGCCGAGGCCGCGCGCGGCCAGGTCAGCGACCGTGTTCGGGGCGCCTGCCTCGAGAGCGACCGCCAGCTCCAGGCCGCGCGCGGCGCAGGCCTGATCGAAGGCGGCCCGGATGCCGGCGCCTTCGGGCATGCAGATCAGCGGGGAGCCGGCGAGGTCGCGCAGAGTCAGGCGCTTCCGTTCGGAAAGCTCATGGCCGCGCGGAACGGCCGCGACGAGCCGCTCGCACGCGATGGGGAGGGAAGCCACGTCCGCCGGCGGGCTGGCGGCGGCGCCGATGAGGGCGACGTCGACGGCGCCGGAGCGGGCGCGTGCGGCGAGCGCGGCGGAGTTGTCTTCGAGCAGCGTGATCGCGACCCCCGGATGGGCGCGGTGGAACGCGGCGAGGGCGTCGAACAGCGCGGTGACCGTGCACGCGGTGACCATGCCGACGGTCAGCCTGCCGCCGAGCAGGCCGGTCACCTCGCCCACCGCCTGGCGCACGGCCGCCGCGGCGGCGAGCGCCTCCCGGGCGTACCTGACCGCCGCCTTCCCGGCCTCGGTCAGCGTCGCGGTCCGGGCGGACCGGTCGATGAGCACCGCGCCCAGGTCGTGCTCGAGCTGCCTGATCTGGGCGCTCACCCCGGACTGGCTGATGCGGACGCGCTGGGCGGCGCGGGTGAAGCTGGCCTCTTCGGCGACGGCGACGAGATATTCGAGCTGCCTCAGTTCCATAACTACTAATTCTAGATTCCAGAAAAAGGATCTGTTAGACTTCTAGAGCGGTGCTTGGCAGGCTGGGGGCATGAGCGAGAAAGCATTCAAGCCGGAAGACCTGACCCGCCTGTTCGTCGAGCGGGCCAACGCCAGGGACGCGGCGGGGATCGCGGAACTGTACGAGGAGGACGCCGTGATGGCCTACCCGCCGGGCCAGCAGACGGTGGGCCGGCAGGCGATCCGCGAGCTGTGGGAGAAGATCCTGCCGAACATGGGCCGCTTCGAGCCGGAACCGCCATTGCCCACCCTGATCAGCGGGGACATCGCGCTGACCTCGACGCCCCCGAAAGACGGCGCGGGCGCGCGGGCCCAGGTGGCGCGCCGCCAGCCGGACGGCAGCTGGCTCAGGCTGCTCGACCAGCCCGAGTTCGTGCCGGTCAGCCGCTGACCGACTGGTGGGTGGCGCGGTAGGCCTCGACGGTTTGCAGCTTGTGCCAGCGGGCGTACTGCTCGACGACGGCGGCGTCGCCGGATTCGAGCAGGTCGATGAGGTGGGCGTGCTCGCCGAGCGCGGCCACCGAGCGCTGCGGCAGGTAGGCGAACATCGTCGAGCGGATGCGGTCCAGGCGCGAGTAGGTCTGCTCGAGCAGCTCCACCAGGTAGGCGTTGGCGCAGCGGGCGACGATCGTGGCGTGCAGCCGGCGGTTCAGCGTGCTGAACCTGATCGGGTCGCCCGCCGCGGCCACCGTCTCCATCTCGGCGGCGAGCTTGCGCAGCCGCGCCAGGTCCGCGGGGCGCAGGTGCGCGCTGGCGTCGGCGGTGGCGGCGCCTTCCAGGATCGCCACCGCGACCATCTCCTGCTCCCAGGTGGTGGCGTCCACCGGCGCCACGATCGCGCCGACGTTGGGCTGGAAGCGGACCCAGCCTTCGGCCTCCAGCCGCCGCAGCGCCTCGCGAACCGGGATGGCGCTGACGCCGAGCTCGCGCGCGAGCGCGTCGATGTTCAGCCTCGCCGTAGGCCGGTACGCGCCGGAGTGGATCCGGTCCCGGAGGATCGTGTACGTCCGCTCCTGCTTGTTCACACCAGCGAGCGTAGCGCGGCGCCAGCGCCCCGCCGCGGCTCTAGGCGTCCTTTTCCGCCACGCAGTGGTTCACGCACTCGCCGAGGCCCTCGACACAGGTGCGCAGCACCTGGCCGGCCTTGAGGTAGACCGGCGGCTTGCGCGCGTCGCCGACGCCCCCGGTGGTGCCGGTGAGCAGCAGGTCGCCGGGGCGCAGCGTGATCGCCTGGCTGGCGTAGGCCAGGATGTCGGCGGGCTTGAACAGCAGGTCCGATGTCCTGGCCTGCTGCATGACGGCGCCGTCGACCTCGCAGCGGATCTCCAGGTCGGCGGCGTGGTCCACCTCGTCCGGCGTGACCAGGTACGGCCCGACCGGCGTGGAACGGGCGAACATCTTGCCCGCCAGCCATTGCAGCGTGCGGCGCTGCCAGTCGCGCATGGACACGTCGTTGCTCGTCGCGTAGCCGGCGATCGCGTCACGCGCCTGCGCGGCGGAGGCCCGGTAGACCGGCTTGCCGACGATCACCGCGAGCTCGACCTCCCAGTCGACCCTCTCGCTGACCGCCGGGAGCACCAGGTCGTCGTTCGGGCCCGTCAGCGTCTCGGCGAACTTGGCGAACAGCGTCGGGTACTGCGGCAGCTCGCGCCCGGTCTCGATGATGTGCGTCCGGTAGTTCAGCCCGGCGCAGATGATCTTGGAAGGGCTGGTGACGACCGGTGCGAAATCGGCCTCCGCGACCGGGACCGGGGCGGCCCCCGGCCGGGCCGCCGCGGCGGCCGGGTCGCCGCCCGCCAGGAGCGCGCCGACGTCGGGGGCATCCAGCGGGACCAGGACGTCTCCCTCAAGGCGCGCCGCGCTGGTCGCGGCGCCGGTACGGATCGTGGCAAAACGCATGGGCCGACTCTAGTACGGCCGGTCCCGCCGGACGTGACCGGGTCGCCCCCCTGTCCGTACCGGAGGATTTCATATACGATCTTGTTGCGATGGCAGAACAGCCGCTGGCCGCCCAGCATCCGTCCAAGATCCTCGCCGTGCACGTGAGCTACCGCAGCCGGGCAATGGAGCGCGGCAGCCTCCCGCCGTGGCCGTCTTACTTCCTCAAGCCGCCGAGCACGCTGGCCGCCGACGGCGACCCGGTGAAGCGGCCGCCCGGGTGCGAGCTGCTGGCGTTCGAGGGCGAGGTCGCCCTCATCATCGGCACCCGGGCCACGCGGGTCAGGCCCGCGGAGGCATGGCGGCACGTGCGGTGGGTGACCGCCGCCAACGACTTCGGGGTGTACGACCTGCGGCACGCCGACAGGGGGTCCAACGTCCGGTCCAAGGGGATCGACGGCTTCACGCCGCTCGGCCCCCGGCTGCTCGGGGCGAGCGCCGTCGACCCGGAACGGGTGCGGCTGCGCGCCTGGGTGAACGGCGAGCTGGCCCAGGACGCGGTCAGCGGGGAAGACCTGCTGTTCTCCTTCGCCGACATCGTGGCGGACATCTCCCGGCTCACCACGCTCGAGCCCGGCGACGTGATCCTGACCGGCACGCCGACCGGGTCCACCGTCGTCCGGCCGGGAGACCTGGTGGAGGTCGAGGTCAGCGCCGGCGATCTCACCACGGGGCGGCTCCGCAGCCCCATCGAGGAGGCGGACTACGACCTCAGCCCGCCGGGCGCGATGCCGGAGGCCGGCGACGCGCAGCGCGAGGCGGCCTACGGCGCCCGCGGCGCGCCGGGCCCCGCCGGCTCCCCCGGCCCCGCCGGCTCCCCCGCGGACCTGCTCGCCGCGATCGGCGCCTCCTCCACCGCCACGCTCGCCGCGCAGCTGCGCAAGCGCGGCTACGACTGCGTCACGCTGGACCGGCTGCGTACCACGCGCCCGGACATGAAGATGGCCGGCTTCGCCCGCACGCTGCGGTACGTCCCGTTCCGTGAGGACCTGTTCGCCGAGCGCGGCGGCGGGATGAACGCGCAGAAGCGGGCGGTCGAGCAGGTCAGGCCGGGCGAGGTTCTCGTGATCGAGGCCCGCGGCGACCCGACCGCGGGCACGGTCGGCGACATCCTCGCGCTGCGCGCGCAGGTACGCGGGGCCAGGGGCATCGTCACCGACGGCGCCGTCAGGGACTCCGCCGCGCTGGGCGAGCTCGCCATCCCCGTCTACTACGCCGCGACCCACCCGGCGGTGCTCGGCCGGCGGCACGTGCCCTGGGAGACGGACACCGCGATCGCCTGCGGGGGCGTGACCGTCATGCCGGGCGACATCGTCGCGGGCGACGCGGACGGCGTGGTCGTGGTGCCGTGGCACCTGGCCGCAGAGGTGGCGCGCGATGCCGCCGAGCAGGAGCTGCAAGAGGAGTTCATCGCCGAGCAGGTGGCGAAGGGCGAGCCGGTCGACGGGCTGTACCCGATAGGCAGCACGTGGCGGGCCGCCTATGAGGCGTGGCGCGGAAGGAGGCTGGGATGAGGTTCCGCGGCGACCCTGCCTCGATCCGCGGCTCGATCGCGCCGGTCGTGTCCCCGTTCACCGCCGAGGGGGCACCGGATCTCGACGGGCTGCGCGCGCTGATCCGCTGGCAGCTCGCCTCCGGCTCGCACGGCATCTCGCTGGGCGGGTCCACCGGCGAGCCGAGCGCCCAGACGGAGCAGGAGCGGGCCGCCGCCATCCGCGCGGCGGCCGACGAGATCGGCGACCGGGTGCCGTTCGTGCCCGGCACCGGCTCGGCCAGGCTGGAGGAGACGCTCGCGCTGACGGCCGTCGCACGCGAGGCGGGCGCGGACGCGGTGCTGATCATCACCCCGTACTACGCGCGGCCCACCCAGGAGGGCCTGTTCCACTGGTACTCGACGATCGCCGGGGAATTCCCCGACCTGCCGGTCATCGCCTACAACGTGCCGTCGCGCACCGCGACCGACATCGCGCCGGAGACCGTCGCGCGGCTGCGCAGGGCGCACGACAACATCGTCGGGGTGAAGGAGACGACCAGGGACTTCGAGCACTTCTCCCGGGTGCTGCACGCGGCGGGCCGCGACACCCTGGTCTGGTCCGGGATCGAGCTGCTGTGCCTGCCGCTGCTCGCGCTCGGCGGCGCCGGGTTCGTCAGCGCCACCGCCAACCTCGCCCCGGGCGCGGTGGCGCGGATGTACGAGCACTGGACGGCGGGCGAGTTCGACAAGGCGCGGGACCTGCACTTCGGCCTGCACCCGGTCACCGACGTGATCTTCACCGAGACCAACCCCGCGGCGGCCAAGTGGGTGCTGGCCCGGGCCGGCCTCATCGCCTCCGGGTACGTCCGGCCGCCGCTGGTCCCGCTCACCGAGCCCGGCCAGCGCCGGGCCATGGAGCTGCTGCGCGCCGGCGCCGCCGTGCTCGAAGGGCCCGTCGCGCGGGTGGCAGGCGCCACCTTCCGTTCGGATGACCAAGGGAGAGCAGTCCCGTGATACCGGAAAAGCTCCTGCACTACATCGGCGGGAAGCACGTGCCGAGCGCGGACGGCGCCACGTTCGACGTCACGGACCCGGTGAGCAACACGGTGTACGCGCGGGCCGCGGCCGGCGGCGCGCAGGACGTGGACCGGGCGGTCGAGGCGGCGGCGGCCGCCTTCGCCGGCGGCCCGTGGCCACAGATGGCGGCACGGGCGCGGGCGGAGGTGCTCAACAAGATCGCCGACGCGATCACCTCGCGCGCCGGGCAGATCGCCAGCATGGAGACGTTCGACACCGGGCTGCCGATCGCGCAGGCGAAGGGCCAGGCCGCGCGGGCCGCGGAGAACTTCCGGTTCTTCGCCGACGTGATCGTGGCCCAGCATGAGGATGCCTTCTCCTCCCCCGCCCAGCTGGGGTACGTCCTGCGCCGGCCCGTAGGCGTGGCCGGGCTGATCACGCCGTGGAACACCCCGTTCATGCTGGAGACGTGGAAGCTCGCGCCGGCGCTGGCCAGCGGCTGCACGGTGGTGCTGAAGCCGGCCGAGTGGACGCCGCTGTCGGCCTCGCTGCTGCCGGAGATCATGGCCGAGGCGGGCGTGCCCGACGGCGTGTTCAACATCGTGCACGGCATCGGCGAGGAGGCGGGCGCGGCGCTGGTCGCCCATCCCGGCGTGCCGCTGATCTCGTTCACCGGCGAGACGACCACCGGCCAGACGATCATGCGCTCGGCCGCCAGCCACCTGAAGGGGCTGTCGATGGAGCTCGGCGGCAAGTCGCCGTGCCTCATCTTCGCCGACGCCGATCTGGACGCCGCGGTCGACAGCGCGCTGTTCGGCGTCTTCTCGCTCAACGGCGAGCGCTGCACGGCCGGCTCGAGGATTTTGGCCGAACGGACCGTTTATGACTCCCTGGTCTCCCGCCTGGCTGACCGGGCGGCGGCGATCCGGGTCGGCGACCCGGCGGATCCGTCGACCGAGATCGGGGCGCTGGTGCACCCCGAGCACTACGAGCGGGTGCTGTCGTACGTGCGGCTCGGCGTCCGGGAGGGGGCCCGGCTCGTCGCGGGCGGGTCGCGCCCGGCCGGCCTGCCGACGGGGAACTACCTCGCGGCGACGGTGTTCGCGGACGTGACCCCGGACATGCGGATCTTCCAGGAGGAGATCTTCGGGCCGGTGGTGTGCGTGACGCCGTTCGACTCCGAGGCCGACGCGATCGCGCTCGCGAACGGCACCCGGTACGGTCTCGCGGCCTACATCTGGACGTCGGACCTGCGCCGGGCACACCGGGTTGCGGGCCTGGTGGAAGCGGGCATGACCTGGATTAACTCGCATAACGTGCGGGACCTGCGGACTCCGTTCGGCGGGGTGAAGGCGAGCGGGCTCGGCCGGGAGGGCGGGCGGCACAGCATCGACTTCTACACCTCGTCGAGGATCGTGCACGTGGCACTCGGGGACACGCACGTCCCGCGGTTTGGAGCGTGAGATGGTTACTTCCCCCGATACGGTCACTCCCCCCGACATCGTCCGCGCCGCCTACGCGGAGCTGGTCGTCACCTCGCTCGCCGAGGCACGGCGCTTCTGGGTCGACCTGCTCGGCTTCGTCGTGACCTGCGAGGACGCGGAGTCGCTGTACCTGCGCGGGTTCGACGAGCTCACGCACCACAACCTGATCCTGCGCGCCGGGCCGGCCGCGGCGGCGGGGGCGCTCGGGTTCCGGGTGCGGTCCGCCGACGACCTGGCGCGGGCCGAGGCGTTCTACGGCGCGCTCGGCTGCCGGACCCGGCGGCTGCCCGCGGGCACGGTGCGGGGGCAGGGCGAGACGGTGCGGGCGGAGGACCCGCTGGGGTTCCTCGTCGACTTCTTCGCCTCCTCCGCCCATCCCGAGCGGCTCCAGCAGCGCTACGACCTGCGCCGGGGCGCGGAGATCGCGCGGCTGGACCACTTCAACATCTGCGTGCCCGACGTGCCCCTGGCCTACCGGTATTACGCCTCCCTCGGGTTCGGGCTGTCGGAGACGATCGAGGACGGGCAGACGCTGTACGCCGCCTGGATGTACCGCAAGCAGACGGTGCACGACGTCGCGTTCACCGGCGGCGCCGGGCCGCGGCTGCACCACCTCGGCTTCTTCGCGCACGAGCCGCACAACGTGCTGCGGATGTGCGACATCCTGGGCTCGCTGTCCCGCCAGTCGTGCATCGAACGCGGGCCCGGCCGCCACGGCGTGTCCAACGCGTTCTACGTGTACCTGCGGGACCCGGACGGGCACCGCCTGGAGATCTACACCTCGGACTACTACACCGGGGACCCGGACCATCCCGTCCTGCGGTGGTCGGTGCTGGACCCGCGGCGGCGCGACTTCTGGGGCAACGCGGTCATCCCGTCCTGGTACTCCGAGGCGTCGGCGGTACTCGACCTGGACGGCACGGTGCGGCCGGTCGCCGAGCTGGCCCAGGCCGCCGAGGTCACCGTCGGGGCGGACGGCTTCACCGCGCCCGCGAAGTAGCGCTCCCGCCCGCCGCGGGCGTCCTTTTGGCCGTGGATTCCCGCTGCCGGCCGGCGGGCAGCCAGAGGCAGACGTGCGCGGGCTCCAGGGCCTGGCAGGCGACAGCGAGCAGGTCAGCGCGGATCTCATCCAGGTCGGCGGCGTCCCGCATGCGGGCGGCGAATCCCGCGATCATCGCCTCGGCGTCATAGCGGGCGCGGTTGAACCGCTTGTCCACCGCCCGCTGCACACGGCGGCGCAGCGGGTTGAACACCGCGACGGCGGCCAGCGTCGCGAGCGCCACGGCGAGCGGCGAGCGCAGCGGCACCACGGCGTGGGCCATGGCGGCCAGCGCCATGTAGGCCGCGATCAGCACTCCGGTGACGATCGCGTACGCCAGCGTCCTGGAGATCAGCCGGTCGATCTCGTAGAGCCGGTACCGCAGGATGCCCACTCCGATGCCGGCCGGCAGCGCGATGTAGCCGATGCTGAGCACGTAGTTCAGCCATCCCCAGATCCCGGACGCGGTGTAGCCGGGGAAGCTCAGGGCGGCGCACGCGACGCAGACGATCGCTCCGGCCATCAGCCACTTGAGCTGCTGGCGCCGCATCCCGGACGACCGGTGCCAGGTGATCAGCTGCCGCGCGATGAAGCTGAGGCCGAGCGCCAGGGTCAGGATGAGGATGACGTCCTGGGCCACCGCGAACCGGCCTGCGGGATAGTCGACCACGGTCAGGCCGCCGTAGCCATCGACCTGGACCCGGTGCCCGGCGATCGCGTCGGCCGACACCCCGGTCAGCAGGGCCAGATAGCCTCCGCAGAGCAGGCCGTAGGCCCACACCGCCCAGCGCCACCGCGGCGAGGGCACGCGGCCGTCGGGGAAGAGCAAGACGACCAGAAAGTACAGCGCGAGGGCTGGCGGCCACAGCTGGTAGAGGACCAGGCCGGCGGGGCCGAGCGGCAGATGCCGCCCGAGGTCGTACACGATTATCGAGTACGCGCCGGCGGCGGTGCTCAAGAGCACGGCCGCCGCGATGCCGAGCAGCAGCCAGCCGCAGGCGTTGCGCGGCTGATGGCGGGCGACGAGCACGCCTACCGCCCCGGTGGGCACGGCGATCATGATCGTCTGCACCTCGTACCCGGGCCGGCCGGCGAGGATGGACAGCGCGATCACCGCAGCGGCGACCACGATGAGGATGGCGCCGCCGGCCAGCGCCGCGGGCGGCGGACCCGGGCGCCGGGCGGCCGCCGGGCTCATCGCGGACCCGGCGCCGGCTGGCGCTTAGGCGCAACCGCGGAGGCGATCGAATGCAGCACGGTCCGCACCATGGAGTTGTGCCATACCTGGCCGGCGTTGCCCCACTGCCTCCGGCGGTCGACGCACACGCTCCGCACATGGACCACGGCGGGGGCCGCGCCGAGGCGTTCGGCCAGCGAGCCCAGCGTCTGGACCCAGAACTGGTCTTCCTTCCGGTGCCCGCCGCAGGCCATGGCCAGCTCGTAGAGGGGATCGTTGGCCCGCATCAGGACCTGCGCCTGCACGACGGTTGCCGTGCCGGAACGCTCGGCCGAGAAGGTGATCCACCCCGCGAACATGTGTCCCTGCGGGGTCATCAGCGTGAACGACTCCTCGTCCGCGTACAGGACGAAGACCCCCGTGGACAGCCGCACCCCGCCGCCGACGCTCACGTCGAGCAGCGCCACGTCGCCGGGGCTGAGGCTGGTCAGCGGGCCTTTGAAGCGGTTCGCCTTAGGCCAGAACTCGCCGAAGTGCCCCTTCCAGGTGGCGATGACGGCCCGCGGTGAGAGCTGCGGGCTCACCTCGATCCAGTACGTCTTCCGCCACATCTTCCCGAAGCCCTGCACGGGCCCGGTGAGGCGCCGGCCCGCGACGTTGATTCCGGCGGAATCGCCGGCCACGGTCAGCCGGTCCACCTTCGCCGCCCAGCTCGCGGCGTTGCGCGGCAGGAAGGCCCGTGCGGCCTGCTCAGCCGGCGGGCCGCCTCCGGTTGCCGGGTTCTCGCTCATGGCCCCCTCTTAACCTCTCAGCCGCTGCGACCGGTTTGACCGTGACCCGCTTGGCCCGCGAGCGCCGACCGCTCATCGCCGTAGATGGCGATGGCCTCATCGAGCCTGGTGAGCTCGAAGATCTCCCGGTAGTGATCGCTCAGCCCGTACGCTGCCAGCGGCTGGCGGTGCCGGTTGGCGCGGACCAGCAGGGTCACCAGCATGCCGATGCCGCCGCTGTTCATGTACTCAAGCTCGCTGAAGTTCAGCACAAGCCGCCGGGCACCCTGCCGTTCGGCCTCCTCGTACGCCGACATGAGCGCGGGCTCGGACGCGGCCGTGACCTCGCCCTTGATGTCGATGACCGACGTTTGCCCGTCGGCCATCCGGACCCCCACGCTGGTCGTGGACTTATCCATCTGACCGTCCCCCCGATGCGATGTGTCTTAGCCGTCCGCCTTAGCCGTCCGCCTTAGCCGTCCGGCTTAGCCCCCGGCGCCGCGGCCCGGACCGTCAGCCGGACCGTGCGGCGCTCTCCGTCGGTTGTCACCTCCATGCCGTCGACCATGTGGCGGATGAGGAACAGCCCCCAGCCCCCTGGCCGCTGCTCGCCGCTGAGCTTGCGGGCGAGATCGGGGGTCTCGCCGCCGCCGGCCCAGCCCGCGTCCCCGCGGCCGCCGCGGTCGGTGACGGTGACGGTGATCTCGGTGCCCGAATAGAAGACCTCGATGTCGACGGCGAGGTCGGGGCGGCTGCCGTTGCCGTGCTCGATGGCGTTCATCGTCGCTTCGGCGACCGCTGTCTTGAGCTTGTCCAGCCGCTCCGGGGGCAGGCTCAGGTCCGCCACGCTCTCGGCCACCTGCGCGAGCGCGAGGCGCTCGCCGCCCGGCACGCTCGCCAGCGCGAAGGACGCGAGCCGCCGGGGGGCGGGGCGGGACGCGGGACGCGCGGCCGGGTTCACCGGGCACCGCCGGAACACGGTGCGGCATCCGGGGTCCGCTCAAGCGCGAGCAGCGTGATGTCGTCTTCCTGCTCCCGGCCGGGCCCGGTGAACGCGGCGAGTTCACGCAGGCACGTGTCGAGCAGGTCCTGGCAGGAGGTGCCCCGCCCGGCGAGCGCGGCCACCCGGCGGAAGCCGAACATCTCGCGCTTGGCGTCATGGGCTTCGGACAGCCCGTCGCTGTGCAGCAGGGCACGGTCGCCGGGGCGGAAATAGAAGGACCTCTCCTCGTAGGCCATGCCGGGCATGAGCCCGAGCGGCATGCCCCTGGCGCGCAGTTCGGCCACGCCGCCGGCGGTGCGCACGTAGGGCACGTCGTGCCCGGCGTTGGCGAACGTGACCCGCCCGCTGGCGCTGTCGAGGACGAGGGCGAGGCAGGTGACGAACATCTGCGCCGGAGTATCTCCGCAGAGCAGCTCGTTGACCGTCGCCAGCACGGCCCCCGGGCTGGCCAGGCGGGGGGCGGCGGCCCGCAGCAGCGCGTGGGTGCTGGCCATCACCAGGGCCGCGGGGACTCCCTTGTCGGTGACGTCGCCGATGACCACCATGGCCCGCCCGCCCGGCAGCGGGATGAAGTCGTAGAAGTCCCCGCCTACCGTCAGCGCCGGCCGGTAGAAGGCGGCCACCTGCCAGCCGGGCAGCTCCGGCGGGGACTCGGGCAGGAACCGCTGCTGGACGAGCCTGGCCACGTTCAGCTGCTGGTCGATTCGCTCCCGCCGCAGCGCCTCGGCCTGCTGCTCGCGGACCAGCTGGCCGACCCGGATGGCCGGCGCCGCGGAGGCGGCCAGGGCGTTGAGCAGGTGGCGGTCGTCGGTCGAGTACTCCCGCTCCGACTTCCGCGGCCCCAGGGCGAGCAGGCCGACCAGGACGCCGGCGGAGATCATCGGCACGGCCAGCACCACGCCAGCGTCCTTGAGCGCCTTCAGCGCCGGCGATTCCGGCTCCAGGCCGATGTGCCGGATGTCGACGGCCCCGGCCGCCCGCAGCAGGTATCCGGCCAGGGGGTCGTCCGGGGACAGCCCGGCCGGCGGATCGCGGACCTGGCCGCCGGGCAGCGACAGCAGGGGCAGGGGCGGCTGCTCCGCGCGGTCAGCCCGCCGGCGGCGTTGCCACGCGCGCCCCCAGCGCCGCGCCGGCGGCGGGGCGGGAGCCGGAGCCGGCGGCGGGGCGGGAGAGGGGGCGGCGGCAGCGGAGCCGTCCCCGGCCGTCCCGGGACGGAGGCCCTGACCAGCGGGAGGCGGTCCCTCGGACACGGGAAGCGGCCCCTCGGACACAGGGGGCGGTCCCTCGGACACAGGAGGCGGCACAGGGAACGGGGCATCGGACGCAGGGGATGCCGCGGTGACCGCTCCGCCCGCTGCCGGGCCCGTCCCGCTGACTTCGCCAGGCACTCGCGCTCCCCCGGTAATCACGTCGGATCAGGGCAATACCGCCCAAACGGCGACACCGAATCGTTATAAGCCAGCCTACCCAGTTAAAGCATTTCGCTAAAGGCACCGCTGGGACGGCTGCCGCGACGGCGGCTGATGATGATGCGGTTACTTCCGCTGTGGCGGGTGTACGGCATATCGCCGTGGCGCCGGGCCACGGACACGGGCAAGGGCGCACGGCAAGCGGCGAATCCCGCCCGCCACCGTTCATGATCCGGAAAGCTTTTTATACCTATTTCGGATTTTTCTTACATGATGAGGCGATCTTCATGAAATGGGTTGGAGCATTTGGTTTGCGACGCGCCCGGGCATGGGCAGCCGGCCGTGAGGCATGCGGCCCGGGGCGCCCTGCCCCGCCCTGACGCTGTTGCCGGGGCGGCTCCGCCGGCGAGCTCGCGCCCGCCGGGCTGAGAGCGGCCGGCCCGGGCGCCCGGCACCGTTACCGCGGCGACCGGTACCGCGGCGATCAAGGGAGGTTCACGGAGTTGACAGGCAGCCACCCGGCTGCCTAAAGTAACAGGCAGCCAGATGGCTGCGTTTTCGGGATGGCAACGGGATGGCGTGATGGATGAGGTGTTCAAGGCGCTGGCCGACCCCAGCCGACGCAGGCTGCTGGACAGCCTGAACGCCCGCAGCGGGCAGACGCTGCGGGAGCTGTGCGCGGGGCTGGACATGGCCCGGCAGTCGGTCAGCAAGCACCTGGCGGTGCTGGAGGAGGCCAACCTGGTCACCACGGTGCGGCGGGGCCGGGAGAAGCTGCACTACCTCAACGCCGCGCCGATCAGCGACATCGCCGGGCGCTGGATCAGCCGCTACGACCGGGGCCGGGTGCAGGCCCTGGCCGATTTGAAGAAAGCCCTGGAGGAGGACCCGATGAACAGGCCCGAGTTCGTCTATGTCACCTACATACGCACCACGCCGGAACGGCTGTGGCAGGCGCTGACGGACCCCGCCTTCAGCCGCCGCTACCTCGGCCACGCGATCGAATCGGACTGGCGAGCCGGATCGGCCTATGCCTGGGTCGAGGACGGCCTGAAGATCGAGCACCCCGGCCAGGTCATCCTGGAATGCGAGCCCTACCGCCGTCTGGCATTCACCTTCCACACCTTCACGCCCGAGCTTGCCGCGCTCGTGGGGCTCAGCGACCAGACCGTCACGGCCGCGGCCAGCGAGCCGCGCTCGAAAGTCGCGTTCGACATCGAGCCGCACGGGGATCAGGTCAAGCTGACGGTCGTCCAGGACGGCTTCGAGCCCGCCAGCACCGTGCTGGAGCTGATCAGCCACGGCTGGCCGGTCAAGCTCTCCAACCTCAAGAGCATGCTCGAACGCCCGCAGCCCGCCGACGATACGGCGAAGGCGGCCACAGCCCGCTAGCCCGCCCCCGATCTCCCCCGCGCAGGCCTTCGCGGGGGCATGCCGCTGCCCCGGCGGAAATCCGCCTGCCCAGCTCAAGGAGCCGTCGCCGTGCACGACCAGCACGCCAACGCGAACCACGGGCAGAGCCCGGCCTGGACGCTCATCGTCGCCTCGCTGGCGCTGATGATGGCATTCCTGGACGCCCTCGTGGTCACCACCGCCCTGCCCACGCCGCGGACCTCGCTGCATGCCAGCCTCGGCAGCCTTGAGTGGACGGTCAACGCCTACAACCTTGCGTTCGCATGCCTGCTGCTGACCGGCGCGGCGCCCGGCGACCGCTTCGGCCGGCGGCAGATGCTCTGCGCCGGCCTCGCGCTCTTCACCGCAGCGTCGCTGCTGGCAGGGCTGACGCCGAC
>Ga0209061_1004287_pt1 | contig 13921 bp, 10 predicted proteins | sample Coa_R1_10_FD_187157 | JGI IMG/M metagenome (GOLD analysis project Ga0209061, IMG submission 187157) | Surface soil microbial communities from Centralia Pennsylvania, which are recovering from an underground coalmine fire - Coalmine... | ecosystem: Environmental > Terrestrial > Soil >...
CAGGATGGCTATCGCTCCCGAACGGACCGGCATCGGCATCCGCCGGATGTTCACGACGCCGGGACAGGACCCGTACGACACCGTGACCTGGGAGCGGCGGGACGCCCGGATCACCCACTGGGCGACCGGGGCGGTCGCCTTCGAGCAGCTCGGCGTCGAGGTCCCGTCGGGGTGGAGCCTCAACGCCACCAACATCCTGGCCCAGAAGTACTTCCGGGGGACGCTGGGCACGCCCGAGCGGGAGTGGTCGCTCAAGCAGGTCGCCGACCGGGTGGTCGACACCATCACCGAGTGGGGCCGCAAGGACGGCTACTTCGTCGACGAGGCGGAGGCCGAGACGTTCCGAGACGAGCTCAAGTACGTCATCATCCACCAGCGGGCCGCCTTCAACTCGCCGGTCTGGTTCAACATCGGCGTCAAGGGCGTGCCGGCTCAGGCCTCGGCGTGTTTCATTCTCTCCGTTGATGATTCGATGGATTCCATCCTCAACTGGTACAAGGAGGAGGGAGTCATCTTCAAGGGTGGCTCCGGCGCCGGGGTCAACCTCTCCAAGATCCGCTCGTCCAGGGAGGGCCTGCGCGGTGGCGGCACGGCCTCCGGGCCGGTCAGCTTCATGCGCGGCGCAGACGCCTCGGCCGGGACCATCAAGAGCGGGGGCAAGACCCGCCGGGCGGCCAAGATGGTGATCCTCAACGCCGACCACCCCGACATCAGCGACTTCGTCTGGTGCAAGGCCATCGAGGAGCGCAAGGCGCGGGTGCTGCGCGACGCCGGGTTCGACATGGACCTCGACGGCAAGGACAGCCACTCCGTCCAGTACCAAAACGCCAACAACTCGGTGCGGGTCACCGACGAGTTCATGGAGGCGGTCCTCGACGACCGCGACTGGGACCTCAAGGCCGTGACCGACGGGTCGGTCATCGAGACGGTCAAGGCCCGGCAGCTGTTCCGGGAGATCGCCGAGGCGGCGTGGCAGTGCGCCGACCCGGGCCTGCAATTCGACAGCACCATCAATAGGTGGCACACCGCGGCCGATACTTCGCGAATCAACGGCAGCAACCCTTGCTCCGAGTACATGCACGTCGATAATTCAGCCTGTAACCTCGCCAGCCTCAATTTGCTGAAATACCTCGGCCCCGAGGGCGATTTTGATGTGGAGGGATTCCGGGCGACGGTCGAGGTGATCTTCAGCGCCCAGGAGATCCTCGTGGGCAACGCCGACTACCCGACCGAGAAGATCGCCGAGAACTCCCGTCGCTTCCGCCAGCTGGGGATCGGCTACGCCAATCTCGGCGCCCTGCTCATGGCGCAGGGCTTACCCTATGACTCCGACGAGGGGCGGGCGTGGGCTGGGGCCATCACCGCCCTGTTGACCGGGCACGCCTACGCCACGTCGGCCCGGACGGCGGCGCGGATGGGCCCGTTCGCCGGCTTCACCGCCAACCGGGGGTCGATGCTCCGGGTGCTGCGCATGCACCGGGACGCCGCTGCCCACATCGACGAGGAGCTCGTCCCGCCCGAGCTGCTCTCGGCTGCCCAGGAATCGTGGGACAACGCGGTCGAATGGGCAGAGGAATCCGGTGTGAGAAACGCGCAAGCCAGTGTGTTGGCCCCGACCGGCACTATTGGATTGTTGATGGATTGTGATACGACTGGCATCGAGCCGGATCTCGGCTTGGTGAAAACCAAGAAGCTGGTGGGCGGCGGGACGATGTCGATCGTGAACCAGACGGTGCCCCGGGCGCTCAAACAGCTGGGGTATACGGCGACCCAGATCGAGGAGATCGACGCCTACATCGACGAGCACAAGTCGATCCTCGGCGCCCCGCACGTCAAGGCCGAGCACCTGCCGGTGTTCGCTTGCTCGATGGGTGACAACACCATCCACTACCGCGGTCACATCACGATGATGGGCGCGGTCCAGCCGTTCATCAGCGGGGCCATCTCCAAGACGGTCAACGTGCCCGAGGACGTCACCGTCGAGGACCTCGAGCAGCTGCACATCGAGGCCTGGCAGCTCGGGCTCAAGGCGGTCGCCGTCTACCGGGACAACTGCAAGGTCGGCCAGCCCCTGGCTACGACCAAGAAGCAGGCCTTGTCGGAAGCCGGCCGCCACGACGCCGAGCTCACGGCCAAGGTGGCCGAGCTGGAGAAGGCGCTGGCCAACCAGACGACCGTGGTCGTCAAGCAGCCCATCCGCGAGCGGATGCCCCGTCGGCGCCGGTCGAGCACCTTCGCCTTCCGGGTCGCCGACTGCGACGGTTACGTGACCGTCGGGGAGTACGAGGACGGCCGGCCGGGCGAGGTGTTCGTCATGGTGGCCAAGCAGGGTTCGACCCTCGCCGGCATCATGGACGCCTTCGCCATCTCGGTCAGCCTGGGCCTGCAGCACGGCGTCCCGCTGGCCACCTACGTCAAGAAGTACACCAACATGCGCTTCGAGCCGGCCGGCATGACCGACGACCCCGACCTGCGGATCGCCCAATCGCTGGTGGACTACATCTTCCGCCGGCTGGCCGTCGACTACCTGCCCTACGAGGAGCGGGTGGAGCTCGGGGTGCTGACGTCGGCCGAACGGACCCAGCAGACCCTCCCCGGGGTCGAGGAGGCGGTGACCCGCAACCTGCCGCTGGCCGATGACGGGCCCGTCGATGTCAACGGGACGGCCGGTACCCCGCCGGCGGCTCCGGCCGGCGCCGTCCCGGCGCCCACTCGGCCCGGCTTGGCCATCCCCACGCCGGCCGAATCCGACGCTCCCTACTGCTTCCAGTGCGGGGTGCAGATGCAGCGGGCCGGCAGCTGCCACGCCTGCCCCAGCTGCGGCACCACCAGCGGCTGCTCCTGAGCCGGCTCCGCCGACGACCTGAAACGAACTTCGGCCCCGGCTCTCAGCCGGGGCCGAAGTTCGCCGGCGGCCAGGGCGCGGAGCAGCCGGCTGTTGGGGGAGACTGGTCGGATGAGCCCCCCGGAACGATCGGTCGAAGAGGTGTCGGCCTTCCTGACCGACCGTCACGGCCAGCCGGTGGCCGACCTCGAACGGCTCAAGGGCGGGGCCTGGTCCTCGGCGTGGAGCTACCGGGTCGGCGGCGAGGAGCTGGTGGTCCGCTTCGGCCCCGACCGGTCGTGGTACGAGGCCGACCGGATGGCCATGGCCTTCGCCGGCCCCGACCTGCCCGTGCCCGAGGTGCGCGACGTCGGTTCCACCGCCGACGGGCAGGCCTACGCCATCTCCGTCCGCCACTTCGGGAGGTTCCTGGAGGACACGCCGGTCGAGCTGGCCGGCGCCATGGCCCCTACCCTCACCCGGCTGCTGGTCGCCCTCCGCTCGGTGCCGGCGCCGGCGAATGTGGCCGTGGTGTGGCACCAGCCGGCCACCTCGCCCACCTCCTGGCGGGACTTCCTGCTCGACAGCCTGGCCGACGACCCGGGCAAGGTCGTCCACGGGTGGAGCACCGCCCTGGCCGCCGATCCGGAGCTGGCCGCCCTGGCCGACGCCACCACCCGGCGGATCCGCGAGGTGATCGACGCCTGCCCGGAGCGCCGGGACCTGGTCCACAGCGACCTGCTGTACGGCAACGTGCTCCTGAGCCCGACGGCCGAGGCGGCCGAGGCCGTCTCTTCCTGGAAGTGCTCGGTCCGGGGTGACTTCCTCTACGACGCGGCCTGGTGCAGCTTCTGGTCCCCCTGGCATCCCGGTGTGGCCGCCGCCGACCCTCTGTCCGGGCTGCTCGCCGCCCCGGCCATCCGGGCTGAGCCGGCCTCGCTCGTCGACGGCGCCGTCCGCCACCACTGCTATGAGCTGCAGATCGGCTTCACCCATCTGGGATGGAACCTCTGGACCGACAACCAAGAGGCGCTGGCCGGCACGGCCAAGCGGCTCCGCGAGGTCCTCGAGCGCGGTCCCCTCCGCTTCCCGGATCCGTGAAATCGGCTCCGGGGCGGATACGACCGGGAGGCGCTGACTTCCGGGCGGACCCGGCGTCTGTACCGGTAGGAGATGATGCGGGCGCCCCAGGGACGCCCCTCGGAAAGGAGCCCACCCGTGGCCCGAGTCAGCACCTACCTCAACTTCCAGGGGCAGGCGGAGGAAGCGTTCGGCTTCTACGCCAAGACCTTCGGCACCGAGGTCACCCAGCTCACCCGCTACGCCCAGCTGCCCGACGGCGGGGCGGAGCTGCCGGCCGAGGAACGGGGCCTGGTCATGCACGCCGAGCTCCCGATCCTCACCGGCCACGTGGTGATGGCGACCGACATGCTCCCCTCGATGCGCCAGGAGACGCGGATCGGCAACAACACCACCCTCTGCCTGGAGGTGGACAGCAAGGAGGAGGCCGATCGGCTCTACCGCGCCCTGGCCGAAGGCGGCTCGGAGGCCCTGCCAATCGCCGACATGCCGTGGGGGGCCTATTGGGGGGTCACCCTCGACCGCTTCGGCGTCCGCTGGATGATCAGCTACACGCCGGCCAGCTGACCAAAGGGGGGAGGACCCGCGCGCCGCCGGAACCCCTCGCCGGCTAACCGCCTTGGAGGGGAAAGGTGGCCGGAGTGGCGGAAGACCGGGCGCGGTCCTGAGCATCCGGCGCAGACTCGTGTCCCATCCGCCGGTCGCCGCCTATGAGGCGCTGTCGCGTTTGGCCAGCTGCTCGGTCCGCAGGTCGGCGTGCATCTCCCAGGGAGCCTGAGGGAGGACGTGCCCGGTCTCGAGCAGTGACTTGAGGTTGGCGCACACGGCCGGCCAGCCGGCGGAGATGGCCCGTAGCGCCTCCTCGCCGGCCAGGTTTTCGTGGGTCACGGTCAGCCGGACGATGTCACGGTAGGGGGTGACGTCGAAGGCGACGCGGGACGGCCCGTCCGGGCGGGTCTCGCCGGGCGCGTCGAAGGTGACGACGAGCCGGTGGGGCGGGTCGGCCTCGAGCACGGTGCCCACCACGTCGGCGAGGCCGGAGCCATCGACGCGCAGGTGCTCCCAATGCGAGCCGACCTGCCAGTCCGATTCGTTGCTGTGCCCCCAATATTGGGCCGTCAGGTCGGCGCGGGTGAGGGCCTCCCACACCCGTTGGGGGGTGGCCTGGATGTAAGTCACGTAGACGTAGCTGGGCCGGTCGGTCATCAGTCGCTCCTCTGCTCGTTGCCGGATGTCGCTCAGCGCGGCCAGCCGGGGCGGCTCGAACTTGCCGATCCACCGCTGCTGGATGTCCCACAGCGGGACCGGGTTGAGGTAGTGGAGCTTCTCCCGGCCCCGGCGCACGGTGCTGATGAGGTTGGCCTCCTCGAGCACTCTCAGGTGCTGGGTGGCCGACTGGCGGGCCATCCGCAGCGGCTCGCACAGCTCTCCGAGCGTCTGCCCGTTGCGCTCCCTCAGCCGGTCGAGGAGCGACCGGCGGGTCGGGTCGGCCAGCGCCCGGAAGACGGGGTCGTCATCCACGACCACATTATGCAGGTATTCACCTGCCTATGTCAAGGTCGTCATGCGCCACTCGCCGCCGACCTGCCTGACGGGACCAGTCCCGGCTGAGCGAGGGTCGGCCCGGCTCAGCCGGCCGACCAGTCGATGCGGTCGAACACGTCGGTGAGCCGCTCGCCCCGGTGCGGGTTGAGGTGGGCGACCCAGGCGATCCGGCCGAGCAGGTGGGCCCGGAAGTCGGGGAGTCCGTCGCGGTTCTGGCCGGCCGGACCGGAGCGGGCGGTGTTGGTGAGCACGGCCCGCAGCCGGTCGTACTCGCGGCGGTCGACGTTGGGCGTGGCGTTGACCACGACCCCGGCGAGCCGCTGGCGCTGGCCGGCCCGCCGGACGGCCGTCTTGGCCTCGTTGAGCCGGAAGCCCTCGGCGGCCACGATCTCCCGTACCAGCTCGACGGTCCGGCGGACCTCGGCGGCCGAGCGCCGGGAGGCGGAGGACAGGGCCAGGTCGTCGGCGTACCGGGAGTAGACCAGCCCGGCCCGGGCGGCCAGCCCCGAGAGCCGGCGGTCGAGGCCAAAGGCGGCCAGGTTGGCCAACGCCGGCGAGGTCGGCGCCCCCTGCGGGAGGTGGGCGTGGGCCAGGTGCTGGGCCGCCCGGCGGTGCACCGGGGTGACCGGCCCGGTAACCAGCGGCGCGGCGGCCAGCACGTCGGTCGGGACGGAGTTGGTGGCGAGGGCGGTGAGCAGGTGGGCGACCGCTTCGGGGAAGCCGCAGGCCCGGTACAGGCCGAACACCCGCCCGGCGGTGACCGACCCGAAGAAGTCCTCCAGGTCAAGCCGCAGCACGACCGCCCGGCCGACGTGCCCGGCGGCGTGGGTGCGGGCCGAGCGCCCGGCGGTGAACCCGTGGGCGGCCGGATGGGGCGGGATGGCCGAGAGCACGGTGCGCAGCAGCACCCGCTGGGCGTGCTTGAGGACGGGCTTGGGCGCTTCGAGGAGGCGGAGGCCGCCGGTCGCCTTGGGGATCCACTGGTAGCGGTAGTGCCGGCCCGGGCTGCTGGGGCAGCGGCGCTCCAGCCCGGCCGGGTCGGCCAGCCAGCGCAGTGACGACGTGGTCAGCCCGAGCAGATCCTGCAGGTCGTGGACGGTGTCGAGGGGCGGTACCGGCCACCGCGTCGCCCCCATCTCGGTCGCGGCCAGGTACCAGTGCCGGACGGGTGGCGGGGGAACGCCCCGTCTCGCCGCCCGGCTGACGGCCCGCTCCACCGGGGCCGAGGCGGCGACGACGGCGGCCAGCGCCCGGGGGCGGTCGCGGGGCGCCTCGGGGTAGGCGTGCCAGGCGGTGAGGGCCGCGGCCCGGATCCACGCCCGCCGCTGGCCCAGGGCGTGCTGCGCCCGGTCGGCCATGGCCACCGGCTCCCAGTCGCCGCCGAGGAAGGCGGCGGCCAGGCCGGCGGCCAGGAACCGGCCCGGGTCGTCAGGCACCGGAGGCTATGAGCGGGCAGCGGCGGCTCGTGACCTGTCCTGTGGTGACGGCGCCCTGGTCCGCGAAGCGGACGCCTGCGCCGGCGATGGGATGCGGAGGTACGTACGGCGTCCCCGGGGTAGCCCCGGAGCGATCCGAGCCGGCCCGGAAGCCGGCCGGATACCACTCACGGCGCCGCCGCTGCACGGCCGCACCCTAGACGCGCCGGCGCGCCGGAGGGGTGCTCAGCCGCCGGTCAGCTCGACGGCCGGGCAGGTGAGGGTGTGGGTGATGCCCGGGGTGGCCTGGATGCGGCTGACGACCAGCCGGGCCAGCTCGTTGAGGGACTCGGCCTCGGCCACCACGATCACGTCGTAGCTGCCGGTCACGTTGTCGGCTGCGATCACGCCGGTCAGCCGGCGGACGGCCAAGGCGACGGGTTCGGCCTGCCCGACCTCGGTCTGGATGAGCACGTAGGCCCGCACGCGCCGAGCCTACCGAGCGGCCAGTGCCAGGCGTTTGGCCAGCCCGTCGAGCTGGTCGCGCAGGGCGGCGGGGAGGCGGGGCCCGAGGCTGGCGAAGTGCTCCTCGAGCCCGGGCAGCTCGGCCTGCCACTCGTCGACGTCGACCCGGAGGAGCTCGTCCATGGCGCCGGCGGGCAGGTCCAGGCCGTCGGTGTCGATGGCACCGGGCGCCGGCAGGTGGCCGATGGGCGTCTCGACGGCGGCCCCGGTGCCGGCGCAGCGGGCGAAGACCCACTCGAGGACCCGGCTGTTGTCCCCGAAGCCGGGCCAGAGGAAGCGGCCGTCGGCGCCTCGGCGGAACCAGTTGACGTAGAAGAGCCGGGGCCGGAGGGCCGGGTCCATGCCGGCGCCGACCTCGAGCCAGTGGGCGAAGTAGTCGGCCATGTGGTAGCCGCAAAAGGGGAGCATGGCGAACGGGTCCCGCCGCAGCCGGCCGACCGCTCCGGCCGCCGCCGCGGTGGTCTCCGAGGCCATGGTGGCGCCGAGGAACACCCCATGGGCCCAGTCGAAGGCCTCGGTGATGAGCGGGACGACGCTCGAGCGGCGCCCGCCGAAGAGCACGGCCGAGATGGGCACGCCGGCCGGGTCTTCCCACTCGGGGGCGATGGCCGGGTCCTGGGCGGCGGGGACGGTGAAGCGGGCGTTGGGGTGGGCGGCCGGCTGTCCCGACTCCGGGCTCCAGGGCCGGCCCTGCCAGTCGATGAGGCCGGCGGGAGGCTGCTCGGTCATCCCTTCCCACCACACGTCCCCGGCGGTGGTGCGGGCGGTGTTGGTGAAGATGGCGTTGGCCGACAGCATGAGCATGGCGTTGCGGTTGGTGCGGTCGCTGGTGCCAGGGGCGACACCGAAGAAGCCGTGCTCGGGGTTGATGGCCCGCAGCCGCCCCTCGGCGTCGAGCTTCATCCAGGCGATGTCGTCGCCGATGGTCTCGACCTTCCACCCGGGCAGGGTGGGGATGAGCATGGCCAGGTTGGTCTTGCCGCAGGCCGAGGGGAAGGCGCCGGTCACGTAGCGGACCTCGCCGTCGGGGGAGGTCAGCTTGACGACCAGCATGTGCTCGGCCAGCCAGCCGTCGTCGCGGGCCATGACCGAGGCGATGCGCAGGGCGAAGCACTTCTTGCCGAGCAGGGCGTTGCCGCCGTAGCCGGAGCCGTAGGACCAGATCTCGCGGGTCTCGGGGAAGTGGACGATGTAGCGGTGGTCCGGGTCACACGGCCAGGCCGTGTCGGCCTGGCCGGGGCCGAGGGGCACGCCGACGGAGTGCACGCAGGGCACCCAGTCGCCGTCGTCGCCGAGGATCTCGAGGGCGCCCCGGCCCATGCGGGTCATGATCCGCATGCTGGCGGCCACATACGCCGAGTCGGTGAGCTGCACACCGAGCCGGGCGATGGGGGAGCCGAGCGGGCCCATCGAAAACGGCACCACGTACATGGTCCGGCCCCGCATGCAGCCGTCGAACAGGCGGCGCAGCTCGACCCGCATCTCGGCCGGGTCGCGCCAGTTGTTGGTCGGCCCGGCGTCTTCTTCGTGCTCAGAGCAGATGAAGGTCCGGTCCTCGACCCGGGCCACGTCCCTCGGATCCGAGCCGGCCCAGTAGCTGCCCGGACGTAGCGTCTCCGACAGCCTCGTGAGGGTGCCCGCCTGGACGAGCTGCGAGGTCAGCTGGTCGTACTCGTCGGCTGATCCGTCGCACCAGGCGACCCGGTCGGGCTTGGTCAACGCCGCCCACTCCTGGACCCAGGCGCGCAGCCTGGAGTGGCCGGTGGGCGGGGGCACTGAGGTCACGGGCGCGGTCGTCTCCTTCGAGGGCTACCGGACGTGTTGTCTGCCGAGGGGCGGGGGCAGCCCTGTTCCTGCCTACGCTCCCGGCATGGCTGACCCTATCGAAGGCGTGTGGTGACGAGCGAGTGGGGCGCCATCGAGGCGCTCGAGGCCCGGTTACCCAAACCGCCCCCAGGGGAAAGGTGGCTCGGGGACGACATGGCCGTCGTGCACCGCCCCGACGCGCCGTGGCTGCTGTTGTCGGCCGACGCGGTGGTAGCCGGCGTCCACGCCGACCTCACCCTGACCACCATCGCCGATCTCGGGTGGAAGGCGGTGGTGGCCAACCTCAGCGACGTCGCGGCCATGGGCGGGCGCCCCGGCTACGCCCTGGTCACCGTGGCCGGGCCGGCCGGCACCGACCTCGACGGCCTCTACGACGGGATCACCGCCGCCGCCGACACCTACCGCTGCCCGGTCGTGGGGGGCGACCTGTCGTCGGCGCCGGTGCTGGTGGTCACCGTGGCCGTGACCGGCACCGTCGACGGCGTCGCCGTCAGCCGGGACGGGGCTCGGCCGGGCGACGGAATCTGGTTGACCGGCCCGCTCGGCGCCTCGGCCGCCGGGCTCCGCCTGCTGCGGGCCGGGGCGGCCGGCGAGCCGGACGGGGCCGACGACCTGGACGGCGTGACCACCGCCGCCGTCTTGCGGGCCGCCCACGCCCGGCCGGTGCCCCGCCTGGCCGAGGGAACGGCGGCCCGGATCGCCGGAGCGTCAGCCATGATCGACGTGTCCGATGGGCTGGCCGCCGACCTCGGCCACATCGCCGACGCCTCCCGCATCGGCTACGAGCTGGAACGCGTCCCAGTGGCCGCGGGTGCCACCCTCGAGGAGGCGCTCGGCGGCGGCGAGGACTATCAGCTCGTCTTCTGCGCCCCGGACGACGTCGCCGTCGGCGACGCCTTTGCCGGGCTCGAGCCGCCGACGCGCATCGGCACGGTCGTCGCCGACCCCGCCCGGCGGACGCTCCAGGGACGCCCACTGAGGGTCGCCGGGTGGGAGCACTCGCTGTAGCCAACCTTGGCACTTGCGGTGGTTGCACCGAGCGGCTGTAATGTCACTGTGAGTGGGGTGTTCAAATGACCGATTCGGTGCAGTTTGACGAGGTCTGTCTTGATGAGGTCATGGCTGGATGCCCACCAAGCGAGGCGGCCGTCGGGACCGTCTCTGAGCGCAGGGAGCCACCGGTGTCCACCACCGTTGTCCAGTCGTCGCCCCTCATCCCCGAGCCGCCGGCGGTCGCGGCCAACGGGAGCACGCCACGGTCCGCCAATGGGCGCAGCGCGCCCGCCACCAGCCGGGACGCGGCCAAGCCGGCTCCCTCGGTCATCGGCGCCGGGCAGGTCTTCGCCGACATCCTCCTCCTCACCGCCCTGGCCTGCCAGGCCCCCCTTGCGGTCGTCTCGGTCCCGCAAGCGGCCGGGTGGAGCACGCTGTCGCACGGGTTCGACCAACGGGTCGGGCTCAACGACCGCCGGCTGTTCGACACCTTGGCCCGCCACACCGGTCCGGTCGAGCTGCAGGACCTCACCACCCTGCCCGGCCTGGCCGGCAGCCCGCTCCTCGAGGCGCCCCACGAGGTGCGCTGGGCCTTCGGCGTGGCCCTCAGGAGCCCGTCCGGCGCCGTGCTCGGCGTCGTCGCCGTGCTCGACCGCTGCCACCGCGAGGTCGCCCGCCGGGAACGCCGGGCCATGCTGGCCACCGCCCGCCAGATGACCAATCACCTCTCCCAGCTCCGCCGGGTCACCACCGGCTGGCCCGAGGTCGCGGCCGAGCGGGGCGCAACCCCGGCGGCGCGGGGCAGGGACGAGCCGTCGGCCGGTGTCCGCCGGGCCGCGCCGCTCCCCGAGGGTCAGCAGCTGCTCCGTAGCCACGAGGTGGCCGTGCTCTTCGACGTCACCGAACGGACCGTCATCAACTGGGCCGCGGCCGGCAAGCTGCCGAGCCTGCGGACCATCGGCGGCCACCTGCGGTTCCGCAGCGAGGACGTCCTCGAGCTGCTGGCTGGCCGCTCCTTCACCGGCCGGGGCGGCGCCCCGGCCTAACGGGCCGAGGCCCTCAGTGGGTGACCTTGGTCACCCGACCAGCGCGGATGCACGAGGTGCACACATGGAGCCGCCGCGGCGATCCGTTGACCACCGCCCGCACGCGCTGGATGTTGGGATTCCAGCGCCGCTTGTTACGGCGGTGCGAGTGGCTGATGCTCATGCCGAACGACGGGCGCTTGCCGCACACTTCGCAGACCGATGCCATGACGAACCCGAACCTCTCTCCTGAAGATGACCGCCCGACGGACGGCGCCCGCCTGCGTTGGGGGCGCGCAGGTGCCGGCGGGGTGACCGGCCGCTCAGGTTAGCATCCCCGCCATGCAGACGCTCGAGCGCCTCGGGGCCAGCGACGTAGTCGCGGTGGTCACCACCTATCGCGACGCCCTGCGGCTGCACCAGGAGGCCATCAACCGGCTCAACGTCTACCCCGTCCCCGACGGCGATACCGGCACCAACATGGCCCTCACCGTCCAGGCGGTGGTGGACGCCATCGGCGCCGCCGACACGGACCTGGCGTCGGTGACGGCGGCGATCAGCCGGGGCGCGTTGATGGGCGCCCGGGGCAACTCGGGGGTCATCCTCTCCCAGATCCTCCGGGGGCTGGCCGAGGCCGTCCGGGACGCCGACGGGATCGACGGGCCCGCCCTGGTGGTCGGGCTGCAGCGGGCGGCCGACGGCGCCTACCGGGCCGTCGAGCGCCCGGTCGAGGGCACCATCCTGACCGTGGTCCGCGCCGCCGCCGACGGCGCCGCCGGAGCTCAGGCCGGCGGGGACGCCGGGGCGGTCGGGCTGGTCGACGTGCTCGACGCCGCTCGGGGCGCGGCCTCGGAGGCGCTGGCCCGCACCCCGGAGCTGCTGCCGGTCCTCCGCGAGGCCGAGGTGGTCGACTCGGGCGGCACCGGCCTGCTCCTGCTGCTCGACGCCTTCCTGCACGTCGCCGACGGTCGGGCCGTGCCCCAGCCTCCGGAAGTGCCGGCCGCGGCCGCTTCGACGACCGCCCCGCCGGCCGAGACGGGGACCGGGCGGGGCTGCCGTTACGAGGTGATGTACCTACTGGACGCGCCCGACGAGGCCATCCCGTCATTCCGGGAGGTGTGGGCCGATCTGGGCGACTCGATCGTGGTGGTCGGCGGTGACGGCGTCCACAACTGCCACATCCACACCGACGAGATCGGTCCGGCCATCGAGGCCGCGTTGGACGTGGGCCGCCCGCACGACATCCGCGTCACCGACCTGTGGGACGAGGTCGAGGAGGAGCGCTGGGTGCGGGAAGCGGCCCGGGCGCCGCAGCCGGCCCAGCCGGAGACGCAGGTGGCCTGTGCGGTGGTGGCCGTGTGCGCCGGCTCGGGGATCGCCCGCATCTTCCACTCCCTCGGCGCCAACCGCATTGTCGCCGGCGGCCAGTCCATGAACCCGTCGACGGCGGAGCTGGTGGCGGCCATCGACGACGCCCCGGCCGGGCAGGTGATCGTCCTCCCCAACAACAAAAACGTGGTCCCGGTGGCGGTGGCCGCGGCGGAGCAGTCGACCAAGACGGTCCGGGTGGTGCCGACCCGGTCGGTGCCGGAGGGGTTCGCCGCCCTGCTCGACTACGACCCGGAGTCGGACGCGGCCGACAACGAGGAGACGATGAAGGCGAGCTCGTCCCGGGTCCTCACGGGCGAGGTCACCCGGGCCGTGCGGGACAGCCGCAGCGACGCCGGACCCATCACCGCCGGCGACTATCTCGGCCTGGCCGGCGGCACCATCGTTGTGGTGGCCGACTCCCTGGCGGCCGCCGGGATCGAGCTGCTCGACCGGATCATCGCCCCCGGCCACCACGACATCGTCACGGTGATCGCGGGGGAGGGTTCGACGCCGGCCGACACCCGGCGGATCACGTCGTGGCTGGAGGAGCACCATCCCGGGGTGACCGTCGAGGAGCACCAGGGCGGCCAACCCCTCTACCCGTACTACTTCAGCGTGGAGTGACCCGGTGAGCCGCCGGCCGCCCGCCTGGCCCCCCGACCCGGCACTCGCCCGGCGGCGCCGGGAAGCGCGCCGGCGGATGTACCGCCGGCGGCGGATCACCGTCGCCGTCACCGCCGCCGTCGTCTTCTCCGGGATGGGCTTCGGCGTGGCCCAGCTCCTCCCCTCCGGCGGCGGGACGAACAGCCTGATGGCGGCGGGGGCGCCCAGCCGGGCGAGGTCCGGGAGGGCCGGCTCGACGACCGTCATCACCGACCAGGCCGCCGCCAACACCACGACCAGCACCGTGCCGCCCCCGCCGGCCGAACCGGGCGGGGGGCGCAGGCTCTTCCCCTCTCACCGGATCGTGGCCCTCTACGGCTCGCCCCGTGATCCCGAGCTCGGCGTGCTCGGCGACGGCTCGCCGACGAGGATGTGGGGGCCGCTGCAGACCGCCGCCCGCCCCTACGCCGCCCCCGGCCGCCGGCTGGTCCTGGCCTACGAGCTGGTCGCCTACACCGCCTACGCCGCCCCCGGACCCTCCGGGGACTACACGGCCAGGCTGAGCGACGCGGAGATCGACGCCTACCAGCGGGTCGTGCAGGCCCACGGCGGGATGCTCATCCTCGACATCCAGCCCGGCCGCTCCGACGTCCTCTCCGACGTCAAGAGCCTGGCCAAGTGGCTGGCCCTGCCTGACGTCGCCCTCGCCCTCG
>Ga0209061_1004288_pt1 | contig 13917 bp, 15 predicted proteins | sample Coa_R1_10_FD_187157 | JGI IMG/M metagenome (GOLD analysis project Ga0209061, IMG submission 187157) | Surface soil microbial communities from Centralia Pennsylvania, which are recovering from an underground coalmine fire - Coalmine... | ecosystem: Environmental > Terrestrial > Soil >...
TGGATCTCACAGAAACTGCCGATACGCGCCGCCGGCCCCTCGGATTCGACCACAAGACCGGTGACGTCGGTCACCACGCCGCGCCAGCGCAGCAATTCGCGCTGTTCGAGTTCTGCAAAATAGCCGCTCAGATCGAGCTTTTCAGGAGTACTCACAGACTGCATCGCACTCATCTAAGCGCCAGCCGGTCCGCGAAGCCGCGGTCGATCTCCTGTAGCTGAGTCTCAATCGAGGCATCCAGCTCTCCTCGCGCGGTCTCAAACAGCACATCGCCGGGGCGCAGGCTCGGATCGGCGATGATCTGAATCGCCTGCCCGGCGCCCATGCGCTCCAGACTCGCGCGCACGGCCTCTGCCCCCGCTGCAAATACCCGTACCCGCTGCAGTTCGCGCGTCTGCAGCTTTTCTAGGGCGGCATGCACCACGCCGCAAATCGCCTCCGGATCGGTTGCCAGTTCCCGGCGCAAAATCCGGCGCGCAATGGCAAGCGCCAGCTTCACCACCTCAGACTCGGCTTCCCTGCGGATCCGCCGCTTCAGTGTGGCCAGCTCCGCAAGCGTTTTGGCGATGCGCTCGCCGAGCGCCTGCAGCTCTCTTGATGCCTCTTCTCGCGCCTGGCGCAAGCCTTCCTGTATTCCCGCCTGTCGCGCCTGCGCCAGCTCGGCGTGGCGGTTCCGTTCGTACTCTTCGAGCCGCCGCTGGACAGCGGGATCCTCGGCTGCGGGACTGTTTCCCTCAAGCAGCGTTACGCCGATGGGTTGCACACGGCCGGCCGGGCGCCAGCGCAGCGGCTGCACCGGCTGAGCAGCCTCAGCCTGTTCGGAACGCGGCAAAATCTTACAGCGCACGCTCTACACCTCCGCCTCTCACTGCTCTCCTTCCTCAATCCAGCCCCGCAGCACGCCCGCTGCAATCGCCGGATCCTTCTGCACGATCTCCTTCATGCTCGTGCGCAAGGCTTCAATCTTCTGCCCCTGAGGCGGCAGTTGCAGCCGGAAGACCGGGGGTTCGGCCGCTGGCGTTACAGAAGCCGGTGCTGCAACTCCCGATTCGGCTGTCCCGGCTGCCGCAAGACCTGGCGGAGCGCCAGCCGTCGAAGCGGCCTGGGAAAGCACAGGCACATGCGATACCGTGACCGCCGGACGCCTCTTTTTGCGCAACAGCATCAGTGCGCCTGCCGCCAGTACGATGAGCGCGCCTGCTCCAATCAGAATCGTCTTCCAATTTAGCGGCAAGTGAAGTGGATTCGGCGCCGGCTTTGGTCCCGCCTCTGGTTCCTCCAGCTCCCCGCCTCCTGAGAGTGTCTGTTCAAAGGGGAGGCTTTCAATGACCAACTGATCGCCGCGCTGCGGATCGAGCCCGAGCACGCCCGCCACGACATCGTGAATGGCCTTAAGTTTATCGGGCGAAGGCGGCACAAGCACCCGCTTGCGCTGTTTGCCCGAACCCTGCCACTGCACGTCCTGGTCCAGCAGCAGCGCCGCCGAGATGCGCTTAATCGAGCCTTGCGGGATCTTGATGTGGCGAATTGTTCGCGAGGTCTCATAGCTCACGCTCTCGGTGCGGCGCGATGCCGACATGGGTGTGGCGGCCGGCCGCGCTGCCGCCGGCGAGCGAGGCAGATTGGAGGCGGTGCCCGGCACACCACTGTTTTGCGCTGAGCCGGTGACGTCCTCTGTTTTCTGCGAAGTGACCATCACGGAACGCGTGGGATCCAATACTTCATCGCTTTGATCTGTTGTGGTGAAATCGCAATCAGCCGACACCCCCACGCGAAACTTGCCCGCTCCAAGCAGCGGCTCGAGGGTCGCTTCCACCTTCGCCGCGAGATCTTTCTCCACTTCGTGCTTGTATTCAAGCAGCGCATCCGACATGCCCGTTTCATCGAGCAGCGCCTTGCGGGGCCGGCTGAGCAGGTTGCCCTGCATGTCCACCACCGACACATTGTCCGGCGTCAGACCCTGCACGGCGCTAGCGACCAGATTGGTAATCGCTTGCACGTTCTGCGGCAGCAACACCGCCCCGGGGCGCAGCCGCACCAGAACGCTGGCCTTGGCGGGCTCGCGGGAGTCCAGAAAGACCGAGTCTTTCGGGAACGTAATATGCACGCGCGCCTGCTCCACTTCGCTGAGCGTTTTGATGCTGCGCTCCAGTTCCCCCTCGAGCGCACGCTCATAATTGACATGCTCGGCAAAGTCGGTGATGCCCAAATTCGTCTTATCGAAGAGCTCAAACCCCGCCCGGCCCGATTTCGGCAGCCCGGCTCCGGCCATTTCCAACCGCAGTTCGTCAATCTTCTCGGCCGGCGCTAAGACCGTCGAGCCGTCGCCCGCGATCCGGTATTCGATGCCACCCTCTTTGAGCTTCTGCACGACGGCGGCTGCATCTTCCGGCGCCATCCCGGTAAACAGCGGCCGGAAATCCTGTTCGTGCCGCCAGTGCACCAGCCCCAGGATCGCGCCCACAGAAAGCAGAGCTACGGCCAGGATGCCTGCCCGCTGCGGCCAGCTTAGCGTCGCGATCAGCTTCTTGAGTTGATCCATATATCCGTTCGATCGGCGGTTGCCGGCCAGCACGTCACAGTTGCATCTTCATGATCTCCTCGTAGGCGGAGACCACTTTGTTGCGCGCCTGCAGGAACATCTCAAACTGCAGCTCGGCGGTCTGCTCGGCCAGAATGGTCGTGTGCAGTTCAGTGTTTTCTCCAGAAAGGAAGGCGCGGATCTGGGCGTCGGCAGCCGCGCGCGAGCTCTCTACTTGCTCGATCGCCGACGCTAGCACCTGTTTGAAGGCCCCGCCTGCGCCGGCAGAGGCGCGCTCGGGCGTGATCGTTCCCAGTATCTGCGGTGTGCTGATCGAGGAGAGAGAAATCGGCATAGCTTTAACGGAAGAGATCGATTGAACGCGCGATCATGTCCTTGATAGCGGAGATCGCCGAGACATTCGCCTGATAGGCGCGGGCGGTTTCGACCAGATCCACCATGTCTTCAGCGGGATTGACTCGTGGGAAGGCGACATAGCCGTTCTTGTCCGCATCCGGATGCCCCGGCATGTAGCGCAAGATCGGATCGCTGTTGTCGGTCACAATCTGGCTCACGGCTACCCCTTGGGTGCCATCTTGAAACGCGGTTTCAAAGACGGATGAGAAGTCCGATGCCACCGGTTCACTTTGAAACAGCACATCGCGGCGGCGATAGGGGCCGCCCTCGGCGGTGCGGGTGGTGTCGGCATTGGCGATATTTTCCGCCAGTACTTCGGCCCGAGTTCGCTCGGCCGACATCCCGGAGGCGCTGACGAGCAGCGTCGAAAACAAGCTCATGATTGCGTACCTCCTCCGCCCTCAATCGCCATTCGGGTCAGCTTCAGTTGTGAGCGCAGCAAATTAGAAGCGATGCTGAACCGCATGGTGTTTTCTGCAAGCAAACGCGCCTCGCGCTCAAGGCTTACATTATTCCCGTCGTTTTTGAGCGTCAGGCCGGGGACCTCTTCGACCCGCGGCGGCAGACCGGCCATCGCGTTCTGCAGTTCAGCTTGGAAATCGATGTCTTTTGTCTTATAACCAGGCGTATCGGCGTTCGCAATATTCGAGGCTACGAGCGACTGGCGCTCGCTGAGCAGCGTCATGTAGCGCTCGAGGATTCCGCTGACTGGATCTAACAACATGGCTTGCCATGGCTGGATTGCACGCCAGATGCCATCCGGTGAAGCCCTGCGCTTTCGGCCTCGAAGCCGTTTATTTGCCGCGCGCTGGGAGCGAAAAGCGCATCGCCAGGCGTGGGAAAGCGTCAACTTTCTGACGCCTTATCCCTCGACATGCCAGGTGTAGGTGGCTACGGGCGGATCCGAGTAGGCTGAGGCGGGAGGCTTGAGCCGGAGGGCCAGATGCGCCCGCTGAATCTTGACAAGCTGCAGCGAGAAATTTAGCGTTTCGCGCGCGGTCTTCAGAATGGTCAAGCGGCGGGCGGGGTCGGCTGTATGTGCGAGCGCCGCGCTGATGCTGCTGCGATAGGCGGCCGCACGCTGCGGAATCGCCGCCCAGTCGCCTCTCTCGATGGCCGCTTTCAGATCATGCGCTTCAGTGTCCATAGAATTGCAAGGTTTGCGTTTGCTCGGCGCTGAACAGATCGGTGATCTCAGTCAACTGCTGCTCGAGTGCGGAGATGGCCGCATCGGCCGCATCCATCTGCTGCGTGAGCGTCTGCTGCAACTGGTTGACTTGCGCCTGGTCGTTTGCAATCCGGGTTGCGATATCCGAAATCTCGCTGGTGATCGATTGCGTCGCCTGAGGCAGCAGGCCCGTGGTCGGATCCGTGATGCTGGTCATCACGTTCTCGGCGTTTTGCAAAAATCCGCCACCGGTCTCCGAACCAAAAAAGCTCAGCACATCGTTCGGGGAAGCCTGATCAAATGCAGTTTGATCAAACTGCAAATTGCCGTTTTCATCAAATGAGAGGCCGATGCTCGCGAGCGCATTCACATTGCCCGAAGGCGCAATGTAGGCGACGATATTTTGCAAGGCGTCTTGCAGCTCATAGACGATGCTGTTGCCTGTGAGTGCGCCGCCGTTCTGGCCGCGATTCTTGACCAGCTCCTGCGCGGCGCTGTTATAGGCGTTCACAAAGGAATTGAGCGCAGCAGCGAGCGCCGATGTGTTCTGCGCAACGGTAATGCTTGTGGTTCCCGTACCGGTGAAGGTCACCGAGAGGCCAGGCGAAACGGCTACCGTGCGTGTGGTGGCATTGATGGGCGTAGAGGGCTGGCCGTTTACCTGATAGGTGACATAGGAGCCGCTGTTCAGCGTGGTCAGCAACTGCGTGTTGCTGCTGTCGGTGAGCTGGATGGAATCGGGCGCATACTCATTGCTTTGGATCGCCAGGCGGTAATCGGGCGCGCTCGAGCTTCCCACATTCACCACGGTTGCCGAAACGTTCGCGCCGCTCGCATTGATGGCATTCGCAAGACCGTTGAGCGTGCCGCTTGGGTCGCTGATGGTGTAGGTCTGGCTATTCACCGTAAGCGTGTAGGTGGTGCTCGCATCGATGTTGCCCGAAGCAGGATCGGTGACCGTGGTCAGTCCGTTCATGCTCATGGTATTGGTCTGCGAACCGAGGCTGCCTATGGTGACGGTATAGGTGCCGGCCATGACGCCCGAGCCCACTGAGGCTGTGGCGATCGAGCTGTCGCTCGATGTGGCGCTGTAGGCGCCGGTTCCGGTGGCGGCATTGAGAGCGTCGATGGCGCTTTGCAGCGATTGGAACTTGCTGGTCAGGGTCTGAAGCTCGCTCTGCTGATTCGTCAGCGTGGTCTGCTGGTTCTGCAACTGGGTGATGGGCGCGGTGGCGGCGGCGACGGCGTTCGTGATGACCTGCTGCAGTTGCGCTGAAAACGAGCTGCTGCCGGTGAAGCTGGCCGGATTCGTTGGTGTGATTCCCATAGGGTTCTATCAAGAGACGATCAGGCCGGACCCCAAAACCGGCGGCCCGGCCTGAAAGTGGAGAGATACTCTCCTTTTATTGCAGGAGCTTCAGGACTACCTGCGATTCTGAATTGGCCTGAGCCATAGCCGCTACTGCCGTCTGCTCGAGTACCTGTGACTGGGTCAGTTTGGAGGCGTCCGCGGCCACGTTGGCATCGCGGATATCACTTTCTGCCGTCGAGTAATTGGTGATTTGCGAGTTGGCCAGATTCACCGCATACTGCAGCAGGTTTTCGCCCGCACCGACACGGCCCTGCACCAGGCCGAGCTGCTGGATGGCGTTGTTGATGGCCGTGATGGCGGCATTGGCATTGACCGTGTCTCCGGTAGTCGGCGCCGTCGCCACATTGTTGCCGGCAGCCGCAAATACCCCGGCGGCATCGGCATATACGGAAAAGCTATTCGAGCCCTCAAACGTGATGCCGGTTCCCGCAGCATTCTCTACTGCGTAAACACCCATGCTCGCGGTCTGAGCGTTAATCTTTGAGATCGCGCTGGCTAGGGTGTCAGTGGCGGTAAGGGCCACGGTGACCGAACCGGAACTGGTCTGGAAGGTCAAGTTCTGGGCCCCGGCAGCATAGGTGGCCTGCCCGTCCACAATATAGTTCGATGTGTTCTCCGCCGTTCCCGCGCCGCTGGTGAGCCCGACTCCCGCACTCGCCGCAGCCGCTGACACGGTAAAGGCGGTGGCGCCGCTAAATTCGAGCAAACCGTTGCTGTTTACGCTCGCCGTGATGCCATAGGAGTTCAGCTTGCTATTTAAGGTGTTCAGCGCGTCGCTCTCGCTGATGCCGTTTGCGCCGCCATTGACGGTGGCGGTGATCGTCGTTGCACCACCATTGCTGTACAGATTGAACGTAAAGGTTTGGCTGCCGCTGCCTGCCAGGAAGAGGGCGCCCGGTGCATCCAGACGCTGCGTATTGCCGCTGATGCCGACACCGCCGGAGAGGATGTTTGTGGTGGAAAGCCCTAAGCTCACCGCATCCACCGCATTCTGCGCGCCGCTCAAATCAATGCTCACCGCAGCATTGGCGAGGTTTGAAGCGCCGCCGATATACACATTCATCTTGTTGTTAAATGTGCCGCCAGCGTTCAAGCCAATATTGCTCGCCTGACGCGTGATTTCGCTGAGCAGTGTCTGATACTCCTGGTTCAGCGTGGCTCGATTTCCGGTAAAGGTCCCGGATGCCGATTCCGTCGCTAGCGTCTTCATGCGATCCAGAATCGTCGAGATGTTGCTCAGACCACCGTCAATAATTTGGAGCTGAGCAATACCGTTATTCGCATTATTGACACCCTGTGTCAACTCCGCGATGTTGTCTCGGTACCCGTTTGCAATTGCCAGACCGGCTGCGTCATCGCCGCTTTTGTTGATGCGATAGCCGGAGCTGAGTTGCTGAATCGTGTTGCTCTGCGCTAAGTTATCTACCGTCAGATTATTTAGTGCATTGAGCGAATCGACATTCGTCTGTAATGAAAGCATTGTTTCTTAATCCTGAATTTTGAAATTTCCGGCCTAAGATCCGGGGCGGCCTTTAACGCTGCCGCTACCTGTCTTGTCGCACGTTCAGGACCGAATTCTAGTTTTTCTGCCCTTTCCCGGCTAATTGCCTGCCTGTCCCGGCTCGGCGCGCATCCCATACTGGCTCACAATCACGATGTCCACGCGCCGGTTGCGCGCCCTGCCCTCGGGCGTGTCGTTCGGGGCGATCGCCTGGGTATCGGCATAACCCACAATCGCCATGCGCTCGAGCGCCACGCCATATTTCTCATGCAGCAAGCGGAGCATGGCGATGCTGCGCGCGGCCGATAGCTCCCAATTACTGTGAAAGCGCGGCGTGTCAATCGGCACCGAGTCTGTGTGGCCTTCTAAACGCAGCGGATTCGGCAGGCGATTGAGCACAGCGGCTAGCTTTTCGAGGGTGGGATAAGCCGATGGCTTCACCGTGTCGTCTCCGGAGGCGAAAAAGGCGCCCGCCTTCAGGCCGATCACCAGACCGCGCTGCTCCAGCTTCAGCTCCACCGATCCTTGGGCAATCTCCTCCCGCAGCGCCGCATTCAGAATCTTCATCGAAGGCAGCAATTCGGCAAGCGGCGGGGTCTGCTCCAGCCCGGGCTGCACGGCCGGCTTGCTGCCGCCGGGACCGTTGTGCAGCGCGTTCCCCTTGCCCTTCTCATCCACGCTGCCGCCGAGAATCAGCGCAATTTTCGGCGCCACTTCGCCTTCATGCAGCGCCCTCTCGACAGCCTCTGAGACCGCCTTCGCGCGCGCCCGGTTGGTCTCGGTAGAGGCGTATAACACCACAAAGAACGCAAACAGCAGGGTGATGAAATCGGCATAGGAGACGAGCCAGCGCTCGTGATTTTCGTGACTTCTGGGTCTCCGGCGCGCCACTGTGAACCTCGCTTCTCAGCGTTCCACGGCCTGCCTGGCGCCGCTTGCCGCCGCCGCGCGGTAGCTTGCGGCAGGCCGCTCAAGGCTGGCCCCTTCCTTTGCGGCCTCGGCTTGCCGGTCGCGCAGGTAGGCTTCTAAATGCATGCGGATCAGCCGCGGATTCAATCCCTCGGCGATCTTGATCACTCCCTCGAGCATCAGCTCCTTGAGCTCGAGCGTATGCTCCAGGCGGTGTTTGAGCTTGTTGGCCACGGGAAGAAAAAACAGGTTAGCGGCGCCCACGCCATAGATCGTGGCCACGAAGGCTACGGCGATGCCGTGGCCCACGCGGTCGATATCTTCCAAATGCTTCATCACCTGAATCAGCCCCAAAACCGCGCCCAGAATGCCGATCGTGGGCGCATAGCCGCCGGCCGATTCAAACACTTTGGCCTCTTCATAGCCGCGCTGTTCGGCCATCTGGATTTCCAGTTCCATAATGGAGCGGATATCCCGCACATCGCCGCCATCTACGGCGAGCGACAAGGCTTTGCGCAGAAAGGGATCCTTCAGCCGGTAAGCCTCCTCTTCAAGCGAAACAATGCCGCCTTTGCGCGCCTGTACGGCGAAGCCCAGGATCTGCTCGATCACGCTGGCGCTTGCGACCGGCTCCTGGCGGAAGACATCCGGCAGCTTTTTGGCGGCTGCCCAGAGCGTCGGCACCGGAGTGGTGATCATGACCGCTCCCAGGGTGCCGCCCAGCACGATGATGGCTGCCGTAAGCTGCGCCACATCGCCCACCTTGCCGCCTTCTAACAGCAGACCTCCCAGAATGGCCGCCGCAGCGACGGTCAGGCCGCCCAGGGTTGCCCAGTCGGCTTTGGCCCCTCGCGAGGCCGCTTTCACTTTCCTGTTACTCATTGTTCGCAACCGCGGAAGCGGGTAGCGGGGGCAGGGAGACGGGCGGAGCGGTCAGGCCCTCCAGCAAGCGGCGGCGAAACTGCACCACTCGCTCGATCACTTCATCTGCGCTTTCGAGCACCATAAACTTCTGTCCTGTGGTCAGCACAATCACGGTGTCCGGCGTGATTTCAATGTGTTCAATGAGATCGGAGTTCACCACAAGCGGCACATGATTGAGCCGCGTGAGCCGGATCATATTCTTCTGTTCGGCAGAAAGGCGCCGTAACATCAGTGCTATATTCGCCGTCATGCGAAGCATGCGATTCCTTATTCCCTCGGTGATATGCGCCGTCTCGTTGGCGAGTGCGCAATCCACCAATCTGTTAGGCGTTTGGAAGGCGGATCTCGAAAAGAGCCATATCCCAGCCCCGCCGAATATGCCGGTGAAGCAATATCTTGTTCTTTTTGAGCAAGTTACGGGCCGAAGAGGCGAGAAGCTGATCAAGGACACAACCGGCGAATGGCTGGAGAAGCGCGGCCTCGATAAGTCCGTGTTCACCTTCCGCGACGACAACAAGCCGGCGATGACCGATTATCAGGGCATCCCTACACGCGTGACGGCATCCTGGCAGGATCGTGTGCTTGTGATGACCATGGAGGTCGCCGGTACGCCGCGCATGATCAAATCGAAGTACCAGCTCTCGGCCGACGGCCAGACGCTCACCATCGATTCGGAGATCACGGGCGGCCCGCGTCCGGTGCACAGCACGGTCGTGCTCACCAAGCAGCCGCAAGATGCCGCCGGGCCGCTCTTAGCGCCGGAGCAGACCGCAGCCGAGCACTTTAAAAATGTCAAGACCGAGGAGCTGAAGAATCTGCCGGTTTCCGAGTTCATCGATCAGATGCACTATTTCGCCTGGTCGCTTGGCAAAGATTGTGAGTTTTGCCACGTGCGCAACGATTTTGCGTCCGATGACAAAAAAGAAAAGAAGACCGCCCGCGATATGATCCGCATGGTCGCCGCTATTGACCGGGATAATTTTAAAGGGCATCCGGAAGTGCGCTGTTTTACCTGCCATCAGGCGCATTCCCATCCGCTGCGTTATCCGCCCTTTCCTGGCGAGCAGAGCGCCTCGGCCGAAGCGGGGCATGAAGCTCGTGCGGCTGACCCGAATTCCCACGCCAGCCCCGCGGCGCGACCCTAAGCGGGCTATCATGCTGTAGGAGGCAGTGCATGCATGGCGAATGCCCCGAGCACGACCACTACAGCACAGCGTCCGGCTACGCAGGCCGAAAGCATCCTGATTGAACCCGGCCTGATCCGGCGCACGCTCTGGCTGCTGCAGCGTTCCTTTATTGCAGCCTACGAGGACAACTGCTTCAGCATCGCCAAGGGCGCGGCGTACTCGCTGCTGCTTTCGGTCTTTCCCGTAGCCACGGCTCTGATTTCCGTCCTGCTTCAGGTGCAGGCGCGCTCGGTGGTGAAAGTGATTGCCGATTTTCTGACGCAGGTTGCCCCGCCCGGAACCGCCGAATTGATTTTCTGGCGCCTGCAGCGCGGCGCCCGGCCCATCTCCCTGCCGGTGATGGCCTTTTTAGTTGCCTTATGGGCCGGTTCGGGCGCCATGATGAGCCTCATGGAAGGGTTCCAGGCCGCATACCGCATTCCCTCGGGCCGGCCCTTCTTAAAACAGCGCGCTATGGCGATCTTCCTGGTGTTTGTAGCGGCGCTTCCGGCGGTTTTGGCTTCTTTGCTGATTCTCTTTGGCAGCCGCAGCGAGGCCGCCTTCATTCGCTGGATCGGCTTCTCGCGCGATCTCACCGAGCTGGGCGCTCCGGTGAAGATTCTCTGGCGCGTGGTCGAATATGTGATCGCCTTCTGCACCACGACGCTGGTCACCGGCCTGCTCTATTATTTCGGTCCCAACTACCGTCCGGAGCCCGCTTTGCGGCGCGGCGGAAGACGCTCGCGTTTTGTCCATGTGTGGCCGGGCGCTTTTCTGGCGACCGTTCTCTGGCTGCTGGCGACCTCCGGCTTTGCCTGGTATGTGCAGCATCGTATTGCGAGCTATAACATCTTCTATGGCAGCATCGGAGCTGTGATTGTCCTGATTATTTGGCTCTACCTGATCGCCTGCATCGCCTTGATCGGCTGCGAATTCAACGCCGAGCGCGAACGAGCCGAATCCTTGCCGTTTCCCCATTAGGAGCGAAAATTCATAACAGGAAGACCTGTTTTAACGGCACATTCCGAAGTTCCGCAACTGATCCCTTATGCCCTTTCGTTTAGCTGTCCCCTATCAGCCGCGCGGCGATCAAGCTAGCGCCATTGAGCAACTGGTGCGCGGTGTGCTCGAAGGCGAGAAGCATCAAGTGCTGCTCGGTGTGACGGGTTCGGGCAAGACCTTCACCATGGCAAAGGTCATTGAAGCCTGCGGACGGCCCGCGCTTGTGCTGGCGCACAATAAGACGCTCGCCGCGCAGCTCTACCATGAATTCAAACAGTTCTTCCCCCACAACGCCGTCGAATACTTTGTCAGCTACTACGATTACTATCAGCCGGAAGCCTATATCCCGTCCGGCGATATTTACATCGAAAAAGAGGCGACCATCAATGACGAACTGGATAAGCTGCGTCTATCTGCCACCCGTTCGTTATTTGAGCGGCGCGATTGCATCATTGTCGCCAGCGTCAGTTGCATCTATGGATTAGGCTCGCCGGAAGCCTACTACGGCATGCTGCTGATGCTCGAAAAGGGCCAGCGCATCAGCAGACAGGACCTGCTGCGGAGATTGGTGGAGATCCAGTATGAGAGGAATGATCACGACTTCCGCCGCGGAACATTTCGCGTGCGGGGCGACGTCATCGAGTTATTTCCCACTTATGACGACAATGCCTACCGCATTGAGCTTTGGGGCGATGAGATTGAATCCTTAAGCCAGATCGATCCGCTGCTCGGGCAGGTCAAGCAAACCTACCTGCGTCTTCCGATTTATCCCAAGACCCATTACGTCATGGATGCGCCCACGCGCGAGCAGGCGCTGCGAAGCATTGAGAACGAGCTGCAATGGTGGCACAAGGAGTTAGAGTCTCAGGGCAAGATTGTAGAAGCGCAGCGCCTCTGGCAGCGCACGATGTTTGATCTTGAGATGATCCGGCAGATTGGCTATTGTCATGGCATCGAGAACTATTCGCGCCACTTTTCCGGACGCCTGCCGGGAGAGGCTCCGCCCACCTTGCTCGATTATCTGCCGAACGATGCGCTGATCTTCATCGATGAGAGTCACCAGACGATTCCACAGTTGCGCGGCATGTTTCATGGCGACCGTTCGCGCAAGGATGTTTTGGTCGAATACGGATTCCGCTTGCCGAGCGCGCGCGACAACCGGCCTCTGACCTTTGAAGAGTTTGAGAACCGGGTGCATCAGGTGATCTATGTGTCGGCAACGCCGGGGCCGTATGAGCTGACGAAATCTGCTGGCGTTGTCGTTGAGCAGATCATCCGCCCTACCGGACTTACGGATCCGGCCATCGAGGTGCGGCCGGTGAAAGGACAAGTGGACGATCTGCTGCATGAGATTCGCTTGCGAGCCGAACGCAATGAGCGCGTGCTCGTTACCACACTCACCAAACGCATGGCCGAGGATCTGGCCGAATATTACACCGAAGTGGGCGTCAAGTGCGCCTATCTGCATTCGGAAATCAGCACGCTCGACCGGATCAAGATTCTGCGCGACCTGCGCCGCGGCGCCTATGATGTGCTCATTGGCGTGAATCTGCTGCGCGAAGGACTGGACCTGCCCGAGGTCTCGCTGGTGGCCATATTGGATGCCGATAAGGAGGGGTTCCTGCGTTCGGCCGGATCGCTGATTCAAACCATCGGAAGGGCAGCGCGCAACGTGCACGGGTGCGCCATTCTGTATGCCGACGTGATCACCGACAGCATGAGGCAGGCGATTCAGGAAACAGAGCGGAGGCGAGCGCTGCAGCAGGCCTATAACGAAGCCAATCAGATCACTCCGCAGACGATCATCAAGCCCATCGATATGAGCCTGGTGGCCGTGGCCGAAGCCGACTACATCACCGTACCGCTAGAGGGCGATGCCGAAGAGGAACTGGAGTTGACGCCAGAACGCCGCCAGGCGCTGATCTCTGAGCTCGAAGCCAAAATGCGCGAAGCGGCCCGGCTGTTTGAGTTCGAAAAGGCTGCTCAACTTCGTGACAAAATAAAAGCCCTGAAAGAGAAGGCTGTCTATGAAGAAGCAGCAGCAACTGGGCCTGGTGGTGGAGGGCCGGGTTAGCGAGTCGCTCGTCTTGCGCCTGCCCTCTGTGCTCGAGCAGATTGGGCCGATCATGTCGCCGGTGAGCGGCATGGCCAAACGCGTGGTGAACGCGCTGCACGCTGGCTATATAGCAGACCGTTATGACGACCTGCAGGTGGCGCGGACCGTGCTCTTGTGCATACCGGATCGTGCAGTGGATCGCACGGTCAAACAGATCTACGATTCGGATCTGGTGCTCGAAGACATGGCCTTCGTTTTGTGTGAGACCTGGCTCACCAGCGATGTTCTGAGTCTGCTGACGCAGCGCGGCGCATCGGTAGCCACGCTCGTCGAAGCGGCCACCGCCAGCCGTAACTGGTTCATACTTGAAGGCCAGTCGCTTGCCGTTCGGCGCATGTCCCGGATTCTCGAGGAGAAAGGCGAGGCGCGGGCGTTTGAACTGCAGCCGGGCGGCAAACCGCTCTATTTCGCGGCTGAACTTCTGGCCGCAGCCCTTCCCCTGCCTTTCTTTCTCGCTGCCGAAGAGGCCCTGCGCGCCAGCGGACTCTCGGGAAGGTACTTATATGTCCTGCTCAAAGAGATCGGAGAAAAGATCTTGCGCGGCATCCTGAAGGGAGCTCGTTTTACCTGGGGCGGTCCGCTGAACCAGTGTCCGCCCGAGATAACCGAGCAGTATCTGCAGGCTTTGCGCGAGGCCAAGCCCGACTTAGCCGAGATTCTCGATCGCCAGCTTGCCTGGGCAGAGGACCAGATGCGGAGGCGGGAGCGACTAGTAGGCACAATGAAAAAGATGGAGAAAAAGATGGAGGAGAGAGGATGATTCACGCCTCAGCGGCGGGAACCGTAACACTGGGCGGCGAGCTCACCGTGAACCGGCTGGG
>Ga0209061_1004292_pt1 | contig 13910 bp, 12 predicted proteins | sample Coa_R1_10_FD_187157 | JGI IMG/M metagenome (GOLD analysis project Ga0209061, IMG submission 187157) | Surface soil microbial communities from Centralia Pennsylvania, which are recovering from an underground coalmine fire - Coalmine... | ecosystem: Environmental > Terrestrial > Soil >...
GCTGGCTGCGCGCAAAGCGGCTCATCGCACCATCACCACGCACAGCGATCCAGCAGCACAGGTCGCTCCCAATCTGCTGCAACGTGATTTCCATGCCGAGAAGCCAGATAGCAAATGGGTAGCTGATGTGCGCCATGTCGGTGCATATGAAATTCCTGCACAAGCAGGAGAGGGCGAGAGTAGTGCCCCTCTAGGACACGGACTTACCTAACCATGAAAATGGAAGGGGACAAGAGCATGTCATTGAAAGCGGAAGGCATCAGAAAAGGTGTACGGTGCCGTCCCGCAAGTCCTGTACGTACGGTGAGACTGCACTGTCAAACCTGAGTTCCTCCGATGAAACCCACATCCACCGCAGCACCTTTGAAGCGGTGACGCCAGAATACCTTTGTGATATCTGTGCAGAGGCAAGGCTCTCTCTGGCGAGGAACCAGCAAGGAGTTGGTTAAAGAACGAAAAGGCACCTAAGCGTACTTAACGTTTCATATGCGTCAACATGGGAACCCCTACGGGTCGCGAGACCTATGGGGTCGGACCCCTCGTAGTACTCGGAGTGCAGGAAAGCTGCATACATGGGGAAGGAGCAGCCCTCCAAAGAGGGCCAGAGCTTGTCATGACTTCTGGCAAGCAGGGGAGGTATCGAGAAGTTTTTTTCAGGCATGGAGGTATGCGCAATGCAAGACGCCAACGTGTATCTGAACCTTCTTTCTGAGCGAGGCAAAAAGGGGTTACCTGTAAAGCGGGTCTACAGGCAACTCTACAACCGTAACCTTTACCTTGCAGCCTATGGGAAAATCTATCGCAACAAGGGAGCTATGACCAAAGGGGTGACAGAGGAGACTCCAGATGCGATGTCGCTTGAAAAAATTGATACAATCATCAACGCATTGAGGTATGAACGCTATCAATGGAAACCAGCCCGTCGCGTCTACATTCCCCGCAAAGACGGCAAAAAGCGCCCGCTTGGACTCCCCGTCTGGAGTGACAAACTGCTGGCGGAAGTCATCAGGCTCATGCTGGAAGCCTACTTTGAACCGAGATTCAGCCCTCATTCTCACGGATTTCGGCCCGGACGAGGATGTCACACGGCTCTGCAAGAAATCCAACAAGAATGGCGTGGCAGCGTCTGGTTCATTGAAGGGGATATCTCCAAATGCTTCGAGCGACTTCCTCACGACCTGCTCGTCGCGACGCTGCGAGAGCACTTCCAGGATGAACGCTTCATCCGTCTCATTGAGCAACTCCTGGAGGCAGGGTATCTAGAGGATTGGAAGATGAACCGAACGCTCTCAGGCGTGCCGCAAGGCTCGGTGCTCAGCCCCATCCTCTCCAATATCTTGCTTGACAAACTGGACCACTACGTCACAGAAACCCTCATTCCCCAATACACTAGCGGTTGCAAGAGGAGGATTAATCCCGCCTATCGACGACTGGTCTGGCGCGCCCACGATCTGCACAAACGCGGCAAGAGCAAAGAAGCAGAAGAACTGCGACAGCAATTCCAACAACTTCCCGCGCTCGATCCTGCTGATCCCACCTTTCGCCGATTACGCTACTGTCGGTACGCCGACGACTTTTTGCTCAGCTTCATCGGAACGAAAGCCGAAGCTGAGCAAATTAAAGCGGCTATCGGGACATTCCTTCGGGAAGAGCTTCGGCTTGACCTCTCGGAAACCAAAACCCTGATTACCCACGCCAGAAGCGAAGCAGCCCGTTTTCTGGGATACGAAGTGACGACCCTGCACAATGACCACAAACGCACGATGACCAAACGCGGAACCAAGTGCCGAAGTATCAATGGCAAGATCGGCTTTCGCGTCCCAAGAGATGTACTGCAAGCGAAATGTCAACCGTACCTGAAAAACGGAAAAACGATCCATCGGATGGAACTGATCAATGAAAGCGACTACACCATCGTCTCTCTCTACCAGACCATCTATCGCGGGATCGTGAACTACTACCAACTGGCCTACAACCTCTCAACGCTGCAACGGCTCAAATATGTCATGGAGCAATCGCTCACCAAAACCCTGGCACGAAAACACCAATGCCACGTGAACCGCATGTATCAGCGCTATCGGGCAGACCTCGTCGTCAAGGGAACCACGTACAAAGGGCTACGAGTCGTTGTTCTTCGAGGGGAAAAGCCTCCGTTGATAGCGAACTGGGGAGGCATTCCACTCAAATGGAACAGCCATGCCACCCCTGTTGACCAACCAGCACAGCACGTATGGGCAAGTCGATCAGAGCTGGAAAAACGGCTCCTGGCACAGAACTGCGAACTCTGCGGAGCAACGTCTCAAACAGACAAGATCGAGGTCCATCACATACGGGCCCTCAAAGACCTGGAGAAATACCCAGGACGAGAGAAACCTGCGTGGGTGAAACATATGGCCGCTCGTCGTCGCAAAACCCTTGTGCTTTGTCGAACCTGTCACATGGCGATCCAATATGGACATCCCACGAGACAACAAGAGAGTTTGCTCAGAAATAGGTCACTTCCCAAACAAGAGTGACCGACGATACTGGAGAGCTGGATGCCAGGAAACCGGCACGTCCAGTTCGGGGGAGGGGGGTCGAAAAAGTACCACCATCAAACGGCAACTCGTCGGCCTCCTATCCCACACGACCTACATTTGGACGGCAGAAGGCTGGCTCTACAAGGAGATGGCCTGCTGGTGGGTCAACATCCCTGGTTCCTCTGGCATCGGTGCCGCTCCTTCCTGTTGGCATGATTAACGCTGTTCGCCTCTTCTGGCAAAGACCTCTTCCCACCCATCGGCGAGCAGCCCTCCCAGTTCGAGCCGGACCAGATCATCAACCAGCTGGTCAAGATCGGCCTGTTCATCGACGAACACTGCATAGTACACGGCTCGCTCTAGCATCCCGAAGATGGCCCAACCCGCCAGATGGGGATCGATGGGGCGATAGATCTGACGCTCAATGGCGACCTGGATATAGGTGGCTAAACCATCGATGCAGCGCTGGTAATGGGCCTGGATGCGGGCCACGAGCTCTGGACCAGCGGCACTCGCTTCTCGCAGTATCAGGGACACGAGGGCACGCTCCTGCCGGCAGCGCTGCAAGATCGTGAGCCAGAGGACACGAGCCTGTTCGATCACCTCTTCGGAACGTGAGACCTCGCGGAGGCTGTAGGTTCCCAGTGTGTCGGCCAGCAAGCTCGAACAAGAGATATCGATGAGGTGCTCAAAGATCGCCTGTTTGCTCTTGAAGTACAGGTAAAACGTGCCTTGAGCCACCCCGGCCTGTCCCACAATATCGGAGACCCGAGTGGCGGTATAGCCTTTGGAGGCGAACACTTCCGTGGCTGCGGTAAGCAAGCGATCATGCACTGATGGTGTGACTGACATGTCAATCATGTATACCAGAGAGAACGGTTCCTGTCGAGTCGTTGAAGAGGAGCCGAAGAACTGCCCATCCAACGCGAACAGGTCAGCGGAACGCTCGTTGAGGCGTTCCGCAAGAGGATGAGAACCGCATGCTCACAACCATCCTTTTTGTTCAGCCAGGCGCGCTGCCTCCATGCGATTGCGCGCCCCCAATTTCTGCATCGCCGCGGATAAATGATTACGGACCGTCCCCTCGGAGACAGCCAGGCGCGCGGCGATCTCGGCATGGCTGATCCCAGGAAGAGCTGCGGCGAGCACTTCACGCTCGCGAATGGTAAGCGGATTGTTTCCCTCAGAGAGTGCTGCGAGGGCCAGATCAGGATCAACTACTCGTTCGCCCGCCATCACGCGCCGCAGCGCAATGGCTAATTCCGCGGCAGGGGCATCCTTGAGCAGAAAACCCACCGCTCCGCTTTCCATGGCCCGGCGCAAATAGCCGCTGCGCCCAAAGGTGGTGAGGATCACGCTCCGGCAACTGGGCAGCGCTTCGCGTAACGCCCGCGCAGCTGCGAGTCCATCGAGACCCGGCATCTCAATATCCAGCAGCGCAACATCCGGCTGCGAGGCATGCGCCGTTTGCACCACCTCATCGCCTCGCCCGACTTCCGCGACCACCTCAATATCCTTCTCCCGGCTGAGCAGCGCCGAGAGCGCCCCACGCACCATCGCCTGGTCTTCCGCGAGCAACACTCGGATCATGCGCCTTTCACCTCCGAAGCCGCCGCTTCTGCCTGGTTCCGCAAAGGAAGTTGCACAAAGACACGGAAATGTTCTTTGCCCTGGAGCAGAAGTGGGCCAGCCTCCAGCTCTCCCTCAAGCCGCGAGATCCGCTCCCGTAGTCCTGCAATTCCCGAACCCCGTCGAGACGGCCTTTCTTCTGGCCTGCGCTCGCCGCCATCGTTGAGGATCTCCACTTCGACGAACCCTTCCCGTTGCTTCAGGCGAATCCAGCACTGCCGCGCGCGGCTGTGGCGGATCACGTTGGTCACCCCTTCGCGCACCGTCCAGGCCAGGGCCGCATCGAGCGACTGGGGAAGGTCGACGTTCAGTTCTTTGATGAAACATTCGATTCCTGCCGCTTCCAGGAGTTGCCGCGCGCTATCTACTTCGTTAGAAAGTCGCGGCTGCCGGTAGCCTGCGACGGTCTTGCGGACTTCACGCAGTGTCAGACGCCCGACCTGTTCAATCTCGGAGAGTTCCTGGGCACAGCGAGCAGGATCTTCCGTGATCAAGCTCCTGGCCAGTTCGCTCTTGAGCGTGATCATTGAGAGGGTCTGCCCCAACAGATCGTGCAAGTCTCGTGCCAGACGGAGGCGTTCTTCTTCCACTGATCGGCGGGCGAGCACCTGGCGGGCGGTATGCAGTTCTCGGATAGCGCTGCCCATCCGCGCCACGCCAATCATATCCAGGCCCAGTCCTCGCACCAGCAACATCAGCGCGATCAGCCACCACCAATCGACTTCGGCGATTCCTCTGGGTAGACCCACGGCCATGAAAAGGGGAAGGAGCGTCAAGAGCACAATCACGGCAAAGGCACCCCGGAGAGGAAGCAGGAGTCCAGCAATGGCGCTCACCCCGATGAAGAGCCAGAGCCAGGCCGGGCCATAGACCAGGCAGGCCACGCTCACCAGAACGGAAAGCGCAACAAAGAGGAGCCATGCGAACGGAGAACGTGCCCGCAGACGTGCTCTCTGGCTGGCAGGATGCGGCCACATCAGCCAGGTATAGCTGACCGCAAAAAAGAGGAGCGCGAAGACGCCCACAACGAGACGCCATGATGCGAGAGGCTCATGCACCAGAGCCACCAGAGGAAAGACGAGGCACACGAGCCAGGCATGCTGGTAGAGCCGCCAGAGATGGAAGGCGACTCCACTGGAGGCGATCACGTCCCCTGAAAACGTGATACTCTCTGGACTCCTGGCGTTCATGATGTGTCTTCCTGTTTTCCAACGTCGACTGATCTGCATGTCTTCCTCCTGTTGTGTGTGTTCACCCGAAGCGTGTTCGCGCACTCATTGTACCATCACACGGGAAAGGGGCGGCCTGGCTCACTCGTTGGACTCAAGCGTGACTGTTCCAGCCGCGCCATCAAGTGTCACGCGACTGCCGGTGGCAATCCGCTCGGTGGCCCCAGCGACGCCAACAACAGCGGGAATGCCGTACTCACGTGCAACAATGGCCCCATGCGCCATTGCTCCTCCCGCCTCCATCACCAGACCCGCTGCTTGCAGGAACAGCGGCGTCCAGCCGGGGTCGGTCGAGGGGGCAACCAGGATTTCCCCTGCCGAGAGGTGAGCGCCATGGGGATCGTAAATCACGCGCGCGATCCCCGTCGCGCTGCCTGCCGACGCCGGGGTTCCTTGCAGCGTTTCCCCTGCTGCCTCTCTCTGGATGTGTTGAGCGGGAGCAGTAGGTTCAGTGCCATCGGAGAGCAGGACCAGAGGCACATGCCGACGCGTGAGTTCACGCGTGAAGGTGGCCCGCCGCGACCGCACGCGCTCCCGCAGATCCGCTCCCGCCAGAGCCGCACCAGCTTCAGCAAGCGAAAGGAAGAAGATATCAGCGGCTTCGTGCAGCCTCCCTGCCCGGACCAATGTCTCTCCAACGGGCCAGAGGATCTGACGGATCTGGGCAAGGATGAGCCCGCCCACAAAGCGCGTCATTTCCCGGTAGCCGGAGAGGGCATGAGCACGCCGCAGACACCAGCCCACCAGCTGCCCACGAAGCCAGTTTGTGCGCCCAGCGCGCCGCCTGAGCGTGGTGATCATCGCCAGCGCCGCCTCGCGAGCACGTTGAAGTTGAAGATCGGGCGAAGGGGCGCTCTCCTTCCTCTCCAGGTAGCTGGAGAGCAGATCCAGTACGTAGCTGGGATCCTCCGACCAGCGCGGCACCCCCAGGTCGAGTTCACAGACACTCTGGTGGCCGTACTCCTGGAGAAACTGGACCAGGCCCTCTTGCAGACCTGGGGGAAGTTGCCCCTGCTGATACTGCTGAACGAGCTGCTCAGACGGTTTCGTTGCGAGCAGGTGTCTACTTGGCGCATCGGCTCGGAGGGTTTCGGCAAGCTTCCAGAGCGCCAGGTTCATCTGCGTCGTCGGATTCGTCGGCGACCCTCCCAGAACGGTCTGACATTCATGATCTTCCGCGAGATCCCCAAGTAGGCGTCTGGCCAGCGCGAAGCTCTGCATCCCCGCGAGCATCACCGGGGAGACACGAAACACCTGTCGCAGGCAGCGCTGGAGGAGGCACATCGCCTCGGCGAGATGGGTAACAGCATCACCTTGCACATCGAGGTGCTGCGTAGAGCGGATTTGCTCCACAAAGCGCTGGACCCGGCGGGTGGTAACGCGAGGAGCGACCAACGCCTGCACGAGATACCAGGGCAAGCCGGTCCGTACAAGCAGGAGCACGAGCGCGCGTCCCCAGGCGAGTCGTGACGTTGCGCGGAGCGAGAGTCGCGGATCGGTGATCACGAGCTCGAAGCTCTTCGCTGCCTGAACCTCCGCCTCTCCCATGGCCTCCAACAGAAAGGAGCGCCCAAAGGGGCTGCGCAAGGCAGCCGTGACCTCAAAGAACGGACGCCCCGCAGCCTCGGTAATGAAGTGAGGACCGACGAGTGGATCGCGCACGGGAGCGCCAATGAGTTCCAGAAAGCCAGACGCGAGGAGGCGAAGCGCGGACAGGCCCAGAGGAGTAAATGGCCGATAGGTCCCTTGCTGGATGCCAAAAGCCAAATAGACGCGCAGATCCTCAGCAGTGTGCGGCGCCTCGGGTGGGAGCGGGAACAGGGTCGTAATGGGACGCGCCTGAAGCAGAGACACCTGGCCAGATGCATCGATGGCCCACTCGATATCCTGAGGGGTTCCATACCACGCTTCAACGCGCGTCCCAAGCGCAGCGAGCGCGCGGATCTGTTCGTCTGAGAGGCAGGAACGTTCAGGGGACCCACCGGTGATGAATGTGTGCGTTCCGCCACGAGACGCCCCCTGGATCACCACCTGTTTGTCCCCCAGGCGACGCTCAACAATCTCACCAGTGGCGCTTTGCACCACAAAATGATCTGGATTGCTCGCTCCGGAGACGACGGCCTCACCCAGGCCGGGATTGGCATCGATCACGGTTTCCTGTCGTTTGCCGGTTAACGGATTGGCGGTGAAGAGGACCCCTGCTACCTCTGCCTCGACCATGCGTTGCACCACGACCGCCAGACGCACGTTGCGAGGCACAAGGCCCAGGCTGGCTCGGTACTGGATAGCGCGATCTGTCCACAATGACGCGAAGCACTGCTGGACGGCAGTGAGCACTGCCTCGATCCCGATCACCTGAAGAAAGGTCTCCTGCTGGCCGGCAAAGGAGGCTCCTGGCAGATCTTCCGCGGTTGCAGAGGAACGAACGGCAACCGGGATAGGCGACCCCGCAGAGAGGGTCTGGTAGGATTTCGTGATGGCCTCGACCACTTCTGGCGGCAGAGGGGTCTGACCCAAGGCAGTGCGGATACTGGTGGCCAGTTCCATTTGGCGTGCCTGATCCTTGCGGGAAACGGCCTCCAATCCGAAAAGATAGGTGTCAAGCGCAGCCTGAGTCGCAACCCGCTCATAGGCAGCGGTGGTGATGCAAAAACCAGCAGGCACGGTGAAACCAGCCTGGATCAGTTCCCCCAGGTTCACGGCTTTGCCGCCCCCAATAGAGAGCATGGTGCGATGAAGCGCGGAAAGGGGGATGACCAGGGGAATGGCACGTTCCTCTGAATTGGATGCATTTGATTGAAAACCCTTCATGATGTCTTCTCTTTCTCAAACAGTGCCTTCGGCCAGTGGCTCAGCAAATGAAACTGGCGAATGCCCACAGAGTCAAGGCAAAGATCAGCACATCGAGAGCAGCACGAACCGTTTGCAGACGTTCAAACTGATTGAAAATCGTCGCAAGTTGTCCTTCATCATCGGCGACCTGGCGTTGACGAGGCAGCGTTGGTAACGCCCAGAGCAGGGTGATGAGTAGATGCACGACCCAGCAAACAGCAGCCAGGTACATCGGCAGGGCATGCGAAAGGGCTGTGTGCTGCAAGTATGCCACTACCGCGGTTGCAAGTGCAAGCAGCAGGGTGCCAATGCCCAGAGGAGGATACCAGATCCTGGCAGTGCCCAGATCGGTTGCCTGGCTGTACACCGAATAGGCCATTATGCCCATCCGATGTCGCGCTGGCAGTTGCCGAATCGAGACATCAAGGCTGGCTCCAGCAGCAATACCGCAGAGGGCAGTGGTTACCACCACGAGAACAATGATGATGTTTCCCATACCAAGGATCTCCTTTGCTTCGTCATCCATCTCTCTTGTCGCAGATGATGAAATACCTCTCCTCACCGCGACACCATCAACGCCCATACGAGCAGGAAAAATGCCAGCACCTGCAACGTCGCTCGAAGCGCATGCCAATGGGCAAAGCGATCCAGTTTCGCAGACACGAGCGCCTCGTCATCTGGGGTGGTCTTGAGGCTCAGCATGAGAGGTGCTGCTCTGGTTGTGGCACCGGTATGCAGCAAACTCAGTAGAGTCGCAAGAGACAGCAGGAGCAGCACTTCCATTCTTTCTTGTGACAGAAAGGCAAAAAGGGTTGTGAGCACGGTGAGCAGAGCTGCGCCGACACCCAGCAGGGGATAGACGAGAAGCCCATTGCCCAAATCGTTCCCGCGGGCGAAGGTCGCATACGCAACTGCACCGATGCGCCGACGTGCCGGGAGTTTCACGAGCGCGGTATCCACATTGAGACCCGCAAGTAGTCCGTTGATCGCAGTAGCTATCCCAAGCAAAAGCAGCACAAGATTCATCCGTTCTCTCCTTATCCCGACGTTCGGTGCAGGTTCGCAGGCTCCGTTGCCTGGCGCCAGAGAAGTGGCACGAAAAACAGCGCGAAGACTACTGCATCCACACCAACATTAAACCAAACCCCAAACCATACTGAAGCTGCCGCTTCTCCTGCCAACCACACGAGAAGCCCGATCAAAAGGGCTCGCTTGAGTTCTTGATCGTTGCGCTGAAAGGCAATCCGTCCGATGAGCAGAAGTGTGGCGCCCCAGCCGATCATCAGAGCGCCATACAAGGCGCTTTCCCAGTCTACGAGCACATTTCGTTGCACCGGCAAGATTTTGAGCCCAACGAACACATAGAGGATTCCAAACAGAATCAAAAAGACTGAGACGATTCGGAACCAGATCGCGAATGACTGTTTTCTCATATCCCCTCCTTTTCTGCGTATGATGTCATCAGTTTTTTCCTCAAACGATTGGCGCTCTCCTCGCACCGCGCTGACCGTTTTTGGTGCAAAATGGAAAAGCGAGAGCATGGTGAACGGAAGTGCGATGAGCGTCGGAAGTACCCAGAAGGTGAGTATCGGCAGCTGCTTCAAGCCAGGGATCAAGTGGGCGTTATCCACATAAAAGGCTGTCCACAGGACCACATAGGACCCGATCATTCCGACGATGTGAGCAATTACCCATTGCTTTCCAAGCAAGCGCCAAACCAGCGGGTTCTGCCGAAAGCGACGGGCGGTGTAGCCACCGAGTGCCAGGCCATAGCCGAGCGTGGCCAGCAAGGAGAGGTAGGCATCGGCTGGCCAGCGCTGGACCGAGAGCGTGATGGCCGTGAGAAACACCACCATGTAGGCCCACAAATAGCGCTCTCCCCACTTTGGGTGGCGAACACTCTGCTTGGGCCTGCTGAATGTAATCACTCCAGTGATCCCCGTCGTCAGCCCCGCCAGGGCATGGACCACGAGCGGAAGGAAGAAGGAGAGAGGCAAGCCATCGATCATACGATCACTCCTTTGAACGAACACTTCCAGGGAAGCATTTGTTGCTTCCCCAGAAGTGTAGCGCCAATGGGGGAAGACGGGAAGTGCATTTGCTCCAGATCTGACCATGACAAATATCATGGGTCAGAGAGAGGACGTGTCACGCGAGCATGCGTAATGACGCACGGGGAACTCGCGCTCCTACGTACATTTGCGGCTCTCGCGCGCGAAGAGGAACGAGAGGTCATAAAACTGGCCCTCTCGCTCATGCTCAGCTCTTACCGGAAAGGAGGAGGGCAATGCTGGAAAAGCTTCTCAGGGTGAAGGGCAAGTGTGCATCACATGCTCCCCATACTTCTTTCTACTCAAAAGACTTGTTGCGTTTCTTGCTCACCAATTGGATATCGTATCGGTTTTGGTTCCCCAACACGTCTGGTTCGTTTGGGTTTCGCGTCTGGGGAAGCATCAGTCAAAGGATATGACGCTGCGCCTGGAGATTCAGGGGAGGTCTTGACCTCTGTTTCAATGGCTGCTCTAGCCTCGTCTCCCGTTTTCTTCTTTCGGCCACGTTTTGGGGGAGCGGCTCAACTTACCGTGACCTTGAAGCGCTCAGCCACCAGGCGTTGGACCTCGCGACTTGCGGCAGACATGTGGTTCTGGCAGTAATCCAGCACACAGGTGAGCACCTCTCCGCGCAGTTTAACCGGGTGACCGTGGCGCCTCTCAACGAAGGCGTGCTCGCATTCATGCTTCACACGCTTGAGGAGGCGGTACACGGTGGTACGATGCATCGAAACAGGGCAGCGTCTCCGTGCCTCTGAAGCCGTTGTCCCAAGCTCCATCTGTCGAACAATCTCTCGCCTGGCTGCCTGCCGTGCTTGACGTTGATCTGGCATCACCACAGGAGACATCGCCATCGCTTCTCTCGTTCCCATCATTCCTGCCTTTCCTGTTGCAAGAGCAAAATATACCTGCCCTGTTTGTTCTCCAACAAGAGCAGTTTAGACCCACAAACGGAACTTTTCGTTGTTTTTTCTGATCTATGCGTACTCAGGGCCTCATCTAACGGACATGGACGCTGACCTTCACTGCAGCACCTGGGCGAAGTGCGAGATGATGAACGACATCCGGTACGATTTGTTGTCCAGGAACGAGATGAAAAGTGCAGTGCTGGGCGATGGCAGCGATCAGCAGTTGGCCCTCCATGAGAGCGAAGTGGTTACCGATGCAAATGCGCGGTCCTGCACCGAAAGGAAGATACGCTGAGCGCGGCAGCAGTTTCTCGCGGATCGGCTCGAAGCGCTCCGGCTGAAAGCTTTCAGGTTCGGGGAAGGCATCCGCGCGTCGATGGAGCGTGTAGGGTGAGATCAGGATGGTCGCCCCCTTCGGCACCCGATAGCCATCGATTACGGTATCGTGTAAGGACTCGCGCAGAATCCCGGACGCCGGTGGATACAGGCGCATCGTCTCCTTGAAGACTTGCAAGCAATAGGGGAGTCGGGGCAGATCCTCAAACGTCGGGAGGTGTCCCTGGAGTTCCTGATCAACCTCCTGCTGGAGTTTCTGATAGATCTGGGGATGCTCACAGAGCAGGTACCAGGTCCAAGCAAGAGCGGCAGCAGTGGTCTCGTGCCCGGCGGTAAAGAGGGTCACGCATTCATCAATCACTTGCTGGTCGCTCATGGGCTGTCCCTCATCGTCTCTGGCTCGGAGAAGATGGGAGAGCAAGTCGTTCCCGTCATCTGGGTGCTGGCGACGTTCTTCAATCATCTGAGAGAGACGCGTTTCGAGCAGGCATGTCGCCTGACGCACGCGCTGATTGTATGGTGTAGGGATGCTGAGTGGCAGCATGAAAGGCGAGGTGAGCGTGCGAACGGCATGGGCCAGGCCTGTATTGATCGCCGCTCCCAGTTCGTCCGTTTCGCTAAGGAAGTCGGTATCAAAGAGGACCTTGCCGATGATGCTCATCGTGAAGCGAATCATCGAGTGATCGATGTCGATGACCGAGCCATCCTCCCACTCTTGCATGAGACACTTGGCGTAGTAAATAATGGTCTCAGCGTAGCTGGCAATGTGGCGTGGCTGAAAGCAGGGAGCCATCAGCTTGCGCTGCCGCCGATGGAACTCTCCCTCGCTGACAAAAAGCCCGTTGTTGCCCACCGCTTTGCGCATGAGCTTCCCTTTGGAGAAATCGTCGGCATGCTCAACCAGGATGTGCTGAGCGTGCTCGGCCTTATTGAAGAAGAGCAGAGGAACGGGACCAAGACGAAAGCCCCTGACATCTCCCTCTTGTGCGAGGCGGAGGAGAAAACCTATGCGTTCTCGCAAAAACTCCTGGTAGCTACCAAACAGGAAATGCTCGCGTGTAAAGGGAACAGCCTGAACGTGTGGAGAAAGTGAGGCATTCATCCTTGATCTCCTTAGTCTTCATGCTGCTTAAAGCAGCTTCTCGATCATTTCGTACAGTGCGTGTGCGGTCTCTTCCTGATTCAGACCAGACTCGTGACGAAGCTGATACCAGGTATAAACACTGGTAATGGTAGACAACTGAGCAAGCAGACGTCCCCGTGTTGCTGCGTCGCGTTGTTCGAGGTGCGTTTTGAAGGTACGCTCCAGCCATTCCCGGTGAGAGGCGCGCGCCACGTCAATGATGGTGTGCAGTTGGGGATGTCTTGCCTCCTGAGCCAGGCCACGCAGCATTCTTTCACCTCCGGCTTCGTAGTAGGCGATCAGGCCATGCACAAAGGTGGTGAGATCAGTCACAGGTGGCTCAATACGTTGCTGCATCGCGCGACGAAATGCTTCCTGACTGACTGCATCTGCCAGGCGTTCCTTTGAGCCGAAGCGGCGCAGAATGGTTTGAACGGTTACGCCGGCTCGCTCCGCGATCTGGTCGAGTGTAATCTGGTCGCCCCATTGCTCGTCGAAAAGTGCTAGGCTGGCCTCAAGAATACGCTGCTCGGTGAGCGCAGCGATCTCCGCCTGAACGGTTCCCTTGTAGGCACGTTTTTTCCGTGATTGTTCAGGAGTATCCTCATTGGCATTCATCATAGTAATAGCATATCACTTCCATTATATTGATGTCAATAGTATTAACTCCATTATGGAGATGACCAGGTTTTGATTGTTACGCAACCTTGCTGATCAAGGATGGGGTATACTAAGAAATTGAACATTTTTTCACTTTTGCTGACTTCTTCAAGGAACGAAAACCACCCGATGATCATTTTTCTTGACCTTCCCCATATCGAAGTAGAAGGAGTAGAAGTGGCTGAGGAGATCCGACTTTCCCTCTGTACGACATCCCCAACCGCTGCTTGCCCCTCATGCGGAACTCTCTCTTCTCGCATCCAAAGCCGCTATACACGGGAGTTACGCGATCTTCCCTCTGTGGGGCGTCCCATCCTTCTCATCATGCATGTCCGCCGTTTTTTCTGTAAGAAGAGCACCTGCATTGAGGCATGCGGATCAAAGTACATGACCTCCACTTGAAGTTCCGCATCCAGCAGCAGAGGCATGCCATTGACACACCTGGCAAACGCTTCCCGTTTTTCAGGGGGGATCTGCGCACGTCGGAACTGGATAGGCACCCCGTAGAGACCAGGATGATTGCCAGGGATTTTGATTTTGAGATCGGGGCTGAAACGTCGAATCTGCATGAGTTTGCCTCCTTGAAGCAGGCTTTTGCACTCTCGGAGCGACCGAGAAGAAGA
>Ga0209061_1004295_pt1 | contig 13898 bp, 12 predicted proteins | sample Coa_R1_10_FD_187157 | JGI IMG/M metagenome (GOLD analysis project Ga0209061, IMG submission 187157) | Surface soil microbial communities from Centralia Pennsylvania, which are recovering from an underground coalmine fire - Coalmine... | ecosystem: Environmental > Terrestrial > Soil >...
GGACCTGTCAGGACCGCTCCGGGGCGAGCTTCAGCGCGGCCTCGTGGTAGCTCATCCCCACGGGGATCGGCGCCAGCACGGGCACGGTCACCCCGTTGCCGGCATACCGGCTGATCACCTCGCGGCAGTGCTCCGGCGGCCCGTGCACGATCAGGTCGTCGACCACCTCGTCGGGGATGGCCTCAAGGGCTCCCTTGCGGTCCCCCGCCTGCCAGGCCTTCCACATCCCCTGCAGCGCCGGCCCCCGGCCCAGCCACTCCTGGAACGCCGCATACGCCGGGACGTTGAAGTAGGCCGCAATCATGCGCCGCCCCACCGCCCGGACGGCCTCGGCGTCCCGGCTCGGGGATACGTAGATGCGGCCGACGACCGGAGCACCGCCCACATGCGGGACGACGGTGCGCACGTCGCCGGCTGACAGCCAGTTGACGATCGCGCCGTCGCCCTCGGTACCGGCCAGGCGCAGCATCCCCGGCCGCAGCGCGGCCACATAGACCGGCGGCGGGCTGGCCGGCGGCCGCTCCAGCCTGAAACCGCTGATGCGGAAACTGGCGTACTCCTGGGTTACCTTCCGTCCCGCCAGCGCATCCCGAAGGAAACAGACCAGGTCCTTCACCCGCTGGAACGGGCGCTCGAAGCTGATGCCGTTCCACTGCTCGACGATGGCGGGCGAGGAGGACCCGACGCCGAGCACGAAGCGACCGGGCGCGGCCTCCGCCAGCGCCGCCGCCGACATGGCCACCAGCGCGGGGCCGCGGGTGAACGCCGGGACGATCGCGGTGCCCAGCATCGCCTCCGGCACCCACGATGCCGCCAGGGCCAGCGGCGTGAACGCGTCGGTCCCCGTGGATTCACTCGACCAGAAATCGGTGTAGCCTGCCGCCGCCGCCTCCCTCAGCAGCCCGGCGTGCGCGGAAAGCGGCTGATCGGGGTAGGGCACCGTGAGCCCGTAACGCATCCTTCCTCCACCTGTGTCGCCCGCCTGTGTCGCCTCTGCTCCGGGTGGGCCCGTGCGCCGGGCGAGCCCGCCGGTTTGTCGTGACGGGGCCACCAGGCAGCGTACCGCCCCGTGCCGGGCAGCCGCCCGGGCCGCGGGCGCCGGCGGCGCGTCAGATGACGACCCCGTCGAGGACCATTGAGCAGTACGCGTCCGCGACCGTCGATGCCGGGAATTCCCCGCCCGGCCGGTACCAGCCGTGTACCGCGTTCAGCGCGGACAGGATGGCCATCGCCAGCAGGCGGCTGTCGATGTCCGCCCGGACCTGCCCGGCTTTCTGCGCCTCTTCGAGCAGGGCGGCCAGGTACCTTTCGTATTCGTCGCGCTGGGCGCGGACGGCACGGCACCGCTCATCGCTCAGCGACCGCCAGTCGCGGGTGTAGACCTGATGGTATTCCAGCTCGGAGAGGGCGACCCGCATGTGGCCCGCGAGAAAGCTCCTCAGCCTGTCGAGCGGCGGGGCTCCGAGCGCCTCGCACGCCGCCACATTCGATTCGAACAGCCGGTGGACATCCTGCACGATGGCGTGCAGGATGTCCTCTTTCGAGCTGATGTGGGCGTACAGGCTGCCTTTCAGGATCCCGGCGGCCTCGGCGATATCCCTGGTCGAGGTCTGGGCGTATCCCTTCCGGTAGAAGATGTCCGCCGCTATGCGGAATATCTCCTGCCGCCTGAGGCTGCCGCCGCGCCGTGCCCCGGCCCCGGGCCTATCGTCCATCACCGGCAGCAGCCCATGGGCCGGCGGCAGCCCGCGAGCCAGCAGCAGCCCGCGAGAGTGCCAGCTCACGGCACGTCCGCGGGGCATGCCGCGGGCCGCCCGCCGCTGCACGCATCGCCGCCATGGGCCTCCTCCCCGTCACGCCCGGCAAGACAGCCACCACCGTCCCGGCAGCTATGTGCCCGGCGCGGGCTGCCTCGCACTCCCCGGAGTCTCCAGCGCCGGGAAAATAAACAACCGACCGACTGTTTGCAGGCTAGTGACCCCAGGCCCGCGCTGTCAACGGGTCTTCTGCCCGCCGGCGGCCCCCGGCCGCGGACGCCTGCGGCACCGTGACGACGCCGGTGCTCGCCGGGCCGCCCGCCGGGCGGTTTCCCGCGAGGCGGGTTAACGGGGCGGGGGGTTAACGGGGCAGGAAGTCAAGCAGCAGCGCGTTCAGCTCCTCCGGGGCCTCCAGCTGCATCCAGTGACCGGGGCCGTCCAGGCGCTCGTATCGCCACGGGCCGGCCATGTTCTCGGCAGAGTCGGTCATCTGCGCTTCGGTGAGGGCGATGTCCCCGCTGCTCCAGATGCCCATGGTTGGCGCGGCCACCGGCGGGAGCTGCGGCGGCGGCCCGGCCCAGGATTCGGGCGGGATGTTGGCGCGGTACCAGTTGAGGCCTGGTGTGAGCGACCCGCTCGCTTCCAGGTCGGCGATCACGTGCTCGGTGTCGGGGTGGCGCGCCCAGGCGCGGAAGTTGGCCCAGTTGTTGTCGGTCAGCCAGCGCTCGGCGATGCCGGGGAACTGGAACAGCAGCATGTACCACGACTTCTGGCGCTAATCGAGCGTGCGGAGGAAGGTGGCCGGGTGACCGGCCGAGAGGGCGACCAGGTGGTCGACCCTGGCGGGCGAGAAGGAGGCCAGCGCCCAGGCCAGGGCAGCGCCCCAGTCGTGGCCCACCACATGGGCCCGGGTGAGTTCCAGGCTGGTGAGGACCGCCACGACGTCCCCGGCCAGGAGAGGCAGCGAGTAGGCCTCGACGGCCCCGGGTTTGCCGGAGCGCCCGTAGCCGCGCAGGTCGGGGACGATGACCTGGAACCCGGCCTGGGCCAGCGCCGGGACCTGGTGCCGCCACAGCCGCCCGGAATCGGGGAAACCATGCAGCAGCACCACCGGGCGCCCCTCCCCGGTGACCTGGTACTCGATACCGACCCCGCCGGTGTCTACCCGGCCCATTGCTCCTCTTGCTCCTCCTCCCGGACGGCAAGCCTGACCGCGCCGCCGGGCACGCCGTCCATGGTGGCGCAGCCGCCCGGCAGCGTGCTCCCTCAGCGGGCCTGGCAGGACGGGCCCGCGGGGCCGCGGTCCCGGCTCCAGGGCCCGCGGCGTACAGGCAGACCCGCCGGCCTGACTGACCCTGCCCCGCACCTACGCCAGCATCCGCAGCACGCCGCCGCGGGACGGGCCGGGCGGCGCCCGGCATCTCGCGCCCGGCGGCGGCCGAGACGATGCGGCCGCTGAGGCCGGGCCTGCCAGGAACCTCCTCCGGCAGCGCCATCATCGGGACGGTTTCCATGAAAGCCCGGAAGGCGTCAGCCCGGCAAGCGGGGCCGGCCGGCGGGGGCAACGCGGCTCCGCGTGCCGGCGGGCGGACCGGCTGTCAGGCCAGCAGCTCGTCCCGCTGAGCCCTGGGCAGCCGTGCCACCACCAGCTCGTAGGAGTGATCGATCAGCTCCAGCAGTTCCTCGCCGGGCACCGAGCCGTCGAGTTCCACGGTGTTCCAGTGACGCTTGTTGAGGTGATAGCCCGGCGTGATCGCGGCATGGCGGGCGCGCAGGCCGGCCGCCAGGTCGGGATCACACTTGAGGCTGACGCTGCCCGGCGGCAGGCCCAGCGACACCAGCGCGAACATCCGGCCGGCGACCTTGAACACCGCCACCTCGTCGCCGAACGGGTAGTCCTCCACCGATCCCGGCTTGGCGCTGCACGCCGCAAGCACCCGGTCACGCTGCGAACCGCCCATCATCCCCTGCTCACCTGCCCATTCTCCAGTCCCGTGGCCGGCGCCGAAATTGGCCAGCCGCGAGGCTGCCGCAGCAGACCCGGGCAGGCGGGTCCGGGAAACTGCCGCTCACCACGATCGAGGCCACGACCGCAGTCACAGATAGCGACCAGGACATCAGCCTCCATCACCTCAGCATGGCAGCGCCGCCAACCCGGGTGCCGCCCAGGCGGTCAGGTTTCTTCGGCGAGGGCGGCGAGCCGGTCGAGGGAGGCCCGGAGCCTTTCGGCGGTGGTCGCCCGGGCGCGCGGGAGGCGCTTGCTGTCGGCCAGCCGGGTCCAGTCGTAGGTGCAGGTGGCCCGTGTACGGGACGCGCCGGCGGGTTCGAGTTCCCAGCGCCACAGGTGCCCGGGTGGCCGCCGCCCCGGTTCGGCGGGCGTCCAGGCGATCCGGCGGCCCTCTTCGAACTCGACGACGTGGTTTTCCCGGACGCCGCCGTTGGTGAGCGTCATCGTGAACACATCACCCTGCCGGCGGACGCGCTGCCCGGCGGCCGCTTCGGCCAGGTTGTCGTTGCCGTCCCATCGCGGCTGCTGGGCCGGATCCGCGATCAGCTCGAAGATCTGCTCCGGCGCAGCCGCGATCTCGCGGCTGGCGCTGACCACGCGCGGCGCCTCCTGCTCAGTTCCCATAGCCCCATCCAAGCACGCTGGCCGGGCCGATGCCTGGCTCGCGCCGTATCGGCTCGCGCCGTATCGGCTGGGGCCGTGTCGGCTCGCGCCGTGTCGCGCCTTCTGGCCCGGCCGCCTGGACGCTCTCGAACGGCGCCTGGCGAGCAATCCGGAATGAGCGCAACCCTGGAAAACGCCGGCGGACGGCCTGCGCTGCGGTTTGAGCGTCACCTGATGCATCCGATGGGCGAGGCGGCTTCCCTGCGCTCTGGCCGGGACGTGCACGAGCGCCACGCCAGCCCCCGGGGCGCCGGCCCCCGACATCGGGCGCAAGGCCTATGCCGGGCACTCCCCGGCCTGAGCCATCGCGGGTCAATCGGTCACCGGTGCCGCCGCCCACCGGCATTGCATGCCATCTCAGCGGGGGGCGGCTGCCTGACGCCTCAGCCGGGGGCGGCTGCCTGACGCCTCAGCCGGGGGCGGCTGCCTGACGCCTCAGCCGGGGGCGGCTGCCTGACGCCTGCCGAGGCCGCGAACCGCCACTGACCGGCCTGGTCCTCCACGTGGAACCCGGCGGACTGGTACAGGCGGAGCGCACCGGTGATGTTGCCGGTGCCGACGTCGAGGGCAACCTCGGTGCCAACCGTGCCGGGGTGCACGCCAAACGCCGCCCGCACGTACTCGCGACCCTCGAGAGTCTCTGGCGCTCACGAACCTGGTGCTGCTGAGCGCAAAACGGCGATCCGGCCGCGGCTGCGTGCCCGGCGATGAGGCATCCTTGGTCGCATGTCGCTCACCGAGCGGAGAGGGCAGGGGGCAGGTCCGCGGTACCGGCCGGGCCCGCACCCAGGGTCCGGCCTGCTGCCCGGCCGCGCGAGCCCCTGGTGGCTGGTCGTGGTGGCCGCCGCGTTCACCGCCGCGCTGCTGCTGTCCGTACCGCCGGCGCTCGGGCTCGCCTGGGACGAGTCCGTCTACGTCAGCCAGGTGAGCGCGCACGCCCCGGCCGCCTACTTCGACCCCGCGCGGGCCAGGGGCATCACCCTGCTCGCCGCGCCTGTCACGCTGCTGACCTCCTCGGTCGTGGCGCTGCGGGTGTACCTGTCGGTGGCCGCCGGCGCGGGGCTGCTGGCCGCGCTGTGGGCCTGGCGCCCGCTGCGGCCCGCCTGGGTGCTCGCGCTTGCCGGGCTGGCGTTCGGCGGCCTGTGGGTCACGCAGTTCTACGCGGCGCAGGTGATGCCGGATGTGTGGTCTGCGCTGGCCGGGCTGGCCGCCGTGGGCTGTTTCCTGCGGTTCGCCACCGGCCACGACCGCCGCGGCGCGCTGGCCGGGCTGGCCGCGAGCCTGGCCGGCATGACGCTGCTGCGCCCGGGGGATGCCGCCTATCTCGGGGTTCCGCTTGCCGCCGCGGTGCTGGCTGTGCGGGCATGGCGGCGCTGGCCGCTGCTCGCCGCCACCGTGGCCGGCCTTGTGGCGGGCGCGGCCGAGTGGGTGGTGGAGGCGGAGGAACGGTTCGGCGGGCTCGCGGCCCGGCTGCACGCCGCCGGCCTGGAGCAAGGCGGTTTCGGCCTGCACTTCGCGCTGCCGGACGAACTGCGGGCACTGAACGGCCCGACGCTGTGCCGGCCCTGCACCGTCGGCGTACGGTACCCGGAACTCGACCTGTGGTGGTTCGCGCTGCCCGTGCTGGCGGCGGCTGGCGTGCTGGCCGCCCGCCGCGCCGGGCAGCTCGGCTCGTCCCTGCTGCCCGCCGTCTGCGGCCTGTGCGTCGCCGCCCAGTACATCGTCATGATCGGCTACGCGGCGCCGCGGTTCCTGCTGCCAGCCTACGCGCTGCTGGCGATCCCCGTCGCCGACGCGCTCGCCTGGCTGGTCACCGGGGTGCGCCAGGATCTCCGGCCCGCCATGGCGGTGGCGGTGGGGGCCTGCCTGGCGGCCCAGCTCGTCGTCCAGCACGCCGTGCTCGCCCACGAGGTGGGCGGCACGGCGAGGTTCCACGACGACTACGCGCGGATCGTCGCCGGGCTGCGCGCGCTGGGGATCAGGCCGCCGTGCCTGGTCAACGGCGACCAGGACATCCCGATCGCCTTCGACGCGGGCTGCGCGTCGGCGGGAAGCGTGGCCCGCGCCGCCGCATACGGCAGCGCGGGCGGCACGCCGCCCGGCGGCGGCGCCGGGACCCGGGATGAGCACCTTGCGCTCCTCGTGCCCGCCGGGCACCGGCCGCCCGGCTACGCGCGCCGCTGGCACGTCCACGCCCTGCCCGGCACGAAGATCCTGAAGCTCGCCGCCTACCTCCCGCCGCACCGCCCCGCACCGCCGGGGCGGTGAGCGGCAGGGCTGGCCGGCCGCCCATCCATCGCCTGCCGGCCGCCCATCCATCCTCGTCCCTGCCGCCCCACGGCGCTGCATGCTGCCCGGCCGGTGGTCACTCCGCGCTCGCGGAATGCGCGCCGCCGGCTGGCGCACCGGCCGCCTGCGCGGCCAGCGGGGGACGGCGGCCGGCGACGCCGGCGGCCTCCTCGACGGCGCAGGCGAGCTGGAGCACGCCCAGGTCGTCGCCGGGACGGCCGACGATCTGCATTCCCACGGGGAGCCCGCCGGGGCTGAAGGCCACGGGCACCGACGCCGCGGGGGCGGCCAGCACGCTGACCAGGTAGCAGGAAGCCATCCAGGTCAGGTAGTCGGGCATGGGCTGCCCGGCGATCTCGGTGACCCAGGGCTGGTCCACGCCGAAAGGCAGCACCTGGCTCACCGGCAGGACGAGGAACTCGTAGCGCTCCCAGAATTCCCCGGCCCGCTCCAGCAGGGCCGCCCGCGCCGCATGGGCCCAGGCCAGGTCGGCGGCGGTCACGGTCCGCCCGTAGGCGACGTTCGCCCGCACCATGGGGGCGACCGTCTCCCCGCCGCGATCGGCGTCCGCGCCGCGGGTGGCAGCGAGCTGCCAGCCGCGCAGCACGCGGAAGATGCGGTCGGCATCACCGAGGTCCGGCTCGGCGTCCGCCACCGAGCAGCCGAGTGCCGTCAGGACGTGCCGCTGGCTCTCGTGGGCGGCGAGGACGGCCGGCTCGAAGGGCAGCCCGCCGAGATCACGCCCGAACGCCACCGGGGTACCGCGGAAGTCGCGGGGCGGCAGGGGACTGAAGGCGGCTCCCGGTTCGGGCCGGGACCCCGGGTCGCGGGGATCGGGGCCGGCGATGACGCTCAGCAGCAGCGCCGCGTCGGCGGCGTGCCGGGCCATGGGGCCGAGCACGGACAGGTTGGTCAGCCCGCTGCCCCCCGGCAGGTCGGGCACCCGGCCCGGGGTGGTGCGCAGCCCCACCACGTTGCAGTAGCTGGCCGGGTTGCGCAGTGAGCCCCCCATGTCGCTGCCGTCGGCCAGGGCGACCATCCCGGTGGCGAGTGCCACCGCAGCCCCGCCGCTGCTCCCGCCGCAGGTCCTGGCCAGGTCCCACGGGTTGCGTGTGGCGCCGAAGACCCGGTTGTGGGTCTGGGACCCGACCCCGAACTCCGGCGTGTTCGTCTTGCCGATCACGATCGCCCCGGCGGCCCGCATGCGCTGCACGATCAGGTGATCCCTGGCGGGGACGTGGTCCCGGTAGAGCAGCGACCCGTACGTCGTACGGACGCCCGCCACCTCCACCAGGTCCTTGTGGGCGACGGGCAGGCCGTGCAGCGGTCCTGCCGGCTCCCCCCTGGCCAGCCGGTCGTCGGCCCGGCGGGCCGCCTGCCGTGCCCGGTCGGCGCAGAGCGTGACGACGGCGTTGACCCGGGGGTTGCAGGCGCCAACCTGGCCCAGGTGGGCGTCCAGTACCTCGCGGGCGGACACCTGCCGTCCGGCCAGCATCTGGCGGAGCCGCCAGCCCGGCAGGAAGCACAGCTCACCGGGGCTCATCCGCTGCTCCCTTCTGGCCCGGCCGCCCCGGCGGCCGGCCACGCGCGCTGCCCGGCGACGTAGGTGGCCAGGACCGGGATCGCGGCGATGTCATCGGCGGGGACTGCCAGGGGGTCCGCGCCGAGGACGGTGAAGTCGGCGAGCTGGCCGGGTACCAGGCGGCCTTTCAGCGACGCCTCCCCCGAGGCTTCAGCCGAGCCGGCCGTGTAGAGCCGGAGTGCTTCGGCCGGGGTTATCCGCTGTGAGGGGCCGAGGAGCTCGCCGTCCGCGCCGCGCCTGGTGACGCAGCTCTGCATGCCGTACAGGGGCTCGAAGGGGCCGCAGGGATAGTCCGACGACCCGGCGACCGTGATCCCAGCGTCGAGGAACCAGCGGTGGGCGAACATCCGCTCCAGGCGTGGCGCGCCGTACCAGTCGCGCAGCTTCGCGCCGTGGAAGCGGACGTAGCCGCCGAACGGGACGGCGACGGCGCCGAGCGCCTTCATGCGCTCCAGGATCTGCGGGGTCACGATCGTGCAGTGCTCGATCCGGTGGGCGGTCCCGCCCCCGGGCCACCGCCGGCGGGCCGCTTCCAGGCAGCCGAGCAGCAGCGTGATGGCCCTGTCCCCGTTGGCGTGGACGCAGATGCGCCAGCCCCTGCGGTGGACCTCGTCCACGATGCGGCCGAGTTCACCGGTCGGGGTCGTCTGGATACCGTGGTCGTCGCTTCCCTCGAAGGGCTCGTCGACCAGGCAGGTCCGGCCGCCGCAGGCCCCGTCGACGAACGCCTTGATGCCCCCGATGCGCAGCCACTCGTCGCCGAACCCGGTGCCCACCCCGAGGGCCGCCAGCTCGCCGATGTACCGGTAGGACAGCAGGGCGCTGACGCGTAGCCTCAGCCTGCCGCGGCGCCGTGCCTCAGCGAGCAGGGCCAGGTCGTCCGGGCCCACCAGCGCGTCGGTCACCGAGGTCAGCCCGGCGGCCAGAAGCATGGACTGCGCCGCGTCGAGCCCCCGCAGCCGGTCCTCCGGGGAGAGGGCGGGGATGAGGGTCCCGTCGCCGGCCAGCGGCGGGTAGGAGAAGGGGAAAAAGGCGCGCTCGTAGACCACGCCGTTCAGCCGGCCCGCCCCGTCCCTGCCCAGCCTTCCCCCCGGCGGGTCGGGGCTGTCGTCGCGGAGGCCCGCCATGCGCAGCGCGGCGGAGTTGACGACGCCCCAGTGGCCAGCGACGTGGCAGACCACGATCGGCTGGCTCGCGGACACCTCGTCGAGATCGTCCCGGGTGAGCAGCTCACCGCCGCTGCTTTTCTGCGGGTCGTACCTGGTGGCCCGGACCCACCCGCCGCCCGGCGCAGCCGCGAGGCCGCGGCGCAGGGCCGCCATGACCTCCCCGCGCCCGCGGACCGCGCCGGGGCCGAGGTCGGTGCCGAGGAGGTCGCCCGCCATCTGGGTCAGGTGCTGGTGGGCGTCGTTGAACCCGGGAACCACCACCGCGTCCCCCAGGTCCGTCACGGCCGCGCCCGGGTAGCGGTCCCGCAGCTCACGGAACGTCCCCGTCGCTGCCACCCGGCCACCCGCCACCGCCAGGCACCCGGCCGGGGCGCCAGCCTGGGTGTGCACCACCGCCGCCCGGTAGAGCACCGGGGAGTATTCGCCTTCCACGCTCACCTCCCGCCTGTCCTGCCCCGCTGAGTTCCCCGGGCAGGAAACCCAGCTCGTCGACGGCTGGCCGGCCCGGCGACGCGGCCGGCTGCGTGGCGGAACTCACCGTCAGGTTGACGGCGAGGTACACTTCCAGTCCTACCGTCTGCCAGTCAGGGTTGCCGCGCCGGGGCGTGCCGCGCCGCCGGCGCCGCCGGGCTTCCCCGCGCCTCCCTCCTGACCCGGTACCGGCGCCACGGGCGGGCTCACGCCATGCTCGCATCGCAGCGAACGTCACGCAAGGAGCACGCGGCGGACATGGCGTCCCGTCCCGGGCGGATGGCGGGGCTGTGCTTTGCTTGTCATCACCCGAACGGGCGGTGGCGCTGCGTGCCCTCCCGCGGCGGGTGAACTTGCGCTGCCGCGGGGAGAGAGCGTATAGGGAGGAAAGGCCGTGAACGTGAGGAGACGCCCGCCGCGGAGCAGCGCCTGGCGGGCGGCTGCCCGGCCGTTGCGGCCCGGACGCCGCCCGCCGTGAGGCGGGCACGGCCCGCTGGCCAGGAGCGAGATGCCGGCACAGGAACACGAGGGATGAGCCATGCGCACCGGCAAGGATTACACGGGCGCGCTCGCCGACGGCAGGAAGGTGTACGTGGACGGCGAGGCCGTGCCGGACGTGACCGCGCACCCGGCGTTCGCGGGCATCCTCGCCTCGGTCAGCAAGCTGTACGACTTCGCCGCGGACCCGGCCAGCGAGATGACCTGCCCGGTGCCGGAAACCGGGCGGCCGGCGCTGAAGAACTTCATGATCCCGCGCTCGGCCGCCGGCCTGGCCGCCCGGCGCGAGGCCATCGCGAAGTGGGCGGATCTCACCCACGGCTGGGTCGGCCGCGCGCCGGACCACGTGGCCGGCTTCCTCGCCGGCTTCGCGAGCAACCCGGCGGTCTTCGACAGGGAGAACCGCAAACTGGGGGCAAACGTCACCCGCTGGTACCGCAGGCTCCTCGACGAGAGCCTCTTCCTCAGCTACGTGATCATCCCCCCGCAGGTGAGCCGTGACGTGACCGCCCACGGCTGGGACGGGGAATACCTTCAGGCCGGCGTCGTCGAAGAGCGCGGCGACGGCATCCTGGTACGCGGCTCGCAGATGCTCGGCACGGCCGCCGCGGTCTCCGATTACCTCTTCGTGAGCTGCATCAAGCCGCTGACCCCCGAGGACACCGACTACGCGGTCTCGTTCGTCGTGCCGGTGAGCGCCCCGGGGCTGAAGATCTACTGCCGCAGGCCATACGCCACGGGCCAGCCGAGCGGATTCGACTACCCGCTGTCAACGCGGTACGACGAGACCGACGCGCTCGTCGTCTTCGACGACGTCGCCGTCCCCTGGGAGGACGTCTTCATCTGCCGTGACGTCGCCGGGGTCCGCGAGCAGTTCTTCGGGACGCCCGCCCACGTGCTCGGCAACCACCAGGCGCAGATCCGGCTGATCAGCAAGCTCAAGTTCATCCTCGGCGTGGCCCGCAGGATCTGCGCGGTCAACCAGATCGACACGATCCCCAGCGTGACGGAGAAGCTCGGCGAGCTCGCCTCGCTCGCGTCCGCCGTCGAGGCGTGCGCGGTCGCCGCCGAGGCGACCGCCGCCCCTGACGGGCAGGGGGTTTTCCGGCCCAACCCGCGCTTCCTCTACGGTGCGATGGGGCTGCAGGCCGAGATCTACCCGCGGGTCCTGCACCTGCTTCGCGAGCTGGCCGGCGGCGGCCTCATCCAGCTTCCCTCCTCCTACCGGGAACTCACCGCGGAAGAGACGCGGGCCGACATGGAGCGGTATATCCGATCCCCCGGCGTGCCCGCGCAAGAGCGGGTGAAGCTGTTCAAGCTCGCCTGGGACGCCGTAGGCTCGGAGTTCGCAGGCCGGCACCACCAGTACGAGATGTTTTACGCCGGCGCCCCCTTTGTCGCGAAAGGGTACGCCTACCGCAACTATGATTTCACCGAATCACTGGCAATGGTCGAGAAATTCCTGTCGGGTTATGACCTGCCCGGGCCGGCTGGCGGGGAACGCTAAAGGCATTCCGGCGGACGTTATCCTGAAGCGGCGAGCGAAAGCGGACAGCAGTGCCTGCGTATAAGGCTGCGGCCTACGTCGATCCCACGGCGATGCGCCGCATGATGGGCGGTTTCGCGACCGGGGTCGCGGTCGTCACCACCGCGTGCGACGGCGAGCCGCGCGGCATGACCGTGAACTCGCTGACGTCCGTCTCGCTCAGCCCGCCCCTGCTGCTCGTCTGCCTGGCGCGCGGAGCGCACACGACCGAGGTGATCACGCGCCGCAGGGCGTTCGTCGTGAACCTTCTCAGCGAACGGCAGGAGGAGCTGTCCAGGCTGTTCGCCAGCCCGGGCAACAACCGGTTCGCCGGGCTCGGCGCCGAGTTCACCGAGTCGGGGCTTCCGGTGCTGCCCAGGACGCTCGGCTGGGCCGAGTGCGCGCTGACCGAGGCACTCCCGGCGGGCGACCACCTCATCGCTCTCGGCCGCGTCCTGTCCTGCACCTACCGCGACGGCCTGCCGCTGGTGTTCTACCGGGGCCGCTACCACCGGGTCAGCGGCGAGGGCCACGACGCCGGCTGGTACTGGTGACGGCCCGCACGCGCGGTCCCCGCCGTCGCCCGTCAGGCCCGCCCGCCTGTGAAACACGTCCGCGCGCAGCCACGTGCCGCGAATTTGCTTGCTGAACCGCAAATATTACCGCGGCTGCCCGGCCCGGAACGCCCCGCCGGGGCGGGGCGGGGGCAATTCACGGCACAGCCGGCCCGGCGGCGCACCCGCCGGGAGTGCCGCTTCGTTATAAGAACGTGATACTAACTTATTGCTAATGGTATGACATTATGCCACTATGGGGGGATCGGAGCGCGCCCGGGGCAGCCCGCCGGGTTACGCCGGCCTCCCGGACGCACGGAAGGAGCACCGCGGGCCAGGACTGCCGACCCCAGGCGCCGCCCACCAGGCACTCCCCGCTAGCCCGCGCCGGCAGCCCATAGCTCGTCGAGGCAACCATCAAAGGAGATCGCCACACCATGAGAGCTTGGATACGGGCATCGGGCAATGAACGGAGGGCGGCGGCCGCCCGCCGCGGCGGGCGCTGGCGGCCGGCCCGCCTGACCGCCCTGTCGGCCGCGGCGCTGACGGCGGCGGCCGTGGCCGGCTGCGGCTCCTCCTCCGGAACCTCATCACAGGGAACGTCGCACTCGTCATCGGGGAGCTCGTCGGCCGGCTCGTCAACCGGCTCGGCCAAAGGCTCGGTCTACACCATTCACGCCATCGTGTCGGAAACGGGCAGCGCGGCCTTCCTCGGGACCGAGGAGGCGGCGGCGCTCAACGCGCTCGCGAAGCACGTCAACGCCACGGGCGGCATCGACGGGCACCCGCTGAAGTTCGCGATCTCCGACAACCAGTCGACGGCCTCGACGTCGGTGTCCCTCGCCTCGCCCCTGGTCAGCCAGGTCCCCGCGCTGATCGTCGGAAGCGTGACGACCGTCGACCGGCCCGTGGATGACCTGGTGACCTCCAGCGGGCCCGTCATCTACGACCTGTCCCCCGGCGACCACCCGAAGCCGGGCAGCTTCGTCTATTCCTCGTCGAACTCGACCACCAACCAGACCCAGGCGTTCATCAACTTCGCCCAGTCCAAGGGGTGGACGCACGTGGCGGCCATCACCTCGACCGACGCCTCGGGCCAGGACGGCTGGACCAACATCGACAAGGCCGTGGCCGGCAGCCACGGCGCGGTGACGATCACCGACCACGAGACGTTCGCCCCCAACGCCGTCAGCGTCACCACCCAGCTCTCCAAGATCAAGGCCAGCAACCCCCAGGCCCTGCTCATCTGGACCACAGGCACGCCGCTGGGCGCGGTGCTGAAGGGCATGCAGGAACTCGGCATGGACAGCCTGCCCACCATGACCACCAACGGCAACGCGTCCTACAAGGAGATGCAGCGGCTGGCGAGCGAACTGCCCTCC
>Ga0209061_1004297_pt1 | contig 13888 bp, 11 predicted proteins | sample Coa_R1_10_FD_187157 | JGI IMG/M metagenome (GOLD analysis project Ga0209061, IMG submission 187157) | Surface soil microbial communities from Centralia Pennsylvania, which are recovering from an underground coalmine fire - Coalmine... | ecosystem: Environmental > Terrestrial > Soil >...
TGTTCTGAGGGGTGGCTCATCGCCGGTCTCCTCGTAGGTGGCCATCTCCACCTGGCCTCGCTGCACGCCGTACACGACCCACGCGCCGGGACCGTGCCCGTGCGGCGAGGTGGCATGTCCGGGCCGGTACGGGTGGGCCATCTGAATGAAACCTGCGGCTCCGTCCCGGTAGAGCTCAACCGGCCGCTCGGCTAGAGCAACCTCGTCCATAGCCGAGACCCAGGCTCCCTCTTTGCTGGCGAGGAGACGCTCCATCGCCCGCCGGCAGCGGTAGGCCCTCTCAGGGATATCCTCCTCGGCCCACGCGGCTCGCAGCTCCCGCACGTAATCGGCGAACACCTCGCCGAGCGCTCCCTGGGCCAAGCCGTCCCGTGCCACTGCGGCCATGGTATTACCCATAGTCCAATTGTTCCAGCGCTTCGGCGCGGTCCAGTGCTTCTTGCAGCTGCGCGAGCAGTACCCTGGCGGAGCCGACGTCGAGCTCCACCGCGATCCGGGCGTCCAGGCCGATTCCGTAGTTGGAGAAATCGATCAGCACTGCGTGCTCTTGGGGGAGGTGCGTCGCGTGGTCGAAGGCGACAGTCGACCGTGTCACCTGGAACCACTCCGCGGGCCCCCTTCCCGCGCCGCTCAACGGATCCGAGCGTGATATGGCTGTGCACATGCGCGCGGTCCCCGGTCAGCTTCCGCCCAGCGTCCGGGCGAGGAATTCGAAGACCTTCTCCCAGCCGTCCATGGCCTGCTCGGGGCGGTACATGGGCGTGTGGTAGTAGAAGAACCCATGCCCCGCGCCGTCGTAGCGGTGGAACTCGTAATCCCGCCCGTTCTTCTTCAAGGCCTCCTCGTGGAGGTCCACCTGCTCGGGTGAGGGGGATTTGTCGTCGTTGCCGAACAGTCCGAGCAGGGGTATGTCGAGCCGGTCGGTGTAGTCGATGGGGGCGACCGGCCTGGCAGGGGTCAGCTGGTCTGCGCCCATCACCACGTTGCCCCCCCACAGGTCGAGCACCGCCGAGAACCCGGCGACCAGGGACCCGACGAGAAGGGCGTGACGGCCGCCAGAACACGTTCCCATCGCGGCCACGCGGCCGGAGCACCATGGTTGGGACTTCAACCATTCTAGGGCTGCGGCGCTGTCGGCTACCACGCTGTCGTCTCGAACACCGCCTTCGGCGCGGACCTTGGCGGTGACGTCGTCCGGCCTGCCGTGCCCGAAGCGGCAGTAAAGGTCGGGGCACATGGCGGCGTAGCCGTGCCGGGCGAGGCGCTCGCAGAGCTCCTGGTAGAACTCGTCCCAACCAGGCATGTGATGTAGAGCCAGGACCGCTGGGCGGCGGCGTTCGTCGTCGGGCCTCGCCAGATAGGCATGAACGCGGTCACCGCCGCCTGCGGGGAACTCGATGGTCTGGGCGGTGATGGCCAGGTGACCCCCGGTGTCGAAAGAGTTCCACATCTGTGCCACTGCGATTCCCTCCTGGTTCTCTGTGCCTGTGACGAAACGGTCTGTAGGCCCAGCCCAGTCTCGCGCGGGGGCGCTGGTCAAAATCCCTCGGCCGCGGCCGCGGCGACGTAGTGGCGCCACGCCGATTGAACGTGCAGCTCGGATCCGAGATCGGGCAGCTCTGCCATGTCCTCCGGCGGCACCGCTCGAGGGTCCCGGCCGGTCGCGGCCACCGTCAGCGTCATGGCTGCCAAGGCGCTCAGATCGAGCGTGGCCACGGTGGCCTCCTGCACCGACGTCCCTCCCACAGTCACCCCGTGGCCGGCCAGGACGCAGCACCGGGCGCTTCCCATGGCGCGCAGCATCTCGGCTGCCAGGTCCGTGCGGCGGATCAGAACCGAGCGGGGATAGACGGGAATGCCACGCGCGGCCATCCGCGTCGCCGGGATGTTGAACGCTCCGAAGAGGGGGCGCAGCTCGAGCCCCGCGACGGAGCACGCCACAACCGAGGGCGGGTGGGCGTGCACCACGGCGTTCAGGTCGGCTCGTTGGCGGAGGGTTTCACCGTGGATCGGCAGCTCGTTGGGAGGTGTGTAGCCGTCGTTTGGCTCTGCCCAGGTGCCGTCGAGGTGCAAGAGGCGCACGTCGCGGTCGGTCGTGAACCTGAGCCCCTTCTCTTCCGGCCCGCGGCAGCGAATCAGCATGAGATCGGGCCCGGCTCGGCAGCTGACGTGCCCCAAGACGGTGTCGACCGCCCCCCGGTGGGCGAGCACCCGGCACGCCTGTGCCACCACCGACCTCAGATCCGGCTTCTCCGAGCTCATGTTCGGCGTCCCGGCGCGGCAGCGCGCGGTTCGGGCATCACTGCAGTCAGGCCGGTCGCCATCAGCAAACCGAGCGAGCCTATGCCGAGCGCGGCCGGGGCGAGAGCGGTGAGTGCTATCACGCCCGACAGGAGGAACGGGCCGCCGGCAGTCCCGACGTCGGCGATGAACCGCCAGAAGCCGAGGAACGCCGCTCGACCTTCCTCGGGAGCGAGATCGGCACCCATGGTCATCACTATGCCGCTGCCCAGGCCGTTGCCCAATCCGAGGACGAGACCCACCGCCATGAGCCCGGTCAGATCCGTGGTGAGCGGGACGAGCAGCTGCCCGAGTGCCAGCACAGAAAGGCAGGACAACAGCATCGGCTTGCGGCCCCACCGGTCCGATGCGTAGCCGGCGGGGGCGAACAGCAGCATGTCCAGGGCGGACGACGCGCCGAACACGAGGCTGATGCCGGCGGCGTCGACCCCGACGTGCGCCGCCCACAGGGGCAGCAGCGCCTGCCGGCTGCTACGTAGCACGCAGACCATGATCGCCCCGAGCCCGGGGCCGGCCACCCGACCAGCCCCTGCGGCGCCCACCGACGCGAGGACCCTGCCGTCGTCCCGCCCCGCCCTGCGGTGGTCGAAGCCTGGTGGTGCGAACGACAGCATCATCGAGCACCCGACGAACGCCATGAGAGCCTGCAGCCAGAAGACCGCTCCCAGCCCGAAGACGGTTATCAATAGCGCGCCCACGACGGGTCCGATGAAGTTCCCGGCGCGGCTGGCCCCGCCAAGCGTGGCAATCACCTGCCCTCGGCGGCCGGGGGGAGCCGAGTCGGTCGCCAAGGACAGCCGCGCTACGAGGCAGGCGGCCCAGCCGAGGCCCATCACGAAGACGGCGACGCCAAGCGCCCAGGGGCTAGAGCTCAGGGCGGCGACCGCTCCTGACGCTGCGAGCACGATCGAGGACGTCACCGTCGCGCCACGCTGGCCGAGCCAGCTGACCAGCTTCCCTGCAGGCACGTCCCCCAGACAGATGCCAATGCCTCTCAGCCCGACGATCGCACCCGCTACCGGAACCGAGGCTCCTTCATGGCGAGCGGCGAGTGCGATCACCGGCACCAGGGCGCCTTGTCCAATGGAATACAGGAGGGCCGGCGCAAAGAGAGACGGCGCCAGGCTCCGGAGTCGGACCTCCGGTCGGGAATCCTGCTCTGAGGCGCTCAAGAGGAGGGGGTGGCCTCTCGGTGGGTGGCCGGGACCGTGGGGCTGTAGCCCGGCATGTCCGCGGGGAACCCGAGCGTGGCGCCGCGCCGACGCTGTGGCACCGCGAGCACAAGTGGAGTGGTGAGCAGCAGAACCAACGCCAGCACTTGGAAGACGCCAGCCAAAGCCCGCCCTTGGTGGGCGGACTGCGCCATCACCACGGTGGCCGTCGAAACGCCCGCGATCGCACCTACCTGGCGGAAAGTGCCCCGGAGGCCGGCCACCGAGGCGACGTCACCGGGCACCAGGTCGAGCACGGCGTTGTTCGAGGACGGCGCCGCCAGCCCCACTCCCACCCCCATCAGGGCCGAGCCGCCAGCCAGCCAGGTGTAGGAGCCGACCCCGGCGGGCGGGCTGATTCCGATCACGAATGCGGACGCTGCGGTGATCACCAGGCCAGCTGCCATCGGGAGCCGGTAACCGGTTCTGGACAGGGTCATCGAGGTCGCGGCGGCCATGCCGATCATCAGGAGGGCGCGGGCGCTCAGCAGGCTGCCGGCCTGGACCGCCGGGAGGTGATAGGCCGACTCGGCCAGGAGCGGGATCAGCGCGGAGAAGCCGAGGGCGCATGCTCCGAAGGCGAAGTTCACCGTGTTGAGCGCGGCGAAGACCGGCCGTCGCAACAGCGCAACGGAGATGATCGGGTCCGGCACCCGGACCTGTCTGCGCAGAAACATCCCGGCAGCGGCGGCACCACACGCGGCGAGACCGAGCACGAGCCACGCCGGGGCCCCGTTGCCGAGCTCGACGAGGGAGAGCATCAGGCCCAGAAGCAAGGCCCCGAGCAGGGCCGCGCCGAACCAGTCGATCCGTCTCTTATTGCTGACCCCGGCGATCTCCCGTGGGAGCACATGCGATCCTACGGCAAGAAGGACCAAGCCAATGGGAACGTTGACGAAGAAGATCCCGCGCCAGTCCCAGTAGGTGACGATGACCCCGCCGAGGATCGGTCCCACGAGTGCCCCCAGAGGGAAGATGCTCGTGAAGAGGCCCACGGCCCTGTCCCGCTGGTCGCCGTACACGTCTGAGACGATGCCGGTGGCACTGGGCATGAAGGCGCCCCCGGCGAGCGCCTGCAAGGCGCGGAAGGCGATGAGAACGAAGATGTCCGGGGCCAGGCCGCACGCAGCCGACGTGACGACGAAGGCGGCGACGCTGGTAAGCAGCACCGGGCGCCGCCCCCAGGCGTCACTCGCCCGGCCAGCCACGGGCATGGCGACCGCCTGACCCAGCTGGTAGGCGGTGATCGACCAGGCGCTCCAGGTGATCGGGGCATGGAGATGGCGGCCCAGGCTCGGAAGCGCCGTGGCCACGATCGTGCCGTCGACCGAGGCCATGAACAGCGCCACCGCGACGGTGGCGAAGACGATCCGCCTGCCTGCTCTTGGCGGCGCGCTCGCGTCTGACTCGGTCACCGCGCCCTCGTGGCCGCTTCAGCCGGCGATGACGCCGCTGTACGTGAGGTGCAGCAGGTTGAAGATCGCGAAGACCACGCCGTAGATGACGCCGGCCGCACAGACGGAGAAGACGATCTGCTGCCGGCGGCCGCGGTGCTTGACGCCGAATAGCCCGTATAGAAGGACGACCGCTGGCAGCGCCCAACGGAACCCGAACAGCCAGGAGGCCCCAACCATGGCGAGGACCCACCCGTAGGCCGCTACCTCGCGCAGGTAGCGGCGGCGCATCGACTGCTCAGCGGCGACGTCGCCTGCCGGATGTCCTCCAGGGCTAGTCGACCCAGGAGCCGCGGCCGTTTCGTCGGCGCGACCGGGGTTCGATGCGCCCTGGCCGGGTGCGGAGGTGCTGAGGGCCACGACAGCTGTGGCACTCCGGCCGGCGGCCGACATTCGGGGGGTGTGGGGCCGTCGCGGAGAGCGCAACCCCGTTGGATCACCGAAAGCCAGGGCTGGCTCTCCGGTGGACGAACCGTCATCCGACTCGAGCGCGGGTTCGATGTTGCCCGATGCCAACGCAGCGACAGGCGCCGATCCGCCCAGGCGAGGGGAACGCCTCAAGTTGCGCACGGACACGGACAACCGCAAGAGTCCGGTTGCCGTCGCCACGGAGCCGACTATGAGGGGAAGAAACCTGGTCTGGGTGCCGTAATGCATGGAGGCGTTGACGTACAGGCCTCCTCCGATGACGAAAGCCGCCGACACGAGAACGTCGAGCAAACGGTGGTCCCCCCTTGCAGCCTCCTCTGCCGTCTCGGAGATGATCCCTCCGGAGCGTCGAGACCTGACCCCCTGGGCTACGAGAACAATGATGCAGAGGACGAAGATGGCGATGGTCAGGGGGCGCTCCAAGAAGCTTGCCCCGAAGATCTGCTTCGTCAGGAAGAGGTTGTCCTCGAAGGTCGGACCAAGCACCAGGCCTACTGCCAGAGCCGCGAGGGAGTAGCGCAACCTTCTCAAGATGATGCCTATGAACGCGAAGCAGAGCACCTCGACGACGGTCGTCATGCTGGCGTCCGACGCAAAGGAACCTATGACCGCCAGACCGACGATGAAAGGGAAGAGTAGCGGTCCTCTCACCCGGGTGACGCGGGCCAGGACAGGGGCAGCGACCAACCCGACAAAGGTGCCCAGCAGCCCGGCGATGGCAACCGACCACAACATCGTGTAGGGCAGGACGGGATGCTTGGCCGTGAAGCCCGGTCCGGGCTGTAAACCGAGGATGGCCAGGGCAGCAAGGAAGAGCACCATTCCCAACCCGGAGGGCAGGCCTAGACCGAGAGCTGGCACGAGGGAGCCCGCCTCCTTGGAAAGCGACGAAGCCTCGGGCGCGACGATACCCTCTGCCACCCCGGTGCCGAACTTCTTGCCGTTCTTGCAGGTCTGCTGGGCGACGCCATAAGAGAGGAAATTCGCAGCGAAACCGCCGATCCCGGGTATGACTCCGCAAGCCACCCCGATCAATGCGGAACGGACTAGAAGGAACCAGTGCCTGAGGGATTCTGCCACTCCTTCGCGGACCTGACGGCGGAAATCGGGGATGGCCCCGCTCTGAGTTTCGGCGGTTATCGCCCGGTTCGTGCCGTACATGAAAACCATCTGCGGGACTGCGAACGAGCCGAGCGCCAGGGCGACAACGCTGATCCCCCCGTACAGGGACGGTATACCGAAGGTGAAGCGGTAGTCGCCCGTCACAGAGTCGTTGCCTATGAACGAGATCATCAGACCCAGTGCGGCGGACAGGATGGCCTTGGTCACCGAGTCGGTTCCGAGCGAGGCGGTGAGGAGGACGGCCAGGGTGATGAGGGCGACGTATTCCGGCGGGTGGAAGATGTTGGGCAGGTAGTCGACCACCTGGAGCAGCCCGAGCAGGGCGGCGCAGCCGACCAACCCCCCGATGGCCGTGGCGGACGCCGATATACCCAGAGCCTTGCCGGGCTCGCCACGGGCGGCCATCTTGTGCCCGTCGAAGGTGGTCGCCATCGACTCCGGGGCCCCCGGAGAGTTGAGGAGTATCGCCGTGATCGAAGCACTGAAGTAGCTGGCTGCCTGCGTCCCGAGCATCAGCACGATGGCCGAGGTCACCCCGAGGTGGTACACGAAGGCCAGCATGATGCTCAGGACCAGGGCCACGCCGAGACCCGGCAGAACGCCCATGAAGACGCCGATGAAGACACCGGCCAGCATGAGGCCCACGACCTTCACGGAACCGAAGGCCGTCAAGCCGTCCCATAAATGCTGTGCCATTGAACTACCTCCCCCCTTTGTCTCCGATGGGTGGAATGGGCATTTACCGAAGGTCCTCGCCCGTCTGTCTGTCGGCCTACGGCTCTCTCCCCATAGCGTCGAACGCGGTTCGAAGGTGCTGGGGCGTGAACCGTCTTCTGCCTTGTCTGGCAAGTGTGCTCCGCCTGCGGCCGCCCAGTGAGCTCGTGAACCTCGGAACCGTCCCGGTGCGGTGTGGTTCGCCCCACTGCATCGGCGGAAGTCTAATCTTATAGGCAGCCGGATGGGGTTCGACCGTCTGTGAGGATCCGTGACGACAGCATTCTGGGGGGAACCGGGAGCGGGAAGCGGCGACGGCAACGCGCGGCCCGCCACGAAAGCAGATGCCGTCTACCGCGAGCTGCGGCGCCGGATCGTGGACGCAAGCCTGACGCCCGGCTCCAGACTGGATCAGGAGATGCTGGCAGCTGCGCTCGGCGTGTCCACCACACCGCTGCGTGAGGCGCTTCGCCGGCTCGAAGCCGAGCGACTGGTCCAGCGCGCTGCTCACCGAGAGGTCGTGATAGCCCCATTCTCCCTCCGGGAGCTCCACGAGCTTTACCAAGTCCGGCTCCACCTCGACAGCCTCGCGGTCCGAATGGCGGCTGAGACCGCCGACGCGCGTTTGACAAGCGAGGCGGAGCGGCACCTGGCATCTCCCGACGCGGCCCGGCCTCATCATGGCCTGGAGCTCAACCGGGCTTTCCACCGGACGATCTACTCGGCGTCGGGGAACGCCGTCCTGACAGAGATTCTCGACTGGCTCTGGGACCGGACGGATCGTTACCGCATCCTGCTCACCGCCGACCAATCCGATGCCGAGATCGCCACGCATGAGCACCGGGAGCTGCTGGCGCTCGTAGCGGGTGGTCGGGCCGACGAGGCCGGAGCGCTCATGCTCCGTCATCTCCAGCGGTCCGTGGACCGCATCGCCCGCCTTGTGTCCGACGACGCCCACCTACCTGCCTCTCAGCCGTGACCTGCACGATCGGGCCGCGCGGACCCGGCGGGGGAGCGTGCTGCGTGATCTTGGTGCGTGGTCATGGCCGGGCATCCTCGAGGTGCTGGATTCCGCCGAATCCGTAGTGCAGATAGTCGTTGCTGCGGGCGACGAGCATCCTCACCGTCTCCGCCCTCGAGGGATTCACGGTCTGATGCTCTGACAGGATCGGGACGGCCACCACGTCATGGGTGGACCACTCGTATCGTTCCCCGTCGATCATTTCGTAGCCGGCCCCTTCCAGGATGAAGTGGACCTCTTCGCCTACGTGCCGATGGCGGCCTGAGCAGCCCCCCGGCGGTATCTCCTGAACGTAGAGCTCATAGGTGCGGATCCCGGGGTCGCGCTGCGGGTGGATCAGCCACTTGATCCTGCCGTTGCGGGTGTCCTCCCATGGCTTCCCGGCACCCTTGACCACGTGCGGTATGGCAGCCCGCTCCTTTCTCTCGGCCTCGACGAGGGCTGTGAAGTACTCGTATCCATCGCCGCTGACGGGCGAGCCCTGCTCTCCCTCCCACGCCTTGACGCCGTCACCGACGGTCGCAGGCGGGACAATCTCAGCACGATCGCCGATACCGCGAAGGAGGATCTCCTTTCCGTCGGCCCGGCGGTAACCGATCACCTCTCCGTCGGGGTCGCGAAGGATCTCGGAGCCGTCGGGGGGGACGAAGTCCGAGTGCAGCTCGAACTGCTCAATGGGCATCAAACCCATCTCCATCGCAAAGCCGCCCACCACGTAGAACAGAGTGGCGGGGCCCTCGTCGCAGAAGTGCTGGTGGATGCAGTACCGAGGGACGACCACCAGGTCTCCCGGGCCCCACTCCCACCGGCGGCCGTCGTGAACCTCGTGGCCCCGCCCCTCGACCACGTAGAACAACGCCTCGGGGTAATGACGGTGGTTGCCAGACCGCGCTCCGCTGTCGAGTATCTGCAGGCGGGCAGACATCGTGTATATCGGGGCCCTTCGGAGCTTTCGCTCGATATCCGTGAGATTGTCGCCCGTGAAAATCTTGTGATACGCCTGGTGCACCTGCTCCCACGGCACGTCGTCGTAGCGGACCACTCTCGGCCCGTCGGCAAAGAGCTGGCGGATCCGCTGGCGCTGGAGCGCTCGAGCCTCGTTCCAGTCGTAGTCGTGACGGCGGCGCTCCCGCTCGGGCTGGCGTTCTCTTTCCCGGACCGGCATCCCATCCCCCTTGGCGGCAGCCTGCGGCCCCGCCGATATCGAGTTGAGGCAAACAATACTATTTTATAAGGACTGCGCCAGTCGTCGGCCGGGTTACGAGCCGACTGCGTTCAGCCGGTCGATCAGGTCTGCGGTGCTCGGCAACTCCGGTAGGCCTTCTCGCACCGCGCTGGCCGCCTGGCGGACGTGGGCCTCCTCGGAGAAGCCGATGACGGCCGTGCCCACTCCCGGAGTCCCGAGGGCAAAAGCAAGCGAGCCCCGAATGACATCCCCGCCTCCGAGCTCGGCGGCCATGCCCTGGAGCGTCGCAGTGGCCTCCTCGGTGGGCGCCACTAGCAGGCGGCCCGAGCCGAAAACCCTGACGGCGATCACGCCGATGCCCCGTGCCTGGGCTGCCGGGACCACCTGGCCGTGGTCGTCCCCACCGGCGGGAGGTGCAACCGCCCAGGCGGAGGTCGGTTCCACGAGGCTCAGAGCCGCGTTGATGACCGACGCTTCGCCACTGTCGAGAACCTCCCGTATGGCCGACGGGTCTCCCCCGAGAGTGGTGAACCCGCACGCTGCGATCGTTCCGGCGCGGAGGAGCTCCTGGAAGCCGTCCATCACGCCTCCCGGTTCGAGCACGTCCCCCAGTCCCAAGGCCGGGCCGACGCCCACCCTGCGGCCTGAGGGGCGGTCGCGGAAGATCCGGTTGTGGAGAAGGAGCATCTCCACTCTGTCCACCCGAAGCCGCCGCAGGCTCTCCTCGACGCTCCGAAGGACCGCGTCGCGGGGACGGGCGAGCTCCTCTTCACGCAGGACCACTTTGGTGGACAGCGTGACCGGAGGCGAGCCCACGTCAGCCAGCACGGCACCGAGGTTGGCTTCCGAGCGGCCGTCCCCGTACGCGGGGGCGGTGTCGAAATAGTTGATTCCGCACTCGATCGCCGCTTCGACGGCGGCGACGCGGGCCGCGTGGTCGTCGCCGACCATCAGCCTCGCGCTGCCGCCGCAGCCGAAGCCCAGCACGGGGACTTCCACGCCCGAGCGGCCGAGAGGCCGGCGCTCCATCAGCCGCGGCTGTTGCCGGTCGCTCCCACGGACGCGGCGAGAGCAGGGTCGGCGTCGTCCCCGCCTGAACCGAGGGAGGCCTCAGCACGACGGCTCAGCTCTATGATCTGGTCGACCAGGGGACCGTAGCGGTCGGCGTCGTCTTGGAAGTACCCGCGGTGGTAGGCCAGCCGTGACAGCGCCGTGGGACCGAACGGGGCCGACCCGATGGGGGGCGGCAGGTCGATGACCTCGCCGATGTCCGTGCCGGCAGGGTAGAAGTTCATGGGCTCGAGCCCCGACTCCACCCGCTCGAGTTGGGCTTCCAGCATCTGCCGGAAGACCCTCAGGGACGCGTCGGTAGAGGCAAGCCTCTCCCGGGTGCGGTCCGTCACGACTCCCTGGGACCACCAGGCGACCATGTCCTGGGCGAGGACGTAGTCGAGGATCGGTCGGCCCGACGGGTCGACGATCGGCACCTCGTAGCAGGGGATCACGTCCTGCGGGGCCACCTCCACGCCGGGCGGTCCGACGTAGGCGGCGTAGTTGATGTGCAGGGTGGTGTTGTCGTCCACCGGAACTCTTATCTGGAACTCGTTGCGGATTGGGCCCCCCACTCGCACGTAGTTCGGGAAGAGCAGGTACGCGCTCTGCCGCACGAGGTCCCGCGGTGCGCCGAGCTCCGCCTTGTGGATCGTCCGCTTGACGATGCCGTGCTCGTCCACCGAGGTCTCTATCCCGGCGAAGCCTTCGGCCATCCTCATGCTGACGAAGGCACGGTGCGTCTCCCTGTCGGAGGCCCTCTCTTCGAGCAGGCCCTGCCGTTCGAGGACGTAGCGGAACAGGTGTCCGTGGACGTAGACGCTGTGCATTGGGTCGGCGGCGTTCTCCTGGCACTGCAACCAGTTGCACGGGATCATCGTGTAACCGATCTGGCGGATGGCGTTGGGCCACACGAAAACGTCCCACGGCGGCAGAAGCGGCGCCGGAAGAGGCCCCAGATAGGCGAACAGCAACCCGCCCATCTCCCTCACCGGGTAGCCGTCTATGCGCACCCGGTCCGCCAGACGCGAATGCGCCGGCTCCAACGGCGTGTCCACGCACTGCCCCGACGAGTCGTAACACCAGCCGTGGTAAGGGCAACGCAGACCCGCCTCGTCGGGGATCCCGAACTCGAGGCTCACCAAACGGTGCGCGCAGCGCCGGCCGACCAGGCCCACCCGCCCCGCGAGGTCCCGGTAGCACACCAGATCCTCACCCAGCAGCCGAACCGGTTGAACCGGGTTCTCGTCCAGCTTCGCCACCGGCAGGAACGGCTGCCAGTACCGACGCATCAACTCCCCCATCGGGGTCCCCGGACCCACCCGGGTCAACCGTTCGTTCTGCTCAGCCGTCAACATCGCTCATCGGTCCTTCGGCCTCATCTGACGGCCGACTCGTCCACGGCCACGCCGTGCGCCGAGCATTCCGACGCGAACATCTCGTGGACTCTCGGATCCTGGTCGTCATATTCGATCTGGTCCCCGCCGGATCGCCGGTCCTCCCCGTCTCGCTCGTAGGAGTGGTCGAAGCGGTACTTCTTGCCACCCATGTGGATGGCGAGGTACCGGGCCGGCTCGGTCCCAGTGTTGAAATGCTGGTGCCACCATAGGTTCGGAGGGACGAACACCGAGTTCGGCTTCCAGTCCACCTTGGTGGCCTCGGAGAAGTCGTCGCGCCAGAGCAGCGAGTAGCCGATGCCCGCGAGCAGGACTATCTGGGCTCCCGGGCCGTGTCGGTGTGCCTTCTTGTAGCTCCCCACCGGAAACTCCGAGACGTGCGGCCTCAGCGTGTGCTCGGCGAACTGGAACATCACGTTGCGCCCCTTGGCCCCCCGGTGGGCCAGTTCGGGCAGGTCGATGTGCACGACGTCGGGGACAAAGTTCGTCTCCCAGATGACCGAGCCGGTTTGGTGCCTCCAGAACCGACCCTCGCCGGAGTAGTAGGACTCGCTGCCGTCATAGCGGTCGTCGAACTCGAACGGGTTGTCGAAAAGGAAACCGTCGTGGTGGAACAGGTTCATGACGGGCGGGGCGTTGTTGACGCAGTAGAGCACCGTCGAGTCCGACACGGAGCAGTGCCGGTAGGTTCTGTTGAGAGGCACCGGGAAGACGGCTCCCGGGCCCCAGCGGGCCACGGACACCCCCTTGGGCCCGCGGACCTCGGTCAGGCCTTCCCCCGCCGCCACGTAGACGATCTCCTCCCAGGTGTGCTTGCGCCACTCGGTGGTCTCGTCGGAATCCAGGTTGACCACGTACGCGGCGGTGTTGTCCCCTGCCCCGTCCAACTCGACGAAGGCTGCACGGGCCCCGAGCCCCGCCCACAACTCCGTTCCCAGAGCGGTCAGATCTTCTATGTAGAAGGCCCGGTGAACCGGGATCTTCTGGGAGTCCCGCCAGCGGTCGTAGGGTGTACCGCTTCCCCATTCTGCTTCGGGTGCGTCCGGCACCCGGCTCACGTCGTATTCCATCGACCCCCCGAAGGTGTTCGCTCGTAACCATGCTAGCGTGACCTCGTTGGTATGACAACAGTCCTTATCGGGAGGTCCTGATGTTGGCAAGGCCGGCCGTACCGCGCCGGGTCCTCGGAGGCCTGGAAGTGTCGGCCGTCGGCCTGGGCTGCATGGGGATGTCCCACAACTACGGCAGCCGCGACGAGCGCGACTGCATAGCGACCATCCACCGGGCGCTCGACCTGGGCGTGGATCTCCTCGACACCGCAGACGTCTACGGCGACGGGGCCAACGAGCAGCTCGTAGGCCGAGCCGTCAGCGATCGGCGGGACCGGGCGGTGATCGCGACCAAGTTCGGGATGGTCCGCGACGGTTCCGGGCGGCAGGTCGACGGTCGCCCCGAGCATGCACGGCGCTGCTGCGAGTCCTCGCTGCGACGGCTCGGGGTCGAAACGATAGACCTTTACTACCTCCATCGAGTCGACCCTACGGTGCCGATAGAGGACACAGTCGGGGCCATGGCCGAACTGCGCGACGAGGGCAAAGTTAGGCACCTCGGCCTTTCCGAGGCGGGAGCCGAGACCCTCGAGCGGGCAGTCTCGGTTGCGCCGATCGCCGCATTGCAGAGCGAGTGGTCGTTGTGGGCGCGGGGCCTCGAAGCAAACGTGGCGTCTGCAGCGAGGCGTCTCGGTATCGGGATCGTGGCCTACTGTCCGCTCGGGCGCGGTTTCCTCACCGGCGCGGTCCGCAACCCCGAAGATCTCGGCACTGATGACAGCCGGCGCCGCCACCCCCGTTTTCACGGGGAAAACCTGGCTGTCAACCTGCGCCTGACCGACCGCATAGCCGGGTACGCCCAGCGGTGGGGCGTCTCATCTGCCCAGCTCGCCCTGGCCTGGGTGCTGGCCCGAGGGGACGACGTGGTTCCGATAGTCGGCACGACACGCGTGG
>Ga0209061_1004300_pt1 | contig 13880 bp, 14 predicted proteins | sample Coa_R1_10_FD_187157 | JGI IMG/M metagenome (GOLD analysis project Ga0209061, IMG submission 187157) | Surface soil microbial communities from Centralia Pennsylvania, which are recovering from an underground coalmine fire - Coalmine... | ecosystem: Environmental > Terrestrial > Soil >...
CCTGAAATGACAAGGAGTTGCGCTATTAGACCCATTGAAGACCCAAATCCGCTAGTCCTTGCTTATCAGGGACTTATGGATTTAGATGCGTTCACCCTGATCCGTGCCATCGCAACAGAGCAAAAACATAGAAACCGACCACAACTATGAAAACCATCGTTGCCATCATACCGCAGATTTTGCCTGCCTGCGTCGATCCTCGCCCTCCCGGATCCATAATGCCCTTGTTCATTTTCCGAAGGTCTTCATTGGCCCAAAGCCAGGCAATCAACCCAAACGGCAATCCACACGGCCAGAAAAAGAGACTCAAAACCCCCATGACCAAAATCGCGGTCCCTCGGTGGGGTTCTAAAGACGAACCCTCACGGAATTGTCTCGGTTGCCGGACACCACAATTCGGACAAATCTCTGCTCTGGCTCGGATGACAGCGCCGCATTCATGGCAGTATTTTTCATCTACCCCTCGTTCGCGAGACCTGGACTCATCTAAATCTGCTTGAGAAGACTCGCTCTCGTCCCGATGAGGTTGCCTGGCTTTCGTTTCAGAACGGACAAAGCTATCCACATCGGATTTATCTTTAGGGTCGTCATCAGATAGGGCCGCGAAGATCGTTTGGCACTTGGGACAAGTAACCATGTGGCCGATCATTTGCTCAGGAACGTTGAGAGTGACGTGGCAGGTAGGGCACTCGCAGAAGGCTTGCCCCGCTGGCCGCTGGGGCACCGAGGGTGGCTCGGACATTCCTTCCGCAGCTTGCCCTTCGTCCAGCTTCTCCGGTGGGGCTGGCGTGGGCTGGCCTATGATGGCTTTGTCCCGTACTTGTGTCCGTATCGGCGGCGGGACCAGCAGCCGTTGGCCGCAGCCTGGACAATGGATTTTGTGCCCCGTTGCCTCATCGGGGGCTTTGAGTTTTTTGAGGCAGGTCGGGCATTGGAAGTAGATCATGTTCCATTACTCCCGCAGCCGGCCGCTGGTCGGCCGGCTGCATGTCGATTCTTTCATACCAACACTAGCGGCATCGAGTACGGACCACACCGCCTTAGCGCGCGTTGGCCTCTTTCCGCCACGGGAACGGGGTATTGGTCTGTACGGGCTTGGTTGTCACCTTCTCGTTGAGGATGCCCTGAAATACTGCACCGTAGAGGCTTTCGATCTTCGCTCCGGCATGAGCCGCCAATAACTGGTGCGTCTTGGCAAGGTTGGTCAGCTGCCGTACTTCGCCTTTGTTCTCAATGGGCGGCAACGGCAGGACCGGGGCCAGCTTGCGGCCATCTTTATCGCGGTAGGCAAGAGCTGTCTCCAGACTCTGCATGGTCTGATCCTTCAGGATAGGCGTGACGCGAACACCATATTTCTCCTGGAGCCGCTCTGCATGGTAGGTCCGCAGTAGCGCCTTGAACGTGTCAGCATTGCCCTTACTCTCTCGGATCGCCTCGCGCGTCTTCTGAATCGTCCATTCCACTTCATCGCGCATGGTTGGAGCATCTACCGGGCCAGCAATGGCGTTGAGGACGCGGCCGTCCGGTGCGCAGAAGTAGGTGGCCACATTGCCTCCCTGTTTTTGCTTGCCCGCGATCTTGAAGCTACCCACACGCTGGAAGGAGGCGACAAAATGCTTGTTGATAAGCTCTCCCACTTTCGGGTTAGCCAGAGCGTTCACACGGAGCGCCTCGGCGTTGTTTCAGGTGAAATCGGGATCTTCAAAGTAGCCAGAGACGTGTAAGACCAAGACGAGCTTCTTCTCTTTCTTGGCCAATTGCGCCGCTTCGACAGGAGTGTCCACGAATTCGACAGCAGTACCGTGGCAGGCAGTGGGTGTTTTTTCGATCGTCTTCAGATCCAGCTCATCAGCCCAAAGAGCAGCCGCCAGAATGAGACAGAAAGGCACGGTCACAAACTTGCTTGACATGGTTATCCTCCGAGTTAAGGCTTCTGTTTTTTGTTTTCTAGCTTGTTAAGGGCCACTTCGACGGCCCTGCGAACAGCTGCGTCATCATGATAACGTTGAGCGGTGATAGCAGCCGCGATCACTTCTTCGGTGCTTTCATCGGACAGGGCTGTCAGCGTTGCGATAGCTGCAATACGGTTGGCAGAAATGTCTATCTTGAGCAGAGCGATAATCTGCGGTACGGCGAGCTTGCCGTGCTTCATGCGAGCTAACTCTCGCACTGCGGTGTACCGGACTGTCGTGTCCTTATTGGTTAAGGCTGAAGCGACTAGCTTGCATGCAGCCAGATCATTACGGGCAATGTGACTCAGTGCTGTCAAATAAGCACTTATTAAAGGAGGGTTCCGGTTGCGCGACGCAACGATTACCCCATAAGCCACCAACGGGGCCAACGGCTCGCCATCTTCTTCCAGTTTTTGGATTCTGGCGAGCAAGCCTATGAGGCCGAAAGAACTTTTCTCCTTCAGCAGTGCCACAGCAAGGTAGTGTATCTTGGAATCGATGTTCTTGAGAGCGTCGGCGGCCGCTACCCGCACGTCAGGAACAGGATCGAGGAGCATGGTGCGGCAAAGGAGACCGCGGACGGGCTTACCTTTCTCTCCTAGTTCGCCAAGCGTTTGGGCCGCGCGGAGCCGCTCGGTGGGTCGCTTGGAACCAAGGGCGAGGGCGTTGGACTTGAGGGTAGCCTTGAGTTCCGGCGAAGTATCCTCGGGAACAACGAGGGACACGTCGGGTAAGTCGTCCTTCTTTTCGACTTTCTGCTTTTTTGTGTCGCTTTTGGTTTCTTGGGCATTCGCAGAGCTGAAAACCACCAAAGCTAGTAGTGTCAACGCCCAAAAAGGCGTAGTTTTTTCAACCGTTAAGGGACAGGAACGACACTTCGTGCAGCGGCCTACGCAGTCTTCTGGTGCAGATACCGCCATGCCCCAAGGTAGACACGAGAAGCGGATCATGGACCTTCTCCTCATTGAGAGACACTGTACGCTTGTTAGCGTTTTCAAGCTCTTCTATTATCACTTGCCGAAAAGCCCTTGTCCAGCATGGTTGTTTTTCAAAACCCCCGATGCTGTCGGAGCTGCAGCGGCAAGGAAGCGGTGGAGAAGGGCTGGTCCCTTAGGGGCGTGGTTCGGAGGAAAGGGAGCGCTCGCCGTCCCACAGTTGCCGACGGCCGGGCAGCAGACATGCCAGCGCGAACGCTGTGTAACACAACAGCACGCCATCCAATGGCAGGCGAGGCCCCGAGAGCGCTCCGGCATGACTGAGGATGTACGGCAGCGGGATCCAGATCACGGCCAGCGATGATGGCATGGCGCTAACTCGCCAGCCATAGGTCCAGCGCCAGCCGAGCAGACCCAGTCCTACCAGAATCAGCATCGTCCATTCGAGCACCACCGGATACGTCCACGCTAACCAAGTCGGCTCGACGACCTCCGAAGCGGTCTCCGCGAATTGTCCCTTGGTGAGCCAGTGCTCGCCGAAGACAAAATCCAGTCCCGCCCGCAGACGCCGCCGTACTGTCTCGACAGGACGATCATGCAGTTCCTGGCGGATTTGATTGGCAAATTCGGTGTCGCGCTGGGTCCGTTGCGATGCTGGACCGAACGGATCAGCCGGTGGTTTTGCATCCTCATTAGGTCCGCCGGTCGCTTGCGGGTTGTTGCCGATCCACAAGTGATAATAAGCCGAATCGACGATGGGTACGGCCTCGCCGAAAAGCTGCCAGTTGCGGAAGGTCCACGAACCCAGGCCGATGATGACGCCGAGGAACGCCAGCAGCGCCCACAGCCAGCCATGCGCCAAAAGCCGACTGCGCCACAGGAACCAGGCCAGTCCCACCAGGGCGAACGGCAGCAGCGCGGCCCGCACCAAGGCCAAGGCAGCCAGTGTCAAACCATACAGAAGGCTGCTGAGTGGACCGCCTGTTTGACTGGCCCGTACTCCCAGAAACAACGCCAAGGCGAGCAGGAATGTCGCCGTCGTACCATCAGCGAGGGCGGCCGTATCAATGATCCAGAAAGGATGCAGAGCACATAGCAAGCCGGCCAAGACAGCGACAAGCGAGCTGAGAAACGCACGGCGGGCAAAGAGGAAATACAGCCCAGCCGTCAGCGCGCCGAGACCGCACTGTCCCCAGCGCATCGTGCTGGGCAGCACAGCATCATCGACCAAGTGATTAACTGCGGCCATCAGGACGGGATACCCCGGCGCGATGGCGGCGGTATCTACTTCTTTGCCCGTGGAGGGGGAAGTCAAGGCGAAGCGCTGCTGCGCCTTCAGATTGCGGACCAGCGAGTCCAACTCCGGCAACGGCGTCTCGACGCGTAGCGGCCCATCGTTGCGGGCGTAATCAGCACAAGCAATCAGATAGCCGGCACGCAAGCCCGCCGCCGCAGCGACGACGACAATCAACAACAGGCCGTCTAGCAAGGTGAACCGTCGCACTTCCACCATGACTCTTCTCCTCTTGGGCAATTATGGAAAAGGACCGGCTTTTCCAAGGTTTAAGATAGGAAATTCCAGCATAGATGATCAGTCATATGGCCCCGGCATGGGGATGGTCTTCGAGTGAAGGAATCGACAGGTTGAATCGGGAATTGTTGGCATGATGCTTGCTTAGTTGTTTGACTGCAAGACACAGGCGGGAGCGGTTTCTTGTTTACGAGCGGCTGCCCAGATTTTGGTGAGGAACAAGTCATGACTGCACAGCTCAACGAATGGCAGAAATCTCATTCTTGGAAGATGGAGTTAGCGCCTTTTTCGCACGCTCAACCGCTCCCACTTGTCAAAGAATCGGACTTGCTCAACCCCATGCTCAAAATAGCAGACGTGATGTCGCATGATGTGCCTGGCTGCTCCCCGAATGCCTCGGCCGCTGAAGTCGCGCGGGTGCTGCGCGATTCGGCGTCCTCGGCTGTCTTCGTTACCTCGGAGGGAAGGCTGCTCGGCTTTGTGACCGATCGCACTTTGGCGCTGGCTGTAGCCGATCGTGCCGGGGAGATGGAGAAACTCACGGCGGGCGAACTGATGAAAACCCAAGTACCGATGGTCGCGCCCGATGATTTCCTTGATGTTTTGCTGGAGAAATTCGCGGATGCCGGGGCCGCAGTCGTGGATAAGCATCGGCGCCTTGTGGGTGTGGTCCGCTGGATCGACCTGCTCGGCCATCTCTCGGAGCGTGCTCTGGGGAAATTGGTTGTCCGCCTGTTTCGCTGCGGCCATTCGGAAGCGAGCGAGTTGGCCCCCTGAACGGCGCCTGTCCTTTCCTTCCGAATCGGTCCCAGCCCGTCCGCCCCAAAATAAAGGCTGACGGACAAACCTGCAGGGCAAGTGGACCGCTTGCCTGAAAAAGGGCAAGTGAACAGCGTGCCCTACGGCTTTGTCCGCCTGTCCTAAGTGCTAGCGGACACGACTCCCTCGCTCCTGGTGGAGGAGGGAGATGTCCGCTAGCCCTGAAGGAAAAAGGAGACGATATGGAAGAGCTTGGCTACCCCCTCGGCGTGCGCTTGGCGCACTGGTTCAATTTCTTGTTTCTAACCCTGCTGGTCCGTAGCGGCCTGGCCATCCTGGCAGCGCATCCCAAGCTGTACTGGAACATAGACGCCCGGCCGTTCAGTGAATGGCTTTCCCTCCAGCGCCGGGAACTTCCCCGCGACCGTCTGTGGTGTACCTCGGATGAGGAGTCCAACTGGCCCGGTTGGCTGGTGCTGCCAAGCGGAGAAGGGTTAGGTCTGGGGCGTTATTGGCACTTTTTCGATGCGTTTTGTTGGTTGATAGTCGGCGTGCTTTACCTCCTGGTGCTGTTCACGTCGCCGCAGTGGCAACGGCTAGTGCCGACTTCCTGGCAGATCTTCCCCTGCGCCGTACGGACGATGATCGAGTACCTCAAGCTTGGCACGCCCGAACCCGACGATCCGGCCTTCTGCTATGCTCCCGGCTACCTGCCGTTCAACGCGCTGCAACAACTCGCCTATTTCGGGTTTATCTTCTTTCTGGTCCCGTTCCAGATCGCAACCGGCTTGGCCCAATCGCCCTCGATCCTGGCCCGCTTTCCCTGGTACGGCCGGCTCTTCGGCAACCGGCAGGCGGCGCGCAGCCTGCATTTCCTTGGACTGGGGGCGATTGGCATCTTCTTTGTCATTCACCTTGTTATGGTCTTCTGGCACAACTTCGCCAAGGAAATGGACAAAATGGTCCTGGGGCGGACGCACTCGGCAGGCAGTTGGCTGGGAGTCAGCCTCGGTCTGACCATCCTCGCCGCGGTCGTATTGCTTCACTATCTTGCCAATCACTTCTCGCACACGGCGCGGCATCGGGTCCATGTTCTTCTTGCCGCTATCGTCGACCCCATCCGCGAGCGGCTGCTGCACAACCTGATTTCCGTCCAGGATCGTCCCGAAACCGAAATCTCACCCTATTTTCGGACCAACGGCTACCCGCCGATCGCGGCCTATCCTCAAGCCAAGGGCGATGACGACACTTACGAGCGTTTGCTGAACAATCAGTTTGCCGAGTATCGGCTGGAGGTACGGGGATTGGTGGAGCGGCCGTGCGCTTTCTCGCTGCAAGATCTGAAAGCGATGCCCAAGCAGGAACAGACGACTTTACACAATTGTATCCAAGGATGGACTTCCGTGGGCCGTTGGGGTGGCGTGCCGCTGCGTGAGATCCTGGACCGTTGCAAGCCCTTGCCCGGCGCGCGCTATCTGGTGTTCACTTCTTTCGCTAAGCATGAGAAGAGCGACAAGATTTATTACGAATGTGTCAGCATCGATCTCGCCCGGCACCCGCAGACGATTTTGGCCTACGAACTCAATGGCCAGGAGCTGCCGATCCAGAGCGGCGCTCCGTTACGGGTGCGTCTGGAAACCAAATTGGGTTTCAAGATGGTAAAATACCTGCGCTCCATCGATGTCATTGAGGATTATCATACCATCGGCGCTGGCATGGGCGGCGTTCGTGAGGATGAGCAGCAGTACGACATGGGAGCGGAAATCTGACTCCGGCTTGCACCTAAGTGGATGGCTCGATAGGTTAAATCCTTGTCCAGTATCGGTTCGCTCGGCTTCGCCGAAGCGTCGCTGAGCCGTATCTAGTCACGGGAATATTTGCACGAGGGCAGGAAAACCCATGGCACGACGCATTCTCAATCGCAAAGACCTCCGCGCCGATTACGAAGCGGCGGAACGCCGCAAACAGGAAGAAGACGACGAACTCGAGGACGAAGAGGAAGAAGAATCCGACGAACTCGAGGATGAGATCGAGGCCGAAGAGGAAGACGAGGACGAGGACGAGGACGAGGAGGAAGAAGAAGCGCCCAAAAAGAAGAAAAAAGCTGCAGTCAAGGAGGGCAAGCCCAAACGGTCCCGCACGGCCAAGCATGTGCGCATGCGGGTCGTTTGGGGGGTGTTCAATAACTCCAATCAGTGTGTGGCCAAATTCGACTATCCCAAAAAGAAGGAAGCCGAAGAACACGCGGCCAAACTGGCGGCTGCCAAGACGCCGCCACAGCCGTTCTTCGTTCAACCCGTCAAGGAACCGATCGAAGAGAAGAAAGAATAAGAGCCACCGGACAAAAACCTCCCCCCACGAGGGGGAGGGAAAAGGGAGTGGTGTCCCCCCACCCGAACCCTCCCCACAAGGGGGAGGGAAAAGGCCGCTAGCCCTAAGCCAACAAGCCGGAAGCGTAGGCAACGGAATGTCCGTCGCCTACGCTTCGGTTCGTTGATGAAGATTTATATCACTCCCCTGTGTCCCCACTGCCGGCTCGATGGTTTCAATTTCCCCTGGTGCCATGGTCCAGGGAAAATCGGGCGTTCGGGCTGGGCGTCGCTAGTGGGGCACCGTGGAGGCATTCGGGGCTGGAGCCTCGGCACCCTTGAGAGGCAAGAGTTCCTGACGGTAAATCGGCACGTCACGCGGCGCCTCGATACCCAGGCGAATCTTGCCTCGGTCGATGTCTACGACCGTGATACAGATGTTATCCCCGATATAAATCTTCTCACCTAACTTTCGACTCAGGACCAGCATATCGCTACCCTCCTACGAGCGAAGCAGTGGTTGACTTGCTGCACAATTCTACGCCACGAAAAGCCGGCGCGATGGCAGAGCAATGACATTTTTGCCCCCTGTTCCCTCCCCTAGATCGTAGAACATCCCTTCCTCCCGGCCTTGCCCGCGAAAGCCGGACATCGAGCATAATCCGTAAAGTCCAATTGGTGAGCAAGTTGCGCGCCAAATCAAGCGAGGGGTGCACAACGAACAGCCGAAGTTAGCCGGCTGGCATCTAGTTCGCCAACCGGCTAACCCCGGCCGTTCACCCCATGGTACAGCTGATGATGGGACACTCAGTTTGTTAGAGCTAGCGGACAAAACCTCCTCCCCCTGTGGGGGAGGGAAAAGTCCGTTAGCCCTTAAGCACAACGACGAGACAGGCCGCACAGAAAGTGCCAGACGACAGCGGCAGCCCAACGAGCGCTTTGGCCATCGCGATCGAACGAAGGATTGATCTCCACAAGGTCGAAGCTACTCACTGCCGGGCATTCTCCTGCGGCGGCAGCGCAGGCAGCGACCACTTGCCCCGACAGACCCAACGGATTGGGAGCGCTCACCCCCGGCACGTCCGCTTGAGAGACGACATCGCTATCCAGCGTGACGTACACGGAACCGTTGTTGAGCGCCAGCCGTTGGCATTCGTTGCGGAAAATCGCTTCTAGACGATCGCGCGTTTCCTCTACCCAGTGAACGACCCCACCCTTGCTCTGCACGTAGAGCAAATGTTCTCGGCTGACCGCTTGGGGCTGAGCGCCAAGGACAACATAATGGCCGTCACGCAACGGTTGAGTCGGATGTTCGAGTGCTTGACGGAATGGCGAGCCGCTGTGGCCGCATCCCTCGCGCAGCGGACGAACATCGAGATGAGCATCGAAATTAACGATCGCAACAGGCCGACCAGCACGGACGTATCCCAGATAGTGCCCATAAGCTGTCTCATGTCCACCGCCCAGCACGATCGGTATGGCGCCCGCCATCAGGATCGCAGCAATCCCTTCGGCCAGCGCTTGCTGACTTTCCTCAAGCTCTTTCCCTTGCTGGCACTGTGGGCGGGTGGGGCTTGGGCGAACATTGCCCAGATCGAGCAAATTTAGCGCAGCCAGGTCGGCATTGTGGACGGCATCCCAGGGGGTGAGTCGATAAAGCCAGTGTCGAATGGCCGCCGGGGCATCGGCAGCCCCGGGCCGGCCGCCGTTGCGGCGCACCCCTGCATCTTGAGGAAAACCGAGGAGGACCGGACGCCCAGGCCACAACTGGGGCATTCCTTCTTGCCAAAACGTGACGTATTCGCCCAGGCGCGGATCATCCGACCGGTCGCCCCTCATCTTCCCCTCTCCCCCAGCGGGAGGGGGGAGGGAGAGAGATGGCGATTCTGGTTCAAGATGTGTGAACCACGCGACCGCGTTTGAGGATGCATTCGACATGATTGATTCCGAAGTGATAAAAGATTTCGCGGTAATCCGGCACGTTGCAAACGATGCCATCACCCTGTTTGCCAGGGGCCAACGAGCCGAGACGATCACTTCGCGCCAGGGCAGCGGCGGCGTGTCGCGTCAAGGCCGTCACCACCTCGCCGGGACTCATGCCCATTTGCATGCAAGCCATCGAACCGATGAGCGGCAGGTTTTCGGTCATGCAAGTGCCCGGATTGCAATCGCTGGCCAAGGCGACGGTCACGCCCCGTTCGATCAGCCGCCGCGCCGGCGCATACGCCCTTCCAAGAAAAAACGCCGTGCCCGGCAACAACGTTGCCACCGTACCCGAGGCCGCCAAGGCATCAATCCCTTGGTCGCTGATACATAGCAGATGGTCCGCCGACGTTGCTTCCATTTCTGCTGCCAGCTCCGCTCCCCCCAGGAGTGATAGCTCATCAGCGTGCAGCTTGAGCCGCAGTCCGAGATCGCGCGCCCGCTTCAGGATGCGCCGCGATTCGTCTATGCTGAAAACGTCTTTTTCACAAAAAACATCGCAAAAATCCGCCAGGCCTCGCCGGGCAATTTCCGGCAGCATCGTCTCGCATAGCGAACGAATGTACCCCTCCCGATTGGAACGATATTCCGGCGGTACGGCGTGCGCTCCCAGAAAAGTCGGCACCAGTTCCCACGGACCTTCGGCGTTCAACTCGGCAATCGCTTCCAGGCATTTGATCTCGTCGGCTGGCGTCAGGCCATAGCCGCTCTTGACTTCGATCGTTGTGACACCGAATTGCAGCATTCGTTGCAAGCGCGGCCGGGCCAACGCCTTCAATTCTTCCTTCGAGGCTCGCCGTACACGCTCCACGGTACGGAGGATGCCGCCGCCGCGTGCCATGATCTCGGCATAGCTCATGCCCCGCAAGCGCTGCTCGAATTCGTCTACACGCGAGCCGGCAAACAACAAATGCGTATGGCTGTCGATGAAGCCGGGCAAGACGACCTTGCCCTGGGCATCGATCCAGGTGATGTCGCGCTCATCTTCTGTGATGGGAGGCATTTCCGCGGCCGGACCTGCCCATTCGATGATGCCGTTGCGGATAAGGAGCGAGCCATTAGCCAGCACGGAGCATTCGCCCGCCGCGGCGATGCCGACGAGCTGGGCTGCGTGATGGAGAATAGTAAGCATGACGTATTGCCAACCTGCTGGGCAAGCCAAGGTGAAAGAACTCCCTTGCTTGCGCGGCGGGCGGGTAGGAAAACTATGAGTTTTGTGTCTCCGTTGCGGTCACAACCTGAACGCGGTTGAGCAGTTGTCGTCCGTCCAAGAGCGGCAGAAGGGTCTCCTGGGCTAACTGCTTGAGATAGTAGCTGGTCACCTGCCCCTGGAGGATGACCGTTGTTTCGTTCTCAGCGAGTGTCAGTTTACGCAACGCCGGAATGGGACTATGACGCAACGCCAAGGCCAATCGAGATTGTTCCAGAGTCGAGACAGACATGACTAATATGCTCCTTGCTGTCAAAGTGATGATCCTGGATCGAGGCAATATCCTTCGCCGGTCGGCGCGGCCCAGCGAGAGATGCTCTTTCATGAATTATGCTAGGCGCGAAGGTCGCTCAAAGCAACCTAAAATCTGAAAAAATTCGAGGCAGGCGAACGGCCAGTTGACACTAACCATTCGCCAAAGAATGCGAATTGTGCGGACCGCGCAATCTTGCGATGATACAGAGAGGATTCGCCCATCGAGGGACCGGATCGTTTTCCAGGAGGTAGTCATGCGCACGCTCATGGTGGCGACAGGGACAGTCGTTTTACTGGCTAGCTTTGCCGGGGCTACTCGGGCGCAGGATGAGGCCCGCGCCCTTATCGAACGGGCCATCAAGGCCCACGGCGGTGCCGAGGCGTTGGGCCGCATTCGCGCTGATAAGGTCAAGTTCAAGGGAACGCTCGTCCTGCAAGGACATGCCACGCCGTTTTTCGCCGAGACGACCGTGCAATTGCCTTCCAAGTACAAAAACATCATCGAAATGAATCACAACGGCGATAAGCATACCATTGTCCATATCGTCAATGGCCGCAACACGTATATCACCCTGGATGGCCGCGCCCTCAAGCCCGATTCGACCCAGTTGGCGGAGATCCGCAGCAGCCTGGAGCTCGAACGCGCCAAGCGCTTGCTGCCGCTGTTGGAGGACCGAAGTTATCAGCTCGCCATCCTGGAGCCCATCGAAGTGAATGATCGACCGGCCATCGGCGTCTGCATCACCGGCCGCGGACGCCGAGAGATGCGTTTGTATTTCGACAAGGAATACAATCTGCTTGTCCGGGCCGAGAATCGCATTGACGGCGGCAAGGGCAAAGAAGAGATCCGTCAGCATTTCTTCTTCGGCGATTTCAAAGACATCGGCGGTTACAAGCGTCCGACCAAAGTGCGTGCCTACCGTGGCGGTAAGCAGATTATGGAAGCAGAATTGCTGGACGCCAAACCGCTGGATAAAGTGGACGAAACCGAGTTCGCCAAGCCATAGCCTCCCCAAAAACAACCGTCAAGGCGCCAGGGACGCCAAGGAAAGAACAAGGGGTTAACGAGGGGCGCTGTAGTACCGAATACCCGGCGGTCTCCAGGCCACTTCGTCAATGATTGAACTGAAATGCCTTGGCATTGATAAATGCCCAGGCGAGATCCTGCGCACCTGGCAAGCGTTTATCGACCGGCATCGGATACTCGGCGACCAGCTGGCGCAGCCGCGCCAACTCGGGATCTTGCGCCCGATAGTAATTGGCCAGTTCGGCCTTCTGTTGCGGCGTGCGCTGGGCCGGCTCGATACCAAGGATTTTTGCAATCGCCGGCGGCGGACCTTTCAGCGAGAGTGGCGTTTTGCTGGCCGTCAGCGAGAGGCGAAAGCGGCCGAGAGCATGTTGGCCGCCGAACTCTTGCATCATTAGCGCCGTCAACGTCGTGCCGGAGGGCAGGTTAAGCGGCGTTGCTAACTCGAAGTAGGCCACGTGCGGCTTGCCAAACTCTGGAGCGATGGCCCAGCCGGTCGCTCGGTTGTTGTCGATGGCACCGGCCGCCGGCCAACCCTCCTGAGCGAAATCGGCCTGAGCATTCTTCAGAGCGATTGGCCGCGCTTTCGTTTCACCTGGCAGCGTGTATGTCAGCTTCAATTCGGTTAACACAAAGTTGCCGTTGGGAGCGCGGCCCGGACCCTTGGCCCGCAGACTCGCATCGGGCAGCACTTCCAATCGGAGGCCCGTGACGCTGTTCAACTTTGTCTGTCCTTTGATTGTATAAGTATCTTTTATAGGATTCTTGCCGCTGGCCAGGAGGGAGCCGTCCCCCTGCCTGGTCAGCGTTGCGCCGCCCTGGGAAACGGATTGGACGATGTCCAGCGGCGTCCACGTCGGCGGAATCGTGTGCTTGACTTGCTCTTCCCACTGCGCTTGCCGAGCCTCGAGTGTTTTCTCGTAAGCGGCCAGGGCTTCCTGATGTTGCTTCGCTTGAACGACCAGCAATTCATACGTTTTCTCTCCGTCTTTGAGCGATTGCAAGCCGAGTTGCAATTCTGTCTGGGTCGGCAAGCGGCCAAGGAAGGCAAGGAACAGCTCCTCGACAACCTTGGCATCATCCTTTTCCGTGGCGACCAGCTTGGCGAGGCGGTTGTTGGGATCGTGAATGGCGGCAGCAGGGACCGGACCATTCACCAGGTTGAGCACCGAGCCGAGCATCATCGTCGGTGAACGTTCGCACTCGCAGGCGCTTTCGCGCGCCGGCTTGCCAAACAGTACGAAAAAGCCGCCCGGCACATCATCGCGCGAATCGAGCAGCTGTGCCGCTCGAGCTCCCGGCGGCAGACCCGGCAATCGGCTCAAGGATCCCGTGGCCCGATGAATGGTGTCATACAACACCTCGGCCGGCAAGCGGCGGACGAGGGCATGCGAGTAGTTGATATCGTCATCGCGATTGAAGGCATTGGTCTGCACCGACTGTTGATAGACCCGCGATTGGCAGATCGTCCGCAGCATGTGGCGGACATCGAAGCCGCTCTGAATGAAATCAGCGGTCAGCGCGTCCAGCAGGGCAGGATTAGTCGGCGGATTGCCGGCACGGATATCATCGACCGGCTCAATGAGACCGACGCCGAGCAGGTAGCTCCACAGACGATTGACGTAGCTCTTGGCGAAATAGGGATTCTCTCGGGACGTGACCCAGTGGGCGAACTGCTCGCGGCGGCTGCGGTTAGCGGGAGCGAGATCTTTGTGCAGATACGGGAAAGTCGGCTTCATCACTTGCCCGGTGCGGAGATGCGTCACTTCGCCAGCCTGGCCATCCTCGATGAGTTCGACCAACGGCGTCGCGCCCTCCACGGCGGTGCCACCGACGCGCTGTCCCTTGTACTTGGGATCTTCCTTGCGATTGACTTGAGCGAAGAACGCCGCCGTCTGATAATACTGGTCCTGCGTCCA
>Ga0209061_1004301_pt1 | contig 13879 bp, 16 predicted proteins | sample Coa_R1_10_FD_187157 | JGI IMG/M metagenome (GOLD analysis project Ga0209061, IMG submission 187157) | Surface soil microbial communities from Centralia Pennsylvania, which are recovering from an underground coalmine fire - Coalmine... | ecosystem: Environmental > Terrestrial > Soil >...
GCCCGACTTCGCCTGCGTAGCCGGCCGTACCGCGGAACAGCCGGCCTTCGGAGATGATGCCGCCTCCTATGCCGGTAGAGCCGGTGAGGTATATCAGGTTGCTTACGCCAGCGGCGCCGCCGCTGCGGAATTCCGCCAGGGCGGCCAGGTTCGCGTCGTTGTCTACCTGGATGTTGCGGGTCAGGCCCTGGAGCGCGCCGAGCAGGACCTGCCGGAGCGGGTAATCGGTCAGGCCGATGGCGGGAGAGCGCCTGATGGTCCCCGAGCGCGCGTCGACAAGGTCCGGAGCACCGACCGCCACGCCCGCCAGCAGGACTCCCGGGTCACCGAAGGGCGGCCTGCCGGAGATATCGGCGGCCAGGTCGACGACGGCGCCGATCAGCTCCGCCGGGGACAGGCCAGGCGTATGCACGGGCACCTCATACCGCCCGATTGTCTCCCCGGCGAGGTTGACCACCGCACCCACCAGGTAGTCCACGCTCAGGCTTATCCCGAGGCCCAGCGCCCGGTTGTTCATGACCGTCACGTCGCGAGCGGGCCGCCCGACCGTGCCCGGCGTCCCTTCGCTGGAGATGCGCAGCAGCAGACGGTCTTCCAGTTCGGCTACCAGGCTGCTGACAGCTCCTTTGGTCATGTCGATGTCGAGCGCGAGCTGTGCCCTGCTCCGCGGCTGCCTTCGCAGTTCGCGCAGCACCAGGCTCAAATTCGACCGCCGCATGTTGAGCTGATCCATGGCGGCTGCCCGGTCGCTCACTCTCGCGCTCCTTTCCAAGGACCGACTTCCCAAGGACCGACACAACTCCGGGTTTCATTTGTTCGCTGCCAAAACTATCAGAATTACGGTGGGATGCCGCCGGCTGGCCAGCGCTGGCGCGCCAGCACGGCGGCGGTCGATCTTTCCGGGTGCGTGAGGATATAAAAGCGGTCTGACCTGATCGCGTCGACGACCCGCTCCGACACGAGCGCGGGATCGAGCCCCTCAGCCGCGCGGGCCCGGGCCGCGGCAAGGTGTGCCTGCCACGCCCGGCTGACATCCGCCGAGGGGACGTCCTGCGGCCGGCTGCGCTCGGAGATCGGCAAGCGCCATCACCTCCTGGGCGCGGGTCACGTCCACTCGCATCGCGGCGACGTCCGCGCCGGCCGTCGCCAGCTCTTCCACGGTCTGCGTCAGGGCCACTTCGTCAATGTCCGCCAGCATCACCTTCATGCCCTCCGCCCATGCCCTCCGCCGCCAAGCGGGCCGCGAGCGAGCGGCCGATGCCGCTCGCCGCGCCGGTCACCGCGGCGACGCGGTCGCGCAGATCTTTCACGGCCGCTGCCGTGCCGTCGTGATCGCCCGCTCCGCGCCGCCGCGGTTACCAGGCCTCGTCATAGACCCGTGCGGCCTGCATGAGACCGTCCTTGTTGACTTCATAGCAGGCGACTCCGGCATGGACGCGGTTCTCCTCCGGCCGCAGGATGTTGAACTCAAGGACGGTCGTGGTGCCGTCGCTGAAGGCATTGACATGCTCCAGCCGCCCCGCGGGGCTTTCCGCCTTGCCGAGCTCCATCATCTGACCGATGCCCCGGTACAGCTGATCGTGGCCGACGTACAGCCCCATGCCCTGCCCGAGCGACAGATCGACCAGGCCATCGCCCTGATCCAGCGGCCCGCCGTGCCCGTCGAAGTAGCCGTCTTCGGCGAAGGTCGCGACGAAGTCTTCGGTGTTCCGCTCCAGGAGCGCCTTCTGGTACTTCTCGATGATCGGATGGAACTGGACGTGTATCTCGTCCTGGAGCATCCGGTCCCGGTAGTGCTGCTGCCCGTCGATGTTTGCCCGCCGGTAGTACAGTCGCGTCCGCTCGAACCGCCCGTCCGCGGCCACTTCGGAGACGGCCACGATGGACAGCTTTCTCGGCTTGCCGTCGATCCGCAGCCGGAGCTCCAGTTCCGTGCCGACATAGCCATCGGCTGCGGTCGAGTGCGTGGTTGTCAGCGATTCGACGGTGGCGCCTTGCACCGGCCGCCAGGCGGTGACCATCCTTTCGAAGGCACCATCCACCTGGTGCCCGGCGAACGGGTCGTCGATGTCGGCGGGACCGGAATACAGCGACCGGACGAGGGGGAGATCACCGGTCATCAGCCCTTCGATGAGCTGCTGCGACTTCTTGGCCAGGGTGTTCGCGTTGATGACTGCGGCTCCTTTCAAACAGAGTTGCCCGCGATGACGCGGCGGTAGACGTCGTAACTGTCCTTGGGGATTCGCATGGAGGTCGGGTAGTCGACGTAGACCAGGCCGAACCGCTTGGAGTAGCCCGCGCTCCACTCGTAGTTGTCCAGCAGGCTCCACACGAAGTACCCGCGCACGTCCGCGCCTGCGCCGATCGCGTTGCGGACGGCGCGCAGGTGGGCGAGCAGATACTCCACGCGCTCGGGATCACGGACCGCGCCGTCCGGTGCCGGGTAGTCGTGGTACGCGGCGCCGTTCTCGGTGATGTAAAGCGGCACGCCGTACCGGTCGTTCAGCCGGACCAGCAGTTCTGTCATGCCGTCGGGGTTTACCGGCCAGCCCGTCGCCGTCGTCGCCGCGCCGATAGGCAGCACGTCGGCGCACTCCATGCCGAAGGATGCCTCCGCGTCGTACGTGCCGATCAGCCCCGCTTCCCGCGCCGCCGCGAGGCGGCCCGGGGCTGCGACCGTGCGGGCGTGATAGGTGTTGACGCCGAGGAAGTCGACCGGCTGCGAGATGAGATCCAGGTCGCCGGGCCTGACCGGGCCGTCCGGGTCTGCCCATACCGCGGAGAAGATCCCGAGGTTGGCCGGGTACCGGCCGTTCATGACCGCGTCGCCACACGACAGGTTGAACTGGGCGTCCACGACGCCGGCCGCCCTGATATCGTCCGGGTGGTCGCTGGCTGGCCTGATCGTCATCATGCTCAGCGAGATGCCCACCTGAGCGCCGGCCGGGAGCCGCTGGCGCAGCACGGTTACCGCCCTGCCGTGCGCGAGGAGCAGGTGGTGATGCGCCGCGGCGGCCGCCGTCAGGTCCGCGATCCCGGGCGCATGGCGGCCGATGCCGTACCCGATCCACGACGCGACCCACGGCTCGTTGATCGTGATCCACATGCCGACGCGGTCGCCGAGTTCGGCCGCGACAATATCGGCGTAATCCGCGAACCGGTCCGCTGTCTGCCTCGATGGCCAGCCGCCCTCATCTTGCAGGGCCTGCGGCAGGTCCCAGTGGTAGAGGGTGAGCACGGGCTGGACACCGCGCTCGAGCAGGCCGTCGACGAGCCGGGCGTAGAAGTCCAGGCCCTTGCGGTTGACGGTCTTGCCGTCCGGCTGGATTCTCGGCCAGGCCACGGAGAACCGGTACGCTCCCAGGCCGAGATCTCGGATGAGGCCGAGGTCGGTATCGAGGCGATTGAAGTGATCGCACGCGACGTCGCCGGTGTCCCCGTGAAATACCCGGCCCGGGGTATGGCTGAACGTGTCCCAGATGGATGGGCCGCGGCCGTCCTGTGCCGTTGCGCCCTCGATCTGGTACGCGGCCGTGGCCGCGCCCCAGACAAAGCCTTCGGGGAAGGCGGTGCCCATGCGGTCTTCTCCTTCTATGCTGGTCATGCGTTGGCGCGTCTCATGCGTTGGCGCGTCGCATGAAACGGATGCGGTCTAGGCACACGGCGGCTATCAGCACGGTCCCCACCGCGATGAGCTGCCAGAACGGCGCGACACCGATCACGACAAGACCCCCTTGGAGCAGCACCGACAAGCCGGTGCCCCACAGGGCGCCGGGAATGCTGACCTTGCCGCCTTCCAGGCGGGTCCCGCCGATGACGACGGCGGTGATCGCCGCCAGCGCGTCGTTCGCGTGGCCGTTCACCGTTGTGGAGGCGTAATGGCCGAGGTCGACGAAGCCCGCTATCCCAGCCAGCACGCCGCACAGGATCGCCAGCGAGAACAGGTGCCGGGGTACGTTCAGCCCTGCCCGCTCGGCCGCCAGCCGCAGCGACCCGATGGCCAGGGTCCGCAGGCCGTAACGCGTGGCGCGCAGGACACCCCAGAGCACGAGCGCGATTGCCAGGGCCACCAGTGCTGGAAGCGGGACAGGCCCGACTGTGTAGAGCCCGAAGTCGCTCTGGATCGCGGCAGGCAGGCCGCCGATGTCGTTGCCGCCGGTGATCAGCAGCGCGATACCCATGCCGATGCCTGCCGTGCCGAGCGTGGCGATCAGCGAATTGACCCGGAAATAGGCGATGATCGCACCATTGACCGCGCCGTAGACGGCGCCGGCAGCCACGCACACCACGAAACCGAGAACGAGGGTTCCCAGCAGGTGGGGGTGACCGCCCCGGGCACCCTGAGTCCCCGCCACATGGACCATGACCTCGGCGCCGAGGACCGAGGACAGCGCCAGGTTCGAACCGACGGAGATGTCGATCGCCCCCGCGCCGAGGAACATCGCGATGCCGAGTGCCAGCAGCAGCGTCTCGGTACCGTCGAGCATGAGTGCCTGGAAATCCTGCATGCTCCAGAACACATGGTTCGTCGACAGCGCGGTGAAGAAGATGACCACGACGACGTCAAGCAGCAAGATCCATGTCCCGCCGGCGGCCAGCCATCGCACGACCACAGGCGGCTGGGCGATCGCCCTGATGTCGTCCGCGTCGTCAGGGATAATGGGGTCGCGCTCGCCCGCCACCGTCTTCACGACGCCTCCGCCTGATACCCGACCATCGCGGCGACCACGTCAGGGACCGTGAGGTTGCCTGCCGGTTCTTCTAGCGCCGTCCGGCCGCGCCACAAGACCGTCACACGGTCAGCGACCTTCAGCACGCGGGGGATGTCGTGGGACACGACAAGCACCCCCAGGCCCCGGCTTGCGACCGCCCGCATGAGCTCGCACACGATCGCGCTCTGCCGGGCGCCGAGCGCGGCCGTGGGTTCGTCCATCAGCACCGAGGTGCGCGACCACATGACCGCACGGGCGACCGCCACCGCCTGCCGCTGCCCACCGGACAAGTCGCTGACAGGCACGGTGAGCGACGGCAGCTTGATCGACAGCTCGCGCAGCGCGGCGTCGGCGCGAGCGGTCATCTCGTGGCGCGCGACAACACCCAGCCGTCCCGCCAGCCCCTTCCGGACAACCTCATGCCCCAGGTACATACTGTCGACGACCGACAGGTCCGGCGCCAGCGCCAGATCCTGGTGCACGCAGTCCACTCCCAGCTCCTGCACCTCGCTGATCGAGTGCGGCCGGACCTCACGGTCATCGATGACCAGCGTGCCGGCATCGGGACGGTGAATGCCCAGCAGGATCTTCAGCAGCGTGGACTTGCCCGCGCCGTTGTCCCCGAACAGGGCCACCACTTCACCGGGCCGCACCGTGACGCTCGCGTCCATGAGCGCCTTGACATGGCCGAACCGCTTGGCCAGGTGCTTTCCCGCGACCGCGATGCCCGGCGGGGACGCTGTTTCCGCCGTGTCCGCCATTCAGCTCTCCCCTCTGACTGCAACGCAGCTCTCCAGACTGGAGCCGGGTGCGCCGCCGGAAACCGCGACGGCGCACCCGGTGGCCTCAGGAGCTGCAGGTTCCCTTATAGAGGTCGCCCTGGATAGCCGGGTCGTTGACGTTCGCTTTCGTGATCTCCACTACCGGGAGCGCAGTCTTCAGCCCGGAACCCGCTGCGATGGCCGCATGGTTCGGGTCTGCCTTGATCGCGGACACGAGCCACTGGACGGCCTCAGCGCCGACCTCGGCCGCGGGCTTTGCCAGCAGCACTGAAATCACGCCAGCCCTCAGCGCCTGGACCTCGGCAGGAGTCGCATCGTAAGCCCAGATCTTCACCGTGCCGACTTTGTGCGCCTGCTCGATCGCCGCGGCCGCCCCCTCTCCCTCAGGCCCGGCCGGAGCGATGATCATTTTGAGGTCAGGGTGGGAAAGCAGCAGCGAGCTGATGATCTGGGTCGCGGTTGTGACATTGAACTGGTCGTACTGGATCGGCAGGATCTTGATGTCCGGACGCGCGGATTTGACCGCGGCCAGCAGCGGCGTGTATTCGTCCTCTACCACCGGGATGCCCGCGATGCCGCCAAGCACGACCAGGCTGCCGGGCCCGGGAGTCAGCTGCTGCAGGAACTGATGGACGAACTGGCCGCCGGCCGTGTTAATGAAGGTGTCGGTGTACTCCGACGCCGGGGACAACGCGGCCGACGCGATCACCGGCGTGCCCTTACTCATCAGGGACTTCACTTGAGTGGAGAACTGGCCGGCCGAGAACGGGTTTATATACATGCCCTGGGGCTTGGTGAGGAGCGCGGCGTCGAAGTTCTGTGCCATCGACTGCGCCGACGGCGTGGTTGAGGGGTACCACTTCAGGCTGACGCCAAGCTTCTTGGCCTCCGCGGTGCCCCCGCACATCACCGTGATCCAGTACGGGTCGGTGGCGTTAGCGACGACCCCGGCGAGCGTGATGGACCCGGAAGCGGCCGTGGCGGTCGCGCCCCCGGTTGGACCGCTTGCGCTCGTGGAGGACGACCCACTCGAGCTGCAGGCGGCCAGAACTGCGGTCAGGCTGACAGCCGCCGCGAACGTCAGCCTTTCTCGTCCAACGTGCATGGGGACTCCCCTCCGACAAGGCACATGAACGCCCACCCGGGCGGGCCAGCGGCCGGACGGAGATCCGCCGACTATCGGCTCGCCAAATTGGTATGTTGGCTGAACTTACATCGCTGCCGCGACCGCCACAAGACTTGATGCCCGTCACACTTCGGGACGTTACGAAACCGTGACAGAAAGCTGCACGTCATCGCCAGAAGTAGAGCTCTTCTCCAGCGGCTTCATCGAATCCTGACAAGCCGGCCGACGTTCGCCGGTCCCGGCCCCGCCGATGGACGCATGCCAGCGGTCACGGATGGGCGCGCCGAATTAATATGGTCACCACACGAATGGTATACGCCTGGGCACCGCGAGCTCCCCCACCGCTGCATGCGGTCATGGGGAGGCACGACAGGTCCGGCGGGCGCGGCCACGGTCCGTTCGGGCTAAAGTCCGGCATCAACCGGTGCAGGGCCCGGCCGGCCAGCCGGGCAGTGCCGGTGCAGGCCGGGTCCGGATGACCCAGCTTGACGAGCGCGAGAACTCCCCGCAGGTCCATCGTGCGTACGCTGCCGATGCCGGAGATGCCAGGGGCCGCGAGCGCGATGGCGGTGCCCGGCAAGGCGGCGGCGATGCCCGCGACAGGGGTGAACGTCATGCCGGGAGCGGAGGCCGCATGCAGGTACCGGGTCGGCAGCCGGCCGCTGAGCGCCTCGAGCCCGCCGCGCACATCCCCGGCCGTCAGCTCCCTTAGCGGCTTGCTGCCGGTTTGTCCCATGAGAGGTGTCAACGCCTCCTGACACACAGAACGCGTGCGCTCTGACCGCCCCGGCAGTCCGCCTTCGAGCCAGTCACCCACTGCCCTCCGGACCGTGCAGGCCGAAGATGCGCGCAGGCCGCGGTCAAGTTCGGCGTGCGGCGCCCTGGGCTTATCCCCCACGCCCTGCATGGTGCGGCCGGTCACCTTACGCCGGGGCCGCTTCCCGTCCGGCCCGAAGCCGGGCAAGACGGCACCGGCGTGGCAGTTGTTCGCCGCATCGAAGTAGATAGCGTCCTCGCCCCGGCCACGACGGCGCGCTGTGGACTCCGTAATGGCCGGGGCGTAACACCATGGCTCCCCGTCAGATTCCCTGCGAGGAAGGCGAACGGCCCGGTAAGGCCGCTGATCTGGTGGTCAGGGGCGGGGCCGAACCGCCGGCCTTCCGCTTTTCAGGTCTGACGCATCCCCAGGGCCGGGTGTGTTTCCCCTGAATGGAGGGTGACCCGTCGGTGCCGGCGGTTGCCGTCGTTGCCGTCAGCGTTGCCGTCACATCCGCTCGAAGCCGGCTCTGGCTAGGCAGGCGCTTCAGCAGGGAGACCCGCTGCCATGGCCGCGTCCAGCAGGCGCTTGTCATAGGTGACGAATGAGGTCAGCACATGGCGCGAGTACAGTGCCGTGCCGAGGTGAATGGCATCCAGGCTGCGCACGGTCGCGGGCCGTACGGTTTGGGCCAGGACCCGGACCGGCCGGTCCAGGCCGATCAGGTCGATCTGGTCAAGGACAGCCGGCAGCCTGGCCGCCGCGCCGGGCGCATACCTGGCCAGCACCCGGAATGACTCGATCTCCGTCAGCACGGAGCTGATCCAGCCGGTGTCGGCCCGCTCGTCAAGCCAGGCTCGCAGCGCGGCCGACTCGGCCTCAGCGTGGACGAGCTTGACGATCGCCGCCGAGTCCAGGTAGATCATCAGCGCTCGCCGGAGCGGTCCCGGGCCAGTTCATCTGCCACGTTGATCCCGTCCGGCTGCCCGAGGTCCATCCGCAGGATCTCCCGGCGCATCTGGGCTGCCCGCTCGCGGCGGCCGGCAGCCTCCAGCACCGCCTGGCGGATGGCGGCGGACCGCGAGACACCGCCGCGGGTCAGCACGTCCAGGGCATGCTCGGTCTCGTCATCGGTGCGGATCGTGATCGTGCCAGCCATATTCGGACTGTAAGACAGAACGTCTTACGATTCAACCCTCCCGCGAGGACCGCTCGTCCTGATCGTGGCTGGCAGGCAGCGGGCGATCTTGGCCGCTATATCGACGGCCGCTATATCGACCGTGCGCTTCCGATACAGGCGCCGCCGTCAGGCGATGATCTTTGATGGGTGCGTTTCCGCGGTTCAGATGTGGTCAGGGGCGGGGCCGAACCGCCGGCCTTCCGCTTTTCAGGTGTAGTGATCGTCCTGGTACGTCCGCGTTCGCCCTGGATATGCGGTGGCGGCCAGACGCTGACGGTAGGCATCGGTTGCCGTCACATCACCCCGCCCTGTTGCACGTGGCTGCCTGACCGCGCGAGGTGTCACAGGCTGAGGTGGACGCGCAGCGCACGGTCGAGTTCATCGACGAGCGAGGCCGGTAGCTGCCCTAGGCGTCCGCCGACTCTCTCAACGGACACTGAGCGGACCTGTTCAGCCTGTGCCTTAGAGTCCCGCGGCAGCCCGGTCTGGTGCGCGGGCAGCAGGACCTGGAACGGGTAGACCCGGGTGATATTCGAGGTTACCGGAACTACCGTGACGACGCCCCGGCCGAGCCTCGTAGCCGTGGCGTTAGCCGCGTTATTGCTGACAACGACGGCGGGGCGGGTCTTGCTGGCCTCCGATCCCTGGGCAGGGTCGAAGTCAACGCTGACGATGTCGCCGCGCTGCATTCAGTTGCCCAGACCATCAGCTAGGGCGGCATCCCATGCCTCAGAGTCACTAGAGGAGGACCAAGAGTCCCAGGCATCCTCGTAGGCGTCGGCAAGCTGCGCAGCGCGCAGCAGGTCGACGGCTTTGTGGAGGGCAGCAGACCGAGACCCTACCCGCTGGTCCTTCGCATAGGCATCGAGGAACTCAACGTCTTCCTCCGGAAGACTGACACTCACCTTCATACCATTGATACTACCGACATGACGACCTGTCCTGCCAGCATCTCGGAAACAGGGTACTACCGAAGGCTCCTGCCCGACGCCTTCCGATCCCAGCGTGACGGCGCACATGTCGTGACAGCGCACATGTCAAAAGCGCAGGTGCGCCGGCTGACTGACCTTGCCCCCGTTCGCCGGACACTTCGGGTGTGCGGCCAGTTAGCTCCAGGTCGGCGGTCATCGTTTCCCCACCCTGGACGACACGCCGCCTTGATCCTTGGGGTCGGGGTGGCTCCCCCCGATGCTGCCGGGTGTCACGGCCCGCAGGTCGGCGCCGAGGGGTCGTGCCCCACAATTCAATCGCCTGCTCGTGGTCGCGCGGCACGGCCTCGGCGACTTCGAACCCGTCGTCTGCGAGCGCGTGGGCGGCGCCGCGAGCCGCTGCGGCCGCCGCGGGGTCGGCCTCGGCGCCGGGCGGCTCGCCAAGCACGGCCACAACCGGGCGTTCGTCGGGAGCAAGGCCGGTCAAGACCGCGGGGATGCCCAGCGGGTCGCGCGTGTGCTGCCCGGCCACCAGGGTGAAGCCGGCCTGGACGCCGGCGATCCGGCGGGCTAGAAGGTCTTCGACGGCCACGAGCTGGCAGGCGACATTCATCAATTGCGGAGGGATCACGGTCGCGGCGGTCGCCGCTCCGGCAGAGGGCCTGATCGACGCGACACCGCAAAGTGCGCCGGAATGCGCACCGATCCGCCGATGCCCCTCCCCTGCCCGGCTCGAGCGGGCTCTTGCCGACGTCCTCGGCTACGGGCTTGCTTATGTCTAACCGCTGCGATCACGGCGGGACTGGCAAGTTCATGCACTGCCTGCTATGTGCTGCGGGCCGTTGGCCAGCCTTACGCCGCTCACTGGGCGAAGCCGACGCGGCGCGTGGCGAAGGGTTTACTTAAGGGCTTCCTCCTGCGGACCTGGGCGGGCAAGATTCCCGGTGGCACTCGTGGCTGCCGCTCTGACCAGGGTCTCGGCGGTCCAGGCGAGCACGTCCAGCGCCTCCTCGCGATCCAACTCGGCGATGTCGGTCAGGGCGACGACCGCCTCCACGCCCAGGAGCAGGTTCAGCGCCCCGGCCAGCCGGCGCAGTGTGCGCTGGTCTGCGGTTCCCCGCAAGGGTGCCAGCAGGCCGGCGATCCAGCGCCGCCGGTGCCCTGGCCGCCGATAGTCCAGCTTGGGGTCGAGCGAGAGGCGCAGCACGGTTCGCAGCAGCTGCTCGTTGTCGAAGCTGTACTCCCCCAGCCGGCGGGCAATAAGGCCGGCCCGTGCAGCCGGATCGGTCACCTTTCCGGTGTCCAGGAGCTGCTCGTCGCTGACAGGGCTCTCGCCCGCGTGGACCTGCGCGGGCGCCAGCAGCGTGTCTTGCGTGGGGAAATACCGATAGGCGGTCGCGCGGGACACCCCGGCCCGGTCGGCTGCCTCGGCGACCGTGGGAGTACGCCCCTCGCGCAGCAAGCTCACCGCCGCGGCCATCAGCGATTCCCGGGTCCGGCGCTTCTGCTCGGTCCGGCCGGTGTCTTGACGGAGAACAGGCATAAACGTCATGATACATTGAGTCTCATATGAGACACTTCATCTCACGAAGGAGACGAGAGGGCCGATGGAACCCCGGGAGATGGACGCGCTGATTGACCGGCACCTGCAGGCGGAGATGGCCGGGGACCTGGACGGGGCCGTGGCCGTCTACACCGACGACGTCGAGCACGACGACGTGGGGATGCCCGGCGGGCCGCTGGCCGGCAAGCAGGCCGCGCGCCACTTCTACGAGGAACTGAGCCAGGGCCTAGAGGTCGAGGAGATGCAGCCGCTGCGCCGCTATCACGGCCAGGACTTCTGCGTCACCGAGCACCTGGTGACCGGCCGGGCCGTCGGCCAGGTCATGGGCATGCCCGGGCAAGGCCGCCGGGTGCAGGTGCGGTTGCTGCACGTCTTCGAGTTCCGCAACGGGCTGATCAGCCGGGAGAACACGTGGACCGACACCGCCACCCTGGCCCGGCAACTCCCATGAGGCCACGAGAACGGCAATTTGCCGTCCTTGGCCCGAGGACAATGGCCTACCTGGACCTCACCGGCAGCGGAGCCGAGACCATCGCCCACCTCCGCCAGAACGGCCGGACTGCGATCATGTTCTGCTCCTCCGGCCGGTGGCCGAAGATCCTGCGGCTGTACGGGACCGGGCGGATCGTCCTGCCCGGGGCGCCGGGCTGGCAGCAGCTGTCGCGCCACTTTCCCGACCAGGACCTCGGCAGCAACGACCCAGCCACCGCGCGATCATCTGGTCGATCTGGACCGGATCGCCGACTCGTGCGGCTATGCGGCGCCAGTCATGAGCCTGGTCGCGGAGCGAGACGTGCTGGCGCGTACCGACCGGCGCAAATCAGCCCGTGAGCTGACCGCCTACCGGCGCGAGAACAACGCGGTCAGCATCGACGGCCTGCCCGCGCTCGCCGCCAGGCCCGCAGCGGGCAGCTCCGGGCGGTAACACACCGTGGCGGCTGCGGCCGTGCTCATCGACGCCCTCCGCCAGGCGGGCCGACAGGTCGCGCCGGTCATCCCGATCGGCGCGCTGGCCCGCTACGACCGCCCCGCCCGAGCCCTGGACGCCTATGACCAGCTGCTGACCAGGACCATCCCGTGACCGCGGTATCTGATGCCGCTGCCCAGGCCGCCATTGGCGCCGCGGCCCGCGAGCTCAAGCTGCCCACCGTCCGCGACCAGGCCGCCGGGCTGGCCGAGATCGCCGCCCGGGAGCAGTCCACTTACCTGGCCTACCTCGCCGAGGTCCTGGCCGCCGAGCTCGACGACCGGTCCGCCCGGCGCCGGGCCCGCCGCATAGCCGAGGCCCGCTTCCCCCGCGTCAAGCGGCTGGCCGACTTCAACGCCGACGCGGTCCCCTCCCTGGCCCCGGCCAGCTCGCCCGCCTGGCATCCGGCTCCTACCTGGACAAAGGCGAGCCGGTCGTGCTGCTCGGCGACAGCGGCACCGGCAAGGCCGCCAGCCGCACCAGGAAACCCAGCTAAACCCCGGTACGGCCCACCCGGGGCCGAAATTCACGCGGCGGATTCCAGCCACCGTCGCAACACTGGCCACTGATGGCTGGGATCGTACCGGCTTTGAACGGATGGCCGTGCGGGCGAGCCCGGTGAGGGGGGCCGGCGTGTCGTGCCCGGGCCTGGGGGGCGGCGGCGAGGGCGAGGGCGCTGACGTAAAGGACGCGCCGGCCGTCTTGCCGGGCGATGAGGGCGTCCGGGGAGGCGAAGGCGCGTCGCTTGCGGGCCAGGGTGCGGATGCCGGTTGCGGCACGTTCGCCAGTCCAGTTGTTCGACGGCGCTCAGGATTCTTATGGCGGGGCGGGGAAGCGGCGCTGGGGATGCCGATGCGGGTGTAGCGGGCGGCTGGCCGGCTTTGGGTTGGCGGCGGCGCCTTGCCGACGGGGCGGTGTCCACGGTTCCAGATGACGATGTCGGCGCCGACTCCCCGGTCGCGCACAAGGCCAGGCCGCACGTCGCCGACATCCTCAAAGGCGGCCGGTCGGCCGGCGTCGCCCTGGCCTGGGCCGGGCAGCGCGCCGTGGTGCAGTACACCGGCAGCAAGGACCTGCACGCCAACGCCGGGAACAAGATCGTGCTGCGGGTCAACCGCGGCGCTGAGATGAACAACATCGTGCCGTCCTGGGAACTGGACGGCATGCCCGACATGTCCACCTACGCCCGGGGCGCCCGCGGCGTCGCCCTCGTGGTCAGCCCGGACGGCACCTGGCGCGCCGGGCGGGTCGCCGGCCTGCACGACCTGGACGCGGTCGCCGCCCTCGCCCGCCGCCGCGGACGCCCCGCCGCCGCGCTCCCGCCCGGCATCGCCGCCGCGCTGCCCGGCTACCTGAACCGCCACGACACCACCGCCGCGCCCGGCGGGGCGGCGGTGATCCCCCTGCCCGCCGGCCACGGGCAGCCCGCCGCGGCCCGCGGCGGCCCGCCGGCAATCACCCGGCTGGCCCGCGACCTGCCCGGCGAGGTCGCCGCCCGGCTGGACGGCATGCCCGCGGTGCCCGCCCAGCCGGTGCCGCTGGCCGGCCTGATCGCCGCCCGCGACGCGGTCAGCGCCGCCGAGGACAACGACCCGGCCGCCAACCGGGCCATCCCCGTCCCCGGCACCATCGCCGGCCCCGTGCTGGCCCTGCTCGGCGAGCGCGGCGACGCCGGCGCCCGGCTCGGCGAGATCGCCCTCGCGCTGGGCCGCCCGGAAAGCACCGTCAAGCGCTGGCTGCGCATCATGCGCGACCAGGGACTGATCGCCGCCGCCGGGACGACCCGCGCGGGCCGGTACTACCTGCCCGGGCACGCCCCCGACGACGCCGGCAGCGACGGGGACATCCCCGCCGACGACGAC